>OLPA01003684.1_pt1 | contig 10209 bp, 6 predicted proteins | sample 1672811 | NCBI WGS metagenome assembly OLPA01 (sample SAMEA3136726, study PRJEB25190) | human gut metagenome | biome: human gut; feature: human-associated habitat; material: faeces | place: Austria | collected 2013
GCTGGAGGTCAAGGCCCGCCGCGTGGGCGGCGCAACCTATCAGGTCCCCATTGAGGTCCGCCCCGCACGCCGCCAGACGCTGGCTCTGCGCTGGCTGGTGGACTACGCCCGCAAGCGCGGCGAGAAGACCATGAAGGAGCGCCTGGCAGGCGAGATCATGGATGCCTGCAACAACCTCGGCGCAGCGGTCAAGAAGCGCGAGGACATGCACAAGAACGCCGAAGCCAACAAGGCTTTCGCACATTTCAGATGGTAATCCGTCCAGGAGAGTTACATGCCCAGAAAATATTCACTTGAACAAACTAGAAATATCGGTATCATGGCTCACATCGACGCGGGCAAAACGACTACCACTGAGCGTATTCTGTTTTACACCGGCGTCAACTACAAGATCGGTGAGACCCATGAGGGTACCGCAACCATGGACTGGATGGCCCAGGAGCAGGAGAGAGGCATCACCATTACCTCCGCCGCAACCACCTGTTTCTGGCGCAACAACCGCCTGAACATCATTGACACCCCGGGCCATGTGGACTTTACAGTGGAAGTGGAGCGCTCCCTGCGAGTGCTGGACGGCTGCGTGACTGTCCTTTGCGCCAAGGGCGGTGTCGAACCTCAGTCCGAGACTGTCTGGAGACAGGCCGACCATTATCATGTTCCCCGCATGATCTATGTCAACAAGATGGACATTGTGGGAGCTGATTTCTTTAATGTCCTCAATATGGTTCACGAACGGCTCAAGTGCAACGCCGTTCCCATCCAGCTTCCCATCGGAAGCGAGGAAAACTTCAAGGGGATCATCGACCTGGTGGACATGAATGCCGACGTCTATTACGACGATCTCGGCAAGGATATGCGCACCGAGGAGATTCCCGAGAATATGAAGGAGCTTGCTCAGGAGTACCGGGACAAGCTTCTGGAGGCCGTGTCCGACTTCGACGAAGAGATCATGGAGCTGTATCTCGAAGGCGAAGAAGTTCCTGCCGACAAGATCCGCGCCGCCATCAGAAAGGCCACAGTGGCCGTGGAGATGGTTCCTGTGGTCTGCGGCACCTCTTATAAGAACAAGGGCGTTCAGAAGCTCCTCGACGCGATTGTGGACTACATGCCCTCCCCGCTGGATATTCCGGCCATTGAAGGCGTGAACCCCAAGACCGACGAGGAGGAAACGCGCGAGGCAGACGACAACGCGCCTTTCTCCGCTCTGGCTTTCAAGATCATGACCGACCCCTATGTGGGCAAGCTGGGCTTCTTCCGCGTGTATTCCGGCACTCTGGAATCCGGCAAGACTGTCCTCAACTCCACCAAGGGCCAGCGGGAGCGCATCGGCCGCATCCTGCAGATGCACGCCAATCACCGCGAGGATATAGAGCAGGTCTGGTCCGGCGATATTGCCGCCGCCGTGGGCCTTAAGAACACCACCACCGGCGACACGCTCTGCGATGAGAAGAGCCCCATCATCCTCGAGTCCATGGAATTCCCCGATCCCGTTATCCGCGTTGCGATCGAGCCCAAGACCAAGGCAGGCCAGGAGAAGATGGGCATTGCCCTTCAGAAGCTGGCCGAGGAAGACCCCACCTTCAAGACCTATACGGATGAAGAGACGGGTCAAACCATCATTGCCGGCATGGGTGAGTTGCATCTTGAGATCATCGTGGACCGGCTTCTGCGCGAGTTCAAGGTGGAGGCCAACGTGGGCAAGCCTCAGGTTTCCTACAAGGAAACCGTGCGGCGCTCCGCAACGGTTGACACCCGCTACTCCCGTCAGACCGGCGGTAAGGGCCAGTTTGCTCATGTCAAGCTGATGATCGAGCCCAACGAACCCGGTGCCGGCTACGAGTTTATCAATAAGGTTACCGGCGGCGCGATACCCAAGGAGTTCATCCCCTGTGTGGATCAGGGCATCCAGGGGGCCATGCTCTCCGGCGTGCTGGCGGGCTACCAGGTCGTGGACATCAAGGCGACGCTGCTGGACGGCTCCTTCCACGAGGTGGACTCCTCGGAAATGGCATTTAAGATCTGTGGCAGCATGGCTTTCAAGGAAGCCTGCCAGAAAGCGGATCCCGTGCTGCTTGAGCCGATCATGAAGGTCGTTGTGACTGCGCCCGATGACTACATGGGCGATGTTATGGGCGATATAAACGCACGCCGCGGTCAGATTGTTGGCTCCGATATCAGAAACGGCGCCGCCATCATCGAGAGCAACGTTCCCCTTTCCACTATGTTCGGTTACGCAACCGACCTGCGCAGCAAGACTCAGGGCCGCGCCTCTTACAGCATGGAGCCCAGCCACTTTGTGGAGCTGCCGAAGAATCTTCAGGAATCCCTTGTGAACAGTCGCACGGGTTCTAATAAGTAATTAAACAAATCCAATTCTATTTTTAGGAGGATATTCTAATGGCTAAACAGATGTTCAACAGAACCAAGCCCCATGTAAACATCGGCACCATCGGCCACATCGACCACGGCAAGACCACCCTGACCGCCGCCATCACCAAGTACCTGTCCCTCCAGGGCGGCGCCGAGTACACCGACTATTCTTCCATCGACAAGGCTCCCGAAGAGAGGGAGCGCGGCATCACCATCAACACCTCCCACGTGGAGTACGAGACTGCCAAACGTCACTACGCTCACGTTGACTGCCCGGGCCACGCCGACTATATCAAGAACATGATTACCGGCGCCGCGCAGATGGACGGCGCGATCCTGGTCATCGCCGCCTCCGACGGCCCCATGGCTCAGACCAAGGAGCACCTTCTGCTCTCCCGCCAGGTTAACGTTCCTTCCGTTCTGGTCTTCCTGAACAAGTGCGACCAGGTCGATGACGAGGAGCTCCTGGAGCTGGTTGAGATGGAAGTCCGCGAGCTGCTTGACTTCTACGGTTTCCCCGGAGATGACACCCCCATCATCCGCGGCTCCGCGCTGAACGCGCTGACCTGCGAGTCCAACGACCCCAACGCGCCCGAATATGCCTGCATCAAGGAGCTCATGGACGCTGTTGATACCTGGATCCCCACCCCCGACCGCAAGGCCGACCAGCCCTTCCTTATGCCCATCGAAGACGTGTTCACCATCTCCGGCCGCGGCACTGTCGTTACCGGCCGTGTTGAGCGTGGTACCGTTAAGGTTGGCGACAAGGTCGAGATCGTTGGCCTGAAGGAAGAGAGAACCGAGACCACCGTTACCGGCACCGAGATGTTCCACAAGACCCTCGAGTACGCTGAGGCCGGCGACAACGTGGGCTGCCTGCTCCGCGGCATCGACAAGAAGTCCGTTGAGCGCGGCCAGGTTCTGGCGGCTCCCAAGACCATCCACCCCCACACCAAGTTCAAGGGTCAGGTTTACGTCCTGTCTAAGGACGAGGGCGGCCGTCACACCCCCTTCTTCAACAACTACCGTCCCCAGTTCTACTTCCGTACCACCGACGTTACCGGCGTCATCTCCCTGCCTGAAGGCGTTGAGATGTGCATGCCCGGCGACAACGTGGACATGGATGTTGAGCTGATCACTCCCATCGCCATCGAGCAGGGCCTCCGCTTCGCTATCCGCGAGGGCGGCCGTACCGTTGGCTCCGGTGTTGTTATTGGCATCAACGAGTAATTAATACCCTTTGCCCCCATGGCGCAAAAGCGCCATGGGGGTTTTGTTTTTTGTGCGGAAACAGATTTCGAACCGGGTTTATTTTACATAATTATTAATAAATTTAAAATCTCCTTGTCACAGCCTGCCGCTTATGATAAAATACCTCAGTATGTTGCCGGGCGGCAAGGCTCTGCATACCGCAGGGCAATCAATTATACTGCGAAGGTGCTAATGTGAATACAAAAGACGTTATAAGCGAGCTCTCCACAGAGGAGCGCGAGGCGGAGCGGCAGAAGCGAAAAAGAAGAGCCCTCAGAAAGAAGATCGTTACGATTGTTGACCGGATATTTGGCTTCATTCTGGCTACCTGCATTGTCTTCGGCCTGGCGGGGCTGGCGTTGGAATATGTGCTGATAAAAGGGCCTTCTCCCGCTTTGAAGGAGACCTTTGTCATGACGATGCTGGAAACCCGCCGATTTGGCTTTATCCCTCATATTTTTTTGACCGATGAGGAAATGAATGAGATGAAGGACCTGCGGAAGCAGGACACGAATGCCAAAATGGATGAATCCCTTATAAATCTCTCCGGCGGTGATTCCGGCGGCCAGGAGGCAGACCCGGGGACAGACCAGCAGGAAAGCCCTTATCCCGCCGATGAGGATGGAGATGGGATAATTTTCGAGAACATAAAGGGCAATGGCTTTGTGGGCTATATGCTTACGATTCTTGACCCCACCCGTGTGTTTGTTGGTATGCCTGATGGCTATGGCGGGGTTGGGCTGCGGCTGGACGAGCTTGTAAACAAATACGGCGCGCTGGGCGGCATTAACGCCGGCGGCTTTTATGATGACGGCGGCGGCGGGCTGGGCGGCAATCCGGACGGGCTTACCATCATCGACGGCGTTGTGTATAACGAGGGCCACGGCACAGACTGCATTGTGGGTCTCAACGAGGAGGGCCTTATGTATGTGGGCTATTACACCCTTGACGAGGCGCTTGGACTGGGACTTAAAAACTGCGTCAGCTTTAGCCCCCTGCTTATTCAGAACGGTGTGGGCCTTGATGTGTCCTCCAGCGGCGTAAACCCCCGTACAGCCATTGCGCAGCGCTCCGACGGCGCGATCATGATGCTCGTCATCGACGGGCGCCAGGCTCACAGCATGGGCGCCAGGTATCAGGATGTTGTGGATATACTCCTTGACTATGGCGCTGTGAACGCCATTAATCTTGACGGCGGTTCTTCCACAGTCATGTGGTACGAGGGGGACTATGTCAACAGCTGCTCCTCTGAGAACGGTATCTGCCGGCCTTTGCCCAATGCTTTCCTGTTTAAGTGAATGTGAGGTCTTTTTGATATGGCAAGAAGAAAAAAGCGCGGTTCCAAAATTTATGCCATCTGCCTTTCCATATACATATTGATTCTCTGCGGCGCTGCTGTTTTTGGACTTACCAAGGTGTGGGGCTACGCAGAGGAGTATGAGGCCTCAAGGCCTGCCAAGGCGATGGATGAATATGTGGCTGCACTGAGCGAAAATCTTTGGGACGAAAGCATTGCCGACGCAATTTCTGCCATGCCCCACGAAATGCAGACTGACGAAGAGTGCGCCGAAATCGTCAAGTCCATGCTCAAAAATGAAATAAGCTATTCCCGTATCGCGGGAACCGGCGGCTCGGATGTGACTGCCAAATACAGCCTTCGCTGCGGGGATCATGTCTTTGGCACCGTCACCCTGAAAGAGGACGAGTCCAAGGCCGGCGAGGTTAAGTACGGTATGCTTCCCTGGATCGTGTACAAGGAGGAGTTCGATTTTACCGGGCTTTATTCGTCTGTCCAGGTCACTGTTCCCGCAAGCTATTCCGTGGAGCTCAACGGCCATGAACTTGGGGAGGAGTATATAATCGAGTCCGGCATCCAGTATGATGTGCTGACGGAGTATTACCAGGATTACCCCAATCTGCCGACAAAGGTCACCTATAAGTTTGATAACATTATCGGTAATCTTGAGCCGGTCATTCTGGATGAAAACGGAAACGAAACCGTGATTGACGAAAGCCGGGACGATTCCCAGTTCATCACCCCTGTGGACGAAGCTACGCTCAGCCGCCTGAATGAGTTCGCGGGCAAGTTTGTGGAGCGCTACAAGGAATATATTGCCGGCGAATTTGAGCCCAGTTACGGCTATCAGCGGCTCCTGCCCTATGTGAAGCTGGACAGCGACCTTGACCAGCGCCTCAAGGCCGCTCAGGACGGAATATTCTGGTCTCATAAGCACGGCGCTTCTGTTGTCACAAATTCCGTCAGTTTGAACAGCGCCATATATGTGGGCGACGGCGTATATATCATAGACATATCCTCCAGCTCTACCGCTACCACAAATAACGGCACGGAGGAAATTCAAGATAATATGAAGATTATCGTCACAGATACCGGCAGCGACATCAGAGCGGTGACTCTGGAGCTGTACTGATACCTGCTGGGAACGGAGAAGTAAATGCCAGAAAATCATTCCTGCCAGGCGGACCTGGCTATCGTGCTGCCCTCCCTCAATCCCGACAAAAAGTTTGCGGGGGTCGTGGAAGGGCTGGTGGAGAAGGGCTTTGAAAAAATCATTATAGTAGACGACGGAAGCGACGGAGACCATAAGCACTGGTTTGACGAGGCTGAAGCGCATCCTCAGTGCACGGTGCTGCACCATGAGATAAACAGAGGCAAGGGACGCGCCCTGAAGACAGCCTTTGAATATATTCTCCGGGAGCTTCCGCATATAAAAGGCGTTATCACAATAGATGGGGATGGGCAGCATCTTGTGGGCGACATTATCGCCTGCGGCGAGGCGCTGCTCAGGGACGGAGAAAAAGTAATTATGGGCTGCCGTGACTTTAACCAGCCCGGAGTGCCGGCCAGAAGCGTGGCCGGGAACAAGACAACTTCCCGCCTTTTCCGTATCTGCTACGGAATCAGGCTTTCCGATACCCAGACCGGCCTGCGCGCCATCCCCGCCAAATATCTGGAGCGCTTTTGCCGGATAGAAGGGGAGCGCTTTGAGTATGAGACCAATATGCTCCTGCAGATGAAGCGGATGGGCATAGGCTTTACGGAGGTCCCCATTGAAACCGTGTATGAGGACAACAATTCCTGCTCCCACTATAACGCCGTAAAGGATTCCTGGCGCATTTTCAAGATCATGTTCAAGTTCCTTTTGAGTTCCGCCGGGTCCACGGTGCTTGACCTTGCGGTGTTTTATCTGGCTCTGCGTATCTTTGGCCCGGCGATGGGGAAATTTGCCGAGCTTGGGGCCACAGCCATTGCCAGGGCCTGCTCCTCCTTTGCCAATTTTAACGCCAACAATGCGGTGGTTTTTGGCAACAAGGGCCATTATAAGCGGGCCCTGCTGCGGTATTACTGTCTTTGCATCCCCCAGATGCTGATTTCCGGCCTGCTTGTGACGCTCATCAACCATCTCTTTGCCAATACCGCCCCGATTATAGCGACGCTCATCAAATTTGTTGTAGATACCTGCCTTTTCTTTATAAGTTACGGCATCCAGCGTGAATGGGTGTTCTCCAGCAAGGACTAGTCAGGGGTATAAAGGAGCCTGTTTGAAGGAATCTGTTCCGGCATATGCCGTTGGCCTCGCCGCATTTGAGATGCGGTGAGGCCAACGGTTTTTATATGCTTTCCTTGGAGGCTTCATTGTAGGCGGGGTCTTGCTATAAAGACTAAATAGATACATAAAAGCGATAAATAATACAATAATTCATTAATTAAAGTTTGACATTAAACAGTAATAGTATTACAATGCAGATAAGGCAGGGTTCAGCTGCATCTTATTCAGACGTGGGTATTACCGCATTGCTGTTATCCGGCACGGCGCGCATGCTGGATAATCACAATAAAAAACAAAAAGAAAGGAAAAGCATCATGAAAAAAGACTAGTAGCGCTTCTTCTTATTCTTGCGCTGGTAATTTGTGTGTTTTCGGTGAGCGCTTTTGCTTACGAAGGAGCAAGCTCCGGCGCAAGCCCAAGAGGTGGGTGGACAGATGCAGATGGGTATGTTTTTTGTATTTCGGGAACAGAGTACAGAATCCCGTATGGTACGGTGTGCAGCCAAACGTATAATAACACGGTGTGGAAGTATGTATATCCAGTGCAGTACATTTTGACAGATTTTGCAGAGTACCACAATAACCCGTCGTATGATCCGCAGGGCAGGGACGGCATCTTCGGGGCAAATACCGCCAGTGCTGTGAGATATTTTCAGGGGCGCAGGGGAATACAGGTTGACGGCTGCGTTGGCGATCAGACCTGGACGGCCTTTACGCAGCATTGGGTTTTTGGATAAAGGAACTAAATTAAAATGAAACGAAAGCTTCGAAGTACAATAGCGGCTTTGGCCTTGCTTTCCTTAATCCTTTCAAGCGGCTGCGGGCGGGGGACCTCCCCCGCCCAGCCCGGACAGGGCGAAGCTATAAAGCGGGCCACGGTAAGTTCCGCAAGCGCCCAGGAGGGCGACGGCACCGTTGTGGTGAGAAAAAGCCCTCTTTCCCTGCCGGACATGGGAGTCGCGATTCGCTATACCGCCATGGCCGGCGGATATATTTACATGTGCGGCCAGGCGGAAAACGGCTGGTACAGTTTCTACCGTATGGACAGGGAGCTTAAAATAAGCCGCCTTGACCTTAGCTATGAGGAGCCTATTGAAAATTTTAGCGCAGACGACAGCGGCGGGATATATATCCTGAACACCGATGAAACGGGCAAAAAGCGCATCGTCTGCTTCAGCGGCAATGGCGATAAAACGGAGCTTAGGCCCGAGGCTATTGCCAATGAGGCCGTAATAGTTCATTTCTCCGCTGTGGGCGGCGGCTTTATTGTGGATACAATGAGCCAGGTGCTCGCCCTGGACGGGGAGGGCAAGCTGGTAAAGAGCTTTGGGGAATACCAGGGCGGGACATGGCTTGTCCGGCTGGGTGACGGCAAGGCCTTTGTAATCTACACCGGCAGCCTGGGCGCAAACGCCCCCGCGGCATTTGAAAAAGCCATGAGGATGGAGCTTATTGACGGGGAGCTTGAGGTGAGCGGCAGTATAGAGCTACATGAAGCGTACGCATCCTTTTTCGGCGGTATTGACGGAGAGCTGTTCACTGTGCTGGGAGGCGGCGTTTATGAGTATGACTACAGGGCGGGAGCCTTAACGCAGAAATTTGACGCTGGATCAAGCCCCAATCTGCCGGAGTACTATCTGGGCGGCGACAGATATTTCATAGTGGAGCGGGGAGTACCGGTTATACTCACGGCTGAAAGGGACAGCGGCGTAAAGCGGCTTGTCCTGGGCGGCTATAACATAGATGCCCGCATTGAAACGGCGGCCCAGATGTTCAACAGCGCAAACAGAGGCTATACTATAGTCCTGGACGACTATGCCCGTTATGACGAATATGACAATCAGGACGCGGGGGCAATCCGGTTTGCGGCGGACATTATATCGGGAAACACCCCGGATATATTTGATTTGAGCAATGTATCCGCTGAGCGGTACAGCGCCCAGGGCCTGCTTGAGGATTTAAGGCCGTACTTTGACGGTGACAGGGATATGGACGCGGATATGCCGTACCCAAAGCTCCTTGAGCTTACCGAATTTAAAGGGGGCGTCTATCAGCTTAGCCCGGGCTTCATGGTTGCGGTAATCTGCGGGGCTTCAGACCTGGTACCCTCCCCTTTCACCACGGAAAAGCTTGCTGAGCTTGCAAATTTATATTCTCCCCAAAAGCTCCTGGGAGCGGCAATGAGCAGCGGCAGGTTTATGCGCCATATCTTGATGTCCATGCACGATGAGCTATACTCCCCTGAGGATAAGACCTGCAGCTTTGACACGGAGGAGTTCGCTGAGGTTCTGGAAATCGCGGCGGCGCTCCCGGAGGAGGTTCCCCCTGGGATTTCCCAGGATGAGTGCGTCCTAGACGGGGAGCAGATGCTTATAGTGGAGTGGCTTGGCCCGTATTTTGTGGATCACATTGCATTCTCCAACACAATGTTTGGAGGGCAGGCGCGCATAAGCGGCCTTCCCAGCGGCAGGGGGCATGGGGCCTCAATACTGCCCCAGCTGCCCTTGGGCATGTCCGCCTCAAGCGAGGGCAAGGAAGGAGTGTGGGAGTTTTTCAAGTTTTTGCTCAGCGAAAGTATGCAGCTGGACTATTTCGGCCGCTGGTTCTTCCCGGCAAACAATACCGCTCTTGAAAAATATATCGAGGGCGATATAAGCTCCTATATTGAGTCCCCTCTGGCCCTGGCTATACTGGGCGGAGGAACAATACAAGGCTCTCTGGAGGCGGACGCCGCCAGGGACGCGGCATACGCGGTGTTTGACAGTATCGACTCTGTTGCGGTTTGCAACAGCGAAATATACAATATCATAATGGACTGCTGCGGCGCACTGTTCAACGGGGATAAAACAGCCGGGGAAACCGCCGCCCTTATACAAAGCAAGGTGGCCATATACCTGGCGGAGCAATACGGGTAAGCGGAAGCTGGGCCGCCAAAAAAGGCTCACCCAGACTGCAAAAAACCATGCTTAGCGGCACGAAAAAGGAGTAGCGGCGGGGCTTTTTTTACAAGCTGAGCGGGG
>OLPA01003687.1_pt1 | contig 10204 bp, 7 predicted proteins | sample 1672811 | NCBI WGS metagenome assembly OLPA01 (sample SAMEA3136726, study PRJEB25190) | human gut metagenome | biome: human gut; feature: human-associated habitat; material: faeces | place: Austria | collected 2013
GCGCTTCCGAAAAACGATTTCGTGCACTGATGCTGACATAAAAATCTACATCATTTTCTTTGGAGATCTTTTTCAGTGTTTCGATGAAAGAAGGAATGTTCTCAAGTGTGATGTCGGCGTGCTTTAAAATACCGTCGATAAAGATTGCTTTGATATCATGGTCTGCGCTTAACATACCGTAAATAAATCCAAGATATTCATCGGTATTGGTGATTACATCATAGTCATCCATGCAGATTGCTCTGATGTTGAAAGATAAGCTGTATGTATCTCTGTGGCTCTTCTTGATGAAGAATACGTTTCCTTCACATGTCTTTACAGCTTCGTTAGCACGTTCGATCATTTGCTGGGTTTTTCCGCTGCCTTTTGGGCCTGTCAATAAATTAACCATATTATCAAGTCTCCTTTGTTTATGAATTTGTACTAAAAAAGTACGAGATTTTATAAAACTATTATACACTAATCACAATGCATTAACAAGCTATTTATTTGCATCTTTTAAAGAAATGTGATACGATATAGCTCGGAAACAATTTGCAGTTAGAAAAGGCTAATTTATGGAATTATAATAATAAGAAAAGAGGAACGAAAAATGACGAAAGTTGATATTATTTCTGGTTTCCTGGGAGCAGGAAAGACAACATTCATCAAGAAACTGATCGAGGATGTATTTCCGGGAGAAAGACTGGTCCTGATCGAGAACGAATTTGGGGAGATCGGTATTGATGGCGGATTCTTAAAAGATGCCGGCGTTGAGATCACAGAGATGAACTCAGGATGTATCTGCTGTACACTGGTGGGGGATTTTAGCAAAGCACTTCAGAAAGTACTTGTAGATTATACACCGGATCGTGTCATCATCGAACCTTCAGGAGTTGGAAAGCTTTCTGATGTTGTAAAAGCAATCGAGGGTGTCAAAGCGTTCCAAATGCATAAGTACTTCCAAGAAGTGCACCGTCCTGATGATATCCTGTCAGGAAACTGATCATCGTCATTACACCGATCACCAGTCCTTCCAGACCGATTTTACCAAGAAAATCCTTTGTCAGTATTGACTCGTCTGCTGATCTTGGTTTCTCATTCATCACCTCACTGCTGTGCGGCTCCACGCCTAACGCGATCGCCGGAAGACTGTCTGTCAAAAGATTGATAAACAGCAGATGTACCGGTGCAAAAGGAACCGGAAGTCCTGCAAGGGATGCACAAAGAACTGCCAGGATCGCACCAAAGTTTCCTGACAGAAGAAACTGGATCGCATACTTGATATTCTGATATAAATTTCGTCCGTTTTCCACTGCTTTTACAATTGTTGCAAAATTATCATCTGTAAGCACCATTGCTGCGGCATCCTTTGCGACCTCGGTTCCGGTCACTCCCATTGCAACACCAATGTCTGCCTGCTTCAATGCCGGAGCATCATTCACACCGTCTCCGGTCATTGCCACGATCATCCCCTTCTCCTGCCATGCACGGACAATACGGATCTTGTGCTCCGGTGACACTCTTGCATACACAGAAATATTCGGGACAAATTCCTTCAGCTGCTCATCACTCATATTTTCAATATCAGCACCTTCGCAGGCCTCTGACAGATCATGTAGGATCCCGATCCTTTTTGCGATTGCCGCTGCTGTGATCTTATGATCTCCCGTGATCATGACCGGCCGAATCCCCGCTTTTATGCATTCTGCAACTGCAGCCTTTGATTCTTCCCTCGGCGGATCCATCATAGCGATCAGGCCAAGAAATACCAGATGGTTCTCATCTTCTATCGTCAATACATGCTTCTCCGGAATTTCACGATAGGTAAATGCCAGTACCCGTAACCCTTCCATTGAAAATTCCTGATTCTGGCGCCGGATCTTTTCTTTATCTGCTTCTGTGATTTCCCGAACTCCGTCCTTTATCCAGATCCTGTCTGTCAGCTCCAGAAGCCGGTCAACCGCACCTTTTACGATCATCCGGTTTTCATCATCAATTCTGTGAAGTGTTGACATCATCTTACGGTCACTGTCAAAGGGAAGCTCTCCTTCCCTTGGATAAAGCTTTCTTACACCAGCAGCCTCGATTCCGTACCGGCTGCCCAGATTGATCAATGCCGTTTCCGTCGGATCTCCGATCTCCACTCCATTTTCATTTGTTGAATCATTACATAAAATGCTGTAGTCCAAAAGACATCTCTGCGCCGGATCTGCTACATCAATTGCATCTGCTGTGATTCTTTTTCCATCAATATAATAATCTTCTACTGTCATTTTATTCTGTGTGAGTGTTCCGGTCTTATCCGAACAGATAACAGATACGCTTCCAAGACCTTCCACAGCCTGAAGCTTACGAATGATCGCGTGCTCCTTTGCCATCTTCTGTGTTCCGAAAGAAAGGACGATCGTCACGATGGAGCTTAAAGCTTCCGGAATCGCTGCGACTGCAAGTGCTACTGCAAACATAAATGCACTACTGATCTTCTCACCGCGGAATACACTGATCGCAAACAGAATTCCGCAAAATATCAGGATCAGAATGGAAAGCTTCTTTCCAAAATCATCCAGATTCGCCTGAAGTGGCGTCTGTTTTTCCGAAGTCGATTTCAGAAGTCCCGCAATCTTTCCAACCTCTGTCTGCATTCCTACATTCGTTACAACCGCTCTGCCACGCCCATATGTGACAAAGCTTCCGGAAAACAGCATATTTGTCCGATCACCAAGCGATGCTTCCTCCAAAATAATGTCCCTACTCTTTTCAACCGCAAGACTTTCTCCGGTAAGGGCACTTTCATCGACCTTAAGGCTTGCATTTTCAATCAATCTTCCATCGGCCGGGATCATATCCCCTGCTTCAAGAAGGATCACATCTCCTACAACCAGTTCTCTTGCCGGGAGCTGTACCGCCACACCATCACGTAATACCTTTGCCTCCGGTCCGGAAAGCTTCTTTAAGCTCTGCAGGGACTGCTCAGCCTTTACTGTCTGCACAGTTCCCAAAATCGCATTGATCGTAATAACGATCACGATAACTGCTGCACTTTCCACATCTCCAAGCATACCGGATATCACTGCCGATGCGATCAGGATCAGCACCAGAAAATCCTTATACTGTTCAAAGAAGATCTGCAAAATACTTTTTTTCTTTCCTTCTGCAAGCTCATTCCATCCGCACTTCTCTCTGGACCGTCTGACCTGTTCATCGGTAAGCCCTGATTCCCTGCTTTCCACACGCTCGAGAACTTCTTCTGCTGTCTGCTGATAAATTTCTTTCATTACCTTTGCCTCCTTTTTTGCAAATATTCACCAACTGTAATTTTTTTATGCAATAAAGGATTTTTTTGATAAAAGGATATAAAAAAAGAAACCCTTATTGCATAACAAAAATGCAATAAAAGTCTCACCATTTCCCTGCAGCGCCGGATGTTTCCACCGTACTGACGACACTGCAAACGCAGATTTCCAAACGTAGGTTACTCCCCTTTATCAGTTTTAATAGTATAACAGGATCGGTACCTCTGTCAAGATACTTTATAAATCACACCTTGCAAATATGATACTCCGGTAACAGAAAAACTCCCATTTTTTGAATGGAAGTTTTTCTGTTACCCTGAAAGTATTATAGGCCTGCAGCCGTTTTATTACCTTTTAAGATTTATTACTCTGATCAGCCACAATATTCCCCTGCACAACTCTTCCCTGGTCTTTTCCTTTTCTCAGTCCTCGAACTACCTGTACATTTCCAAGAATCAGATAATCCATTTCTCTCTTAGTGATTTTCGCAAAATTTTTCTTTGAAACAAAATAGAAGGTAACTCCCATCAACACCCACACGATCAGTGCTGCAAAGGACTGTGGAGCCATGAATGCTGGAGAACCGGGCACGATCAGAAGCAGTAATATTACAACAGAGATCACACAGCCGCCCATTGCTACTGCCGGATGGATTTTATTTGTATCTGTATCATCGCCATATTTTTTCAGAAGAATATAAGCACCTGCACAGGTAAAGAAATATCCGAACGCAGTACCTACGGAACACATATCTACAACCCAGCCGATCACTTCTCTACCGAAAAATGGGCAGATACAGCAGATGATCATGGTAAACCCAACACATATGGACGGAGTTTTATGCTCCGGATGAACCTTTTCAAAAGCTGACGGAAGCATTTTTGCTCTTGCCATACCAAATAAAAGACGGCTGGATGTCATAAAGAATCCGTTCATACCGGTAAAAATCCCCATGCACACTGCCAGTGCCACAAAGCACACACCAATTTTTCCCATTGCAAGATCAAGAACTGCACCTGTATGCCATTTTACAAGAGTTCCATTCGCATCTGTCATAGTCAGAACCTGCTGCCAGGGAACAACACAATCTGTCACCAGTGCCATTGCACCATAGATCAAAGCACCTACGATCAATGCTGAAATGATCAGCATTTTGCACTTCTGTGGTGGAAAATCATATTCTTCTGCCGCCTGTGGAATACAGTCAAATCCTACATAAAGGAACGGAGCCAATGCCAGGATAGATACAAAACCGCTTCCAAGAGACTTGCCTTCGGCTCCGTATGCCGGCTGCAAGTTTGAAGCATCAAAATGTCCTGTTGCGATCACACCAATGACTGATACAACAACCGCTGCACACATGATAAGGACCATCGCAAGCTGAAGATTTCCTACAGATTTCGCACCTTTGTAATTCATGATCCCGAAAAGTATGATAAAAAACAGGGATAATCCGACTTCACCCATATATACATCATATCCTGCAATTGTATACAGGTAACCTCTGTTAAAGACTCCAGGAAAAATATAGGATGCCAATACCGGAAGTGCCGTTGCATTCAAAGCTACAATAGACAGATATCCAAGCGACAGCATCCATCCGCATATGTACGAAGCAGTTCTTCCAAAGCCTTTATATGCATAGGCAAATTCACCACCCGCTACCGGGAATTTTGCGATCATATAAGAATAGCTGTAGCCTACCACGATCATTAAAAGACCGCCTGCCAGAAATCCCAGAAACAGCGGGAGCGGTCCACCTGCACGTTCTGTCCAGAGACCACCCTGTATAAAACATCCCCATCCAATGATGGAACCGACTGCAACTGCCCAGATCGAACCAGGTCCCATGGATTTTTTTAATTTTGTTCTTTTATTTCTTTCACCCATATATATCCTCCTGCTTCATCAATCATATCATTCATCATCATCTTCTCTGGTTTCTTCACTGATCGTATATGCCTCACTGATATCGGAAACAAAAATTTTTCCATCACCATAATGTCCATACTGCCCACTCTTTGCACTGTTAATGATAATATCTACAACCTCATCTTTTTCTTTGTCCCCAACAGTAATATACAGCATGTTTTTTGCCATTTCCTGATAAAGGACATCCCCTACCTGAATTCCTTTTTCCTTACCTCTTCCTGAAATTGCCCATTTTGAAAAAGCAAAATATCCTTCCTGCTCCAGTGCTTTGATGACGTCCATCACTTTCTCAGGTCTTACAATTGCTGTGATCAGTTTCATAATCCTTCATCTCCCATCCATAAATACAAAAAGAGCCCAGATACCAAAGTATCCGGACTCCATCGTCTCTCTATATTATCATTATTTTTTTCAATATTCAATCAAAATCTTTCACTTTCCGGCCAGATATCGATACATCTCATCCAGCATCTCGTCTGTGATCTCTACCGGATTGTTATAAAGGTTCGGGTGTCTGCTGATGCGAACCAGCTCTGCAATCTGATCATCATCAAGCTCCAGATCCTTCAGATCACACCGCAATCCCATTTTTTTCTTTAATTCAAGAACTGCATCCGCCATCTCTTCTGCATCTTTGAATCCAATCCTTCTGGCAAATTCCTCTACACGTTCACCACCTTCGCCTTTTGCATTGATTCTTATAAAATAATCCAGGGTCAGGCCACACGCCTCGCCATGCGGGATGTGATAAATATTGGTCAATGGAAATGAACACGCATGGGACGAAGTGGTTTTCGGTAAAGTAAACGCCAATCCTGCGATCAAAGATGCTTCGCACATTTTCTCCCTTGCTTCCTCATCATCGGGCTTCCTGTATGCTCTGTAAACATATTTAAATACCAGTTCTGCTGCATGCATCGCAAGTACATCACAGATCGGCTGATGACCTTTGCTCCAATAGCCTTCGATCGCATGGGAAAGAACATCAATTCCTGTTCCTGCCGTAACCTGGGGTGGCATTGTATAAGTAAGTTCCGGATCAATGATAGCTGCTGCCGGATAAAATCCCTCTGATACGATCGGCGCTTTTTTTCCATTTGCATGATCCGAAAGAACTGATACACAGGTCACTTCACTTCCTGTTCCTGCAGTCGTAGGAACTGCGATCAGTGGAAGATGTTTCTCCGGCATTGCTACTCCGGTTCCATGATACTTACGGATGGAATCCGAAGTCAGAGCTACACTGGCAGCTGCTTTGGCACAATCCATGGGACTGCCTCCACCCAGTGCTACCACAAATCCGATATTTTTCTGCCGGATCACTTCCGCACAGGCATCTACCTCTACAACGTCCGGGTTTGGAGAAACATCTCCAAAAGAAGCAACGATCATTCCTTCTGACTCTTTTATGAACTTTTCGGCAAGACCGCTTTTAAAGAAAAACGGTCCTGCCACCAGAAGGCCTCTTTCGCAGCCAAGCTCTCTGGCTATTTCTTTGATTTCTTTTACTCTGCCTTTGCCGAAATGAATTTTTACCGGCTGTAGATAATCCCAGTTCATAGGCTACCTCCTGCTTTATCAGTCACAAAATTTTTCATCGACCATTGTAAGCACTTCATCAAGGATCGGGAGATACTCTTCCAGCTCCTCTTTCGTGATGATCAGTGGCGGACAGATTTCAATAAAGTTCTCACGTCCAAAGGTTGCAAAGCCACGTTTCTTTAATTCTGCAAATATCCACGGCATTACCGGTCCGGGTACGCCGTATTCCTGCATCGGTTCTCTGGTTTCTTTATTCTTGACTACTTCAAGTGCACCGAACAAACCGATACATCTTGCTTCACCAATACATTTATGCTTCTTTACCATCTCATCCATAAACGTAGCAACGATCTCGTGCATCTCAGCTACATGGCCCTCGATGTCGTGTTCTTTATAATATTTCATTGCTGCTACACCAGCCGCACATGCAAGTGTATGTCCACTGTAAGTAAGTCCGCACTGAAGAACATTTTCCTCAAAATACTCCGCAACCTTTTTACTTACAATACATCCGCCCAGCTGTACATAACCACAGGTAACACCTTTTGCAAATGTAATGATATCCGGTTTCATGTCGAAATTCATAAATGCAAACATTTTTCCTGTACGGTAAAATCCTGCCATAACCTCATCACAGATCAGAAGGATTCCATATTTGTCACAAAGTGCACGAACACCTTCCATATATCCGTCTGGAGGAAGAATGACACCGTTTGCACCTACTATAGACTCCATCAGGATCGCTGCCACATTTCCGGGGCCTTCATATCTGAGCTGCAGATCCAGCGCATCCAGATATTTTTTCGTTACCTCTGCATCATCAACTCCTTTTGTATATCCGTCACGATACATCTGAGGGTTCATAAAGTGTACGAATCCATTTGCACCACCGATCTCTGCTGCATATCTTCTCCAGTCACCGGAAGCATTGGATGCTCCAAGTGTAGCTCCATGATAGCTTCTGTAGCAGGAAAAGATCTTGGTTCTTCCGGTTACCATACGTGCCATTTTTATAGCATTCTCATTGGATTCTGCTCCACCATTTGTGAAGAAAACTCTCTTGTATGTATCTGCTCCTGCTGCTTCTACAAGCATTTTTGCCAGCATACTCTTAGGCTCGGATGCATATGCCGGTGCCATGAAGCACATCTTATCAGCCTGTTCCTTGATCGCTTCAACGATCTCCGGAAGCTCATGTCCGAGGTTGGAACACACCAGAAGTGAAGCCATATCTGCATATTTTTTTCCATCATAATCGTAAAAATAAATTCCCTCAGCTCTTTCTACCGGTAAAGTATCTGCTCCTGATCTTGCCCATGACTGCATCACATAATCTTTGTGCATCTGTGCTACTTCTTTTCCTGTTAAACTCATAATAACTTCCTCCTCTTTATCTGTAATTCAGTTTTAAATATTGTTCATTTTTGCGGTAAACAAACTTATTATTTGTTGTAGAATAAGAAAAGCGCCCGGCCCACATTCATTTGTGAACCAGACGCCTTTGTCTTATCTGAGTCATATATTACTCTCGACACTGGCTGTCTGCAATAGACATCTATCCAATTATTTTTGTGCTGCAGCACAATCGTTATTATTCTGCTGCCGCATTTTCCTTTTACATTTCATTCATCTGATATAACAGGAAACCCAGCCTCAGCTGAAAACGCACATCAAAATCAGAAAGATTTTTTCCAAGTATCTCAGCGGCCTTTCCAATCTTATAATTAATTGTATTTCGATGTACGATCAATTCCTGTGACGCACTTTTGACACTGCAGTCGTTAGCCAGGTAGCACTGAAGTACTCTGACCAGATCTGAGTGGTTCATCTCATCATATTCATACAATGGAGCTACTGTATCTGCCAGATATTCTTTTATTGCTTCCTTATCTGTAAGTGTGAGCAGTACCCTGTAAATCCCAAGATCTTTGTAAAAAATAATCTTTCCGCCATCTGTGCTTTGCTCGCCCGGAACCTGACAGACACATAATAGATCAGACATTTTTTCCGCAAACTGATAGCTCTTATAAATCTGCCTGATCCCGGAAATCCGCTTACTTACACTTACAAAAATCTGTTCCTTCTGACATACCATCCTGCATAGTATCTGAAAAATCCTCTCTGTAGTTTTTCTGCATGCTTCATCAGAATAATCACACAAAACCAGAAGAATCTGCTTATCCTGGGCACAACACAAAATCCCATTATAATTACAGCGGATATGACTGCTCAGTTTAGATAAAATCTGCTCTAGCCTTGTTCCTGTTACACGATCATTGTCTTCCAGAACACACACATTCACAACCGTATATGCACTGTCTGTAAAATACCCTTTTCTCATCAGTGCCGAAACATACAGTTCTTCCTGGGACGGACATAAAAAGGCATTGTTCAGTGCCGTCGCAACCTCAATTGCGTTCTGCTGCTCTTTTGTTATTGCAAAACATATGATCCGCATGATTTCAGCCATTCGAACCCTCCACGGTACTTCAAATACCGGGAATCCCTTTTCATTTGCAAAATCAATAATATCCTGTCCGATTTCACTGATATAAGGCCCTGTATTGATCACGATCCCACTGGCTTTGTTTCGCCATACTTCCTTTACCAGACGAAGAAGAGTCAGATTTTCATTCAATCCTAATCCAGTTGTAAAAGTAAGCTCCTGTCCCTGCAGAAATGCAGAAATCGTGTCGCTGTCTACCATATGCGTCCATGACACTTCATGATCCAGTCCTGTCTCACCTGCTACCAGCTTCATCTCCAGATGCTGTACCTGTTTTATGATTTCACGCAATGTTACTGCCATATTTATACACCTTTCTCCACCGCAGCTTCCTGTGATCAACTGCATCAGACGATCAAAGATACTCCAGATATCAGAAGCAGTATATAAGTCAGATTCAGAAATACCTTCTGAGATACTTTACATACCAGCTTTTTACCTAACCATGTAGCTATAAGTAATGGCAGGATACTGATACAGATCAGTCGAATATCTGCCGTTCCAACCAGGCCGCTCCTGAACTGGGTAACCATCAGAAAAAAATTCAGCACCACCCATACAGGGGCCACTGTCGCACGAAATTCTTCTTTTTCTTTCAGTACCTGTGTTGCATAGATCACAAGTAACGCCCCTCCTGATACAAACATACCATGAATTATCCCTGCCAGGATCAGAACTATCCACAAAATGAGATCCGGAAGTTTTTTCTCTGTATGGATGCACAGATTCTTTAATGCAACTACGACGATTATGATTCCATATATTGTCAGAAGAATATTTTCAGATTTCACGATCCGGCAGATCTGTATCCCTGCAAACATTCCAACCAACATGACCGCAGACATCTTAAGCAATTCTTTCCAGTTTATATGTCGATATCCGGTCACTGCGATCATCAGTCCGGACAGCCAGGCCATAACATTCAGGACCACCTTTGCATGATCCAGAG
>OLPA01003699.1_pt1 | contig 10180 bp, 7 predicted proteins | sample 1672811 | NCBI WGS metagenome assembly OLPA01 (sample SAMEA3136726, study PRJEB25190) | human gut metagenome | biome: human gut; feature: human-associated habitat; material: faeces | place: Austria | collected 2013
GTAACGGCCATCATGCTTTCTCCGGATGCTTCCAGGAACCTGAAGGAAGCTCTGAATTCCCTTTCTGAACTGCCTAAGGAAGTTCAAAAAATCCGTGAAGAGGCGGCTAAGTGAACTTTTTAAAGGATGCGTCCTTTTGGGCTGGTCAAAAAATTATAATTGTTCTAAATTGTCTGTCCTGAAAAATGCGCCCGGTTTTTAGTGAAGCAGATCTCAATGAACGCCCTTTCCTGGTCTTCTGGGAAGTGACGCGCGCTTGCGCGCTTGCGTGCAGACATTGCCGCGCCGTCGCCCAGCCGCGTCCCCACCCGGATGAATTGACTCATGAGGAGGCATTGCGCCTGATTGACCAGTTGGCGGAACTGCGGCCTCCCATGCTGGTGTTGACAGGCGGAGACCCGGTCATGAGGCCGGATATTCTGGAATTGGTCCGTGCGGCTTCCGGCAAGGGGCTGCATGTGGCATTGAGCCCTGCCGCTACCGCCCGGCTGTTGCACACGGATTTCCATGCGTTGAAAGAAGCTGGGGTTCAGAGCATGTCATTGAGCCTGGACGGTGCGCATGAAAGTACCCATGACGCCTTCCGCGGTGTCCCCCACACATATGAACGGACTCTCCGGGCTGCGGAAATGGCGAAGGAAGCCGGCATGCACTTGCAAATCAACACCACCATTACCAGGAGCACGCTGGGAGAATTTGACGACTTTGTGGAGCTGGTGAAAAAAATGAAACCGGGCATGTGGAGCGTGTTTCTTCTGGTGCCCACAGGCCGCGCCGCTATGGATGAGATGCCTGCGGCGGAAGACGTGGAAGCCGTCTGGAAAAAACTGAGCAGGATAAGCCATGAGGTTTCTTTCGGCGTCAAAACGACGGAAGGGCACCATTATCGCCGCGTGGCGCTTCAGGAAGCCCGTGCTCAGGGAAGCAAGCCTGCTCGCCGCGCCATTCCCACCCGGGACGGCAAGGGCATTATGTTTATTTCTCATACCGGGGAAATACAGCCCTCCGGTTTTCTCCCCATAACGGCAGGAAATGTCCGGACGGATGACCCTGGAGAAATCTACCGCACGCACCCCCTTTTCCTCAAACTCCGGGATGACAATGCGTTGCAGGGCAAATGCGGACGGTGTGAGTACCGTACCATCTGCGGAGGGTCCCGGTCCCGCGCTTATGCCGTTTACGGAGACATGATGGCGGAAGACAACCTTTGCCCTTATCAGCCCAGGCTTTCACAACACCATGATTAATATTACCAGACTTTGGACAGGGGCGGAACAGCCCGCGGACCATTTGAGATACGGACAGGGCCACGGGCACGGTCGTTTTGCAGGGGGCGCCGTGGAATCCTGTGCACCGGCTTCGTCCCGTGCGCGCAAGCCCATTGTGGTGTGGAATATTACGCGTACCTGCAATCTCAAATGCGTGCATTGTTATGCAGACGCCTCTGCCCGGAAATTTAAGGGAGAGCTGGATTGGGACCAGTGTTGCGCGGTCATTGATGATCTGGCGGACTACAAGGTGAATGCCCTACTTTTTTCCGGAGGGGAGCCGCTGGTGCATCCGCGCTTTATGGAACTGCTGGAACGTGCCACTGGAAAAGGGCTGAAGGTGACCATTTCCACAAACGGCACCCGTATTACGCCGGAAGCTGCAGCGCGGTTCAAGGAATTGGGCGTGGCGTACGTAGGCATTTCCCTGGACGGCATTGGCGCCGTTCATGACAAATTCCGCGGTGTGGAAGGTTCTTTTGAGCAGGCGGTGCGCGGATTCAGGCTTTGCAGTGAAGTGGGGCAAAAGACAGGCCTGCGCCTGACGCTGACCCGCAACAATGTGCAGTGCATGGGCCAGATTTTGGATTTTATTGACGCCAACGACATCCAGCGCGTCTGTTTTTACCATCTGGTCCCCACTGGCCGCGGCGTGGAAGTGCAGACCCTGACTCAGGAGGAAGCAAGGAATGCCATGGATACGCTGATTGCCCGTGTAGAGGAATGGAAAGCGGAGGGAAAAAACCGTGAAGTGCTGACTGTAACCCAGCCTGCGGACGGAATTTACCTGCTTCTGCGCCAGCTCCGGGAAGGCTCCCCTCTGGCGAAGGAAACCCTCGGCCTGCTTCAATGGAATGGCGGCGGCGCGAACAGTTCCGGCCGGGGCATCGCCAATATTGACACACAGGGTGCCGTGCATCCGGACCAGTTCTGGCAATCCGTTACTCTGGGCAATGTGAAAAGTGACCGGTTTTCCGATTTATGGGATGCCAGGGCCGGAGCTGCAGCGGAAATGTTGCCTGAGCTGCGCGGTTCCGACGATCCTCTGGAACGGCAGAAGAAGATTGAAGGCCGTTGCGGCCGCTGCGTTCACTTCGCCCTGTGCGGCGGAGGCTTCCGCACCCGTGCCGCGTTTGCCAACGGACACTGGTACGGGTCCGATCCCGGCTGCTATCTGACGGAAGAGGAAATTTCCACCCCTTTGCCGGAAATCAAGTAGTGAGATGCCCGGCTTTATTCACCGGGGAACGGTTGGTTCCGGGAAAGGGGTATCGGAGGAATTGCCGTTTCATTCGATCGTAGGGTATCCCGCGCGCAGGTAAAACGCCCCTGTCCTTGCGGTTGATTTACCGGGAACAGGGGGTTTTACATTGGGAAAAACCCGGAAGCGTGCTTCGGCGGGGGCAAGGGCGAATTTGTCCATACGTCTGGTTTTCCCTGCTTTACAAGGCAGGTGGCATCGCATAGCATGCCCCGCATGATGAATCAGGAATTGAGACCGGAGACCCTGTGCGTGCAGGCGGGCTGGGCGCCTAAAAAGGGCGAACCCCGCGTATTGCCCATTTACCAGAGCACGACGTTCAAGTACGAGACCAGCGAACAAATGGCAAAATTGTTTGATCTGGAAGAATCCGGATTCTTTTATACACGCCTCCAGAACCCCACCAATGAGGCGGTTGCCAGAAAAATTGCCGAACTGGAGGGCGGTGTGGCCGCCATTCTGACGTCTTCCGGCCAGGCGGCTTCCTTCTTTGCCGTTTTCAATATTTGCGAGGCTGGAGATCATATCGTCAGTGCTGCGGCCATTTACGGAGGCACATACAACCTTTTTGCCGTCACATTCCGGAAAATGGGCATTGAAGTCACTTTCGTGGACCAGGACGCCCCGCCGGAGGAAATCTCCAAAGCGTTCCGTCCCAACACGAAAGCTTTCTTTGCGGAAACTATTTCCAATCCCACGCTTTGCGTGCTGGATATCCGTAAAATGGCGGACATTGCCCATGCGCACGGCGTTCCCCTCATTGTGGACAATACCTTTGCCACTCCCATTAATTGCCGTCCGTTTGAATGGGGCGCGGATATCGTCACTCACTCCACCACCAAGTATATGGACGGTCATGCCGCCGCCGTAGGCGGCGTGATTGTGGACAGCGGCAACTTTGACTGGGAAGCGCACAAGGATCAGTTCCCGGGTTTGACTGAACCGGACCCCTCCTATCACGGGCTCTCCTACAGCAAAAGCTTCGGCAAGGGCGCCTACATCACCAAGGCGACTGTCCAGCTCATGCGCGACCTGGGTTCCATTCAGTCTCCGCAGAATGCCTTTTTGCTCAATCTGGGGCTGGAAACCCTCCATCTGCGCGTGCCGCGGCACTGTGAAAACGCGCAAAAAGTGGCGGAATTCCTGCAAGGGCAGGAAGATGTTGCCTGGATCAACTATCCGGGTCTTTCTTCCAATGAGTATTATGAACTGGCGCAGAAGCAATTCCGCGGTGGCCAGTCCTGCGGTGTAGTAACCTTCGGCATCAAGGGAGGCCGTGAGCGTTCCATCAAGTTCATGGACAGTCTGAAGCTGGCCGCCATCGTGACCCATGTAGCGGACTCCCGTACCTGCGTTCTCCATCCCGCCAGCCATACGCACCGCCAGTTGACGGATGAACAACTTATGGAGGCGGGTGTACGGCCTGACCTTATTCGGTTTTCCGTAGGGACGGAAGCTGCGGAAGACATTATTGCGGATCTCAAACAGGCTTTGGAAGCTATTCGTTAAAAATTCTTCTTGGAGAGAGCCGCCCCACTGTTGCTGAGGCGGCTTTTCTTTTATCATTAGGGATTGGATAAAAGGAACAGCGGATTGTTAATCCGCTTTTTTTCTTTCCGTAATATCAGGAGGGAGTACTTGGAACTATTTCATACAAGAATAGTTCACAATAACGTTTGATTTATAATAATTAATAATTTATGAAATAATATAAGGCATGTTAGAATGCAGGAAGCGCAAGACGCTGTATTTATAAATACTCTTGACTCAGAAAAGAAGCCTACTGCCGGAATACCGCTTTTTCAACTTTTTATGTTGACAACGGATTAACAATCCTCTAATCAATGCAAAGCGTTATGAGAGTTTATCATTATGTTTTGTTAGCCAGTTGCGTATGTATGATGTCCGCCCAGGCGGCTACGGTTATTGCCGAGCTTCCTGAATCGCAAAGCGTATCACAGACCGCCACTATGGCGAGAACATCGGGGCAACAGCTTCTGGACAAAGTAAAGGATCTGCAAAATGGAATATATGCCGGCGGCAATAACAACTCCATTTCAAATTGGGGTATAAATAATGAAGGCACTTGGGTGAATGAGAACAATGTAGGAACTATTACATTATGCGGACGCTCCGGAGTTAGCGGGGATTCCTTTGCCATGGTTCTTGGAGGGCCGCAGCAGGGTGATTCCGTTTCTTCCATTACATTTTCCTGCAATACTCCTTCTTCTGTAATCAGCAGTTATTCCATGGTGCTTGCCGTATATGATTCAACCGGCACACTGATTGAGGAACTTTCCAAGATACAGGACTTTTCGTTTACCTCTACATCGGAAACAACGACAATTTCCCTGGATATGTCGGCGGCTCCCCTTACCTGGGAGGAAGGATATAAGGTAGTCGCCGGGGTGCGCGGTGGTGCCGGAACCGCTACTTCCGCTTATACAATTACAGGTATACAGGTTTCCTATGAAACGGTTCCCGAGCCTGCCGCAGCGTCTTTGGGCCTGCTGGGCCTGGGAGCTATGCTGCTGCGCCGCAGACGCTCGTAGTAAAACTTTCGTTATTAGGGAGGCAGCTGAAAAGCTGCCTCTTTTTTATTTTCCGCACGGGAATATATTTTTGCGTTTTGAATCGCCGCGCAAGAAAAGGGGTTAATGATGTTAATCCCTCAGTGATTGCTCGAAAGCGCGGTACTGCACGGCTTCATACAAATGGACATCCTGAATATCAGAAGTTCCTTCCAAATCCGCTATGGTTCGGGCCACCTTTAAAATGCGGTCATAGGCTCTGGCGGAAAGAGCCAGTTCTTCCACGGCGCGGAGCAGGATAGCCCTTCCTTCCGGCAGCAGACGGCAATACTTCTGGAGCGCTTTTCCGGAAAGGGCCGCATTATTACGGAAGGGTGTTCCTGCGTATCTGCTGGATTGGAGGCGCCGTGCGGCTACCACGCGTTCCCGGATACTGGCGGAACATTCTCCGGCAGGTGAGGAAGCCAGAATGGAGGGATCCACGGCGGGAACTTCCATCAGCAGGTCAAACCGGTCCAGCAGCGGGCCTGAAATCTTACGGCGGTAGCGTGCGATCTGCGCCGGAGGGCAGGTGCAGGCTCTTCTTCTGTCTCCCAGATAACCGCAGGGACACGGATTCATGGCGGCTGCCAACATGAAACGGCACGGAAATGTCATGGTGCCGGAAGCGCGGGAAATGACTACCTGGCCGGTTTCCAGCGGCTGCCGCAGGGTTTCCAGAGCGGCACGGCGGAATTCCGGCAATTCATCCAGAAAGAGGACGCCGTTGTGAGCCAGGGATACTTCTCCCGGCGTGATATTCGCTCCTCCCCCCATCAGCCCGGCATCGGAAATGGTGTGGTGGGGAGCCCGGAACGGACGCTGGTCCACCAGGCCGTTCCCCCGTTTCAGCAGACCGCATACGGAGTGGATTTTACTGGTTTCCAACGCTTCCTCCGGACTCAGAGGCGGAAGAATGGTCGGGAGCCTTTGCGCCAGCATGGATTTGCCGGACCCCGGAGAGCCGCAAAGCAGGATATTATGGCCTCCTGCCGCTGCAATCTCCATGGCGCGGCGTGCGTAAGGCTGCCCTTTGATTTCGTCAAAATCCACAGCGGCGTCTTTGTCCCGTGGAGCATGGGCCTCTCGCCCTGAACCTGTAAATGGAGGCGGCAGGGCGTCGGAAGTAAGCAAATGCCAGGCTTCTCTCAGGGAAGAAACGGGATAAATTTCCACACCCTGTACGGGCGTCCCTTCATAGGCATTGGCTTGCGGCAGCATGATGCGCTTCCTGCCCATGCGCCGCGCTTCCATGATTTGCGGCAGAATGCCTTGCACGGGGCGTACGGTTCCGTCCAGGGCCAGTTCTCCCACAATGCACCAGGCAGAAGCGTCCATCTCCTTTTCAGCCGCTCCCGCAACCATTCCCAGGGCGATGGGAAGGTCGAATCCGGGGCCCTGCTTCCTTAAATCCGCCGGAGCCAGATTAACGACGAAGATACCCTGCTGAAAGGGAAGGCCGCTGTTTTGTATGGCCGTGTCCACGCGCTGCCCGCTTTCTTTCACGGCCGCATCCGGAAGGCCGACAATAAAGGTGCGTTTTTCCGCCATGGGGCGGAAATCCACTTCCACCTCCACTTCTACGCCATCTACGCCCAGGACGGTGGAGGAATACAGTCGCGTCATCATTCATCCATGCTAGGAAATGGATGGCAAAAAGGAAGGAAAATAACGAAAAATATAAAAATATCTAACAAATAGTTCAGCGCCGGGAAGCGCGCCGGAGAATTTCCCGTTCCTCCTCCGTCAGGCTGGACAGGCCGGACCTGGATATTTTTTCCATGATTTCATCCACCTCCTTTTCAGAGGGGTAAGCCTGTGCCGGGCGGCGGCTGGAAGGCTCAGGGGAATAGTGGGAAGAAGAGGCGGCTTTCCGTCTTGGGGAAGACATCTTTTCCTTCCATAAAATCAGCAATGTCAGAATAAATCCGGCGAACATGCCGCCCAGATGGCCGGCTTCCCCGCCCGCATTGTTCCATTGGAAGATAATGACGGCTGCGGCGACTCCGAGAACGGCCAGGGCAAACTGGCGCACGCTCAAATTAACCGGAGGAAACAGAAGCTGTACCCGGGCATGGGGAAAGAGCACCGCGCATGCGGCCATGATGCCGTAAATGGAACCTGAGGCCCCCACCATGGGAATGAAGCGCCATTCCGGATCAAAAAATCCCATGTACCCCAGCAGGGAGGAAAACAGGGCTGCAGCCACGCCGCAAAACAGGTAATACAGCAGGAAGCGCCAATGGCCGAAACGTTCTTCTACAACCGGGCCGAAAAACCACAGGGCAATCATGTTGAACATGATGTGCCCCAGATTGGCGTGAAGAAACTGATAGGTAAGCAACCGCCATAATTCCCCCTCGTGAAAGCACGTATATTCGCTGTAAGCTCCGTAAAGCTGGATCAAGTCCAAATGGACAGGCGGGTAAATATTCCTTGGGATGTCCACTTGGAAGAAGAATCCCAGGATAAAGATGACTACATTGAGCAGAATCAGCCAGTGCACCATGACGGCGCTGCGCTGGTCAAACAGATGATTCCGTACCGTATCTCCCCAGTTCTCGTTCTCCGCTCGCATATTAGGCCGCATGTAATCGCGTTCAGAACCTTTTGACAAGGAAAATAGCTGTTCCGTTCAAGGAAGGACAGCTGATGTTCCGTATCATTTCCAGAGCGCGGCAGGCAGCAGATCCGGCGGCAGATCCGTTCCGCACACGAGATGTCCGGCAAGCTGGGCGGCGGACCAGGGGGAAGTGGTCACCCCCTTGCTGCCCAGCCCGGAGAAGACGAACTGACCGTCCAGCCCGGGAATGGGACCGGCGACCGGCTGGCTGCGGCGGATGATGGGGCGGACGGCGGCACGGGCGCGGATGACGTCCATGTTCCCGGAATAGCGTTTAACAAGGTCCAGCATCAATTCCTGGACGGCGGGGGCTTCCGGAATGCCGGGAGCATCCCACGCCCACGCGTAGGTGGCCCCGAAGCGCCAGAAAGAACCGTTATGAACCAGCCAGTGTCCGAAATGCAGGATGCCGGCATGCCAGTCCAGCTCTTTCAAGTCCAAATCCAGAATGGTTCCTTTGGAGGGGCGCCCCTTCAGCGGAGACATGTCCGGATGAAGCCCGGCTTCCCAGCCGGTACACCAGACTATGTGGGAAAACGTGCGACCGTTCCAATGGAAAAGACCGTCTGCATCCGGCCGGATATCTGCGGGGGATACATCCGCTTCCACAAAACGGCCCTGTTCCATAAAAAAACGCCGCATGGCAGTGACCATGTTTTCCACGTGCAGCACGGCGGAACCTCGCGTATAGGCGGCTTTCCCGCGGCCTTCCCAGTGTTCCGGCCATGGAAAAAGAGGTCCGGCATAGGCGCAGGATTCCGGAGCCGTCTGGCGTTCCTGCCAGATTTCAAACTGGTCTTCCGTCTCCACTTCCCGGAAAATCGGAGTTTTCTGCCACCAGGACCCGCCTAATTCCCGTTCCGTTTCCGGGTAAAAGGCCTCTGCCGCCGCTAGGCATTCTTCCTGCCTCCATCCGGGGCGGAAGGCGCGGCCCGTCAGGGGGTTTACCAATCCGGCCGCCACCCGGGAGGCCGTTTCCGCTACGGGGCGGTCTGCAACCGTAAACTCCGAGCCGCGGCGTTTCAATTCCCACGCCAGACAACTTCCGGCAATTCCCTGGCCGATGATAAGGATGTTCATGATAGATGGATAAAGAACCGGAAAATCCCGGAAATGAAAGAGGAAAGCGGAGGGGAGGCGGTACCGCTCCCCCCGGAGGAAAGGCGTGCCGCAGGTGTCCCTTCCCCTGCGGCGCCGGAAGAACGGCCCTGTTTACAGGGCGGCGATGATGGCGTCACCCATTTCCGCCGTATTCACGCGGATTTCTCCGGGAGCTCCCGTAGCCAGGTCGCCCGTGCGGCAGCCCTGGTCAATCACGCGGCGAACGGCGGAGTCAATGGCGTCTGCCGCTGTTTTTTCTCCCAGGGAGTAGCGCAACAGCATGGAAAGGGAAAGAATCTGGGCGATCGGGTTTGCAATGCCCTTGCCGGCGATATCCGGAGCGGAGCCTCCGGAGGGTTCGTAAAGGCCGAAGAACAGGCCGTTGTCCTGTGCGCCCTGGCACAGACTGGCGCTGGGCAGCATGCCCAGGGAACCGCAAATCATGGCCATTTCATCGGAAAGAATGTCCCCGAACAGGTTTTCCGTCACCAGCACGTCGAACTGGCGGGGATTGCGCACCAGCTGCATGGCTGCATTGTCCACGTACATATGCAGCAATTCCACGTCGGGATAATCCTTGGAAACTTCAATCATTGTCTCGCGCCACAGCAGGGAATTGGTCAGCACATTGGCCTTGTCCACGCTGGTGACGCGCTTACGGCGGCCGCGCGCAGCCTCGAACGCCACTTTGGCGATACGCACCATCTCGCTTTTATGGTAGCGCATGGTATCCACGACGACTTCGTCGTCTCCCTCCCGTTCGCGGAAACGGGGCTGGCCGAAATACAGGCCGCCAGTCAATTCCCGGACGCATAAAATATCGAATCCGCCTTCAATCAGTTCATTCTTGATGGGGGAGGCATGGGTCAAGGCCGGAAGGCATACGCCCGGACGCAGGTTGGCATACAAGCCGAAATGTTTTCTCAGAGGCAGCAGGGCTCCGCGTTCTGGTTGTTCATTGGCGGGGAGATGCTCCCATTTGGGACCGCCCACGGAGCCGAACAGAACGGCGTCCGCCTCTTCGCAGGCACGAATGGTTTCTTCGGGAAGAGCCTTGCCGCAGTGGTCAATGCCCGCACCCCCTACAAATGCCTCCTTGCGGCTTACGGTAAAGCCAAACTTGCCGCTTACGGCATCCAGAACCTTCAGAGCCTGTGCCATGACCTCGGGCCCGATGCCGTCGCCGGCCAAGACAGCAATATGATGGTGATGTTCACTCATGTCGCTGAAAGTCTGGTCATTCTCCCTTCAAAGGTCAAGAAAACACCGTTGCCATGACCGCGCCGCGGAAGCCTTTTTACGTCAAAAAGCCTGCAAGAGTAAAAAAGTACTTGCCAAACGCCCGTACCTCCAGTAA
>OLPA01003704.1_pt1 | contig 10170 bp, 7 predicted proteins | sample 1672811 | NCBI WGS metagenome assembly OLPA01 (sample SAMEA3136726, study PRJEB25190) | human gut metagenome | biome: human gut; feature: human-associated habitat; material: faeces | place: Austria | collected 2013
GAGCCGGTCGAGCTGCTCCTTATCCGGCGCGCCGGTATACTGGCGCACCGAGCTGCGCGCGTAGAGCGCGTCAATCCAATTTTTCTGAATGCCGAGTTCAAACATGTGCAAACCGCTCCTCGTTTCAAAAGGGCGAACGCCCTGAAATTCATACGCGTATACTTTATCACGTCGGGCGCATGAATGTCAACGAAAAACGCTGACTCGGCTCAAAAAGGGCGCGATTATTCAAACTCGACAACCTGCGTCCAGTGGGTCAGGAACGCCTTTTCCGCGCCGTGCTTCTTGGTCATCTGCGCGGCGGCGACGATGGGCAGCCAGCGCTGGACATACTGCATGGCGATATCGTTCTTCTTGCAGAAGAGCCTCAAATACAGGTCAGCCTTCTTCTGATCCTCCAGCGCGAACTGGAGGTAGGTCATCGCCGCGTCGGCGGAAGCGTTGCCGATGGCCGCGTGCGCCCAGTCGAGGATATACACCTTGCCGTCCTCGCCGATGAGCACGTTGGTCGGGTTGAAGTCGCCGTGGGTGATCTTGGTGTGCGGCTTCATGTTTTCAAGGCGGACATGCAGTTCATAGCGGGTGCTCGCGTCCAGCTCGTCGCGCAGGGACGAAATCTGCGCGTTCAGCTTGTCCTTGAGCCGACCCATCTGCTTGCAGGTGCGGCGATGGACGTCGCTCTGAATCTCGACGAACTGCGTCATCAGCGCCTCGAGGTTCTCCGGCTGCTCGGCCATCAGCTGCGCCATCGTCTTGCCCTCGACGGCCTCAATGACCAGCGCCCAGCCCTCGCCGGTGTTCTTCACCTCCAGCAGCGCGGGCACGTTCAGGCCGGATTCCTCCGCCAGCGCGTGGTTGAACGCCTCCTTGATGACGGCGCTCTTGGGATAACCCGCCTTGAACTGCTTGACAATCTTGCTGCCCTCGCGGTACACCGTCTTGGTGCCGCGCTCCACGATGATTTCCTTGCTCATTTGGGTGATTCCTCCTTACGCCTTCTCGCCGTAGTATGCCTTGAGATACATCGCCTTGATTTCCTTGAGCAACGGATAGCGCGGGTTCGCGCCGGTGCACTGGTCGTCAAACGCATCCTCCACCATCTGATCCAGCGTGCTCATAAAGGTCTCCTCGCTGATGCCGTATTCGGCGATGGATTTCTTGATGCCGACCTTCGCTTTCAGCTCCTCGATCTTGTCGATGAACAGGTCGAGCGTCTCCTCGTCGTCCTTGCCGCAAACGCCGCAGAAGCGCGCACATTCGGCATAGCGGGCGAGCGTGTGCGGGTGGTCATACTGCGGGAAGGTGCCCATCTTCGCCGGCACCTCCGCCGCGTTGTAGCGCAGCACGTGGCAGATCATCAGCGCGTTGGCCACGCCGTGCGGCAGATGGTGATACGCGCCAAGCTTGTGCGCCATCGAGTGGCAGACGCCGAGGAATGCGTTGGCAAACGCCATGCCCGCCATGCAGGATGCGTCCGCCATCTTCTGGCGCGCCTCCGGGTCAGCCGCGCCGTATTCATAGGCGCGGGGCAGGTAATCAAACACGTTCTTCATCGACTTGAGCGCCAGGCCGTCAGTGTAATCCGTCGCCATCATCGAGGCGTAGGCTTCCAGCCCGTGGGTCAGCACGTCCACGCCGGAGGCGGAGGTCAGGCCGCGCGGCTGGTTCATCATGTTGTCCGCATCGACAATCGCCATGTTCGGCAGCAGCTCGTAATCGGCCAGCGGGTATTTCGTGCCCGTGCGGTCGTCGGTGATGACGGCGAACGGCGTCACCTCCGAGCCCGTGCCGGAAGAGGTCGGAATCGCGACGAAATACGCCTTTTCGCCCATCTTCGGGAAGGTGTAGACGCGCTTGCGGATATCCATGAAGCGCATCGCCATATCCAGGAAATCCACTTCCGGATGCTCGTACATCACCCACATGATCTTGCCCGCGTCCATCGCGGAGCCGCCGCCCAGCGCGATGATGCAGTCCGGCTCAAACAGGCGCATCGCCTGCGCGCCCTTAAGCGCGGAGGAGAGGTTCGGGTCCGGCGCAACGTCGTAGAAGCAGGTATGCTGAATCCCGAGCTGATCAAGCTTTTCCTCAATCGGGGCGACGTAGCCGTTCTTGTAGAGGAACGTATCGGTGACGATGAAGCATTTCTTCTTGCCCATCACCGTGCCCAGCTCGTCGAGCGCCACCGGCATGCAGCCCTTCTTGAAATACACCTTCTGCGGCGCGCGGAACCAGAGCATGTTCTCTCTCCTCTCGGCAACGGTCTTGACATTGAGCAGGTGCTTCACGCCGACGTTTTCGGAGACGGAGTTGCCGCCCCACGTGCCGCAGCCCAGCGTCAGCGACGGCGCCATCTTGAAGTTATACAGGTCGCCGATGCCGCCGAAGCTGCTCGGCGTGTTGATGACGATGCGGCAGGCCTCCATACGCTCGGCGTGCTCCATGATCTTTTCCTTTTGCGCCGGATGGATGTACAGGGACGCGGTGTGGCCGTGGCCGCCGTCGCAGACGAGCTTTTCGGCCTTGTCGAGTGCCTCGTCAAAGTCCTTCGCGTGGTACATCGCCAGCACCGGGGAGAGCTTTTCGTGCGCGAACTCCTCGGAAAGCTCGACGCTCTCGACCTCGCCGATGAGGATTTTCGTCTCCTCCGGCACATCCACGCCCGCCAGCGCCGCGATGGTGTGCGCGCTCTGGCCGACGATCTTCGCGTTCAGCGCGCCGTTGATCAAAATCGTGTGGCGCACCTGATCCAGCTCGTCCCCCTTGAGGAAGTAGCAGCCGCGGCGCGCAAACTCCGCGCGCACCTCGTCGTAAATGCTGTCCAGCACCGTCACGCTCTGCTCGGAGGCGCAGATCATGCCATTGTCAAACGTCTTGGAATGGATGATCGAGCTGACAGCCAGCTTGATATCCGCCGTCTCGTCGATGATGACCGGGGTGTTGCCCGCGCCGACGCCCAGCGCCGGTTTGCCGGAGGAATACGCCGCGTGCACCATGCCGGGGCCGCCGGTGGCGAGGATGATATCCGCCTCGTGCATCAGTTCGCCCGTCAGCTCCAGACTCGGGAATTCGATGCAGCCGATGATGCCCTCCGGCGCGCCCGCCTTGACCGCCGCCTCGTAGACGATGCGCGCGGCCTCCGCCGTGCACTTCTTGGCGCGCGGGTGCGGGCTGATGAGGATGGCGTTGCGCGTCTTGAGGCACAGCAGCGCCTTGAAAATCGCCGTGGAGGTCGGGTTCGTGGTCGGAATGACCGCTGCGACAAGGCCGATCGGCTCCGCAATCTTCTTGATGCCGAACGCCGGGTCTTCCTCCAGCACGCCGACCGTCTTGGTGTTGCGGTAGGCATGGTAGATATACTCGCTGGCGTAGTGGTTCTTAATCACCTTGTCTTCCATCACGCCCATGCCGGTCTCCTCGACCGCCATTTTGGCCAGCGGAATACGCGCCTTGTTGGCCGCCATCGCCGCCTCAAAGAAGATGTGATCCACCTGTTCCTGCGTGAATTTCGCAAATTCTCGCTGTGCCTTGCGCATGAGGGTCATGCGCTCCTGAAGCGCTTCCACGGAATCAATCGGTCTGAATGTCTGCATATCGTTCATCCTCCTGACGGGTCGGGTTGATTGGCCTGTCCTTGTTATTTCCTTGACGATGTGCATTATACGCGCTTCATGCGCATTTGTCAAACTTTAGACAATTTCCATTTCAACAAGGTTCTTGCATCCGTTTTGTGAATCCTGTCCGATTCCCGCTTTTCCCGCGCGCTGACCGGCTGTTTTCCCAGTCATACATAGGAAAGCGTGTTCTGTGTTTTGTGCTGTTTTTCACAAATCTTTCGCATAAAAAAACAAATTGAGACCGTTTTCCCCCTTCAACAAATTCCGAAATGCGTCAAATCCTTGCTTATTGGCTCGAATTCACGCCACTTTCCATCCGTTGAAAAAAGAGAGCCCGTTTTCGTTTTCAGGCTCTCTTTGTGATTTTTTTATTTTCTGTACTTCTTTACAACGTCCAACACCGCGTCCGCGACGTATTCCGCGTTCTTCACGCCCAGCGTCGAATACAGCGGCAGACTGATCTCGCTCTCCGAGAACGCATATGCCTTCGGGAAATCCTCCGGCTTGTAGCCAAAGCGCTTTGCGTAGGCGCTCATCGTGTGCAGCGCGATGAAATGCACGCTCACGCCGACGTTGCGCGCTTTCAGCTCTTCGATAAACTGGTCGCGCGAAATCGTCAGGCGCTCCGGCACGATGCGCAGCACATACAGATGGCGGCTGTGGTGGCAGTAATCCGGCGTCTTTTGCAGGCGAAGCTCCGGCACATCCGCAAACGCCCGCTCGTAAACGTCCACCGCCTCGAAGCGGCGGCGCTGCATATCCGGCATGCGGCCAAGCTGGGTCAGCGCCAGCGCGGCCTGAATGTCGAACATGTTGTATTTGTAGCCCGGCTCCTCGATGTCGTAGCGCCAGGAGCCTTCCTTGCCGTAGCGGTTCCACGCGCCCGCGCTCATGCCGTGGCAGGAGAGCACCTGCGCCTTGGCGGCGATTTCGTCGTCGTCCGTCACCAGCGCGCCGCCCTCGCCGCAGGCCAGATTTTTGGTCGCGTAGAAGGAATAGCTCACCGTGCCGCGCGGATGATGGCCGATCAATTCGCCGTTGTAGCGGGTTTCAACCGCGTGCGCCGCATCCTCGCTGAGGAACAGGTTGTGCGCGTCGCAGATTTGGCCGATTGCGCCCAGATCCGCCGCGAGACCGGAATAATGCACCGGCACCACCGCGCGCGTCCGGTTCGTGACCTTCTTTTCGATTTCAGCGGGGTCGATGAGCCCCGTATCCGGGTCGATATCCGCAAACACCGGCGTCGCGCCGACATGCAGAATCGTGTTCGCCGTGGAGGCAAACGTCAGCGGCGTGGTAATCACCTCGTCGCCGGGGCCGATCCCCTGCGTCAGCAGCGCCAGATGCAGCGCCGCCGTGCAGGAATTGACCGCGATACAGTGCTTCGCGCCGACATATTCCGCAAACTTCTTCTGAAACTCCATCGTGCGCGGGCCCTTCGCCCACCAGCCGGAACGGATTACATCCGCATCCGCCTGCACCTCGGCCTCGGAAATATCCGGCAGACAAAAGGCCATCCAGTCCGGCCTCACGCTAAATTCGCTCATGCTGTTCCTCCTGCTCCCATTCGGGCTTCGTTTATGCTAAAGGATTGTTTTTTATAGGGCACGCCGTTCTTCCCTGAAATTATAGCACAGTCGCCCCCATTCATCAAGGGACGGTTGCGCGCGGGCGCACGCGATGCTATAATCATGGAAGGAAATACGCACATTCATTGACGCAGAGGGGAGCGTACCGCCATGAGCATGAAACATTATCTTGCCGCCCGAAAAGAGGGGCTCAAGCAGCAGCACGCCGCACAGGCGCGCGGGCAGGACCCGTATCTGCCGGTGCTGTCCGAGCTTGTGCCCACCCTCAACAAGCTGACGCAGGTGCCGCTCGGGCTGGTGCAGATCGCGCTGGATCAAATCGAGGGCACGGCGACGAAGGGGCGCACGACGGCGTTTTCGCGCGGCTTCATGCCGCTGCTCGAGCCGGATTCCGAGTTCGCCTCCAAGTGGAGCGTGCTCTACGACGGCATTGTGGAGGACGGCCTGCGCCAGCCCATCGTCGCGCTGGAATATTATAACCGCTTTTACATCGTGGAGGGCAACAAGCGCGTGAGCGTTATGCGCCGGCTCGATGCGGTGAGCATCGAGGCGGACGTCACCCGCGTCATGCCGGAGCCGGAGGACAGCGAGCGCTACCGCGTCTATCAGGAATTTTTGAGCTTTTACGCCGATACGAAGATCAATTTCATCACCTTCACCCGCGAGGGCAGCTATGAAAAGCTCTATAAACTGATGGGCAAAACGCCGGGCAAGAAGTGGTCGCCGGAGGATCTGTTTGATTTTCAGTCCTGCTTCTACCGCTTCCAGCAGGCATACAGCGCCAAGGCCGAGGGCAGCGCGCCAATGCCCGCCTGCGACGCGCTGCTGATCTATCTGGAGGTTTTCGGCTACGAGGACAGTGTGGAGAAAACGCCCGCCGAGTTCGGGCAGGAGATCGAGCGGATCTGGTCTGAATTTGTCGTCGCCGCGGCCAACAAGCCCGCCGCGCTGCTCTCCCAGCCGACGGAGGCCAAGCCGGGCTTTCTGCAATCCGTCTGGCACAAGCCGCCGCAGACGGTGCGCTGCGCGTTCCTCTACAACCGCTCGCCGCAGGATTCCGGCTGGTCGTATTGGCACGAGCTGGGGCGCAAGGCGCTTGAGGATACCTTCGGTTCCCGCGTGGAAACCGTCTGCCGCGAATGCGTCGCGCAGGAGGACGCGCAGGAGGTCATCGAACGCTTCATCGAGGACGGCTACGACGTGATTTTCGCCGCCTCCCCCGTCTTTTTGGACGCCTGCATCCGTCAGTGTGCCATCCACCCGAACGCCAAAATCCTCAACTGCTCGCTGCTGGCCAGCTACCACAATGTACGCAGCTACTACCTGCGCGTGTACGAGGCCAAATTCGTCTTGGGCGCGATTGCCGCCGCCCTGTCGGAAAGCGACGAAATCGGCTACATCGCGGATTACCCCATCTACGGCACGCCCACGTCGATCAATGCCTTCGCCCTCGGCGCGCAGATGGTCAACCCGCGCGCCCAAATCGTGCTGGAATGGTCCACCCTGCCCGGCCACAGCCCGGAGGCGGCGCTGGCCGCGCGCGGTGTGCACATCATCTCCAGCCGCGACATCAGCGCGCCGCATCTGGAATCGCGCGCGTTCGGCCTGTATCACGAGCAGGACGGCGTGATCGCCAACCTCGCCATGCCGATTTGGAACTGGGGCAAGCTGTACGAGGGCATCGTCCGCAGCATCCTGACCGGCGCGTGGAGCGACGAGGGCGAGCACAACGCCGACCGCGCCATGAATTACTACATGGGCATGTCCACCGACGCGATTGACATCATCTGCTCCCAACGCCTGCCCGCGCGCACGCGGCGGCTGGTCGATCTGCTGCACGAGCGCATCCGCGCCGGCGCGTTCCTGCCGTTCGTCGGGCCGATTGTCGATCAGGCCGGTCAGGTTCACGTCGCGGCCGACGTGGCGCTGACCCCGCAGGAGATCATCCTGATGGATTACCTCGCCGGAAATGTTATCGGCCGGATTCCCTCGGTGGACGAGCTGAACGACGTCGCCAAGGGGCTGGTTTCGCTGCAAGGCATCCGTGCCGCCACAAAGGAGTGAGCCGATGAAGATTCTTCTGCTCGCCGATCAGGCGGAACCGACGCTCTGGGAGCATCTGGACAGGCGCAAGCTCGAAGGCGTGGAGCTGGTGCTGGCCTGCGGCGATCTGCCCGCCAGCTATCTCTCCTTCCTCACCTGCTTCACCGCCGCGCCCATCCTCTATGTCCGCGGCAACCACGACGACCAATACGCCCAAAACCCGCCGGAGGGCTGCCTTTGCATCGAGGATCAGGTCGTGACCGTCTGCGGCCTGCGCATCCTCGGCCTCGGCGGCTCGATGCGCTATAACCGCGGCGTGAACCAGTATACCGAAAAGCAGATGCGCCAGCGCGTTCAAAAGCTTCGCTTCAAAATCTGGCGCAGCGGCGGCATTGATATCCTGATGACCCATTCCCCCGCGCGCAGCCTCGGCGACGACACCGATCTGGCGCACACCGGATTCAAAACCTTTCTGGATGTGATGGAAAAGTACCGCCCGCGCTACATGGTGCACGGCCACGTCCACCAAAACTATCAATACAATTTCAAGCGCGTCCGTCATCACGGCGACACCACCGTCATCAATGCGTTCGGCTATTACCTGCTGGATGTGCCCGTAACCGAACATTCGTGAATTGACCCGCTTGAATTTTCGTTTTCTTCTTGCTTTTTGGCGCCATCGCTTCTATAATATGGAGGATATGCGCGGCGGTCTGTCGCGCGTAAACCTCATATTTACAAAGGAGATATCGCCATGCAGAACCAAGGTATCCGCGACGCGCGCTCGCTGGGCACGCCGAAAATGCTCGTTCTGGGTCTTCAGCACATGTTCGCCATGTTTGGCGCAACCGTGCTGGTTCCCCTGCTGACCGGCCTGAGCGTTTCCACCACGCTGCTGTGCGCCGGCCTTGGCACGCTGCTGTTCCACATCATCTGCAAGGGCAAGGTTCCCGCATTTTTGGGTTCCAGCTTTGCCTACCTGGGCGGCTTTGCCATTGTCAGCAATGACGGTGCCAACCCGGAAAACTTGCCCTACGCCTGCGCAGCCGTTGCGTTCAGCGGCCTGCTGTATGTGCTGGTCAGCGGGCTGATCTCGGTGTTCGGCATCCGCCGCATCATGCGGTTCTTCCCGCCTGTTGTCACCGGCCCCATCATCATCTCCATTGGCCTGATCCTGGCCCCGTCCGCCATCAACAACTGCCAGAGCAACTGGCTGCTGGCTTTTGTGGCGCTGGCCGCCGTTATCGTCTGCAACATCTGGGGCAAAGGCATGGTCAAGATCCTGCCCATTCTGATCGGTGTTCTGGTCAGCTATGCGGTTGCCCTGGTAACTGGTGCGGTTGACTTTGCCGCCATCGGCGAGGCCTCCTGGATCGGTTTTCCCATTCACAAAGAGGCCATGGGTCTGTTTTCCATTGACGGCAGCGAAAAATTCATCAGCGCCCTGTTCACCATCATGCCCATTGCCATTGCAACCATGATGGAGCACATCGGCGATATTGCCGCCATCAGCGCCACCACCGGCCGCAACTATATCCGTGACCCCGGCCTGAACCGCACCCTGATGGGCGACGGCCTGGCAACCGCCATGGCCGGCCTGCTGGGCGGCCCCGCCAACACCACCTACGGCGAAAACACCGGCGTTCTGGCCCTGACCAAGATCTATGATCCCCTGGTCATCCGCATTGCCGCTGTATTTGCCTGCATCCTGAGCTTCTGCCCCAAGTTTGAAGCCATCATCAACACCATTCCTTCCGGCATCATCGGTGGTATCAGCTTTGTGCTGTACGGCATGATCTCCGCCATCGGTGTTCGCAACGTAGTGGAAAATCAGGTCGACTTTACCAACAGCCGTAACCTGATCATTGCTGCCGTTATCCTGGTGTGCGCTCTGGGCTTTAACTCCGTGGGCGGCATCACCTTCGGCATCGGCGGTGTCAGCGTTACCCTGTCCGGCCTGGCCATTGCTGCCCTGGCCGGCATCCTGCTGAACGCCATCCTGCCCGGCAATGATTACGAGTTCGACTCCAACCCCGGCACCGGCGAAGGCACCAGCCTGCGCGTCTGATCCTGCGCTTATCTGACGGGTGTGTTTGACACCTAAGGCAACACCGCACAATTCCCGCCTTGCGGCTTAAGCACCGCTCCGGCAGCTGCGGCACGGCATCTGCGTTGCCAAAATGCTCGATAAGACATCCAGTATTATCTGCGCTTTTGGCTTGGCATCTGCCGCACCTCGCTCGCCGTATCGGCACTTAGAATTATGCGGTATTGCCCTAAATAGCATCCCAACCATGATGGTGGCCGCGGCCCCGCGCCGCGCACGAAATTTGCTTTTTTCCGTTATCCCAACTTCGTAAAGATGTGGTATAATGACACTAAGCCAATTTCCCACCATCATTTTTTATTTGTGTTGGAATTCCGCGTTCCCTATAATTCCTAACTCCTAACTCCTACCTAACCACCGGAGGTGCCTATGCCCACTACCCTTACCGTGGCAGATTTTCTTTCGCTGCGCATGCAGTACAAAGCCGAACAGGCGGAAAACGAAATTCCTGCCGTGATCGAACACAACTTCAAAGATGGCCGCATGGTGGACCATTATTTTGTGGTGCCCGGTCCCGCCCTGCTGGCTGATGAAGCCGTGCAGGACTTTGGCGGCAAAATCGAGAACATCCTGTTTCTGCAGCAGAGCGAACCAGGCGCACCGTGGCAGGTGCTGCTGCACGAACCTTCTATGATCCGGGAGATCACCTTTGAAATGCCGGAGGAAGAGTTCCGCGCCATGCTGGCCAAGAACAACCTGATCCTGCCCGGTGACCCCGGCTTTGTGATGCCGTAAGCTCTAGGGTGTATCTGATAAGCCAAAGGCAACACCGCACAATTCCCGCCTTGCGGCTTAAGCACCGCTCCGGCAGCTG
>OLPA01003722.1_pt1 | contig 10141 bp, 7 predicted proteins | sample 1672811 | NCBI WGS metagenome assembly OLPA01 (sample SAMEA3136726, study PRJEB25190) | human gut metagenome | biome: human gut; feature: human-associated habitat; material: faeces | place: Austria | collected 2013
CTTCTTCAAACACAAGATTTACATGGTCAAATCCAAATAATTTCTGATACTGTTTAATTAACGCATTCTTCGGTTCGGTAAGAATACGGATTAACGCTTTCTTATCAAGACCCTTCAGTGACACATTGATCGGTACACGTCCGACAAATTCCGGAATCAGTCCAAACTTCACAAGATCCTGTGGTGTTACCTCTGCAAGAAGCTCACTGACTTCCTTGCTGTTCCTGCTTACGATCTCTGCATCAAATCCAATGGAATTGCGGTTCAGACGGTCTTCCACAATCTTCTCAAGACCATCAAACGCTCCTCCACAGATAAACAGGATATTGGAGGTATCAATCTGTAAAAGCTCCTGATGAGGATGCTTCCGTCCCCCCTGCGGTGGAACGCTTGCTACCGTACCCTCAACAATCTTAAGCAGCGCCTGCTGCACTCCCTCTCCGGAAACATCACGGGTTATAGAAACATTCTCGCTCTTCTTTGTGATCTTATCAATCTCATCAATATAAATGATTCCATACTGTGCACGGTCGATATCATAATCCGCTGCCTGAATCAGCTTAAGCAGAATGTTCTCTACATCCTCTCCCACATAACCGGCTTCGGTTAAGGTTGTGGCATCCGCAATTGCAAACGGAACATTAATAACCTTCGCCAGGGTCTGTGCCAGATAGGTTTTACCGGAACCGGTAGGTCCGATCATGATAATGTTACTTTTCTGAAGTTCGACACCATCCTCGTCCTTCGGTGCTGTCACACGCTTATAGTGATTATAAACAGCAACGGAAAGAACCTTCTTCGCTTCCTCCTGCCCAATGACATAATCATCAAGAAAGTCCTTGATTTCTGCAGGCTTTAACAGATTGATTTCCATTTCCGGCTCTTCTTCTGCAAATGCCTCTGCATCATCCTCAAACTCTTCCTCAACAATATCCGCGCAGATCTCCACGCAATGGTCACAAATATATACTCCCGAAGGACCGGCGATCATCTTACGCACCTGATCCTGGGTTTTATTACAAAAAGAACATCTGATTTCGTCAGAATTCCTTCCTGCCATATGACTTTACCTCTACTTTAAACTATTGTGACTACGCCTCTGAACGCTTATAAATAACGCGGTCAATCAGTCCATATTCCTTCGCTTCTTCTGCGGACATCCAGTTATCACGGTCCGTATCTGCTGCGATGATGGAGATATCCTTGCCGGTATTTTCAGCAAGCATTCTGTTCAGCTTTTCCTTGGTCTGTAAAATATGTCTGGCTGCAATTTCAATCTCGGTAGCCTGTCCCTGTGCGCCGCCCAAAGGCTGATGAATCATGATTTCTGCATTGGGGAGCGCCAGTCTCTTGCCCTTCGTACCACCTGCTAAAAGGAATGCACCCATGCTGGCTGCCATACCCATACAGAAGGTAGATACATCACATTTTACATACTGCATGGTATCATAAATTGCCATACCGGCCGTCACACTGCCACCGGGGCTGTTAATATAAAGCTGGATATCCTTCTCCGGATCCTCAGCTTCCAGAAACAACATCTGTGCTACAACAAGACTTGCGGTTGTTTCATTTACTTCCTCGCCCAAAAAGATAATTCTTTCTTTTAAAAGTCTTGAATAGATGTCATAGGAGCGTTCCCCTCTGCTTGTCTGTTCAATGACATAAGGTACTAAACTCATTCTTTAACCTCTTTTCTTATTTTGCCTTGGCATTGTTTACAACAAACTCTGCTGCCTTCTTAACAGCGATATCTTCCTTGATGCCCTTGACGCTCTTTTCAGGAAGCATTTCCTTAATCTTGTCAGGCTCCATCTGGTAAACCTCTGCCATTGTCTTGATTTCTTCTTCGTAATCTTCTTCGGTTGCTTCAATTCCTTCCTTAGCTGCAACTGCTTCTAATACAAGTCTGGACTTGATTCTGGTTTCTGCCTGAGGCTTTACCTGTTCCATCATCTTGTCTAAAGTAGCACCTGTAAACTGGAAGTACTGCTCCATGGATAATCCCTGCATCTGCATTCTCTGTGCAAATTCATCGATCATCTGCTTCTGCTGGGTAGTAACCATAGCTTCCGGAATATCCATATCGGAATCTGCAATGATTGCATCAATCACTGCTGCTTCCTTAGCATCTCTTGCTGCCTTTTCCTTCTCGATGGTTAAGGTTTCCTTAACGTCCTTCTTATATTCCTCTAAGGTATCGAATTCGGAAACTTCACTTGCAAATTCATCATCCAGTGCAGGAAGTTCCTTTTCCTTGATTTCTTTAATGGTACATTTGAATACGGCTGCCTTGCCCTTTAATTCCTCTGCCTGATAATCTTCCGGGAAAGTAACGTTTACTTCTACTTCCTTGCCGATTTCAGCACCAACAAGCTGCTCCTCAAATCCGGGAATAAATGCACCGGAACCGATGGTTAACGGATAATTCTCGCCCTTACCACCGTCAAAAGCAACACCATCTACAAATCCTTCGAAATCAAGAACGGTCATATCTCCATCCTTAACCGGTCTGTCGGTTACTTCGATGGTTCTTGCATTGTTTTCTCTTTCCTTCTCGATCTTTGCATCGACTTCTTCATCGGTAACGGTAACTTCGGCAGCTTCTACCTTGACACCCTTATACTTGCCAAGCTTTACTTCCGGCTTTAATGCAACCGTTGCAGTAAAGATGAAGGACTTGCCCTTCTCGATCTGGGTAACATCAATTTCAGGAGAAGAAACGATATCTTCTTCACATTCATCAAGTGCCTTGCTGTATGCATCAGGAATCAATGCATTGGCAGCATCTTCATAGAAGATTTCCGGACCATACATCTTCTCTACCATCTGGCGCGGTACTTTTCCCTTACGAAAACCAGGTACACTGATTTTATTCTTATTCTTAAGGAAAGCATCCTCTAATGCCTTCTCAAATTCTGCTGCAGAAACTTCAATTGTAAGCTTCGCCATATTGTGTTCTAACTTTTCGACCTGTAAACTCATTACAATTTTCCTCCTAAATTATACACCAATTATATTCGTGAAAAGGGCATGGTTCCCGGTGTATGGTTAGAGCTTGAGGTTATGGGAATTAACTGCGAGAAGGCAAAGAGCGTTCCGGATGACTGGTTCTTTATCCGCCATGGGAAAAGAGTCTACGACCGCAGCAGATATCAGCTTGACTTCCGTAATCCGGCAGTCATTGATCATGTCAATGAGGTCATTGACCGTGTGGTGAATCAGTATGGTGTCGGTTATATCAAGATGGATTATAATATTGAACCCGGAATTGGTACAGAGCTTTATGCGGACAGTGTCGGACAGGGGATGCTGGAGCATGAAAGAGCATACCTGAAGTGGCTTGACGGTGTATTTGAGAAGTATCCGGAGCTGGTGATCGAAAACTGTTCCAGCGGTGGTCTGCGTACCGATTATGCAATGCTTGCAAGATACAGTATCCAGTCTACCTCGGATCAGGAGGACTACCGCAACTATGCAACCATCGCAGCAAATGCCGGAGCGGCACTTACTCCGGAGCAGGCAGCAATCTGGTCCTATCCACTTAAGGATGGCGACGAGGAAGAGACGATTTACAATATGGTCAATGCACTCCTGCTTCGTATCCACCAGAGCGGTCATCTGGCACAGCTTTCCAAAGAGCGTCATGCTTTGGTAAAGGAGGGCATAGAATATTATAAATCCATTCGTCAGGATATTAAAAAAGCACTTCCCGTATGGCCGAATGGCTTCGCAACGAGTCTGGATCACTTTTTATGTGCCGGATGGAAGGTAGAAGGAAAGAGCTATCTGGCGGTATGGAGAAGATATGGAGAGACCTCTGAGTATGATATACCGCTTGAAAAGCTTACCGAGGGAAAACCTGTAAAGGAAGTAAGGCTTGCTTATCCGAAGGAAAGCTTAAAGGAACATGTGTCCTATGAAGTATCTGAAGATCAGCAGCTTCATGTAAGCTTCAAAGAACCGGTAATGGCAAGAATTTTTGAAATCCGTTAACGGCTGAGGCATACCTTAATACATATAGTCAGCAGATTATTCAGGCAACGGATGATTCAGACAAAGGAGAGAAAGGAAAGGGCAGATGAAAAACAAACAAAACCTGTTTCGGAGACTGTTGGCAGTAATGATGCTGGTGCTTGTGATGGCATTCAGCACACAGACTACGGCAAAGGCCGGATTCGGCGATTTCAATGATTATGACAGCAGTAGCGACTGGGACAGCAGTGACAGTTGGGATTCTGACTGGGGAAGCAGCGATTATGACAGCTATGACTATGATTATGATGATGACGGCGGCAGCGGGGAATTCAGTCCGATCGCCATTGTTATTGGGTTGATTATCGTTGTTTATTCCATTATTGAGAGCACCAGGAAGAAGAATAAGAAGACATCGGGAACAGCAACACAGAGAGCACCTCAGCATCGTGCGCCGGCACCTGCACCTGCGGATCAGACAGAAGCAATCAGTCAGCAGATCAAGGCGAAGGATCCGCTATTTACTGCACAGGATTTCCTGGCGTTTGCAGGCGATGTTTATATGGATATCCAGAGTGCGTGGGAGAAGCGTGATCTGACACCGGTTCGTGCAGTACTGCATCAGAATCTGTATCAGCAGACCGAGAAACAGATTCAGAAGAAAATACAGGATGGTGTGGTGAACCATTTAGAGAGAATCAGTGTAAACAAATCCTATCTGATGTCCTATCATACGGATGAGAAGTATGAATATCTGGATGTATATCTGGCAGCCAGCATGATTGATTATCAGGTAAAGGAAGCAACCGGAGAGATTCTGTTCGGAGATAAAACAACCAGATGGAACATGCAGTACAAGATGACCTTTATGAGATCTGTAGGCAGTCTTACCAAAGATGCCAAGGATAAAGAAAAGGGTCTGGTATGTCCGAACTGTGGAGCACCTTTAACCGGAACCTCATTCGGTAAGTGTGAATACTGTGGAAGCATTGTTACAACGGGTGCCTATGACTGGGTATTGTCAGCATTTACGGCAATTAAGTAATACAAAGCTGCCAGAATGGGCTGTCAGTATTTATTCGTAGTATTTCCTTCGTAGTATTTATTTCAAAAAGTTGTTGACAATTTCTACAAAAGGTTTTATTGTTAGTAACAACAAATAAATAGTGCTTCAAACCTGAGAGAAAGAGGAGTAGGCTTTTGAAACTATCACAGAGAGCTGTCATATGGTGGAAGACAGTATAGTGACAATCGTTGAATGGGCTTTCGAGGACGGTCCGAACTTACAGTAGGCACCGGCGGGATTCGCACCCGTTATCATGGCGACATGTATGATAGTGCATGGAGGAAAGGATGAAAGAAATCATTTATATTTTAACAGACTTTCATCGAAATTGAGTGGCACCGCGTTAATTGATTATTACCGCCTCAAGTTTATCTTGAGGCGGTTTCTTATTGTGTACAAAAGAAAAACAAGCGGCTCCGGAGGAGACATTTGTTTTTCTTGTACCAATAACGAACATGCGTCTGACTTTAGTCAGACAGAGAGTGCGAAGCACGGGCATGTGAGTATATAAACCGGTCTCAAAACTATCAGAACCAAATCATTTATTTTTGAGAACGCCAAAGAGCGTAGAGAGGAGTAACTTATGAAGAAACAGTTATTAGCAGCAATTCTTTCCGCAGCCATGATTTTAGGACTTACCGCGTGTGGTGGTACTTCCACACAGACTCCGGCAGCAGACACCGCAGCTGCAGCAGAAGAAACAACGCAGGCAGCAGATACCGGAACGACAGATACAGAAGCAGCAGAAGATACAGAGGTAAGTAAAGATGCCACAGCAGCCAATGCTGCCTATACGATTGGTATTTCCCAGTTCGCAGAGCATGGTTCCTTAGACAACTGCCGTGAAGGATTCCTGGCAGGACTTGAGGAGGAGGGTATTGTAGAAGGTACGAATCTCACCGTTTTATTTGACAATGCACAGGCTGACACCGGAACAGCAAGTACCATTTCCGATAATTATGTTTCCAAGAAGGTAAACTTAATCTGTGCTATTGCAACGCCGAGTGCAATGAGCGCTTATAATTCCACGATGAATACGGACATCCCGGTAATTTATACTGCAGTATCTGATCCGGTTGGTGCAGGTCTTGCAAACGCAGATGGAAGCCCGGTTGGTAACATTACCGGTACCTCTGATGCACTTGCAGTTGATGCACAGCTTAAGATGATCCGTGAAATTCTTCCGGATGCAAAGAAGATCGGTATTCTGTATACAACAAGTGAAGCTAACTCCGTAAGTACGATTGAACAGTATAAAGAAGCTGCAGGAAGCTATGGATTTGAAATCGTGGATTCCGGTATCAATACCATCGCAGATGTTGATCTGGCAGCAGCAGACCTGGTAACAAAGGTAGACTGCATTACAAACCTAACTGATAACACGGTTGTATCTGCTCTTCAGACCGTAATTGCAAAAGCAACCGATGCCGGTATTCCGGTATTTGGATCTGAAGTAGAGCAGGTAAAAGCAGGCTGTGTTGCTTCCATGGGTCTTGAGTATTTTGAATTAGGAAAGCAGACCGGACATATGGCAGCAAAAGTATTAAAGGGTGAGGCAAAGGCATCTGAAATGAATTACGAAGTAATCAGCGAGCCCAGCCTTTATGTCAATACGGCTGCAGCAGATAAAGTAAGCCTTGCCTTAGATGATGACTTCGTAGCATCTGCTTATGAGAAGTTTGATGAAATTATTGTAGAGTAGTGAGCGAATACAGATTGTTTGGGGAGGAAGAAACGTGTCGTTATTATTAAGTGTATTTGAACAGGGTATGATTTACGCCATCATGGCGTTGGGTGTCTATATCACCTATAAGATACTGGATTTCCCGGATCTGACGGTAGATGGAAGCTTTCCGATGGGAGCAGCGATTACCTGTATCCTGATTTCCAAAGGAATGAATCCGCTGCTTACACTGCCCATCAGCTTTGCAGTAGGTGTTCTTGTTGGAATCCTGACAGGTGTGATCCATGTAAAGCTGAAGGTAAGGGATCTGCTTTCCGGTATCATTATGATGACTGCCCTTTATACGGTGAACTTAAGGATAGCGGGACGTGCCAATCTCCCCATTTATACCAATGAAACCATTTTTGATAATGACCTTGTGAACAGGATTTTTCCGGAAGCCATGCGGCCGTATCAGACCGTTATAATCATTCTTATTTTTACCCTGATTGTAAAGTATCTGTTGGATGCTTACCTTCATACGAAGTCGGGATTCCTGCTTCGTGCCGTGGGGGATAATGACATGATTGTTACTTCCCTCGGTGTAGACAAGGGACTTGTAAAGATTGTCGGACTTGCAATTGCGAACGGACTGGTTTCCCTTGGTGGATGCGTTTACGCACAGCAGCAGCGTTATTTTGATGTTTCCATGGGAACCGGAACCGTAGTCATCGGTCTGGCAAGTGTAATCATCGGAACAAGCTTATTTAAGAAGGTTACCTTTGTACGGGTAACCAGCAGTGTTGTGATTGGTTCCATCATTTATAAGGGATGTGTCGCATTAGCATTACGCCTTGGACTTCCTTCTACCGATTTGAAGCTGATTACCGCAGTGTTATTCCTTGTGATCCTTGTAGTCAGCATGGATCGCAACAAAAGCGCGAAGATTAAAGAAACCGCAGATAGTAAAGAGAAGACTGCACAGGGAGGTACGGAAGCATGATCGAGTTAAAGAATATTCATAAATATCCGGGCTCCGTAAATGAACTCTGCCTGTTCCAGAATTTTTCTCTTGAAATTCCGGATGGGGATTTCGTAGCAGTAGTCGGAAGTAACGGTTCCGGTAAAACCTCCCTGCTCAATATTATCTGTGGAACGATACCGATTGATTCCGGAGATATTGTAGTAAATGGAACTTCCATCGTTGGGAAAAAGGATTTCCTGCGTCACAGAAGCATCGGCCGGGTATATCAGGATCCGTCAAAGGGTACCTGTCCTTCCATGACCATACTGGAAAATCTGTCGCTTGCTGACAATAAGGGAAAGCCTTATAACCTTGGAAAAGGGGTAAACAAAGCAAAGATTGATCAATATAAGGAGCTTCTAAAAAAGCTGAATCTTGGATTGGAGGATAAGCTGTATACACAGGTAGGATCCTTATCCGGTGGACAGCGTCAGGCACTTGCCTTACTCATGTCGACGATGACGCCGATTGAGTTTCTGATTCTGGATGAGCATACGGCAGCACTTGATCCGAAGACCGCAGACCTTATTATGGAGCTTACCGACCAGATCGTGAAGGAAAAGAAGGTTACGACCATTATGGTTACCCACAACCTCCGCTATGCGGTGGAATACGGAAACCGCCTCATCATGATGCATCAGGGAGAAGCAATTATTGATAAGTCCGGTGAGGATAAAAAGGCACTTTCCACCGAGGATATTATGAGTACGTTTAACAGAATCAGCGTAGAGTGTGGTAATTAACAGTTTCAAATATAAAAATCAGGATATGTCTGTGTGTCTGCACACAAAGATGTATCCTGATTTTTTGTAACGGAATAATTACGATTTTTATGAACGGAGCAGAGCTATTTCCTGAATTGCATATTATATAATTCCGCATAGATCCCGTTCTTTGCAAGCAGTTCCTCATGGTTTCCGCTTTCTGCGATGCCATTTTCCGTAAGAACCAGAATGCGTTCTGCATTCCGGATGGTAGATAATCGATGGGCAATAACCAGAGTGGTACGGTTTTTTGCGAGCTTTTCCAGGGATTCCTGTACTACTTTTTCACTTTCATTATCGAGTGCAGAAGTGGCTTCATCAAAAATAAGAATCGGGGGATTCTTTAAGAAAACCCTGGCAATGGACAGACGTTGCTTCTGCCCACCGGAAAGCTTGATTCCACGCTGGCCGATATAGGTATCATATCCGTCCGGAAGATTCATAATAAATTCATGGGCATTGGCATTACGGGCAGCCAGGACAATTTCTTCATCCGAAGCGTCCGGACGTCCATAACGGATATTATCCATTACTGTACCGGCAAAGAGGTATACATCCTGCTGGACAATACCAATATTATTACGAAGGCTTCGCATTGTGAAATCACGGACATCCCGTCCGTCAATCAGAATCTGGCCTTCCGTAACCTCATAAAACCGGGGAATTAAGCTGCATAAGGTGGATTTCCCGACACCCGAGGTACCGACAAGTGCAATATATTCGCCTTCTTTGATGTGAAGGTTAATATGGGAAAGAACAGCTTCTGTGGTATCCTCATATTGAAAGCTGACATTTTGAAAGGTAATATCGCCTTTTGCGTTTTTTAATTCAATGGCCTTCGGGCGATCCACAATATCCGGACAAACGTTAAGTATTTCAAGGAATCTGGTATATCCGGAGGCACCATTCTGGAACTGTTCGGTAAAGCTGATGAGCTTTTTAATCGGTTCTGTAAAGTTGTTAATATAAAGCAGGAACGTAATCAGATCCGTAACGGAAATGATGGATCTGGTAATAAAGAAAGCACCGGATGCAATTACAATGACATTAATAAGTGTGGTAAAAGCACCAAGTCCGGAATTATAAAGTCCCATATATCGATAGCTTTCTTTTTTGCTTTCCACAAACCGGTCGTTTCCCTTTTTAAACTTTGAAAGCTCAATATCTTCATTGGCAAAGGACTTTACAACACGGATTCCTGACAGATTATCTTCAATCTGTGCGTTGATATCTGCGATACGTGCACGATTCTTTACGAAGGCCTTTTTCATTTTAATATTGAAATAAAAGGCGTAAAGAAGCATAATGGGTACAATGGCAAATGCAATCAATGCAAGCTGCCAGTGAATGGATAAGAGAATACTGAAGGAACCAATCAGCTTAATGATGGAAATAACAATGTCTTCAGGGCCATGATGATAAAGTTCGCTGATTTCAAATAAATCATTGGTAACACGGCTCATGAGCTGTCCGACCTTCTGGTTATCAAAGAAACTGAAGGACAGCTTCTGATAATGGGAGAAGATTTCGTTTCGCATGTCATATTCCATTTTGGCGCCCATGATGTGGCCATAATAAGCAATGAAATAATTGCAGTAAAATTCAAGAGCAATCAGTCCCAGCATTAACAAAGACAGCTTCAGAATGAG
>OLPA01003723.1_pt1 | contig 10140 bp, 7 predicted proteins | sample 1672811 | NCBI WGS metagenome assembly OLPA01 (sample SAMEA3136726, study PRJEB25190) | human gut metagenome | biome: human gut; feature: human-associated habitat; material: faeces | place: Austria | collected 2013
TGAAAGAGTTGGCTGTCCTAGATGTGGCTGGTCATGCTGGTGATATGCTTGGTGATGCTTACGAGTACTTGATTGGTCAGTTTGCGACGGATTCAGGTAAAAAAGCTGGTGAGTTCTATACACCGCAACCTGTTGCCAAGCTCATGACTCAGATTGCCTTTTTAGGACGTGAGGACAAGCAAGGCTTTACCCTTTATGATGCGACTATGGGGTCAGGCTCGCTCTTGCTTAATGCCAAACGCTATTCACGTCAACCACAGACAGTGGTTTACTTTGGTCAAGAGTTAAATACCTCAACTTATAACCTGGCACGTATGAACATGATTCTGCATGGTGTGCCGATTGAAAACCAGTTTTTACATAACGCTGATACCTTGGATGAGGATTGGCCAACTCAAGAGCCGACTAACTTTGATGGGGTTCTCATGAACCCACCTTATTCAGCCAAGTGGTCTGCTAGCTCAGGTTTCTGGATGATCCTCGTTTCTCACCATTTGGGAAACTAGCACCTAAGTCTAAGGCTGATTTTGCCTTCCTCTTGCATGGTTACTATCACTTGAAACAAGACAATGGTGTTATGGCCATCGTCCTACCTCATGGGGTACTCTTCCGTGGTAATGCCGAAGGGACTATTCGTAAGGCTTTGTTGGAAGAAGGAGCTATTGATACGGTTATTGGTCTACCTGCTAATATCTTCTTTAACACCAGTATTCCAACGACGGTTATCATTCTCAAAAAGAACCGCACCAATCGTGATGTTTACTTTATCGATGCCTCTAAGGAGTTTGATAAGGGGAAAAATCAGAACATCATGACAGATGCCCATATTGAGAAGATTCTCAATGCTTATAAGAGTCGTGAGGATATGGACAAGTTTGCCCATCTGGCTAGCTTTGAAGAGATTGTGGAAAATGACTACAACCTTAATATCCCTCGCTATGTGGATACCTTTGAGGAAGAGGAAGTGGAGCCCTTGACTGAGATTGTGGCTAAGATTAATCAGACCAATGCGACAATTGAAAGTCAGACAGCCTCGCTTCTCGACATGCTTGGACAGCTTCATGGAACCACACCAGAAGCAGATGAAGAACTCAAGGCCTTTGTAGAAGCATTTAAAGGGTAATTCCATATTTCATTTACTTTTTCCAAATAGATAGGAGTAGAGGGGCCATCCCTCTATTTTTTCTTAAGGAGAGGTATATGGAAAAAAGACACAAGCATGTCTCACCGACCTTGGATATTATGGCTAAGAAGATTTTTAGCCTGCCTGAGGTTACGGTGGCATTTATTCGAGATATTTTGGATTTGGATGTTGTGGATGCTCAGATTTTGGAGGGGACACAGCTTCATAAAAAGGACTTTGATGAGGATGAGCTCTTTTCAACCTCGGTGGATGTTCGAGCCAAGTTGAATGATGGAACCGAGGTTATCATTGAGATTCAGGTGCGTAAGCAGCATTATTTTCTCAATCGTTTTCATTATTATTTGGCTAACCAGCTGGTAGAAAATGTGCAACAATTACGCCAACAAGGGCAGACGCATAAGATGTATGAGCAGATGGAGCCGGTCTATGGTATTGCTATCTTGGAGAAGACCTTGTTGCCAGATGAGGAGTCCCCGATTAATACTTATTGGATGGCCAATAGTCGGACGGGGAGGCCTTTGAATGCTTACTATAAGGATGGGAAACAGCAGAACCTTCTTCAGATTGCCTTTTTAGAGTTGGATAAGTATAATAAAGATAAGCATATCAGGGATGAAGGGCGGCAGTGGCTAGAGTTCTTTGGAAATCTCCCATTTTCTAAGGAACCTAGTCAAGCGGTCACGCATGCCGATTCATTACTGGATTCATCCAGCTGGACACAGGAGGAAAAGGCGATGATTGATGAACGCATACGTATTCAAGAAAATTATGACATGACTATGGAAACAGCTATCGATGAAGCACGTGAAGAAGGCTTGGAACAAGGGTTAGAGCAAGGACTAGAGCGTGGACTTAAACAAGGGTTAGAACGAGGTCGTTATGAGGGACAACTAGAACTGATTCGTAAGATGCTGTCAAAAGGTCTGTCGTTAGAAGTAGTATCGGATGTGACTGGTTTATCGGTTGAAGAATTAGAGACATTGTTATCGTAAGAATCAGTTAGGAATAAACATTTATTTGAAAAGTCAGAGGCAGTTTTTGTCTCTTTTTTTATTTTTGGGTATTTAACATTTGTAATACTTAAACATTCGGAAAATAATACTTTGAATCGTAAAATTAAAAAAGACTGTCAAACGTTTGACATAAATCTGAGAAAACAGATTTAATACAATTTGATTGTTTTAGCCGATAAATCTTGCTAAATAAGCCTTTATGGAAGTTTAGAGTTTTCTCTTTCTTACACGTGAAAGAAATTACCTTTTTGTGCGACATTTTTAGACTATAATTTAGAAATGAATAACTGAACTTTCTAATATGACATTTTTGTTAAGGCCTTGTTAAAATGGATTACTTAGCCTTTTATTTTGTGTTCTCATGACTTATAATTTGTTTTGGTTTGTTTTGGATTAAAGAAACAACAGCATCATTAAGTACATCAAATATTTAAGAGTCTCTGTTTTTAGTTCGAGAATAGCTTAAAACTAAAATGGAGAGATTGTGAAAAAAAGTATCGGGAGAATTAACTTGTTTAGAGAAAGTAAAACAAAACCAAAGTACAGCATCCGAAAATATTCCATTGGGGCAGCATCGGCTTTGATTGGCTTCATGGCCCTTGCCAATGGGCAAGCAGTTCAGGCTGACGAGGCACAATCGATTAGTGACTTGACTGATGCTTCAAATCAAGCGCAGGCCCCTCAAGCGGTTTCAACAGCTCAGTTGGCGACTTCAGAGCTAGCATCAGAGAGTGTGCAAGCTTCTCAGCCTGACAATATTATGCCGTCTCAACCTCAGGTAAGGACTGTTCAAGCAGCTGAGCAGACTCCGACCATCGATCAAGTGATTGAGACAGGCACCTCTCAAAATCAAGGAACGTCAGCAAATGTCTTAACCAATGCGACTGAGGGTCAAGGACAAGGCAAGGAGTATAACACAGATGCCTACGGTGCCAAAATGCCTTACACGACTCATGAAGCAGAAAATGCGACTATCGAAAATGGTGCTACAATTCAACAGTCAACGGACATGGAATCTACGGCTGTGGAAGCGACTAACCAAACTTATGTTGAGCTTCCTAAAAAGGATGCGGCAGTTACTTTCAATGTCACTGAGCCAGCCAATGCTTTGAATGTCCGTTATACAATACCTGATGGTGCATCAGGTCAGTTGGATGTGCAGGTCAATGGTTCAAGCGTTGGTGTTCTTGATTTGTCATCTCACTCAGCATGGCAGTACCTTAAAGGGGACCATGAGTATGATCAAGCCATTGATGGTTCAAGTGCACGTTTTCGTTTTGATGAGACACGTCTTCTCCTAAAGGATATCCAATTGAAATCTGGAGATAAGATTTCTCTAGTTAAGAAGAAAGATGACAATGTCCCTTACGGTATTGATTTTATTGAGCTTGAACAGGCTCCAGCGCCTGTTGCCCAAGGTGAAAATAGTATCAGTATCGTGGATAAGGGTGCATCTGCCAATGATGATAGTGATGACACTGCTGCCCTACTTGCGGCTGTGGAAGAAGCTAAAGCCAGCGGAAAATCTGTCTATATTCCAGAAGGACGTTTCAATTTTGATAAACAAGTTAATATCGAAGCTGATAATCTAAAAATCTCAGGTGCCGGTGTTTGGCATACGCAACTACACTTTACAAGTGACAAACGCTACGGTGGTGGTATTGTCTTCGGTCATAACAGTAATGGCATTGAGTTGAGCAATCTTTATATGGATTCTAACTTGACGTCTCGCTATAACGAAGATGCACAGTACAAGGCTATTTCGGGAACACTTGGTAAGGATTCGAAAATTCACGACATCTGGGTTCAGCACTTTGAAGTCGGTATGTGGATTGGAGACTACGACCAGACGGGGAATATGAAGTATACGGACGGTCTTGTTGTTGAAAATGCTCGTATCCGTAATAACTTAGCTGATGGTATTAACTTTGCTCAAGGGACCAAGAATTCAACAGTTAAAAACTCTAATATCCGTGGGAATGGTGATGATGGTTTAGCTATCTGGTCAAGTATTTCAGATGGGACAAATGCCGCAGCTGAGGAAAATAATAAATTCCTCAATAACACCATTGAATCAGGCTGGCGTGCGGCTGGTATCGGTATTTTTGGTGGTAAGGGGCATGAAATTTCAGGAAACCTCATCAAGGACGTTTTTGCTGGAGCAGGTATCCGTGTAAACACGGTCTTTGCAGGTCACAATTTTGACCTCAATGATTCTGGAATTAAGATTCATGACAATACCATTCTGCGTTCAGGGACAACTAATGACCTCTATAACCTCCATCGTGGTGCCATTGATTTCCAACAAGTTCGTGGAACAATCAAGAATGTCGATGTCTACGATAATAAACTATTGAATACCTTGGCTGATCCAGTGATTACCAAAAACTTTGAGATGGGTGACAATGGTAATGGAGAAATCCGTTTATCTAATAATACGATTGACAATAAGGCGACGATTGTTGGGGCTGTCTCAACAGTTTCTCCAACAAAACCTGAACCAAAGCCTGTCAATAATCCAGTCTCTGAGACTTCAGTTTCCGAAACGCCAAAGAGTGAGGGAGGTTCAAGCACTCCAGTTTCTGAAGTATCAAACAGTGAAGTAATTTCCGAGACTTCAGTTTCTGAAGCACCGAAGAGTGAAGCAAGTTCAAGCACTCCAGTTTCTGAAGCCTCAACTAGTGAAGTGATCTCAGAGTCTTCAGTTTCAGAAACACCAAAGAGTGAGGCAAGTTCAAGCACCCCAGTTTCTGAAACATCAACTAGTGAAGTAGTTTCTGAGACTTCAGTTTCAGAAACACCAAAGAGTGAGGCAAGTTCATCAGCCCCAGTTTCCGAGACTTCTAACAGTGAAGTAATCTCCGAGACTTCAGTTTCAGGAACACCAAAGAGTGCGGCAAGTTCATCAGCCCCAGTTTCCGAGACTTCTAACAGTGAAGTGATCTCCGAGACTTCAGTTTCAGAAACACCGAAAAGTGAAGCAAGTTCAAGCACTCCAGTTTCCGAAGCATCCAACAGTGAGGTGATTTCCGAGACTTCAGTTTCAGAAACACCAAAGAGTGAGGCAAGCTCAACTGCTCCAGCCTCTGAGTCACCAAAGAATGAGGAAACTTCAGTAGCTTCATCTACTAGTCAGGTTGACGTAGCAATTACTTCTGACAGCCCAGAGAAATCTCCAACTTCAGAAAGCACACAAAAGGATCCGATTAGCGAGGTTTCTTCAGAAGTTATTGAAAAAGGTTCAACAAGTCAGGTTGATGTCAAAGTTTCTGAAGCTCCAACAACAGCACGTACATCTGAAGTTGTCAGCATCTTGCCAAATAGTCAGGTCGCTTATAACAATGACCTAAAAACCCCTGTAACAAGCAGTCAGCTTGCCTCAGAAGCTATTCGCTTTAATTCTCTTTTGAATGAGAAGTCTGTGGATGTGATTGCAAGTAAAGTTATGGCGGTTATGGCCTCTGAAACATTAGCTTCAGAAGCGGCATCACTTACAAGCTCTGAAGGTGTTGCCAAAGAGATTAGCAGTGATTTGTCAGAATTGGCGGAAAGCAAGAAGGATGACACACCTAAGAATGTCGCCCGAATTGATAAAGCAACTGAGGCAAAACAGGTGGCCAAGAGTTCTGAAAGCCAAGCTAGCACTTCAAAAGAAAAAGGTAAGTCTAATACGACAACGGTCTTCCTTCTTGTCGGAGTTGCTGCAGCACTAAGTATATCTACAGTTTATCTTACAAAACAAGGTAAAAAAGCAGGTAAATAATAGGTAAGAAACATCCATTAAATTGGGTGTTTTTGTTTTTAAGCAAGCTCTAAGATACCTAATATCATTATTCTTTATTTTTAATCATCCACTTTGATTTGGTCCTGTATAATTAAAGTGGTAAGAAAAATTAAGGAGTTAAGATAATGAAAGAAAAAAGAAATAGTAGGATTTGTTTATTTGCTCTTCTTGTTTTAGTATTTACTTTAGGATTTGGATTTTCAGTTGATACTAGCAAACAATCTTTGGCTGTGAGCTCTCAAGTGGTTCAAGCGGATGAGAACAATGGTATATTAGCTTTTAATGGTCAAAAGCAGTTTGTCATGGAGGAAAAGGACCAGTTAGGACGTGCCCACAGTGCTCATATACAGTTACAAGATAAGGACGAGCCAAAGAATAAACGCCCCGGTAAAATAAAATATGATCCTGTAGGATGGCATAACTATAAGTTTTATTATGGTGATGGTAAATCAAAATCTTGGCTAATGAATCGAGGGCATTTGATTGGCTATCAGTTTTCTGGTGTCAATGACGAGGGCAAGAATTTAGTACCTATGACTGCCTGGTTGAACTCTGGAAATTATAAAGGAACCGATGAAGATAATCAGTCAGGCATGCTTTATTACGAGAATCGCTTGGATAACTGGCTGGCACTCCATCCTAACTATTGGTTAGATTATAAGGTAACAGCTATCTACAGTGGAGACGAGTTGTTGCCTCGTCAAGTAGAACTTCAGTATGTTGGTATTGATAGTTCTGGAAATCTCTTGGAAATTAAACTTGGTGGAGATAAGGAGACTCTTGACAGTCAGGGAGTTACGCATGTTATCTTGGATAACCAATCACCAAATGCAGAAATCAATTATGCAGATGGGACAGCGACAAATACGGTTACTGAATTTACTGAAGCGCCATCTGAGCCTAGTTCTGAGAGTTCACAGGTGACTGAACAACCAAGTTCTGAGCCAGAGCCTGTGCAACCTGCACAAGAAGAAAGTCGAACAGTTTATGTGGCGCGTCATGGAACAGCAGATGTTTATTGGTATGACATCAACAGTATGCCTAGCAATACCAACAAAGCAAATGTCGTTACAATGACAGAGGCAGATGCCCTAGCCCAAGGTAAACGACACACGTCTAAAGAGTAATACAAAAGCTGGACATCTTGTCCAGTTTTTTTGTAAAACGACTCACATTTTACCACTTTCATCTGAAAATTTGATATACTGAGACTATCAAAGATACTTGAAAGAGAGGTTAATTGACTCTTTTTCAGTACAAGAAAGGAATAGAAATATGATTTGGATTATTATTGCCATTATCGTTGTTCTTGTAATTTTTGTTATTGCAAGTTATAACGGCTTGGTTAAAAGCCGTATGCAGACTAAGGAGGCATGGAGTCAAATTGATGTTCAGTTGAAACGTCGTAATGACCTTCTTCCTAACTTGATTGAGACTGTTAAAGGATATGCAAAATACGAAGGTTCAACGCTTGAAAAAGTAGCAGAACTTCGTAATCAAGTAGCAGCTGCGACTTCACCAGCAGAAGCTATGCGTGCTAGTGATGAATTGACACGCCAGGTTTCTGGAATCTTTGCGGTAGCTGAAAGTTACCCTGACCTTAAGGCTAGTGCAAACTTCAGCCAACTTCAAGAAGAGTTGACGAACACTGAAAATAAAATTGCCTATTCACGTCAACTTTATAATAGTGTGACAAGTAACTACAATGTGAAATTGGAAACATTCCCAAGCAATGTTATTGCTAAGATGTTTAGCTTTAAGGCAGCTGAATTCCTTGAAACACCAGAAGAAGAAAAAGCTGTGCCTAAGGTTGATTTCAGTGGACTAGGTAACTAATATGTTATTTGATCAAATTGCTCGAAATAAGAGAAAGACTTGGCTTTTGCTCCTGGTCTTTTTCCTCTTGTTGGGCCTTGTTGGCTACGGTGTTGGCTATCTTTGGTTAGGTTCAGGCTTTGGTGGTCTGATTCTTGCCCTAGTTATTGGTTTTATCTATGCCATTACCATGATTTTCCAATCAACAAATGTCGTTATGGCCATGAACGGTGCACGAGAAGTTGATGAACAAACGGCTCCAGACCTTTATCATGTGGTCGAGGACATGGCTATGGTGGCTCAAATCCCAATGCCACGTGTCTTTATTGTCAATGATCCTTCTATGAATGCTTTTGCGACTGGATCAAGCCCTAAAAATGCTGCAGTAGCTGCTACAACCGGTCTTCTTGGAGTTATGAATCGTGAGGAGCTTGAAGGGGTTATCGGACATGAAGTGAGTCATATTCGCAACTACGATATCCGAATCTCTACTATAGCAGTTGCCTTAGCATCTGCCATTACCATGCTAGCTGGGATGGCTCGTAATATGATGTTCTGGGGTGGAGGCCGTCGTAGAAATGATGATGACCGTAATGGAAGTAGCGGTTTGGAAATTATTCTTCTCATTATTTCCTTGATTGCCATTATTCTTGCGCCTTTGGCAGCTACCTTGGTTCAGTTGGCTATTTCACGCCAGCGTGAATTTTTAGCTGATGCTTCTAGCGTCGAATTGACACGTAACCCGCAAGGTATGATTAACGCTCTGCTCAAACTTGATAATAGTGCGCCAATGCAACATCATGTGGATGATGCTAGCGCAGCCCTCTTTATCAATGACCCTAAAAAAGAATCTGGTTTGCAGAAGCTCTTTTATACCCACCCCCCAATTTCAGAACGGGTGGAACGCTTGAAACAAATGTAAAAAAAGTGAGGCTGATGACACTTCTAAGTGTGTTCATCAGCCTCGCTTTTTTAGTTTGATTCAATATAAAGGTTGCTAGCAACAGTTTCTGGAATTTGAATTTCTTTTCCATCAATATTCAGGCGGTATAGTAGTGTAAAAGGGTCAAAGCCTTCAAAGGTAAAAGGTGTTCCAATTTTAAGACCGACAGTCTTCAAATAATGGAGTAGATCAATTTGATCTTGAACTCGACGAAGGACATAGTCTCCAGGAGCAAGGTCTTGTGTAAAAGTCTGGTTGTAGATTTCCTCTATGAGCTGACCTGATTTAGGAATCTGCCCACCGTGTGGACAGGTTTTGGGGTAATTGAGTAGGCGGTCAAGGGCATTGATAAAGTGATCAGAGACAGTATGCTCTAAAATTTCTGCCTCTTGATGAATTTGATCACAAGTGTATTGCAAGTGGTCCACCAAAAAGGCTTCGATGAGGCGATGTTTCCGATAGAGTTCAGCAACGTTGATTGTACCTGTTTCCGTTAGGAGGTAGCCCTTGGCTTTATCTTTGATGATAAGGCCTTCTGAAATCAATTTCTTAATCATTTCTGTCACAGCAGGTGGAGACACCTGCATGCGGTTCGCAATTTCCTTATTACTAATTTTGCCTTCTTCAGTACCAATCTCATAGATACATTTGAGGTAGTCTTCTTTATTAGGTGTCATTTCTCTTCCTTTGAAAATAGTCTCATCTTAGTATAACAGATTTATCAGAAGAATACAGAACATATCTTAGATAAGATTTTTACTGATTCAAGCCTTGGGTGATTTTATCCAGATTATATTTCATCATGTTGTAGTAGCTGTCACCGTTTTGCCCTTTTTCAGCAATAGAATCTGTAAAGATCTTTGCATAGATAGGAATATTGGTATCCTTAGATACTGTTTTCATAGGGCGTTCATCGACACTAGATTCGACAAAGAGAGCTGGTACCTTTGTTTGACGTAGTTTTTCCACGAGTGTTTTGATTTGGTCTGGTGTGCCTTCTTCTTCTGTATTGATTTCCCAGATGTAGGCAGATGGTACGCCATAGGCTTTTGAGAAGTATTTGAAGCATCCTTCACTAGTGACAATCAGTTTTTTCTCATCGGGAATCTTGTTAAATGTTTCTTTAGCTTCTTGGTCCAGTTTACTAAGTTTGTCAGTATAGGATTTTAGATTCTTTTCGTAGTAGGTCTTGTTTTTAGGGTCCTTAGCAATCAGTTGCTTGGCAATATTTTGAGCATAAATAATCCCATTTTCCAGATTAAGCCAAGCGTGGGGATCCTCTTTACCTTTTTCTGACTGACCTTCAAGATAAATCACCTCAACACCATCACTAACTGCAAAATAATCTTTATTTTCTGTCTTATGAGCATTCTTGACTAACTTAGTAAACCAAGCATTTCCACCAGTTTCTAAATTGATACCGTTGTAAAAAATCAAGTCA
>OLPA01003724.1_pt1 | contig 10140 bp, 11 predicted proteins | sample 1672811 | NCBI WGS metagenome assembly OLPA01 (sample SAMEA3136726, study PRJEB25190) | human gut metagenome | biome: human gut; feature: human-associated habitat; material: faeces | place: Austria | collected 2013
CTGCAGCTGAAGCTTTTCCTGAAGTTCCTTTAAGGTAATGGAGATCGTACAGGAATCGGATGGAAGATAATCATAATCGGTAACAATGTCGTCCTCTTCCATGGAATAAACAATGTGTGAGGAACCCATGAGTTCCATGTCTTCTTCAATATCTGAAAGTAATTCTTCGTATGATTTCATTTTATTTCAAACCTTCTTATTAAAAAATTAGTATTTGTCAAAGTATGTTATGTGAATGTTTCCTTTATATGGGGAAAAGTTTATTTGTGTTCAAGCTTCGCTTTCTCGGCATTCAAAAGCCCAATATTAATATTCTTCTCACTAGCAGTTTTATCAACCCAGAGGTTCAGAGAATCAATAGCCAGGGAAACCTCATCCAGCTTTTGGCTGATATATGCAAAGTCTTTGATTTCATCGTCGGTGATCTTACCGTCTCTGGCGATCTGGATCAGACGGCTGGTGAGAGGGTTGATCTCATTAAGACTAGCGATGGTTTCCAGGATAATGGTAGAAAGCTCGGAAACCTCGATCTCCGGTACATACCGGTCCCCGATCATACACTTGTGAGAACAGTAATAATTGCATAAGTCAGGATGCTTATAGCAGTCAGCCATCTGGATGATGTCGTAAGGGGTTGGTTCCTGCAGTTCGTATTCGATCTTTTCAATCCTGGAGGCAGAAACACCGGTCATTTCCTGGCTGGCCTTTTCGCGGGTCAGACCCTGTTCTTCTCTGTATTGCTGATAAATAGTCTTGTTTTCTCTGGTAGATTGTTTCCCCATGGTTCAGTCTCCTCTGTTAATTCTCCAAAATAGGGAAATATATGAAGTTATTTCAACATATAGAACGTTTATTTTTACAGATGGTTCTATTATACTGGATTCATCGAGTGACAGCAAGGGCCGACAAAGAGAAAGAGGTGGCTGTGTGGACGTGACAAGAAGATTGCAGATGATACGGATCCTGGAAAAAATGGAAAGAGATCCGAAATTCAGTGAAAAGCTTGGAATCATAAATAAATCAAAATTTATATCAGTAAATATAACTGGAGAAAAGGAGAAATTATGTTGACGTTATTATTTATCATATGTATGTTTGGAGTTTTCGGAAAATTATTTTTCTTTGGGCTAAAAGCAGCCTGGGGAATATCAAAATTTGTACTGACGATCGTATTTCTGCCATTGATCCTGCTTGTAATGGTAGCAGGAGGACTGATCTCCCTGGCATTACCGATACTTCTTGTTATTGGTATTGTCGGACTGATCGCATCAAAAGCATAAGGAAATAAACAGCAAACGCGGATTATGAATAACCGCCTGGAAAAAAGGAGGAACAATTATGAGTAAGAAAGAAGGATACAGCAGACCAGGTTTATTTGGAGGCATTAATCACTATGATGCCAATGGTCATAAGATTGGGGAAAGCAGACCCGGATTGTTCGGAGGGTATAATGATTATGATGCCAAAGGCCATAAGATCGGAGAAAGCAGACCTGGTATTTTCGGAGGAATGAATCATTATGATGCCAAAGGCCACAAAGTAGGAGAAAGTCGTCCGGGAGTATTTGGCGGAGCAAACCATTATGATGCAAATGACCATAAAACAGGCCATAGCAGCAAAGGAATCTTCGGAGACTGGAATCACTACGACGACTGATCGAAAATGAAATACATGTACAGTATTATTGACGGCAGATCCACAACAAAGAATCTGCCGTTTACTTATTTGACAAATCCGGTAAAAATTCTGTTGTACAACTGTAGAAAAACCAATTATAATTAAAAATTAAAGGATACAGAATTATCAACAGAATGGAGAAATATATGAGATTAAGAAGTCAATCCGCACGGACTTTATTATATGAAGAAGTAGTAGAAGAACTTTACAGGCTGATCGATGAGAAGCATATCCAGCCAGGTGGCAAGCTTCCGCCGGAAAGAGAACTGATCGAGCAGCTGAAAGTCAGCCGGAATGTGTTAAGAGAGGCATTTCATGTTCTGGAAACCAGAGGTGTGATCGTTTCTCACCAGGGAAAAGGAAGATTCTTAAGGGAACAGCCAGGCCACGGATCCGAGAAACGTACAGAAAGTCTCAGCAAAAATCTGGAACGCTATTCCATGCTGGAAGCTTATGAAGTCCGTCAGGTTCTGGAAGTAAAGGGTGTGGAGCTGATCATCCGTAACGCATCCGAAGAAGACATTGATGATCTGGAAAAAGCTTACAAAAAAGTGGAACATACCTACGAGACAACCGGAACTACAACCGGTGAATTTGAACTGCACAAGCTCTATGCGGAAAAAACCGGCAGTATGTTTATGACCCAGACACTGGAGCTGGTCCTGAATGCGATCTTGGATATGATGTATGGGCAGTTTTATGATGTGCTGGAAGCCACTTCCGAAAAGCAGGAGCTGGAATCACATCGTCAGATCATTGATGCGATCCGCAGAAGGGATACGGAAGCAGCACAGAAGCTGATGCAGGAACATCTTCAGGTAACGATGGATATGCTGAGGGATAATTGATTAAATATGCATTTAGCTAAAATGCCAGAAGTTCCCGGCCTTTGCTTGGAAAAAATCATGGACCGGGGGCGGAAACAGGCGAAAAAGTACAGGATAATGAAAAAACCATTGACGAAAAGCACCTTCGGGTGCTATTCTTTATAAACAAGTGGGTGACCAAGTGAACAAATATTAATTCAAAAAGAATGAATATGTATTCAGACGATAATTCACAATCCAGAAAGAACAGAAAGGAATACACAATGGGAAATTTAAAATGGCCGGAAGGTAAAAAATGTGCGGTAATGTTTACCTTCGATGTAGACGGAGATACCACCTGGGAAAACGGAAACCGTGGACTTCCAAACGGTGAGAAATACATCAAATCCTTATCCGTAGGCCAGTACGGACCAAAGCGCTGCGTAGACCGTATCCTGGATATGCTGGATCGTTACGGTGTAAAAGCAACATTTTTTGTACCGGGGCTGACAGCTGAACGTTATCCAGATGTGATCATGAGGATCGCAGAGGCAGGACATGAGATCGGACATCATGGATATGCACATGAGAGATTTGCGGGAAAAACAACAGAGGAGCAGATCGAGATCATTGAGAAGACTCAGGCAATCTTTAAAAAGCTTATCGGTCATGAAGTAACAGGCTTCCGTACTCCATCCGGTGACTGGGCAAAGATCACACCGCAGCTTCTGTATGAGAGAGGTTTCCGTTATTCAAGCTCCATGCGTGGTGACGACAGACCATATCGTACGATCATAAACGGTGAGAAAACAGATTTTATCGAGATCCCTACGAAATGGGAAGTAGATGATTACGTAGCTATGGCATATAACATGTATCCGGCAGAACCGGCAGGACAGGACAGGATTTCCAGCTATCGTCTGGTAGAAGACAATTTTATGAGAGAGTTCCGCGGACATTACAGAGAGGGGCTTTGCATTTCTTATATGAGTCATCCCCAGGTAATTGGTTCCCCTGGAAGGATCCAGATCCTGAAACATATGCTGGAGCAGATCACATCCAAAGAGGATGTCTGGGTGGCAACAGGAACGGAAGTATCAGACTGGTATCGAAGCCATTCACAAGAACAGGAGGAGAAATAAGGATGAAACTGGAAAGACCAAAGTGGCCGGAAAACAAAAAATGCAGCGCCATGATCACCATCAACCTGAATGCGGAACTGTTCTGGCTGCAGTTAGATCCCACCTGCAAGGATATGCCGAAAACACTGTCTCTTGGACAGTACGGAATGACAAGAGGCGTGGACCGTATCTTAAAAATACTGGAAGAACGGGGCATCCGCGCAACATTTTTTACTCCTGGATGGGTGGCAGAGCAGTATCCGGATAAGCTGAAAGCCATTGTGGAAAAAGGCCACGAGATCGCAGCACTGGGATATCATCATGAGCATATGGCATTATTATCCGAGGAAGAGCAGGAAAGCGCCATCAAAAAAGGAATCGCTGCGATTGAAAAGGTATGCGGCGTTACACCGAAGGGATTTCGTTCCCCGGAAGGCGAGCTGACCCTGGATACGTTACGGATCGCAAAGAAAAACGGCCTGGTGTATTCCAGCAATCTCTGCGATGATGACAGACCATACTGGAAAGATCTGGGTGAGGATAAGATCCTGGAGATCCCTATTCACTGGGTAAACTATGATCTTCCGTATTTTGCGTTCAACTATCATCCGGCATTTCCGGCAGGCCAGGGCAGGATCGCAAATTATACAGGAGTTCTTAACAACTGGAAGGATGAATTTTTCGGATGCCATGAATACGGCCTCTGTTATGTCCTTCAGCTGGATCCGGCAGCCATCGGAGCACCGGGCAGGATCGGACTTCTGGAAGAGCTTCTGGATTATATTGAAACTTTTGATGGTGTATGGTGGACAACCGGTGAGGAAATGTATGACTACTGCCTGAAAAATCAGCAGGAGAAGTAAGATGGCATACATATAACGGGAAAAGAAGGGAGAGCATTCATGGCTCATATATTTGAACTGGTAAATCAGCTTTTTGCACAGGTAGTTCCGGTAGCAGATTTTCTCTGGGACTTTCCGACAAACATTGATGCATATGCAAACATTCCGATCTTAGGACAGCTGTCCATTGCATTTCTGCTTCTTCTTGGAGGAAGTTTGTATTTTACTTTACGTTTTGGTTTTGTGCAGGTAAAAGAATTCAAGACAGGAATCCGTCTTCTGACTTCCAAACAGCAGGCAAAGGTTGGAACTTCCCAGCTGGCAGCTTTTCTGGTCAGTATGGGCGGCCGCGTCGGTGCCGGAAATATTGTAGGTGTAACCGGGGCGGTAACCATTGGAGGACCGGGAGCGATCTTCTGGATGTGGGTTTCCGCATTCCTGGGGATGGCGACATCCTTCTGTGAAGCAACACTGGCACAGATTTTTAAAGAGAGAAAAGGAAATGAATATGTAGGAGGTTTTACCTTCTATATCCAGAAGATCTGGAAAAACAAAGCATGGATCGGTGCGGCAATGTGCATCATGTATCTGATCTACAACATGCTGAGTATTCCGGTACATACCTTCCATGTATTTACAGCAGTAAGCTCTATTGCAGATGAAGTAACAGGAAAAACAACACAGGTAACAGATCCCCTGTACTATGTGATCGCAGTTGCCATTATCGTGGTCATCGCAGTTATCACATTTGGCGGAATCAAAAGCGTAACAAAATTTTCCGATGCGGTTGTACCGGTTATGGCAGGGTTATATGTTCTCATCGTACTGGTACTGATCGTTCTGAATATCGGAAAAGTGCCGGGATTCTTTGCGGCTGTATTTGTAGGAGCATTTAAACCAAGCGCTATCTTTGGCGGAGCATTTGGTGTGGCTATGGCACAGGGACTGAAACGAGGGCTTTTATCCAATGAGGCTGGTATGGGTACTGCAACACAGGCCTCCTCTATTGCGGATGCCAATCATCCGTGCGAGCAGGGATTCATTCAGTCCATCGGTGTATTTGTAGATACCATCGTGATCTGCTCTCTGGCTGGTTTTGTGGTAACTGCAGGTGCTATCTGGAATAATCCGTCCATTGACTGGGATGTGATGAAGGCAAACAAGATCGGAACGTTCCTGACTTCCGTCAAGGAGCTGGTACCGGGAGACGGAATCCTGGATGTGATCGTATTTATCATCGTGGTCGTTGCATTTGGACTGTTTGCATTTACAACACTTCTCTGTGACCTGACTTATACAGAGATCGCTGCAAACAAGATTTCCAAGAATAAAAAGTTCATCTATTTTACAAGATGCCTTGGAGCGCTGATCTTCGTTCCACTTGGAACCCTGACTGTATTATCCGGACTTCAGCTGGATAACCTGTGGTATGTATCTGACCTGATCAATGTAATCCTGATCTTTGTCAACATCCCGACACTTCTGGTTGGAAGAAAACTGGTTACCAAAGCATATGAGAATTATAAGAAAAATCCAGGCAGGCGTTTTGTGGCATCTGATATCGGAGTAGAATCTGAGGTATGGACTGCGGAGGCAGCAAAGGAGAACAGATAAAAAATGAAAATAAAAGTAATCATGTCAGACAAAGCCATGAGCAGAGAAACTATGGATGCACGTGAGAAAATGTTGAAAGTGGCACTTTCCTCCGATGCAGAGGTTTCCGTGGACTGTATCAAAAAAGGTCCGGACGAGCTGGACTGTAATACAGATGAGGCCTTTGCTGCGGCGGAAATGGTGAAGGAGAGTATCCGTGCGGAAAAAGAAGGATACGATGCCATTGTGATCTACTGCTTCAGCGATGTGGGAATTGATGCCATCCGTGAAAATGTAAGAATTCCGGTGATCGGTCCCGGAGAAACCAGTCTGGCTGCGGCGAGCATGATCTGCAACCGTTTTACGGTGCTGACTTCCGAGAGTATCAATATTCCAAGAACCTACCGTCGTCTGATGCGAAACGGCATTGCCAGGGAAAAAATGGCAGCAGTCCGGGCGCTGGATATTCCAATCGGAGAACTGCGCACCAATCCGGAGGCTACAGAAAAATATCTGAAAGCTGTCTGCAAAAAAGCAGTGGAGGAAGATCATTCCGACGGGATCATCTTAGGTTGTCTTGGAATGGCAGGATATGGAGAAAAGCTGGAAAAGGAACTTCCGGTGAAGATCATTGATCCGGCATTTCTGGCGGTTGCGTATGCGGAATTATGTGTAAGAGTTGGAATGCGGCACATTCCGGCAGTTTATCCGGTTTTTACAAACAGCAGCAATGTAGAATTATAAACTGAAAAACAACAGAGCAGAAACACTTTCCGGATTGGATCCGGAAGGTGTTTTTTTGCATATAAAACAGAGATATGAAACTTGTAAATGTCCGATATTTACGGCATAATAACTTTACAGAATGTTTTTAGGAGGAATCACAGTATGAGGAAAAAAATCAGAGGTCTGATAGCAATGGTTATCTTATTGATCTGCTTTTCAGTACCGGCAGCAGCGGCAACAGAAAGTTTTCATTTTGAGCAGAAAACAGCTTCTGTGCAGGTAGGAAAAACCAAAGAGCTGTCTGTTTACAACAATGGAAGAAAAGTAGATCCAAAGAAAGTCCAGTGGAAAAGCAGCAATCCCAAACTTGCAGCCATATCCAATGGAAAAGTCACCGCAAAGAGCTGGGGAAATGTTCAGATTTATGCTGTTTATGGAGGAAAAAAAATTTCCTGTAAAGTGTATACATATAATCAGCTCATATACACAGATTTTACCGGATATAAAACAACTCCGATAAAAACAAAAACAGGAAAAACAATACAGTTGAAGCCGGAAAAGCATGGAAGCGTGGCAATTTATAAATCTTCGAATACAAAAATCGCGACAGTTTCATCCAGTGGTATTGTAACACCAAAAACAACAGGCACAGTCAAAATAACCTGTGTGTCTTTGGGAAGAAACCGGTATATTGCATCTGCGGAAGTGGTTGTCGGAGCAGAACTGAAATCAGTTTCGACTTCTTCAGAAATCGTAATGGATAAAGGGGAACAGAAAACGCTGAAGGTAACTGTCCATCCGGGAAATGCATATGTAAGAACAATAACTTATGCCACATCCAACAGTTCCGTTGTTACAGTATCCAGGACGGGAAAAATTACAGCAAAGGCTCCCGGCCTTGTAAAGATCACAGTGACGGCAGATGGTGGAAAGAAAATAAAAAATACCATACAGGTATACGTTCGAGACAAAAAGACAGGTACATCCAATGCACCTCTGAGTGGAAGTTCTGGTACGATCCTGCACAGAGGATTAAGTCTGGAAGCACCGGAAAACACACTTCCCGCTTTCAGTCTTGCAGGACAGAAAGGTGCGAAGTATGTAGAAACTGATGTACGACAGTTAAAAGACGGGACATTTGTGATTTTTCATGATTCTAATCTGCTGCGTATGTGTGGCGTTGATAAGAGAATTGAAAACCTCACATATCAGGAAGTAAAGAAGTATCCGGTTATTACAGGAACAAATGCTTCTGCATATAAGCATAATATTATTCCTACACTGGAACAGTATCTTCAGTGCTGTAATAAATATTCCATGACACCGGTGATCGAGATCAAATCAAACCTGGATCAGAATGGTGTTGCAAAGTTTAACCAGATCATAAAAAAATCCAGAAAAAGTCCGGTTGTGATCTCGTTTAAGGAAGAACCGCTGATCATGCTCAGACAGATAAACAGAACCGTGAGCATACAGTGGATACTCCGGGATCAGATCACCAGTGCAGCGCTGAATGAATGTGCCAGATATAAATTTGACGTAAGTGCTCAGTATGGATGTACCAACAGAGCTACAATAGCCAGAGCGCATTCGAAAAATATTAAGGTCGCACTGTGGCTGTTTACAGATTCCAGGATTGCAGACTGCTATAAAAACTGGGGTACAGATTATCTTACCTGTGAGAGAATGATGTAAGACGCTGGAGGCTGACAGGTATTCTTCTGTTACGGTTATGCAGAGCATCAGATGGAAGGTCAGAGAATGTTACAGATACCAGTAGAGGAGTTGAAACAGTATGGAAACAGAAATATCAGGAAGATTGCTTATTACCGGAGATCTGCACGGTGATACTGCGGCATTAACGATGATTACCAGACAGCTTCGAGAGGGAGATGCATTATTTGTTGCCGGAGATTTTGGGTTTGTATTCTGGGATAACAGAGATGAGCATGTATTTTTGGATGATGTAGACCGGTTTCTTCAGAAAATAAACGGATATATTATTTTTGCGGATGGAAATCATGAAAATCACCGTGCACTGAATAAATTCCCTGTTGAACAATGGAATAATGCCAGAGTCCATATGATCCGAAGCAGGATCATTCATGTGCTTCGAGGAGAAGTTCTTTGTTTGAAAGGGAAACGAATATTCTGTTTTGGAGGAGCTTTTTCCATAGACAGGGCATATCGTACCCTGAACAAAAGTTACTGGGAGGAAGAGATTCCCTCTGAGGAAGATTATGAGAATGGAAATAAAAATCTTAAGGCCTGTGACTATAAGGTAGATTATGTGATTACACATACCTGTCCGTTAAATCTTATACCTTCACTTGGGGGATATCACTCGGCGATGGAAGAACGGCAATTGCAGAATTATCTGCAGTATGTAAGTGAGACGGTATATGATTCACTGACCCGGTGGTATTTTGGGCACTGGCACAGAGATCAGGAATTTGGCGAAAAGTTCCGTGTGGTCTATCTGGATCTTGTAGATATGGAAACGGGAAAAAAGATCTGGTGATTATCCTTGCTTTTATATTGGTAACAGGCTATACTAATGAGACATATATCTGATTGATGGAGGGTTTTATAAATGAAAATTGCAGCAACATACGATAACGGAAACATTTTCCAGCACTTTGGAAAAACCCATGGAATCGACCAAAGTACCGTCAAAATCAAAGATGAGAGCTGATTTATTGTCTAACATAATTCTTTTATCTCCTGTTCTGTGAGGGCACGAAATGCTCCTTTTGGAAGGGTTTCATCTAAGCATAGTGTTCCCATGGATAAACGTTTTAAATAAATGACTTTTTTTCCAACTGCTTCAAACATACGTTTTACCTGATGAAAACGTCCCTCCTGTATGGTAAGCAGAATTTCGGATACTGTTGTACCGGAAGACTGTATTTCCAGTTTTGCAGGAAGGGTCAATTCCGGGTCACCAATATCAAGTCCCTGAGAAAAAGCATGAACATCTGCTTCTGTTACTTCTCCTTCTACCCGTGCAAAATATACCTTGTCTACATGCTTTCCCGGAGCGAGAAGCCTGTGGGCAAGTGCACCGTCATTGGTAATCAATAACAGTCCCTCTGTGTCTTTGTCCAGTCTTCCGACCGGAAATAAATCTTTTCGTTTCTGGACAGTCAGTAAGTCCAGTACCGTTTTTTCTTTTTTATCTGTAGTTGCGGATACCACTCCGGCAGGTTTGTTGAGCATATAATATTCATACTCTTGATAAACGACAAGTGTATTATCAAAGGTAATCTGCTGAGAAGAAGTATTTACTTTCGCTTCCGGCTTCCTCTCTGTTCTGCCATCAATTTGAATCCGGCCGGAACGAATGAATTTCTTTACTTCTGTGCGGGTACCGAT
>OLPA01003731.1_pt1 | contig 10132 bp, 9 predicted proteins | sample 1672811 | NCBI WGS metagenome assembly OLPA01 (sample SAMEA3136726, study PRJEB25190) | human gut metagenome | biome: human gut; feature: human-associated habitat; material: faeces | place: Austria | collected 2013
GTTGCCCGCTATCGGCGGGATGATCTCCAAAGACCGCAAGGCATACGAGTACCTGCCTGCTTCGGTGGATGAATTTCCGGCTCCGGAATGTTTTATGGCGATGATGCGCGAGGCGGGATTCAAGGATTGCAGGGCCCGTTCCCAGAGTTTGGGAATCGCGCAGATATATACGGGAGAAAAATAGGACCTTCGCGTGAGAACCTTGTTGAAATACGTATTGCCGGTGTTGTTCGCCGCACTCTTGAGCGGATGCGGCGCGTCCCTGGCCCGAAAGGTCCGGATCGGAGAAGAGGTGGCGGTGCGTCAGTACGGTACGGTGGGTCTGGATTTGACGTTCGAAGTGGAAAATGCGTCCCGCCGCACGCTGCGGCTCGAGGAGGCTGAATTGGAATTTTTCACCGGAGCGGGTTCGCTGGGACGTGCCGTGTTGAGGGGTTCTGTCGAAGTTCCCGGGCGGAGTCGCGGCCCGGTGTGCAGTCGCTGGAAATTCGATTTTCCCGATGCCGCCGCCGGAATGGTCCTTCGGAAGCGATTGGAGGAGGGGGATTACGCCCGGCTGGAGGTCGAAGTGCGGATGACGCTGCCAGCCGCGCCACATCCGCCTCCGTCAGCACCGTGCCGTGCATGTAGGTTCTATCCGTCCAGTAAATGCCCTTCACCATCGCGGCGAGCGTCGTGAACGTGCCGCCCGTGCCGCGCCAGCTGCCCGGCATCGACAGCACAGGGTAATCCAGCAGCTTGTCTGCCAGAATATCGGCGGCAATCTGCTCCACCGCGTCCAAATCGCCGTGGTCGCGAATCGGAATCCGCTGGAACAATCGCACTGCCCCCATTTGGCAGGAGAAAGAGCAGCGGATGTTCATCCCCTGCCCGATGATGATTTCGGTTGAGCCGCCGCCGATGTCGATGACGCCGGAATCGCCGCCGTCCGTCGCGCCGAAGAAGGACAACGCGGCCTCCTCATCGCCGGAGCAGATTTCGAGCGTCAAGCCGGTTTCGGCTTTGAGCAGCGCCGCGAAATCCGCGTTGTTGGCGGCGTCGCGCGTGGCGCTGGTGGCAAAGAGATGCACTTTTTCCGCGCCTTGACTGCGGGCGAAATCCGCCATGCGTTTGACCGCCGCACAGGAGGACGCCATTGCCTCCCGCGACAAGTTGCCTGCTTCGTCCAGCCCGGCGAACAGGCGCGTGCCGGCGCGGTCGCGGCTGATGCGGCGAATCTCCCCGTCGGCTGCTTCCGCCACAAGCATCCTCACCGAATTGGAGCCGATCCCGATGACTGCTGCCCTCATGGTTCACCTCTCCTGTCTTTCTGGTTTACAATATGTGTAACGAAAAAGGGACTTGCAGACGCAAAGTCCCCCTTTAATCCCGAAATTCATCCAGCAGCGCGTTCCATTCCGCCTCGGTGTAGCCTCGCAGCACATCCATGCTGGCAAAGTGGAAGTGGATTTCGCCGTCGCGGACATAGCCGAACTCGTTGCGCGCGGTTTCCTCAATGTACGCATCCGTCGCAACATACGTCAGTTTCTCGCGCAAGTCCCGATTTTTCTGATCCAGCGCCGCATACTGCTGCTGCAGCTGCTCATTGCGCGTCGAGAGCGCGTCAAGCCGCTGCCGCGACTGCGCCATCACGACATAGAAGATGATGCCCAACACCACCAGCAGGATGACAACCGCCTTCCAACGCACCAGCCTGCGCCCCAACGCCCTCACTCCTTTTCTCCAGAATCGGAAGTGTTCTTTTCCTTATCTATTCGCTATGATTTTGCATATTCCTGCCTGACGGAAAACTTTTTTTCAGCCGTTTTCCAATCCAGCGGAGGATGCGCCGGATGCCCGTTTCCCACAGCACTGCCCCGAGCAGCAGCCCCAGCAGCGCGTACAGCCGCAGCCCTTCCCCGCTATGGATGAGGACGAGGAGCGCCGCCAGCGTGAGCATCAGTGCGCAGAGCACATCCGCCGCGTCGGACAGGCCATGCCGATGCCGCCACGCGCCGCCGAGGGTCAGCGCCAAGGCGAATGCCGCGCCGAGCAGCACCATCCGCAGGAACGTTTCCGCCTGTCCCTGCTGCGCGAACAGCACCTCCAGCGTCATCCGATGGCACGGCGGAGGAAGCCGCCCTTGCGCCGCGCGCGCCCCTGCTCATACTGCACGCCGTCGATATCGCCATCCACAAGCAGCCTGCCCTCTTCCAGCTGCAAGGCGGAGACATGCAGCCCGCTGCCGGTCAGCGTCAGCCGCCCGCCCCATGTTTCCAGCACGACCGCCGTTTCATCGAAGCGGTCAACCTCCTTGACCCCGGTGAGAACTGCCTTTTTGCGATTCTCGATAACCAGTCCGCAGGGCTTCTGCGGCACTGTCGGCTCTTTCACTGTGCGCTCCCCCCTCTCCTGCTGTCAGGGTATGCGCGGCGATTGCCGATTATGCCGGATTCTCCTTCTGCCACTCGCGCAGGATGCTTTCGAGGTTCGCAAGCCACAAATCAACGTGCGTGCAGTCCCACAGCACCGTTTCCGCCACCTGACACTGCACGACGAACAGCCCCTGATAATCTTTTCTTTCGGCGCATTCGTCCATCAGGCGGCGCAGTTCATCCGGCTGATTCGTGTGCGCCATGACGTCGTTCAGGTGGTCGATGCACCCCCGCAGAAGTTCGGGGATGGTCATGTCAAAGTCGCTTTGGCGCATGATACCTTCCAGCTTCTTCAGGTGCTGCACGGCTTCCTCCGGCGGATTGCCGATTTCGTACTGTTCCATCAGCCAGAACCAGATTTCCGCCATCTGCGACCACTCATCCAGCGTCTGCCCGCCAGTAAAGACGGTCATCCCCTTATCCGCCGCAAAATCCGCGCAGGCATGAATCGCCAGCATCGGCACGCGCCCGGCGTGTTCATGCAGGTACAGCCAGTCCTCGCTCTGGAAGGGCGTTTCGCCATCATAATGGAAGCACGCCGTCCACAATCCGCTGGGCTGGCGCGCAATGTCAAAGCGGCATGTGCGGTTATCCGCGTCGCCATAGGTATAGCGCGCGACCATGCCATAGTAGAATCCGCTCTCCTCGCCGCCCAGCTCCTCCGCGTGCTGTTTGACCTGCTGGCGCAGCTCCTCCAGCGAATACGGCGGGCGGTCATCCGGGATTTCGAGCCAATCGCAGTTTGCGAGCAATGTACGGCAGACAGCCGCCATATCCTCTTCGCTGCCGATGGCGACGACCCTTGCCCGATGCAATTCCTTCATTGTTGAAAACCTCCCCAGAGGCTCTGCCTCTGGACTCCGGCAGGGACGCTGTCCCTGCACCCTGCAAGGGAGTTCCTCCCTTGACCCTTTCGCGCGATTGAGTTGGTGACAACTGCATACAACTTCCGCGTGTTTATCCAAATACAATGACAGCCCTCCCTGCCGTGTGACAGAGAGGGCTGTTTGTGGCTTATTGTGCGTCGTCGTGCGGTTCGCCGCCAACCGGGATGGCATCATCCGACAGTTCGGGCTTATCCGCTTCGGCGGGTTCGGTTTCCTTCGGCGCTTCCGGTTCGTTCACGGGTTCGGGGTCAGCCGGGGCTTCGGGGGCTTCCGGCGTTTCAGGCGCTTCCGTAGTCGGCGCGTCAGCCGCTTCGGGCGTTTCCTTGCCCCAAATTTCCTGATAGTCCATTTCTTCCAGCTGATGGCGCAGTTCCGCACGCTGTTCCGGTGTCAGCTTCGAGATGTCGATCTCGCCGCGCTTCATCAGCCCGTCGCAGAACTCCTGAAGCCGACGCTTGATGTCGTCCGCTGTGTCATGACTGTTCCGGACAGTCTCCTGCCCTTTCTCCACCAGCGAGCGCGCCAGATCGCCGCCCTTTTCCACCAGAGACGCTGCCGCGCCGATTCCGCCGTACATGACGTTTTTCACAAATTTCTCCAGATCAGGCATGTTCGTCACTCCTTTCGTTCCACCTGACATGCTCAGTATACCCCATTTTTCCTTTGAATCGCAAGGGAAACAGATTAGAATTTGCTAAAAAACGCATGATGATGGTTACAACCGCAGCATGGCCGCTTCCACGAGCGTCTCCGCCCTCGTGTCGGGCGCGGAAAACCACCGCTGCCGATTTTCAGGCATCATTTGCTGCAGCGGCTTTTCTGCCCCGTCCGCCACGACAAAAATCGCCAGCTGCTCCCGCGCCTGCACTTGCATCAGTGCGTCGCAGAACGCCGGGCATGCCAGCATTTCCGGTTCAATCCGGTCGATGAGGATGGGCGTGCGTGTGCTGAACGTTCCGCACAGCCCCGGCGCGGCGATTTCCTCCATCACCTGCGGCAGGAGCAGCCAGTCTTTTTCCGTCAGCCGGACGCGGCACAGCACGTCGTTCAGCCGCGGCTTCGGCGGCGGAAGCAGCAGGTGCAGCGCTTCGCCGCGCAGGCTGCCGCCAACGCGCACGGGGGTCAGTTGGAAGCCGGAAAACGGCACATTCAGCGCGTTCATAAGCTGTGCGGCGCTTGCCGAAGCCCCGTCTCCTGTCAAGTACAGCTGCTGCATCGGATGATTCCTCCATCATGGTCTTTTCGGGCACTAATTGACGGATTTTCTCTATGCCTTATTGTACCCGTTCGCATTTGTTTTGTCAAGCAGTGCATTTTTCCGCCGTATTTTCCGCGTGGGCAAAAAAACCGGAAAAGTACGGAAATACAAGGCTTTCAGCAGGATTTCCGCCGTTCAAAGTCGAATATCTTCCCTGTGCGTTTTCAAGCGCTGGAGAATTGTAAATAATCCGCCTGTTTGCTTGACACCGCCCTCGATTTGTAATACAATGTTAACAAACCATCTTTGCGCCTTGGCGCACGAACTTTGAGGTGAACCATTGATGAAGCACAGCTGGCATTGGATGCGGACTCTCCTGACGCTGACCCTCGTGCTGACGCTCTGCGGGCTGACTCCCGCCGCCGTCCCCGACGTGGGCTATGCGGAATCTGCTGCGGAAGGAACGACCGCCGCCGCCGCGTACGGCATGGCAACGGCGGATGATGTTATCGTCCGCAAGCAGCCGTCCACGAGCGCGAACTACTGGTTCCGCATCAATACGGGATTCGTCTGCGAAATCCTTGATACCGTCGTTCGCGGCGACACAACGTGGTATAAGGTCAACAGCACGCATCCGACCCCCAATGGGCGCACCTACATCGGCTATGTGCGCGCGTCGTTCTTCCGTCCGCTGACGGCGGAGGAAACAGAGGCGTACCTTGCCAGCGGCCGCGTGAATGTGACGGCGACCCCTGCCCCCGCGCAGACACCCGCGCTCACGCTTCAGCCTTCGGCGGATGATGCCCTTGTGACCGCCACGCCTGCCAGCGGCAGCGATTTTCCGTTCGATACCAGCATCATGGGCGGTACAACGTCGACCCCGCTTGTCTCGATGATTACGCCCACCCCGACGAACTCTCAAGTCACTTACGGTACAGGTGAAATCACCGCCAGCGGCACGAACTTCCGCGTTGCGCCAAGCCTGAGCGCTGGGGTCATCGGCAAGCTGAACAGCGGTACGGTGGTGACGCTGCTTACCATTCCGGATACAATTGACGAAAATCACTGGTATCAGATTCGCTACAACGGACAGGAAGGCTATATCCAGTCCAACTTTATCCGTGTGCTGACCGCGGCGGTGACGGCGACACCTCGGCCTTCCGTCTACGGCACGGTGAAGCTGCTGTATGACTCCGCGAACCTGCGCGACGCGCCCAACGGCACGACCCGCGCACTCTGGCAGGGCAAGGGCTCGACGCTCTCCGTCGCTGGGATTTCGCAGGATAAGGGCGGATTCACCTGGTATCCGGTGTATTACGGCACGGACAACACAGTCTATTATGTCCGCTCGGACGTGGTGGAATACACAGCGGGCAGCGGCGTCATCAACACGCCCACGCCTACGCCTGCATCCGGCAGCGCTTACGGCTACGTCATCACCACGGCGGCAGGCGTCAACCTGCGCCTGAGCGCGGGCGGCGAAGTCATCGTGCAGGTTCCGCGCAATGTTGTGCTGACCTGCATCGGCGCGCCTGTCCAGACCTCTGGCAGCAGTTATCTGTGGTATTACGTCCGCTACAACAATCTGGCGGGATACATCCGCGGCGACTTCGTGCGCGTGTGCGACCAGAACGGCAATCCGCTGGGTGAAGCGACCGCTGCGCCTTCCGTTACCGCGACCCCTGCGGTCTATTCCGGCTATGTCAAGCTGACGAAAACCGGTGTCAACCTGCGTGTTTCCCCCGCGGGCAGGTCGCAGGGACAGTATGACATCGGGCTGATTCTCCCCATTGCGGGTGCAACGGTGTCCTCCGGGCGCTACCAGTGGTTCTGCGTTCGCACGCCCGATGGCAAGACCGGCTATGTGCGCTCCGACTGCGCCGTGCCGTGTGACCTGAACGGCAATCAGGTGACGGTCACGCCGACACCCGCGCCGACCACGACCACGAGCATCAGCACCTACGGCTATATTCAAATTACCAAGCCCAGCACGAATCTGCGCCGCACCATCGGCGGTGAAACCATCCACCAGCTGGCGAAAGAGTCTGTCTGGCCGCTGATTGGCACAGTTATCACCACGAACGGTGTGACGTGGTATCCCGTCTCGGCGGACGGCTACACGGGCTTTGTGCGCGGCGACTGCGCCTACAAGCTCTCCGCCACACAGGAAGCCAGCTACCTCGCGGGCAAGGGCATCCCGAAGGAAACGCCCGCGCCTACGGGCAGCATTCAGCAGACCAGTTATGTTCAGACGACGCTGGATTACGTCAACCTCCGCCAGACGGCCAGCCGCGACAGCAAGTCCGTCGCGAAGGTGCGCACGGGCACGGTGCTGGCGTTCAACGCCACGACCACGGCGGGCACGTCCACTTGGTACCGCGTTGTCTACAACTCCACGGAAGTGTGGGTGCTGGGCAGCTGCGTCAAGGTGATGACGCAGGCGGAATATCAGGAGTGGCTGAACAAGAACCCCGGCGCGGCAACGCCCCAGCCTGACGCGGCGAAGGGCTACATCGTTACCACGCGCGACGGCGTGAACATCCGCGCCACCGCGAACGGCAGCAGCATTCTCACCCGCGTGAACAAGGGAACGGTGCTCCCGTACTATACCGAGAATATCAAGGCGGGCAGCTACACCTGGTATCTCATCCGCCTGAGCAACGGCACGGAAGGCTACATCCGCTCCGACATGGTAAGCAAGAGCAACAACAACGGCGGCACCCTGCCGACCGCAACGCCCGCGCCTACCGGCAGCCCCACCGCGAAGCCGAGCGCAACCTACACCACCCTGCGCCTTGGCTCGACGGGCGACGCTGTAACCCGCCTCGTGCAGGAGCTGATCAATCAGGGCTATTACACCGGCAGCGTCACGAATGTGTATACCTCCACGGTTCAGGCGGCGGTTCGCGCCTTCCAGAGCGCCAAGGGCTTGACGGTGGATGGCATTGCGGGCAAGCAGACGCAGCACGCGCTGTTCGGCACAGTTGAACCCGGCGCGGACGACTACACGGACTACAACTTCCAGTTCTACCCGGCAGAGAAGATTGACTGGTACACAGGCGGCATCCAGCAGCTGTGGGCGAAGGGTGCCAGCTACAAGATTTACGACGTGAAGACGGGCATCGTCTGGTGGGCGCGCCGCTGGGCGGGTTCCAGCCACGCGGACATTGAGCCCGTGACGGCCGCCGACACCGCGCGCCTGTGCCAGATCTATGGCGTGAACAACGCGCAGGAAATCTGGGATAAGAACTTGTGGCAGCGCCGTCCCTGCCTGATTACCATTGGCAACAGGACGTTCGCGTGCTCCCTGTTCGGTATGCCGCACAACCCCGACGGCGATACCATCCCGGACAACAACATGACGGGGCAGATTTGTATGCACTTCACGAATTCAAAGGGTCACGAATCCGGCAAGGTGGATACCTACCATCAGCAAGCCATTGAGTACGCATGGCAGAACTGCCCGGCAGGACACAAGTGACAAGGGGCAGGGCTGATTGACCTGTCCGCGCAATTTGCAGCGGCAGCGGAAGCGCAGAAAATCACCCCAAAAGAAAAAATGCGCCCGGCGAGTGGAGGAACAATAATCCTCCATCCACCGGGCGTTTTGTTATACCACGGCCATGCCCTTTTCTTCCGTCAGGCGAAGAATCGCGCCGTCAATGCACTGCCCAATCTGCGTGCAAAGCCCAACTTGCAGCGCTTCGTCCTCTGCCAGCGCATCCCGAATCGTCTGCGCCATCTTTTTCTGATTGCTGTCGCTGAGCAGCCGCTGTTCATTCGCCGTCTTCCGCAGAAGTTTGGGGATGTTCATCTGCCGCATCAGCGGACGGGTCAGCTTGTCCAGCGCGGGACGGCTGACGAACATGGCAATCAGCCCAATTGCCGCGCCGATGACCAGCCCCACCGGGCCGGACGCAATCAGCGCGATCCCGCCGCCGCCGCAGAGGTTCGCTGCCACCATCGCGACGATAATATCCAGCAGAACTTCCATCAGCGGCATTTCCGGCAGCGGCAGATTGTCCCGCATCGGCAGGGTACTCGTTGTCACCATTGCCTGGCGAATCTGCAAGCGCTGCACATCCACGCCGTACTGCTCGCAAAGGCGGTTTAGGTCACGCTGCACGTCCATCAGAATGTTGTCCAGCCACGGCGTGACCACTGCTGACAGCGCTGCGCTCCATTCCGGTGACATCAGCAGCGATTCCGCCCGCTTTTGGCAGGCGTCTTCCATGTCGCCCAGCGTTGCCGTTTCGCCCTGCCGCCACTTTCGGTATTCCGGCACGAGCACGCTGTCCGTCAGCTGACGCGCCATTGCGGCGGAAAGCTGCTCCGTCAGCGCGGGCATAGCGGACTGCACCTTCTGCTCCACCGCATCGCTTTCCACATATGCCGCGGCATCCGCCTTCAGCCGCCTGACCATTTCGTCCACATGCCCCGCGTACGCCAATCCGCGCGCAATGTCAAATTCCGGCGTGGCGGAAACGTGCAGCACGCTGTCCGGGAATGTCTCACGGCAAAGCTGCTGGAAGAACGTCATCCGCGACGCACCGCCTGTCAGCAGGACGACCTTCGGCGGACGCTGCGCCGTCATTTGCTGCGCCATCAGCAGACAGTTCATCATCCGGCTGCGGAAGGATTCACCCTCCAATAGCGGTGACGGGCGCTCGCAGAGCTCTTCGACGATGGCGGCGCTGATGGTGAGGTTCAGCACATGCCGCCCTTCGCAGAAAATCGTCTCGCGCCTCGTCAGCTCTTCGCCCGTGCCGAGCGTGAAGAACTGCTCCTTGAGCCGCCGCGCGGACAGCATCATCCGGCTCTTCCACGCGCTTTTTTCGCGCAGAATTTCCCGCACAAGTTCCGCTTCCTCTGCGCACAGCGCGTCCACCGCCCGCTCCAGCAGCAGCTCATCCAGCATACCGCCGCCCAGCTGCACGCCCATTGTGCTGACGGCGTACTCCCGCCCGTCGCAGACATACGCCAAATCCATGGTGGAGGAGCCGAGGTCAATCACCAGCGCGCAGTCCATCAGCGCCCGGCGGAGCGTTTCGTCCTCTTCAGCTGTCGACGCGGACAGGAATGCCGCTCGCGATTCTGGCACGATGCGCACATTGGGCAGCCCCGCGTCCATCAGCAGGGACGCATATCGCGTGCGGTCGCTGTCCGCCCAATCCGCCGGACAGCCCACGATGAAGCTGACGTCTTCCGTCTCCATGATATGGCGGACGACGCTATGGTCTTGCAGGGCGGTCAGGACGCCTTTTGCGAAGGCGGCGACGGTCTGGTTGACGAAATCGCTATTGGTGCGGAAGTTGCGCTTGAAGCAGACGCGGAGGTCTTCAGCCTGGGGGTTGTCGCTGGCAAGTGCGCCAACGACGGGATGACCGTCATAGCGGGCGAGGGCGGTGATGAAGCTGTTGCGCCCGTGGACGGGGAGGATAATGGGGGCAACATGCTGGTCGGAATAGAGGGCGACACAGCTTTCACCGTCGCCAAGGTCAAAGCCAAAATAACGCATAATTCACCTCACTGGGATAGGAATAAGAGAATAAACACGCGGAAGAACTATGGTAGAGAAGCCAACTCAATCGCGCGGAGGGGTCAAGGGGGGATCCCCCTTGCAGGGTCAAGGG
>OLPA01003737.1_pt1 | contig 10114 bp, 10 predicted proteins | sample 1672811 | NCBI WGS metagenome assembly OLPA01 (sample SAMEA3136726, study PRJEB25190) | human gut metagenome | biome: human gut; feature: human-associated habitat; material: faeces | place: Austria | collected 2013
AAATGGGATAAGCCGCCGTCAAACGGCTTGAAAACAAGCCGTTTGCGCGAAGCGGTGTCGCGAAGCGGTGTTTTGACAGCGTCAAAACGCCCGGCGGAAAGCGCAGTCAAAAAGTCCGGCATGGACTTTTTTGACAAGCTGAGAAGGCCCCGTCCGGGGCCTTCTTTTTATATACGGTTTCAGACAGTCCATACAGGCACGCATAAGGCAGAGGAGATTTTATTCCGTCTACAGAGCAGATAGAACGTTATGTAAACCTTTTTGTTCCTGTGAATTTGCCAGAAAAATGTCAGCATTATCAACAAAAAATCCTTGTGTATCCTCCTTCTTCCATGATAAGATATACAAAAGTACGGGAGCAAACAGGGCCGGAAATGATAAGGAGGCTATCATGGACAGAAAGGGAAGCACCTACGCCACATATATCGAAATACTCAGGAAGGAGCTCGTTCCGGCGATGGGCTGTACAGAGCCCATCGCGGTCGCTTACTGCGCCGCCATTGCCAGAAGGATCCTTGGCAGCGAGCCGGAGAGCGTTGAAATTGAGGCCAGCGGAAACATTATAAAGAACGTAAAAAGCGTCATTGTCCCCAATACCGACGGCAGAAGAGGCGTGGAGGCGGCGGCCGCAGTGGGCATTGTTGCCGGGGATGACACACTGGGGCTGGAGCTTATTTCCAATGTGAGCGCTGAGGACAAGGCGCGTCTGAGCCGCTTTCTGGCGGAGACGCCGATAAAGGTCCGCCCTGCCGCTTCGGAACTTGCGCTGGATGTGACGGTAAGCGTTTACTCCGGAGGGGACAGCGTAAAAGTCAGAATCGTAAATCACCACACGGGTCTTGCGCTCATTGAGAAAAACGGCGAGGTGCTTTTCAGCGCCCAGCCGGAAGATCCGGCGGAAGAGAGCGGGCTGGACTATGGACTTTTATCTGTGGAGGGCATATATGACTTTGCCGTTTCTTTGGATGTCGAGGATGTACGGGAGCTGTTTTCGCGTCAACTGGATTATAACTGCGCCATTGCCCGGGAGGGACTGACCGGGGACTATGGAGCAAACATCGGCAAGGTAATTATAAATCAGGGGGACAGCGTGCACACCAGGGCAAGAGCCAGAGCTGCTGCCGCCTCAGACGCCCGCATGGGCGGATGCGAGCTGCCGGTTGTGATAAACTCGGGCAGCGGCAACCAAGGCATAACCGTCAGCGTCCCGGTGGCGGAGTATGCCGAGGAGCTGGGCAGCGATGAGGACAGACTTTTTCGGGCTCTGGCCATTTCCAACCTGAATGCCATACATCTCAAGGAGAAGATCGGCCGCCTTTCGGCATACTGCGGGGCGGTCACTGCCGGAGCCAGTGCGGCGGCGGCGATATCGTTTCTTCAGGGTGGAGATCTGGACAGCATTTCTCATGTGCTGGTGAACGCGCTTGCCATCACTTCGGGCATGGTCTGCGATGGGGCCAAGCCAAGCTGTGCGGCAAAAATCGCCGCGGCCGTGGACAGCGGCCTGCTGGCGATGGAGATGTATGACGCGGGTCAGCAGTTCTACGGCGGGGACGGCATCATTCTCAAAGGCGTGGAGAACACGATAAGAAATGTGGGCGTCCTGGGCCGCAGCGGTATGCGGGAGACGGACAGGACCATAATCGCGCTTATGACAAGCTGATGTTTTCCGAATTAACATGCGGCCCCGGCGGGGATGCTTCCGCCGGGGCCGCTTTTCGCCCAAATTTTCGGAATAAAAAATGGAAAACTTGCTTGACATATATGCGGCTTCTGGTATAATAAGGCCATGGAAAGTAAACTTTACATCAGGGGGGTGGTAAGTATTAAAAACCGCTTGGAGGAGTTGCGGAAGCAGAGGGGAATTAAGCAGGAGGAGCTGGCTGCGGCGTTGGAAGTATCCAGACAGACCATTGGCTCACTGGAGAACGGGCGCTATAATCCCTCCATTTTGCTTGCTTTTAAAATCGCCGTTTTTTTTCACATGAGCATTGAGGAAATTTTCATATACGAGGAGGAAGTAAAATGAAAAAATCATCCTTATACACTGGCCTGTGTTATTTTTTTGTTGGACTTGTATGCCTGATCCTGGCCCTTATATTTGAGTGGAGAGCCGAGGGGCTTCTCTGGGGCTTCGCGGGAGCGGGGATCTTTCCGGGGCTTATGATGATGTGGCAGTATTACCACTGGACAAGACCGGAGAACCGGGAGGAATACCAGCGGCGGCTACACATTGAGAAAGTGGAAATGAAGGACGAGCGAAAGGTGATGCTCAGATACAGAAGCGGATGGATCGCCTATGTGATCATGACTGGGCTGTACTGCCTGCTTATGCTGTCCTTTTCCTTTTGCAGCGTGATGGGCTGGATGATGCCCTTTTCGAAATACGCCGTTATTGGGCTTGGAATTTTGCTGCTGTTCCAGTATGTCTGCGGCGCAGCGGCGTTCCAATACCTGTCAAAACGCCTTTAGGCGGAAAAACCGGGAAAGCGCAGGCAATCTGAAAAATAAAATCACCCGCCTCACAGCGGGTGATTTTTGCCGTTTATTCGTTATTCGGGGACATGGATCTCCTTGATGTTGAAATCAAGGCCGGAGAGCACGGACTTGTCAAAGCTGCCGCAATTGGGGCAGTAGCCTTTGTTTTCGATTACATTGAAAATCTCGTCGCAGTCATCACACTCGGCCATACCGGGAATGACCTGGATGATCAGCTTCGTATCCGCAAGCTCCGTTCCGGCGACAACAGTGGGGTACAGTTCCTCCACATACTCCGGGATGACCAGGGACAGCTCGCCGATCTCACAGACGATCTCGCCGACATGGGTCACATTATTCTCACGGGCGTAGTCCAGAACGGTCTTGCACATGCTTTTTACAATGCCGATCTCATGCATAAAAACTCACCGTGCTTTACTTTTTATAGCCTATTTTGGTGGCGACGATGCTGCCGATGGAGGCGGGAACATTGCCCGCTATCCTGGCGAGGGTGCTCATATAGGAGCCAGCTTTGTAGTCGCTTACCTTCTCGAGATGGATGGCGTCAAACTTGCACTTGGTGGTGCAGATGCCGCAGCCGATGCACATATAATCGTCTACAACCACTGCACCGCAGCCAAGGCAGCGCTCGGTCTCCTTCTTCATCTGCTCTTCGGTAAGAACGCCCCGCAGGTCCGCAAAGGTCTTTTTCGCTTCCGCGGCGGAGCCGGAGGCTGCTCTCTGCCTGGGAGCGGTGTCAAAGCTCTCAATGGCCACGGCCACGTTGCCCTTGTCAAGGGCCTTGTAGTCTCGCCGGTCACGGCCCAGGGTGAGGGTCTGGCCCTTGTGAACAAAGCGGTGTATGGACACGGCGCCTTCCTTGCCGGCGGCAATGGCGTCGATGGCGAACTTCGGGCCTGTGACCACGTCGCCGCCGGCGAAAACATCGGCCTCAGCGGTCTGATAGGTGACAGGGTCGGCAATGACGGCGCCGTTTTTGGCAAACTGGAGCCCGGTGCCCTTGTCGATGCCGCTCATGTCAATGCGCTGGCCGATGGCGGAGATAACGGCACTGACCTTTATGGTCTCAAACTTCCCAGTGCCAACGGGCTTGCGGCGGCCCCTGGCGTCAGGCTCGCCCAGCTCCATGCGTTCCAGCTTGAGCTCGCCGACCTTGCTGTTGCCGCTGATTTCCACAGGGGCGGCCAGGAACAGAAAGCGGACGCCCTCCTCCTCAGCCTCGGTGATCTCGTCATCGGCGGCGGGCATCTCATCCCGGCTGCGGCGGTAAACGACTGTGACCTTCTCCGCGCCCAGGCGCACCGCGCTGCGGGCCACATCGATAGCCACATTGCCGCCGCCAATCACTGCCACGCTGTTTCCAAGCGCCGGCTTCTCGCCAAGGTTCACGGCGCGCAGGAAGTCAATGCCGGTGAAAACGCCGGGCAGATCGTCCCCGGGGCAGCCTACGGGAGCGCCCTTGGAAGCGCCGATGCCCAGATAGAAAGCCTTGTAGCCCTGCTCGCGGAGCTGAGGCAGCGTCACATCCTTACCGACTTCAACGCCGGTTTTGAACTCTACACCCAGCTCGCGCAGGACTTCGATCTCCGCATTCACGACGGCCTTGTCCAGCCGGAAGCTGGGAATGCCCATGGTGAGCATGCCGCCCAGCATCTGTTCTTTCTCAAAAACGGTGACGGGGTAGCCCTTCACGGCCAGATAGTAAGCACAGCTCATGCCGGCGGGGCCTGCGCCGATCACAGCGATCTTCTCGGTGTAGGGCTTGCCGGTTTGATTGAGCATTTTAGGCACAAAGCGGGTGTCAGCGCTCAGGTCCTTCTCGGCAATAAATTTCTTAATGTCGTCAATGGCGATGGGCGAGTCAATGTCGCCTCTGGTGCAGGCGTCCTCACAGGCTTTGTTGCAGATGCGGCCGCAGACGGCGGGGAAGGGGTTCTCTTTCTTTATCAGCTCCAGCGCCTCGGTGTAGCGGCCCTGGGAGGCCAGCTTTATGTAGCCCTGAACGGGAATGTGGGCGGGGCAGGCGCTCTTGCAGGGTGCGGTGCCGGTGTCGACAACATCGCTTCGGTTGGTACGAAAATCTTTGTTATAGGCGGATTTCTTCAGATAGCTGCTCTTTATGTCCAGGTTAGGGTCGGGTTTCTCCGTGGGCCTTACTTCGCAGAGCTTCTGGCCCAGCTTCAAAGCGTTGGTCTGGCAGTTTTCAACGCATTGACCGCAGGCGACGCACTTGTCCTTTTCAACCACGGCCCTGAAATTGGAACGCAGACCGTCCGGGCGGCGATACATTTCCGCAATGCGCAGGGAGTAGCAGGAACAGCCGCAGCAGTTGCAGATGGCGGAAGCTTCATCAAAACCGGGGGCCTGATTGATCTCATGCACAAGGCCGTTTTCCTCGGCCCGCCTGAGCACTTCGTAAGCTTCTTCCTTTGAGATAAGGTGATGCTCACCGTTTTTTGAGAAATTGATGGCGTTATCGTTCAGATACATGCACATATCCTCTTCCAGATGCCCGCAGCCCTCGCCCATCAGGCGGCGGGAACGGCGGCAGGAGCAGGGGCCGACGGATATGGCTTTGGCCTTTTCAATGAGCGTGGAAATCTCGTCATAGGACGCAGTCCTGGAATTGCTTTCGATGGCGCTCATGACGGGCATAACGCGCATAAAGAACATGCCTCTTCCGACAAAGGGGACAAGAGGCTCCGTCCTGCGGCGGGCATATTCCTCAAAGCACTCGCCAAGAATGGGGTACTTTTCACACTGTTCGTTATTACTCAGCACACCCTCCATAATACCCGGGACCCAAATGGGATAGAAGTAGCATGTTTTTCCGTCAACTTCTCTTATGCGGATGACGCCGCAGACGACAAGCTGGTCAAGCTGCTTCTGAGTGAATTCAACGCTCTCCTTGCAGCGGCTTGCGATATCCTCAACAGTGCGTGGGACCTCCAGCCGCATATGCATCATTACCTTGCACATGTCGTCCGTCACAATAGGCTCGAGAATTTTGTACTCGGGGTCATTATAGGTAACCCCGGTGTAAGTCATTCCTTCAAGGCTGATTTTAGACGCGAGCTTCAAAATGTTTGGTCGTTTCGCCATATTTGTCCACCTCATATTTTTTGTTTTAGGATATTTTTACTATACCATAAAAAAACATCCAGTGCAATGTGTTACAGGCTTAACAAAAATAATTATTTTTTTAAGTAATAAATTAACTCATATCCACACTGACAGCGAAAACAGCGTACTTGATTTGTTAATATATATAATTTATAATGAGCGGGATTAATATAGGAGCGGTGCCCATGAACAAGGAAAATCAGGAAATCGAGAGAAAGTTTCTCATAGCCTATCCCTCAGCACAACTGCTCTCAACCTGCAGGGATGTTTCGAAAATTACCCAGACCTATCTCAGCGCGCCACCCGGCATAACGGCACGGGTACGGAAGCGGGAATGGCCCGAAAAGTGCGAGTACACCCACACGGAGAAAAGGCGAATGTCGGATATGCGCCGGCTGGAGTTTGAGCAGGAGATCAGCGCGGCGGAATACGCTGAATTCCTCAAATCCGCAGACCCGGGCAGAAACCCGGTTCATAAAAAGCGCTGTTGCCTTTTGCATGACGGCCAGCTCTTTGAGATCGACCTGTATCCTTTCTGGCAGGACAGGGCTATAATGGAAATCGAGCTTGAGGATGAGAGCCAGAGCGTCCGTTTCCCGCCTTTCATTTCAATTATCCGGGAGGTTACAGGGGATAAACGCTACACAAATTCCGCCATCGCAAAGCACCTGCCGGAATGATCTGGGCGGAAGAGGGACAAAGTATTGGAAAGGATTGAAAAAGTGAAGAAGATTTTGATAATAAGCCTTGCTCTGACGCTGGCCTTTTCCCTCTGTGCCTGCTCAGAGCTGGAAAAGCTGAAGAGCGAACTGCCGCCTTTGCCGGACACCAGCGCCACGGCCAGCCCTGAGCCCAGCGCGGAGCCCAGCCCCGAGGCCACGGAGGCGCCGGAGGAAAGTACCGCCGTGCAGGCCGGGCCCAGGGTCATGGTGAACATCAAAAACACCACGATTCAGGAATACGACCCCGCCGACGGCAGCCAGCTTATTCTGACCTTTGCGTATGAGACGCCCAGTGTCTACATTGAAGGCCGCAGCGAGGCCTCCGCCGCCATTAACGAGTACATTGCCCTGCTGGATGAGACTTACTATACCGGCAACGACTACGGTGTGGGCAGCGCCACGGGCTTTAACCTTATGCTCCAGCAGGCACAGGATAATTATTCCTATGTGGTTGGCACCGGGGCGGTGGATCTGCCTCTTGAGCTGGCTTCCTCCCAGACCGTCAGCGTGGCCCGGGCAGATGAGAGAATTCTGAGCCTTGTGTATAGTTATTATGAGTTTACCGGCGGTGTCCACGGCAATTATGTAGACAGGGCCTATGTGTTTGACAGCGAGACCGGCGAAGAGCTGACGCTGGATAAGCTCACAACAGACTTTGACGCCTTTACTGCCTTTATGGTGCAGTATATGGTGGAAAAGGCTGAGAACGAGGCATATTATTCTGAGCGCATCGACCCCAATACCCTGGCCCGGGAGCAGTACAGCGCCGCCTTCGGCGCGCTTCTCAGAGAGGGTTCCTGGTATTTCGGCAGCGAGGGACTGACGGTGTTTTCCGATGTCTATGAGTTTGGCCCCTATGCTGCAGGCAGCGTGGAGTTTACTGTGCCTTATGCGGCGCTCGAGGGCGTAATCGATGAAAAGTGGTTCCCGGCGGAGAGAAGCGGGGAAGGCGAATTTGTTGTCAAGCCTCTCAGCGAGGTCAGCGGGGGAGACACGGAAATCATCGACATGGTCACTGTGAGCGACGAGGGCCAGGAGCTTTGCCTCGTAAGCCTGGGAAATGTGTATGATGTGAAGTTGTCCCAGGTTGAGTATATGGACCGTTTCTATGAGACGGCACAGCTTTGGCACTGCAGCTATATGAACGACTGCGCCCTACAACTCAAAACCCTTATTCCCGAAGGCATTCCCAACCTTATGCTCAGTTACGCCACTGCCGACGGCGCGAGCCGCAGCCTGCTCATTTCCCAGAGCGGCCAGGATGGCAGCTTTACTCTTGTGGAAGAGGGAAGTATTGAAGCCGTCGGTTGATCTCAGGGAAAAACATGAAATAAAAGAATAAAAAATGTTGACATTGTGATAAGGACATGTTATGCTGTTCAAGCCGCGTTGAAGGGGTAATTAAGGCGAGGTATGCCCTCCGCCCCCAGAGCGAGACCTGTAAAGAGGGAGGAAAATCATAATGAAGCATGCAATCATCGTGACCGGCGGCAAGCAGTACCGCGTTGCCGAGGGAGATGTGGTGTTCATCGAGAAGCTGGACGTCGCAGCCGGCGAGTCCGTCAAGTTTGACCAGGTTCTGGCCGTTGTCGACGGGGAGACCGCTGTTTTCGGCGCTCCTGTTATTGAAGGCGCATCCGTCACCGCAAATGTGGTCAAGAACGGCAAGGCTGCCAAGGTTCGCGTTTACAAGATGAAGCCCAAAAAGGGCTATCGCAGAACGCAGGGTCACAGACAGCCCTATACCAAGGTTCAGATTGAAACCATCAACGCGTAATTTCCGCAACTGATTGTGACTTATGGAGGTGTAAGCTAAATGGCACATAAAAAAGGCATGGGTTCTACCAAGAACGGCCGCGACAGTGAGTCAAAGCGTCTTGGCGCCAAGAGAGCCGATGGGCAGTTTGTCCTGGCCGGCAACATCCTTGTCAGACAGCGCGGAACCAAGATTCACCCCGGCACCAATGTGGGCAAGGGCAAGGACGACACCCTGTTTGCTCTGGTCGACGGCACCGTGAAGTTTGAGCGCATGGACAAGGACCGCAAGAAGGTCTCTGTTTACGAAGAAATCGCACAGTAAATGACCATCAAAGGCCGGACGCAAGTCCGGCCTTTTTAAGATTTGCAGCGTATTTATTTCCGCCGTCATGTCATAATAACAGGGCGGGGGAGAAATCGAGAGGGGCGGGCCGCCCCTGAATTTTCAATGCTGCCGCTTCTGGCGGCGGGAAGGAGGCGCCAATGGCGTCAGCTTTTGTTGATAAAGCCCGCATCACCATCCAGGCCGGAAAGGGCGGGGACGGCGCGGTAGCCTTTCACAGAGAAAAATATGTGGCCGCCGGCGGCCCCGACGGGGGAGACGGAGGCCGTGGAGGCAATATCGTCTTTGTGGTGGATGATAATATGTCCACCCTGATGGATTTTCGATACAAGCGCAAATATACGGCCGGCCACGGAGCCAACGGTCAGGGCAAGCGATGCTTTGGCAGGGACGGGGAAACCCTCTATATAAAGGTCCCCCGGGGTACGATCGTCCGTGACACCGCCACCGGGGCCATTATGCACGATATGTCCACCGGTGAAAACTGGGTCGCAGCCAGAGGCGGCCGGGGCGGCTGGGGCAATATGCATTTTGCCACGCCTACCCGCCAGGTGCCCCGTTTTGCCAAGCCGGGGCTGCCCGGCGAGAGCCATGACATTACCCTGGAACTGAAGCTTCTGGCGGATGTAGGCCTTGTGGGCTTTCCCAATGTGGGCAAGTCCACACTGCTCTCCGTTGTGAGCAAAGCCCATCCAAAAATCGCAAATTATCACTTTACTACGCTTTTCCCCAATCTTGGAGTCGTATATGTGGACGATTCCCCAAGTTCGGCATAATGCAGACAAAGCTTGACGCGCTCAATACCAATGTTCAGGAATCCATCACAAACATACGCGTGGTAAAATCGTTTGTACGCGAGGACCATCAGCGCAAGACCTTCGCAAAAGCAAACAAGGACCTCAAAGATACCGGAATCTCTGCGATGAACGTCATGATAATAATGATGCCGCTCATGATGCTGTTCATGAACCTTGCTTCTCTTGCAGTCGTCTGGTTCGGCGGTCAGGAGGTCATGGACACCGTGATCAATGCGACCGGCGGTATGGATGTCGGCGACCTTTCGGCGTTCCTTACTTACATAACACAGATTCTTTCCAGCCTTATGATGCTGTCAATGCTGTTCGTGTTCTCGTCCCGTGCGCTCGCATCGTCAAAGCGTGTGCGTGAAGTGCTTGATGAAGTGCCGGATATCGACGACGCCAACGCCGCCGAGATCGTGGAATCGGAGCTGGAAACCTGCCTGGACGCCATCTTCGACTATGAGGACGACACCTATTCCATCACCACCATGGAATCCATCGCCGATACCATGGAATCCATGCTCTCGATGATGTCCGCGCTTCTGGGCGGCATCGCCTCCATCGCTTTGCTCGTGGGCGGTATCGGCATCATGAACATGATGCTCACCTCCGTTACCGAGCGCACGGTGGAGATCGGCCTGAAAAAGGCCATCGGCGCGCGGCCCGGGCAGATTCAGGCGCAGTTCCTCATCGAATCGTTCCTGCTGTCCATGGTGGGCGGGCTGGCGGGCGTGGTGCTGGGCATCGCGCTGTCGGCCATCCTCTGCCAGGTGCTGGGCACGGGCTTTTCCCTCTCCTACGGGGCCATCGCTCTGGGCGTGGGCTTCTCCGCGGCGGTCGGCGTGCTGTTTGGCTGGTCGCCGGCGCGC
>OLPA01003745.1_pt1 | contig 10092 bp, 11 predicted proteins | sample 1672811 | NCBI WGS metagenome assembly OLPA01 (sample SAMEA3136726, study PRJEB25190) | human gut metagenome | biome: human gut; feature: human-associated habitat; material: faeces | place: Austria | collected 2013
CGGGGGCCGTCGCGTGGGGGGGCGGCGGGACTTACTCCTCGTAGGAGTCGATCAGGCGGTAGACCTTGTAGCCGCTCATGTCGGTGAGGCGCTCGTAGCCGTTGACCGCGCACTTGAGGTGGTCGGTCAGAATCCAGCGGCTCTTGCCCGTGCTCTCGGTGGTGAACCAGCCGTATTGCAGGCCGAATTCCGGCGGAATCTGCTCCATGGCCTGAAGGGTGTTCACGTCCAGGCGCACGGTGTTGGTCAGGGGGTTTTCGGCGTCGGGGTCGGGGACGAGGTACTCGGCGATCGTCTGCGCCAGGTCCTCGCTGTATTCGGGCTGCTCAAAATGCGCCATATCGGCAAACATGCCCGTGGGCGGCAGGGCCAGCATCACCGCCAGCGTCACCGCCATGCCCGCCGCCGCCACGCGCGGCACCGCCATCCGGCCCGCCGTGATCAGGTACGCCAGCGTCAGCCACAAAAACGGCGACAGGGTGCGAAAGTCGCTCCAGTCGTTGGTCTCGTAGAGGATGACGATCAGCCCGAAGGCCGCCGCCAGCAGCAGAAAGCACCCCAGCAGCCGCGCGTCAAACCGCCGCCGGAGGGTCAGCCGGCCGTCCCGGCGCTCCACCGCCACGAACGACCCCGCCAGGCACAGCCCCGCCGTGCCCAGGTAGAGCCAGTGGAAGGCGTGCTCCGTGGAGGTGCCTATGGTGTTGACAAAGTAATCCATGAGGTTGGACTTGGTGTGGCTGAGGAGCATCTGCACGAAGGCGCCCGCGTCGGGCGCGCGCAGCAGGTGATAGAGAAACCCCTGCGTATAGGGCGCGGTGACCGCGGAGGTCACGAGGTAGCAGCCCAGCGACACCGCCGCCGCCGCCAGCGCCGCCAGCGCCATGCGCAGGCCGGGCTTCATGCGCGCGTAGCAGAGGATCACCGGGATGAACAGCAAAAAATACGTGATGCGGTACAGGCAGCCCACCGCGACCGTGAGGCACGCAAGCAGCAGCCACCACGGGCGGCGGCGGCGGTGGTACGCGCCCAGAAACGCCAGATAGAACAGCATCAGGGCGTAGTTGAACATCTCGGTCATGGACGAGGCGCAGTAGAGCACCGCGGGCGCATACAGCAGCAGGCACAGCGCAAGCAGCACCGAGCGCGCGGGCCTGGGGCGAATCAGCGCGCAGTACGCCGCCGCGCCCAGCGACACCCACACCGCGTTGCAGATGACGATGGTATGATAGCCCAGGCCGAAGAGCTTGACGAACCAGCCATAGAGCATGACCGCCGTAAAGCCGTGCGCGCCCAGCGTGCCCACGCGGGCGAACTCCTCCAGCATGCCGTTGTAGCCGGTATGGAAGCCCACGGCGTCCCAGGTGAAAAGATTGCGCCAGTAGTCCAGCTCGTCCGACCAGACGGGATAGGTGGCGAAGGCGTTGCGCCCCGTGACCAGCGACACCGCCGCCAGCAGCAGAAACGGCGAGGCGATCAACAGCCCCCACCCCAGCAGCGTGGCCGTGCGGCGGCGCGGGGGCAGGGAACGCAGGAAAGCGGTCATCCGTCGCATCCTCCTTTGTGCAGGGATTATGGTCCATGTTACAGTATACCATGCGGGGGCCGATGCCGCAAGGCGGCGCGCCGGAAAAGGGCGCGGGGGACGCGGCGTGCGTCCCCCTTCGGTTGCTGGCAAACTGCCGGGGTTTGGGGCAGATTCCCGGTCGCTCAATCGTCGCGGAGGGCGCTGGCCGCGCCCGCCGCTCGTTTCGCGGTCCGCCTTCGGGTCGCTTTGCCGCCTTTGGCGGCAACAGCCCACAGGGCTGACGCTTCCCTCCGGTGCCGGGCGGGCGGGGAGTTTGCGCCCCTGGGCGCAAACATTTCTTAAGTGCAAAGCTGCGGCAACCTCCTCTTTTTCGGATGGGTTAGAATCCTGCTTCCGTCTGTGCGGCGCGGCGGCGTAGGCGAAGGGCGCGCCGGGGTTTAACGCCGTGGCTTTGCAGCCAGCGCACGGTGTCCTGCACCGTCAGGCGCAGGTCGCGCGGGCGATAGCCCAGCTCCGCGGTGGCCTTGTCGTGCGAAAAGCGGTCGCTGCTGGAAAGCGCCTGGAGGGAATAGGTGGTGTACAGCGGCCTGCGTCCGCACATCCGGGCGGTAGCGGCCAGCAGCGGGGCGGCGGCGCGCGCCAGCCACAGGGGCAGCACCGGCAGCCTGCGCCCGCCGCAGACGCGCCGCGCCATCTCCAAAAGATCGCTGATGTCGCACCGGCGGTTGCTCAGGATGTAGCATTCGCCCCGTTTGCCGCGCAGCGCCGCTGCCACACAGCCCCACGCCACGTCGCGCACATCCACCATGTCGTAGCCGCCGCGCACGCAGGCGGGCAGCTTGCCCGTCATGAAATCCCGGAGCACCTGCACCAGATGGTTGCCCGCGTTGTCATAGGGCCCCAGTATCCCGGAGGGATGCACCACCACCGCGTCCAGCCCGGAAGCCGCGGCCTCCAGCACGTCGCGCGTGGCCTCTGCCTTGGTTTTGGCGTAGCTGCCCTCCACCGCGTCCGGCGAGAAGGATTCGGGCTCCCGAAGCACCCCGCCGTGGGGGTCCTGTGGGATGGCGTGCACGGAGCTGACGTAGACCAGCCGGCGCACGCCGTATTGCCGGCACAGGGCCAGCACATTGCGCGTGCCCTCCACGTTCACGCGCCGCAACGCCTCGTACGGACGGTCGCCGATGTCGATCAGCCCGGCGGTGTGGATGACGATGGTTCGCGTCGGGTCCGTCCCCTCGAAAAGGGGGACAAGCGTCTCCGGGCGGGTCACATCGCCGGAAAAATAGCGGGTATGGCTCTGGTCGGCGGCGCTCTCGTGCGGCAGCACCAGCCCCCGCACCTCGGCCCCGCGTTCCTGAAGCAGGCGCACGATCGTGCCGCCCAAATGCCCCGCGGCGCCGGTCACGATCCAGGTGAACATATCATACACTCCCTTTCGAAATCATACAGGACTGTTGATTATCTTCTCTGCCTGGATTATAATGCGGATAACGGACGGAGGCAACCGTCAGAAACGCGCCGTCTGACCGGTTTCTGAACACAGAGGGACCAAAGTGTACGGAGGAGATGTAACAAATGCCGGGAGACAGGGACCATCGCGTGCGGGTGACGCAGCGGCTGATACGGGAGGCCTTTACGGGGCTGCTCAAGCAAAAGCCCATCCAGAGCATCTCCATCAAGGAGCTGTGCGAGGTGGCGGGCATCAACCGGGGGACGTTTTACGCGCATTACCGCGACATCTACGATCTGCGCGAAAAGATCGAAAGCGACATGTACCGGGATGTTTCCAATGAGCTCAAGCCCCTGCTCGACGGCGGCGCCAACCCGACCCAGCGGGAGATTACCACGGCGGTGTTCCAGTGGATGCGCGAAAACCGCGACATGTGCGAGGTGGTCCTGGGCGAATACGGGGACCGGACATTTTTGTGGAAGATGCTGGACCTGGGGCGAATGGTGTGCCAGGAAAGCTACCAGCGCATGTTTGAGGGCGCATCGTCCAGGGAGATCTCCTGGTTCTACGCCTACGCCAGCTGGGGATGCATCGGGCTTTTGCGCCGTTGGCTGTGGGAGGACATGGAAACGCCCGCGAGCGAGGTCGCGGGCATTGCCGAGCAGCTGATCGGGCAGGGGATGCAGTTTCTTTCGGAGAAGCAAACGCGCGCACCGCGCCCGTAGCTACCGGGAAAACAGCCTCCTGGACCGCGCCTCGATGGCGTGCGCGGGGCACATTTCCTGGCAGCAGAAGCAGGAGATGCAGCCCTTGGAGGTCATGACCGCCTTGCGGTTTTCGATGCGGATCACGTGCATGGGGCAGGATTCGGCGCAGCGGCCGCAGCCGACGCACTTGGCGGCGTCCACGCGGGGCAGGGCGCGCCCACGGCCGAAGAAGCCGTGAAACAGCCCCTTGCGCGAAAAAAAGCGCTCCTTGCCCAGCACCGCGTCCGGCAGGCGGAAGGGCGGATCGGCCGGAACGAGATCGTCGCCTGCGAGCACGGCGGGCTCCGGCATGAGCCCGCGCCTCCGGGCCGCCTGAACGGTGGGCGGCATGCCGCCGCGCAGGCCCATGAGGCGGGCTGCCTGCTCGTCCAGCGCATAGGGCGAGCGGGAACACAGCGTCATGCCCATGTGGCGCACGTCGCCGCCGCCGGGCCCGTTGCCCTCGATGCAGTCGATGGCATCCAGCAGCGTGATCTGTGGGGCCACGGTCTGGCATAGGTCGACGAGCAGGTCGCTGAAGGCGCCGATGGTAGGTCTGAGGCAGTGCCATTCGGGCTTTTTCAGGCCGGGGATGCAGCCGAAGAGGTTTTTCACCCCGGCGGTCATCACGGTCAGGCCATGGGTTTTGAGCTTGGCGCAGTTGATGATGTAGTCGGCCTCAAGCACGGGCGTGATCAGTGTGAAGCCGTCGCGCCGCCCGCTGGAAACGTCCAGGTTGAGATGCAAAAGCCCCTCAAGCGGCGAAAGGCCACAGGCCGCATAGAGCTTTTTGAGCATGGCCGCGCTGTAAACGCCGCCGGGGCTGTCCGCAAGGGTGATTTTTGATATCCCGTGGGCGCGCAGCCAGCGGGCCACGGCGGCCAGAACCTCCGGGTGAGTGGTCACAGCCAGCGCGGGGTCGCGCGCGGCCAGCAGGTTGGGCTTGAGAAGCACATGCATGCCGGGCCTTAGATCGCGCGCCACATCGAGGGCTTCAAAATGAGCAGCCACGGCGCGATCAAGGAGCTCCGGGTCATAGCGGCCGGCGGCCTGCACGGATACGATGGGCATAGGATGCCTCCTTTGCTTTCGGGTCGGTGGGGGAGGGGGTCAAAAGGCGCCGCCGGTCTTGGGCGTCACACCGAAATGCCGCCAGAACGCGAGAAAGGCGGCCTCATCAAGCGCGCCGCCAAAGACCATCAGCTCGTAGCTCTCTCCCTGCCAGCGGTAACCCACGCCCGAGGGGACGAAGCCCGCGCGCTGGTAAAACGCCCGGCGGCGCAGGCGCTGCGCACGGTTGGGCGCGTCGGGGAGGGGCGCTTCCAGGTCGGCGATCAGCCGCTGGCCCGGCTTGAGGCGCTTGATGCATGCCAGCGCAGCCGAGCCCAGCCCCCGATTGCGCAGCGCCTCCTCGATGGCGAAGTAGAGGATATGGGTGATGTCGGCGCAGGTGAGCAGGCTGATAAAGCCTGCAAAGCACCCCTCGTGGTAGAGGGCGAGCAGCTCGCCCTGCCCGTCAAAGCCGGACAGCAGCACTTCAAAGGGGCGGCGCTCATTGGCGGGAAAGGCGCTTTCGTACAGCCGCCGCACGCGGGCAAGGTCCGGGTGAGCCCCGCCGAGGGGCAGGGCGGTCAGGGATTCACGCATGCGCCTTCACCTCTTAGCAGCCCCTCCAGGCACAAAAGCGCGCTTTCGGCGCAGCCCTCCTGCGGCACGCGCCCCTGCTTGAGCCGGTATTCATAGTCCAGCAGAAAATCATAGGCCGCGCGCAGCCGTGCCTTGTCAAAGCGCCGCGCCTGCTGCTGCGTGCGCCCCACCGCAAAGGGCGGGATGCCCAGCAGCTGCGCCTGGGATGCCTGCGGGACGCGCTCGTCCATCAGGCAGCGCATGTGGTAGAGGATGCGGTACTGCCTGAGCAGCATCGCGAGAATCCCCACGCGGTCCTCGCCGGAGCGCAGCATGTCGCCAAGCAGGGCAAAGGCCGTGTCGTTGTTGCCCGCCACCTGCGCGTCCACCATCTGAAACACTGTGCATTCCGTGGAGCGGGTGCAGATTTGGTCGATGTCCTCCGCGGTGACTTCCTCGCGCTGGGCCAGGTAGGCGCACAGCTTGTCCATCTCCTGGCGCAGCAGCGCCGCGTCGCGCCCCACGGTAAAGACCAGCCGCGCGGCGTTTTCGCCGCTGATTCGCTTGCCCATGCGGCGCAGGGAGCGCACGCACCAGTCGGCGCACTCGGCGTCGTTCATGGGGGAGAAGTCCACGATGGCGTTTTCCTTCTTCAGCAGGCCGTAGAGCTTCTTGCGGCCGTCTGCCTTGCCCTTGACATAGAACACCACGCACGACGTGGGCGGGATGCGGGGGATATACGCCGTCAGGGCGGCGGCTTTGTCCTCATCCTCGGCCTTGCGGCCCGCGATAAGCAGGGCGCATTCCCGCACCACCACCACGCGCCTTTCAGCCAGAAAGGGCAGCGTCTCGGCAGCGGCGATGAGCGCGTCGGGGGCCGGATCGGTCAGTTCGGTCAGGTTCATCTGCTCCAGCCCTTCGGGCAACAGACGCGCGCACAGGTTTTTAAGCGCCTGCTGCTTGATGTATTCCTCCGCGCCCTCAAACAGATAGCAGCCGGCGATGCGCCCGGCCTTGACGGCGTCGAAAAAGGCGGTGTGATTCACGGAGCCCACCTCGCTTTGTAGGGTGTAATGCACAGCTGCCCGCCGCGCAGGGTGAGGGTGATGTCGCCGCAGGCGTCGGTGCGCAGCACCTGCGCGCCGCTTTGCTTAAGGCGCTCCAGCGTCTCCTCTCCGGGCAGGTAGCGGCTGCCGGAGGAGCAGCTCACCAGCGCCACGCGCGCACCCACCTGCTCAAGAAATGCCTCGCCCGTGCTGGACGCGCTGCCGTGGTGCGCCACCTTGAGCACATCCGCCGGCGCGGCGGCGTAGCGCTCATAGGCGCCGGAAAGATCGCTCGCGCTGAGAAGGGTGTACGGGCCGAAGCTGATGGAGAGGACCAGCGGCAGTTCGTTGGGGTCCTGGCCGGAGCGGATGTGCTCCCGGACCGGCCACAGCACGGATATGCTGGTGGTATTGTAGCGCATCTCGTCGCCGCGCGCAAGCTCCATGACCGGAACGCCGGCGGCGGCAAGCCGGTCCAGCAGGCGTAGCGCGTCCGGGTCCGCCTGCTGGCGGGCGGCGTTGAGGGGCAGGTAGACCTGTCCGATAGGCACTCCGGCATCCAGCAGGTCCGCGACACCGCCGATGTGGTCCAGGTGCAGGTGCGTGATGAACAGCGCGTCCACGTCCCGCCCCTCCGCAAGCAGATAGTCCAGCGCGGATTCACCGTCGCTGCCCGCGTCGATGAGGATGGTCTGCTCGCCGTCCAGCAGCAGGGCACAGTCCGCCTGTCCCACGGCAAGCTGGATGTAGCGCACATCCGCCGGGCGGGAGACATACGTGCCGCCCACAGCCACGGCCAGCACCAGCGCCGAGGCCAGCGCGCGGCGGCGCAGGGAGCCGGGCGCGCGTCCCGACAGCATCGCCGTGATCAGCGCCAGCGCGGGGCCCGCCAGCACGGGCGGCGAAGCCACGCGCACCGACGCGCCAGGCAGCGTGGAGAGCAGCGCCACCAGCCCAAGAAGCAGCCGCGCCAGCAGGGAAGCGGCCCAGCCCAGCGCCTGTCCCACGAGGGGGACGGGTGAGAAAAGCAGGGTGATGGCGCACAGGGGTGTGAGCAGCGTGCCCGCCAGCGGCACGATGAGCAGGTTGATCACAACGCCATAGAGCGGAAGCTGATGAAAGTACGCTGCCGTGGGCAGCAGTACGCCTGCCTGCGCGGCGAACGAGACCGTCAGCAGCGACAGTGCGCCCCGTCCGAACCGGATCAGCGCGTAGCGAAGCCGTCGGTTTCTTTGCGCGTGGGGGAACAGATGGGCGAACAGGCGCCTGAGCAGCGGCAGGAGCAGCGCGATGCCCAGCATGGCCGAGAAGCTGAGCACGAATCCCGCCGACCATGCCTGCAGCGGGTCCAGCGCCAGCACGGCCAGCATGGCGGCGGCCAGCGTCGTCAGCCGGTCGGGTCTGCGCACGGTCAGCTGGGCCAGCAGCGTGAGCATCAGCATCACGGCCGCGCGCACCGAGGCGGCGGAAAACCCCGTGAGCGCGCAATATCCCAGCAGAAACACCGCCAGCGCCGGCAGCCGCCGCGCGCGGCGCACGCGAAGGCAGCGCAGCAAAAAGAGCAGCAAGCCGCCCAGCAGCCCCACATGCAGGCCGGACACGCTCATCACATGCGCCACGCCCAGGGTCTCGAACGCCTCGCGCTCCTGCTGGCTCATCCCCTCGCGCTCGCCCAGCAGCAGGGCCACGGCCACGCGCGTCTCATCGCCCATGACGCGCTCCAGCGCGCGGGTGAACGCCTGGCGCACGCGATAGGCCGCGTCCTTGACGGGCGCGTCCGCCTCCGCGTTGAGCACCGCGATGCCCTGATAGGCGGCGACGCCGAAGGACTGGCCGCTCTGGCGCATCCACAGGGCGAAGTCCATGTGCGGCTCGCCCGATTTGCCGTCCGGCAGGTAGACGCGCCCCTCGAAGCGCACCTGCGCGCCGTCGAACAGCACGGGCGGGGCGTCGTCGTAATGCAGCGTGCAGTAGGCCGTGCCCGGAACGGGCGCGCCGTCCAGCGCCACATCACCCAGAATGAAGGAAACGCGCTGGTCCGTGCGCAGGGTGGTGCCGCCGTAGACATAGCCGGTGATCTCATACGTGCCGGGGTCAGGCTGGGGCGTGAAATAGGCGGACTGGAAGCGCAGGACGCCCAGCGCAAAAAAGCAGAGCGCGAGCGCAGTCCCCGCGCCCACGCCCAGCCTGCGCAGCAGCCATCCCAGCGGCAGGCACAGCCCCGCAAGCACCCACAGCCAAAGGCCGCCAGTCAGCCGCAGGGCCGCCAGACAGCCTGCCAGAAACGATAGAGAGACTATAAGCAGTATGCTGTTGCACTCCGGGACCGCCTGTGCAATCAGGCAGTCCCGGATACGCCGCATGCGGCTTCACCTCCGCGTTCAGGGCTTTTCCAGCAGGCATACCGCGTGCGCGCTGATGCCCAGCTCCTCGCCCTCAAAGCCCAGATGCTCGGTCGTGGTGGCCTTCACACTGACGCGCCCTTCCTCCACGCCCATGGCCCGGGCCAGGCGCAGGCGCATTTCATCGATGTAGGGGCGCAGCTTCGGGCGCTGGGCCACGATGGTCACGTCCGCGTTGCCCAGCGCATAGCCTTCCCGGCGGAGCAGCGCGCAGACTTCCTTCAGCAGCCCGATGGAGTCCGCGCCGCGGTAGCGCTCGTCCGTATCGGGAAAGAGCTTGCCGATATCGCCCAGCGCGGCCGCGCCCAGCAGCGCGTCCATCAGGGCATGGGTGGCTACGTCGGCGTCGCTGTGGCCCAGCAGGCCCAGCGTATGCGGCACCTCCACCCCGCAGAGGATGAGCCTGCGGCCCTCCACCAGCCGGTGCACGTCCATGCCATGTCCGATGCGGATCATCTCATCAGCTCCTTTACGGCAGCCTCAGGATCAAAGTCCTTTTCTCCGGCCTGCCACGGAAATCTGACGATAATTCTGTCGTTTTCCGTATCCTCGTATACCTCGCTGTCATTTATATTAAGCGAAGCAAGTCTGAGCTTTACTACTTCAAGAGCCGCGTCAAGCTGCTCGTCCGTTGCTTCCGCCCCGTCGGCCGGAATAAACGTAACGTCGACGCCGCCCTGAATATCTATTCCCAGACGGATATCCTCAACGCCCTTGATCCGTACCGTCTTTATGTCGCCGTATTGCGTTGAAAATCCGAACACTACGGAAGCGGCAAAAACAAGTATCAGTCCGAAGACGATGAAAAATACCGGTTTCTTTGCATGTTTCACATTCAAACCTCCTGTATATTTTTTCCCGGCATAATACACGTTTTATATGCCGGCAGTTACTTATAATTATATGATTATTTAATCAACATGTCAAGTGATTTTTGCATATTTGCCGTTTTTTCATTGTTTTTTCACAAATTCCGGAAAACTCCTAAATTTGTCAACAACAATCTTTCCTTCGCCATCAATCAGAGGAGTAATAAATCTCGACTTGTATCGCCTGACAAAATATAATTTACGCCTGTCTGAATGTCGGCAATTACTTTAAAATATCTCCCATGTCTAACGACTGCTGATCTTTTACGATAAAACGCTTTTCCGGCTTCACCTTTTTTGTCTTATCAGACATTTCCAGCCTCCGAATCAGTTCTTCATCTCAAAGGTTTCGTTAAGAATATTCCCGTTTTCATCGAGGATTGGCTTAATGTATTCATCTATAAATTCCTCAACCTGCTGACCGC
>OLPA01003747.1_pt1 | contig 10090 bp, 7 predicted proteins | sample 1672811 | NCBI WGS metagenome assembly OLPA01 (sample SAMEA3136726, study PRJEB25190) | human gut metagenome | biome: human gut; feature: human-associated habitat; material: faeces | place: Austria | collected 2013
GAATGTCCTGTCCCAACCGGGATGGTAAGCTTGGCAGCAGAGGCTGTATTTTCTGCAGTGCCGGTGGAAGTGGGGATTTTGCAGCAGATGCGGAGCTGTCGGTAACAGAGCAGATCGACAGTCAGATCGCATTGCTTTCTGCAAAGCGGCCGATCCATAAATATATTGCTTATTTTCAGGCATATACCAATACGTATGCACCGGTGGAATACCTGCGGAAAATCTTTACAGAAGCGCTTGCGCATCCGTCAGTGGTCGCATTATCCATCGGAACGAGACCGGATTGTCTTGGCGAGGATGTACTGGAGCTCCTGAATGAACTGAACCAGAGGAAACCGGTATGGGTAGAACTTGGACTTCAGACGATGCATGAGCGTACCGCTGCCTATATTCGACGAGGATATCCCCTTTCCTGTTTTGAAGATGCAGTACAGAATTTACGGAAGCGCCAGATTGAGGTGATCGTGCATACGATACTGGGACTGCCGGGAGAATCAGAAAAAGACATTCTGGAGACAATGCAGTATCTGAATGGACAGGATATTCAGGGAATTAAACTGCAGCTTCTGCATGTGCTGAAGGGAACCGATCTGGCAGAGGATTACGTAGCCGGGAAATTCCGGGTCTACGAAAGAGAAGAATATCTGAATTTACTGATAGATTGTCTGGAACATCTGGATCCGTCAATCGTTATTCACAGAATGACGGGAGATGGACCGGAGAAGCTGCTTATTGCACCATTGTGGGCAAGCCGGAAGCGGGAAGTTCTGAATCTTCTTCATCACGAAATGAAGGTTCGTAACAGCTGGCAGGGCAAACAGCTGCAATAAGAAGCGAGAAGCCTGACTTGTGTGAGAAAGAGGTGATTGAAATGGCAGAACCATTTACAACTTATAAACTGATCGTTTTATATATGGCGAAACATTCAAAAGAAACACTGACAAATTCTCAGATTTCAGAATTTATACTGGACAGAGATTACACAGATTATTTCCAGCTTCAGAAAGTACTTTCTGAACTGGTAGAAACAGAGCTTCTGAGAAAGCGAACAATTTCCAACAGTTCCTATTATGAGATTACGGAAGAGGGAAAAAAGACACTTTCTTATTTTGAAAAAGAACTGTCGGGTGAGATTAAGAACGAAGTAAAAGATTATCTGCAGATGCATGGCGGACAGGTGCAGGAACGCATCCTGACACCGGCAGATTATTATACGACACCACAGGGAAATTATGCAGTGCGCTGCCAGATCATTGAAAAAGATACGACAGTGCTGGATCTGACACTGGCAGCACCGGGCCGGGAAGCAGCACAGGCGATGTGCCACAGCTGGGCTAAGAAATCACAGGATATTTATGGAATGCTGATGGGAGAACTGATTTAATCAGTTCTCCCTTTTATCTTTTGTAAATATTCTTTTATCGTTTTTTCGTAGCCAAGATCACCTGGTTCATAGAAATGAGAACCTTCAATCTCTGAAGGAAGATATTGCTGTTCGACATAGTGATCTGGATAATCGTGGGCATATTTGTAGCCGATTCCCTTGCCGAGTTTTTCATGACCACCGTAGTGAGCATCCTGCAGATGAACCGGAACAGTTGTCTGTGTGTGTTTCACAGAATCCATGGCGGCAAAAATGGCATTGACAGCGGCATTACTCTTTGGAGCACATGCCATATAAGTGACTGCCTGAGAAAGGATGATCTGTGATTCCGGCATGCCGACACGTTCAACAGCCTGTGCGGCAGCAACGGCGACCTGCAATGCCTGTGGATCTGCATTTCCGATATCCTCTGAGGCGAGGATCATGATACGTCGGGCGATGAATTTGACATCTTCTCCGGCGTAGAGCATCTTGGCAAGATAGTAGACTGCTGCATCAGGATCGGAACCACGCATACTTTTGATAAAGGCGGATATGATATCGTAGTGATTGTCGCCTTTTTTGTCGTACTTGATGACTCGTTTCTGAATACATTCAGACGCAACATCCAGTGTCAGATGAATAGAACCATCTTCGCTTTTGGGGGTAGTAAGGATACCAAGTTCTACCGCATTCAGGGCACTGCGGGCATCACCGCCTGCCATATCAGCCAGAAATTCCAGGGCATCGTCATCAATTACGGCGCCATAATTTCCCATGCCTTTATCGCAGTCATTTACGGCTCTGAGGATCAGCGTGCGGATATTTTCATTACTGAGAGGTTTCAGTTCAAAAATGATGGAGCGGGAAAGGAGAGCTCCATTTACTTCGAAATAAGGATTTTCAGTAGTTGCACCGATCAGAATGATCGTACCGTCTTCTACAAACGGCAGCAGATAATCCTGCTGTCCTTTATTGAATCTATGGATCTCATCCACGAACAGGATTGTCTTCTTCCGGTACATTCCCTGCATCTCTTTTGCTTTGTTTATCACTTCTTCCATGTCCTTTTTACCCGCAGTCGTTGCGTTGATCTGGGTAAATTCCGCACTGGTCGTATTGGCAATGACTTTGGCGAGTGTGGTCTTTCCTGTTCCCGGAGGACCGTAGAAAATAACCGAACTTAATTTGTCAGCCTTGATCGCCCTGTAAAGTAATTTGTCCTTTCCGATAATGTGCTGCTGTCCGACTACTTCCTCTAATGTGGTCGGGCGCAGTCTGGATGCAAGCGGTGCCTCTTTTTCCATGTTCTGCTCCCGCATATAATCAAATAAATCCATTCTTTCATCTCCATTTATCTATGTAAATTTTCATTCATCAGATCTGATTCATAAATTCTGCGTTTTGAATCTAATTCATAATGAGTTCATCAACCGTTACAAATTCAAATCCTTCCTTCTGCAGGATATCTACAATACGCAGTGCCGCATTCACACTGGACTCATAACAGTCGTGTAGTAAAATGATATCATTTTCCTTTGCCTGCGTCACTACTTTATTGACAATTTCATCTTCATTATTCGTTGTCCAGTCCAGAGGATCTATCGTCCACATCACAGGCATAACATCCAGTTCCCACTCCATCTTCTTCTGCCAGGCTCCGAACGGTGGTCGCATATAAGAGACTTCTTCTCCTGTGATCCCGGTAATCACTTCATTTGTCATCAGAATTTCTTCTTTTGCCGTCTCATCCGGTACACGTGTGATTTCTACATGGTGATACGTATGATTGCCGACCAGATGCCCTTCTTCCGATTCTCTCTTTACAAGTTCCGGCGTATTTTCTGCATTTTCCCCGATCAGGAAAAATGTTGCTTTTACATTCCGCTCTTTTAATCCATCCAGTAGTTTCGGTGTCCATGCCGGGCTTGGTCCGTCGTCAAATGTGATTGCAATCTTAGGGGCCTCTTTTATCATATTCGATGCTACATACTGAATGGCCTTTTCATTACTTGAATGGGTAGTTTCTGACAGTTCCTTATGAGTTTTTTTCACTCCCACAACAGCCTCATCTTCCAACTGCACCATCTTTGTCAGAAGGAAATAGATGCCTAATATATAAATCAGCAAAATTCCTGCCATTTTCATCCTGGTCCGTCGTTTGTATGTTATATCTGATTTGCAATCGATATTTGATTTCATGTCACACCCGCATAGCATTATTTCATTTTACTATATGCAGGGGCAGGGAATTCCATACCTGGGTTCTTTTTCTGACCTTACTGCAATACGAAAAAGCTGCCATTGACATTTTCCTCTTGCATACTTTGGTATACAAAAGACGCCAGAATTCTGACGCCTTGCTTTACCTTATATTTTTCTATATTATTTCTTACGTTTTCCCGGTACCGCTTTCTTTCCTGTACTCTTCTTATTCTTTTTCGATACAGGCTTCTTTTCTGCATTCTTCTTATTCTTTCTCGATACAGAAGCTTTTCTGACGCTCCATCCAAATGTTCCAAGTGAATCTCCCAATGTCAGATATTCTCCATGAGAATACGCCAGAAGACCGGCTTTTCCAAGCTGTAATCTTCCCTTTTCATCCAGATATTCTTCTCCTACCTGAACAGCCTCTACTTTAGCCAGAAACATATGATGTGAGCCGAGTTCTTTGATCTCGGTTACTTTACACTCAATGTTCACCGGACATTCTTCTATGATCGGTGCATAGTCAAGCTTTGATGCTCTGCCGGCTGTCAGATGCATCTCTTTCCATTTATCAACATCACGACCGGAGCGTACTCCGCACCAGTCTGTTGCCTTTTTTAACTTTTCAGTTGTCAGATTTACTACGAACTCTCCGCTGTCTTTCAGAAGATCGTACGAATATCGCTCCGGTCTTACGGATATGTACAGCATTGCCGGATTCGTACATACCGTTCCGGTCCACGCAACCGTTATGATGTTCGATTTACCGGATTTATCTGCGGTACTTACCATCACGGCCGGGAGCGGATACAGCATATTTCCCGGTTTCCAGATCTGCTTTGCCATGTCTTTTTCCCCCGCTTTTTTCTACTGCTGTAATTCACTTACCAGAGTCGGTATCAGCTGTTTCTTTCTGGATACAACTCCCTTTAAGATCATCTTTTCGCTGTCTTCTTTCAGATCGAATGCATCAATGATATACTCTTTCGCTTTTGCGCCGCAGCACAATAGTTCTGTCGATTCATCCAGAATATCCGTCAGCATAAAGAATACCATCTGTACTCCATTTTTCTCCAGTACTTCCGGCAGATATGGAGTCAGCATCTCTTTCACTTCCTGCAGTTCTTCTTTACTCATCGAATTCAGCTGTCCCACGCCAAATACCATATCATTTACTGTAAACTGCTTGAAATCCTGAAAACAGATATCTTCTGCCGTCTTTCCTGCAAGACTGCTTCCTGCCTTGAACATTGCCTGTGCCTGTTCTTCCAGATTGATTCCTGCAATCTTTCCAAGTTTCTTTGCAACTTTTTCATCCAGCGATGTGCAGGTCGGCGAGCGGAATAACAGTGTATCGGAAATGATTGCCGAACACAGAAGTCCTGCAATCGTTGGTGTGATCTCTACGTCGTTTTCTTTATACATCTGATATACGATCGTTGCCGTACATCCTACCGGCTGGTTTCTGAAAAATACAGGTCCCATCGTCTCGATATTTCCCAGTCTGTGATGATCAATGATCTCCACGATCTCAGCTTCCTCGATACCGTCTACTGCCTGATTCTTCTCGTTATGATCCACCAAGATCACTTTCTTTTTACTTACATTTAAGAAACGACGTCTTGATACGAATCCTTTAAACTTCCCATGCCGGTCGATAATCGGGAAATCACGGTATTTCTTCTTTGCCATAACTTCCTTAATATCTTCCACATAATCACTCATATGGAAACAAGTAAGTGGTGTCTTCGTCATAAAGCGCTTGACCGGAACGCTCTGGTTGATCAGTCTGGCTGCCGTAAATGTATCGTGCGGTGTACTGATGATTACCGTACTCTGCTCATCTGCACGTTTGATCACTTCTTCGGATACTTCCGCATTCTGGCAGACTACCATACAGCTTACATCAATATCAAGTGCACACATCTGTGATTCTACACGATTTCCAAGGATCACCAGATCATCTTTTTCTATAAATTCCTGCATAAGCTCCGGACTTGATGCACCGATTGCTACTTTTCCTTTTGTAAAATATCCATGTTCGTTACCGGTTACCATCTCTCCATCCAGTGTATTCATGATGTTACGATACTGCGTTCTTGCTTTGGAAAGGATCATATTATCATATACATCCATATAAGATGTCGCAATGTCTCCGGTTGAAATAACACCCAGGAGCTCTTCATCTCTTAAAATCGGAAGTGTCTTGATGTTATTCTCCTTCATCTTTGTCCATGTATCTTTCAAAGATACATTCGGTCCTACACCATCTATCTGGTGGATATCCATATCTTTTACCTGTAATTTGACATTCTCCAGAAGATTTGGAACCTTCACTCCAAATTTCTGTAATACATAGTGTGTCTCTTCATTTATCTGACCGGCTCTTTTTGCAATATAATCATTACCGGTTATTTCTCTTTTTAAATTTGCATAGGCAATTGCTGAACAGATGGAATCCGTATCGGGATTCTTATGTCCTACAACGTATATTTTTCCTGCTTTCTTAGCCATATTTTCTCTTTCACATCCCTTTTTATATCATCTCTTAAGTATTAAGCTTGCCATCTTTTTAAGAATTCGTCAACCTTTATTTCTATGTATTTCGTATTTTTCTTTGAACAATATTATACTTCTATGCTATACTTAAGACAGTATAAAAGAACATTTTCAATTATGTTCTTAATAATAAGAAGGGAACTTAATACTATGAGCGAAGAATTATTACACGAAGAAACACAGAACGAAGGAACACCTGTTACAATGGCTGATCTTGAGGAACATTTTGACGATGCAAATCCATGGAATGTAGTAAAATCTTACATGGAAAAAGGTACTGTCCTTCCTGTAAAAGTAGAAGGGATTGTAAATGGCGGCGCCATTGCCATGGTTGAAGGTTTGCGTGGATTCATCCCGGCATCCAGATTATCTCTCTCCTATATCGAAGATCTTGAAACTTACCTGTTAAAAGATATTGAAGTCAAAGTCATCGATGTAGATGAAGCAAATAACCGTCTCGTACTCTCTGCACGCGAGATTCTCCAGGAAAAAGCAAGAAAGGAAAGAGAAGCTAAGATTGCCGCTGTCAAAGTTGGAAGCATCGTAACAGGCACTGTAGAAAGCCTTCAGAATTACGGAGCATTTGTAGATCTCGGCGACGGTCTCTCCGGTCTGGTACACATTTCCCAGATCAGCTTAAAACGAATCAAATCACCTGCTGATGTATTAAATGTCGGAGACGAAGTAACTGTAAAGATCATCGGAATAAAAGATGGCAAGATCAGCCTGAGTATGAAAGCTCTCGAAGAAGAGAAAAAAGAGGAAGAAGAAATCCATGTAGAGATCCCGAAGGCTGAAGAGATCGGTACAAGTCTTGGGGATTTATTCAAAGGGTTGAAATTAGATTAGTTTCTATTTAATCGATTAACAGAGTTGGCCTCTCGGTCCTTGAAGAACACAGTATATAGTTGTTCTTGTTCAGGTTCCGTACACTAAGAAACAGTAAGAGCGCCAAAATAACCTAAAAACAAAGGAATTACGTTCACAACTCGTCCCTTGGGGACTCAAACCAGTTCACTACATTCCTTTAACGGTTATTTTGACGCTCTAACTGTTTCTAAACACACTCCACGTTCACTAGAACGGCTATTTTTTATAACCTTTACGTATAATCGGAAAATTATAATATAAGCCTTGATTTTCCGGTGCTTCTATACACTTCCGGATTCACCTTCTCCAAATCCCGCAGCCACACTTCCGAGCAAGCATCACTCGGCATTCTCCAGTCTCCTCTAGGAGATAATGCCACGGTTCCAACCTTCGGGCCATCCGGCAGACAGGAGCGTTTGAACTGCTGGATAAAGAATCTTCTGCAGAATGTGTATAACCATTTGTAGATGGTTGCATCATCATATTCATCCTCAAATGCATAACGTGCGATACGGTAGATCTTACTTGGTTCATAGCTGAATCTCAACAGATAATATAAGAAGAAATCATGTAATTCATAAGGGCCGACCAGATCTTCTGTCTTCTGCGCAATCTCACCGTCTTTTGGCGGAAGGAGTTCCGGGCTGACCGGTGTATCCAGCACATCGTACAGTACTTCTTTCAACTCCTGATCTTCACAGGTATCTGCATAATAATGTACAAGGTGACGTACCAGCGTCTTCGGAACAGATGCATTCACTCCATACATAGACATATGGTCTCCGTTATAAGTTGCCCATCCAAGTGCAAGTTCGGACATATCTCCTGTTCCGATCACGATTCCTCCTGTCTGATTTGCTACATCCATCAATACCTGAGTTCTCTCTCTTGCCTGAGAATTTTCATAGGTTACACTATGATCCTCCGGATCATGCCCGATATCTTTAAAATGCTGTTCGACCGCTTCCCCTACCGGGATTTCCCGCAGTGTTGCTCCGAGCTTTACTGACATCTTGCATGCATTCTGATAAGTTCTGTCCGTAGTTCCAAAACAAGGCATCGTCACAGCTACAATTCCACTACGATCCATTCCTAATGCGTCAAATGCTTTTGCTGACACCAACAGTGCCAGCGTAGAATCCAGACCTCCCGAAATACCAACGACTGCACTTTTGGCATGTGCATGTGCCAGACGTTTTTTCAGCCCCATAGCCTGAATCGTCAGAATTTCTTCACAACGCAAGTTTCTCTCTGCCATCACACTTGGCACAAATGGTCTGGATGCAAATCTTCTTGTAAGCTCTGTTTCCTCTACATGAATCTCAAACGGAATACGGATCAGTGTCCTCTCTTTTTCCGTCTGGAATGTTGTATTCTTGCGGCGCTCACTTAATAAACGTTTTACATCTATCTCTGTATAGATCACTTCATTTGAGAAACGATTGCTGGATGCAAGTGTCGTTCCATTCTCTGCAATAATATTATGTCCTCCAAATACCAGATCTGTCGTAGACTCTCCTTCTCCGGCATTGGCATAAATGTATCCACAGATCAATCTTGCCGACTGCCCTTCGATCAGGCTCTCGCGATAAGCCGCCTTACCGATTGTCTCATCGCTTGCCGAACAGTTAACGATTACTGTAGCACCTTCTCTTGCTGCAAGTGTACTTGGCGGGATCGGAGACCACACATCTTCACAGATCTCTGCCGAAACGACCAGTTCCTCCATCTGTTCTGCCACAAATAGGAGCTGTGGCCCGAATGGAATTTTCTTTCCATCTAATGTAATCCACCTTGCCATATCCGGTCCCGGACGGAATTGACGCATCTCATAAAATTCCCCATAATTCGGAAGAAATGTCTTTGTCGTAAGTCCCAGAATATTTCCACGATTTAACGCAGCCGCAACATTATAAAGTTCTCCGTCTACAGCAAGCGGGACACCTATAAATATGAGTGCATCCTTTTCTTTTGTATAATCTGCAATCTTAAATAAAGCTTCTTTTGCCTCTTTCAGTAATATATCCTGCATAAAAAGATCACTACAGGTATATCCCGTCACACACAACTCCGGAAATACAATGACTTTTGCTCCGTTTGCAACTGTCTCGTCGATCATTTTACAGATATTTTCTGTATTATAAGCAACATCTGCCACTCTGATATCCGGAGTCGCAGCCGCTGCTTTTACAAATCCGTCTTTCATGACTCTTTCTCCTTATCGTTTACAACGTTTTAAGATATCTTTCAGTTCATCTACCGTATATTTGTATGCGGTATTACAGAAATGACATTTTACTTCGATATCCTTCCCTTCATCGATCATATCCTGGATTTCTTTCTTTCCAACACTGATCACGGCTTTTTCTACACGTTCTTTTGAACAGTTACAATAGAATTTTGTCGGCATAGTGTCTGTAATTTCCAGGCCCAGATTTCCCAGCAGAATCTCCAGGATCTGCTCCGGTGTTTCTCCTTTTTTCAGATGATCTGTTACTGATGTTATGTTTTTTAAATTTTCTTCAATCTGACTGATCGTCTCTTCTTTGGCAAATGGCATCATCTGAATGATAAAGCCACCGGCACATTCTACCGTATTATCTTTTTCCATCAGTACACCAAGGCCTACCGAAGATGGTACCTGTTCTGAATTGGCAAAATAATACGTCAGATCTTCTGCGATCTCACTTGTCTGCAGAATAGTCTGTCCAACATATGGTTCTTTCAGTCCCATATCTTTAATAACATTTAAAAGACCGATTCCAACAGCTCCTCCAACATCCAGCTTGCCATTCTTAGGCGGCATCATTGCTTCCGGATGATCGACGTATCCTTTCACGTCACCTTTTGCATCTGCAGTCACCGTAATTCCGCCAAGTGGTCCATCACCTTTGATCTGAAGCGTCAGCACATCTGTCTCATTCTTCATCATGCCTCCCATCATTGCTCCTGCTGTCAGAAGTCTTCCAAGTGCCGCTGTTGCTACCGGACTTGTGTCATGTCTCTTTCTTGCCTCTTCCACCAGATTTCCGGTTGTTGCGGCAAATGCACGGATCTGTCCGTCTCCCGCAGTTGCTCTTACAATATAAT
>OLPA01003748.1_pt1 | contig 10089 bp, 8 predicted proteins | sample 1672811 | NCBI WGS metagenome assembly OLPA01 (sample SAMEA3136726, study PRJEB25190) | human gut metagenome | biome: human gut; feature: human-associated habitat; material: faeces | place: Austria | collected 2013
TATCTGCATTTTCAAACAGGGAGGCAGATATCCTGATCGGGACCCAGATGATCGTCAAGGGCCACGATTTCCCCAGGGTGACGCTGGTGGGAGTCATGGCGGCCGATCTTTCTCTTTACGCGCCGGATTTCCGGAGCTCTGAGCGGACCTTTGAGCTTTTGACCCAGGCATCCGGCCGGGCCGGACGGGGGGAGCTCCCGGGAGACGTGGTGATCCAGACGTATGCGCCGGACCATTTTGCCATTACGGCGGCGGCAGAGCAGGACTACGGCCAGTTTTACCGCCAGGAATTCCTGTACCGGAAAATGATGGGGTATCCGCCGGCAGCGGGCCTCCTCTCCATCCAGCTGAGCTCCAGGAAAGAAGAGGCAGCGGCCGCCGCCATGGAGGATCTCCAGAAATGGATCCGGCGGGAATTTTGCTTTGAGGGGATCTCCGTCATCGGCCCGGTCAACGGTTCCCCTTATAAAGTTAATGATATATACAGAAAAATTTTATATATAAAGAGCGAAAGTTATGATATACTATTAAAAGTCAGAAAGTCTGCCCAGAAGCGGGAAGAGGAAAACGAACGGTATAAAAACGTGAACTTCCAGGCGGCGGTGCAGTAGGAGGAAAGGAAAAAGGACATGGCAATCAGACAGATCAGAGTCATTGGAGACGAAATCTTAACAAAGGCGTGCAAGCCTGTAAAGGAAATGAACGAAAGAACAGAAGAGCTTATCGAGGATATGTTCGAGACCATGTATGAGAACAACGGCTGCGGTCTTGCAGCCCCCCAGGTGGGCATCCGCAAGCGTATCGTGGTCATTGATGTGGACGATGGAAACCAGTACGTGATGATCAATCCGGAGATCCTGGAGACCAGCGGAAGCCAGACCGGGGCCGAGGGGTGCTTAAGCGTACCCGGAAAGAACGGCCAGGTGACCCGGGCGGAGCATGTGAAGGCAAAGGCCCTCAATGAGAATATGGAGGAATATACCATAGAGGCTGACGGCCTTCTGGCCCGCTGCATCCTCCACGAGTGCGACCACCTGGACGGGATCCTTTACGTGGAACGGGTGGAAGGCGAGCTCCACGACAACGATGAAGAGGGTGAAGAATAATGCGTATCGTATTTATGGGAACTCCGGATTTTTCCGTGCCGACTTTGGAATCTCTGGTAAAGGGAGGCCATGAGGTCCTGGCAGTGGTGACTCAGCTGGATAAGCCCAAAGGAAGAGGAAAGTCAGTGCTCATGACGCCGGTGAAGGAAAAGGCCCTGGAGCTTGGGATCCCGGTATACCAGCCGGTAAAGGTACGGGAGCCGGAATTTATGGAGGTTTTAAAGGGACTGGATGCAGAGGTCTTTGTGGTGGTGGCCTTCGGCCAGATCCTTCCTAAGGAGATCCTGGAAATGCCCCGGTACGGCTGTGTCAACGTCCATGCCTCCCTGCTTCCCAGATACCGGGGAGCCGCGCCCATCCAGTGGGCGGTCATTGACGGAGAGGCGGTCAGCGGAGTCACCACCATGCTCATGGACGAGGGGCTGGATACGGGAGATATGCTGGAAAAGGCGGAGATCCCCCTGGATAAAGAGGAGACCGGCGGCAGTCTGTTTGAAAAATTAAGCCTTCTGGGCGGAGAGCTGATCCTTTCCACTCTGGAAAAGCTCCAGAACGGGACAGCGGTGCGGACGCCCCAGGGAGAGCCGGACACGCCCTACGCGAAAATGTTAAAGAAATCCATGGGACAGATCGACTGGTCCATGGAGGCAGAAAAGATCGAGCGTCTGATCCGGGGGTTAAACCCGTGGCCCAGCGCTTATACATCCTTAAATGGAAAAACCGTAAAGATCTGGGCGGCGGAGGTGGTCCCGGGAAACGGGACCGGAGCTCCCGGACGGGCTGCGGTTTCCAGGGACAGCCTTCTGGTGGAGACGGGAAAGGATCTTCTTTCCATCAAGGAGCTCCAGCTGGAGGGGAAAAAGCGGATGGATACAGCCGCTTTCTTAAGAGGCTTCCAGGTGGAGGACGGTACGGTCCTGGGAGCATAAGACGAGAGGAGATATGCATATGTTAGGCGGTTATGGAATGTATGGATACGGGTACGGCTACCGGCTGGATCCCACGATCTTCCTGGTGCTCATCGGGGTCCTGTTATCCCTCTGGGCCCAGAACCGGGTCAACTCCACTTTTGCGAGATATTCCAGGGTCAGGAGCTTTTCCGGCATGACCGGAGCGGAAGCAGCCAGGCGGCTTTTAAACGCCCAGGGGATCTATGATGTGACGGTGCAGCCGGTGTCCGTGATCTCGGTGACGGTGGACTCGAGATAAGTCGGGACCTTGTGGTACTCCATCGCGTCGCGCAGGAAGGAGGTGTTGGCAAGGCAGGTGGCCTGTGCCGCAACCAGGTCGTTTGCGTACTCGACGATGATGGGGTGCTTGCCCTGAAGGACAAGGTCATACGCCGCCTCACAGGAGGACTGGCCGCCGCCGATGAACAGGACCTTGTCGCCGACTTCCTTCTTGTCCTTGAGCAGCTCCGTGAACGTGAGCGTCTTCTCAAAGCCGGGGATGGACGGCATGGTGCGCGGGATGGAGCCGCTGGCGACGATGATCTCGTCAAAGCCGCGCAGGGTGTTCACGTCCGTGACCTCGGTGTTCAGGCGCACGTCGATGCCTTCCTTGGCGACCTCGTTGAGGTACCAGCGGATGAGCTCTTTGTCGTTCTCCTTGAAGCTCATCGCGGACGCGGTGAGGAACAGACCGCCGAGCTCGCCGGTCTTTTCAAAGATGACCGGGGTGTGGCCGCGCTGCTTGAGCACGAGCGCGCACTCCATGCCGCCAATGCCGCCGCCGATGATGGCGACCTTCTTCGGATGGCGGGTCGGAACGATCTTGTACTTGTTGTGCTGCATGGTCGTCGGGTTCAGGGCGCAGCGGGCCAGGTGTAGGGAGTCGTCCATGCTCTGGAGGTTCGCGGTGCCTTTGAACTTCGACATGTTGAAGCAGCCGTTGTGGCAGCGGATGCAGGGCTTGATCTCATCCTCGTGGCCGCTGAGGATCTTGTGGATCCACTCATGGTCGACGAGGTTCTGGCGCGCGATGGCCACGGCGTCGAGACGGCCGGCGGCGATCTCTTCAGCGGCCTTCACGGGGTCCATACGGCCGGCGCAGACGACCGGGCGGCTCGTGAATTTCTTGATGTGCTCGACATACTCGAGGTTGCAGTTATCGGGCATGTACTGCGGCGGATGTGCCCAGTACCAGGCGTCGTAGGTGCCGTTGTCGCAGTTGAACATATCGTAGCCCGCGTCCTCGAGGTACTTGACGGCCTTCTCGGACTCGGCCATGTCGCGGCCGAACTCGACGAAGTCGGTCTCGTATGGCATGGCGCCCTTGCCCCACGCCTTGGTCTTGGACACGACGGAGTAGCGCAGCGACACCGGGAAGTCGGCGCCGGCCTGACGCTTGATCTCCTGCACGATCTCGACCGGGAAGCGGAAGCGGTTTTCGAACGAGCCGCCGTATTTGTCGGTGCGGTGGTTCCAGTTGGCCATGGTGAACTGGTCAAGCAGGTAGCCCTCGTGCACGGCGTGGATCTCCACACCGTCGATGCCGGCGGCGCGCAGCTTCTTGGCGGTCTGGCCGAAGGCGTAGACCATGTCCTCGATCTCCTTGACCGTCAGCGGGCGGGACATGACGTCCTCCTTCCAGCGGTTCGGCACCTCGGACGCGGAGGCGCAGATATACTGCACGTCCACGATGGGGCTGGCGATCTTGTTGAGGACGTTGTTCTTGGCCAGCTTCGTCATCCAGCCGTTGATGGCCATGGAGCGGCCCATGCCGGCGGCGAGCTGGATGAACAGCTTTGCGCCCGTCTTATGGAACTCGACCATGTACTCTTTGAGCTGCTTGAACATCTGGTCGTTCTGGTACAGCCACTTGCGGCCGGGGATGCCCAGCGGGTCGCGGATGCACTGCATGCCGGGCAGGATCAGGCCCACGCCATCCTGTGCGCGGTTGAGCAGGAAGTAGGCTGCTTCCTTGTCAAAGTGGTTCGGCTCCATCCAGCCGAACAGGGACGTGCCGCCCATGGAGCACTGCACAATGCGGTTTTTGATCTCCACATTGCCGATCTTCCAGGGGGTGAACAATGCGTTGTACTTTTCGTTCATGTAATACGCTCCTTCTATATTTTAGGTCTCTCCGGACCCTGGGTTACGTTTCCTCCGGGACATGAATCTCCCGGATGGTAAAGTCCTTACCGGACAGCACCGTTTTGTTGAAGCTGTTGCAGTTCGGACAATAACCGTTGCACTCGATGACATTGAAGATCTCGTCGCAATCCTCGCACTCGGCCATGCCGGGCACGATGTTGACGATGAGCTTCGTATTTTCCAGCGGCGTGCCCTTCACGACGGGGGGATAGAGCTCCTCCACGTACTCCGGAATGACGAGCGAGAGCTCGCCGCAGTCGGCCACGATCTCGGAGATTTCGTCGATCTGATTGGCTGCCGCGTAGTCGGTGACGGTCTTGACCATGGCGCGCACCACACCGATCTCATGCATGGCGCTGCTCCTTATCTGCCGCGCGTCTTGCGCACGAGGCGGCCGATGGCGGCGGGGGTGTTGCCGGCCACGGTCAGCAGGGTGCGGAAGTATTCACGGCCGTGCGTGTCGTTGACCTTCTCGAGGCGGATGGCGTCGAACTTGCACTTGGTGGTGCAGATGCCGCAGCCGATGCACTGGTCCTCGTTGAGGACGACCGCGCCGCAGCCGAGGCAGCGCTCGGTCTCCTTTTTCATCTGCTCCTCGGTGAACACACCGCGCAGATCGTGGAAGGTCTTTTTGGCCTCCTCCGCGGAGCCGTCATGTGCGTGCTGGCGCGGGGTGTTGTCAAAGCTCTCGATCGGCACGGCCACGGTCGCGGGATCGAGCGACTTGTAGTCGCGGTGGTCACGGCCGATGAGCTGGCTCTGGCCGGGGTGCACGAAGCGGTGGATGGACACGGCGGCCTCTTTGCCGGCGGCGATGGCGTCGATGGCAAACTTCGGGCCGGTCACAAGATCGCCGCCCGCGAACACGTCGGGCTCGGCGGTCTGATACGTTGCGGGGTCAACCAGCACGGTGCCGCGCTTGCCAAGCTGGAGCTTCGAGCCGGCATCGATGCCGCACAGGTCGATCTGCTGGCCGATGGCCGAGATGACGGCGGAGACGGCAAGCGTCTCGAACTCGCCCGTGCCGACGGGCTTGCGGCGGCCCTTCTCGTCGGGCTCGCCGAGGGCCATGGTCTCGACCTTGATGGCCGTGACCTTGTCCTTTTCGCCCAGGATCTCGACCGGGGCGCTCAGGAAGCGGAACTTGACGCCCTCGGCCTCGGCCTCGGCGACTTCTTCATCCGCTGCGGGCATCTCCTCGCGGCTGCGGCGGTAGAGCAGCGTCACGTCTGCACCGCGGCGCACGGCGGCGCGCGCGACGTCGATGGCGACATTGCCGCCGCCGATGACGGCGACCTGCTTGCCGATGGCCGGGCGCTTGCCGAGGTTCACGGCGCGCAGGAACTCGACACCGGTGAACACACCCTTCAGATCGTCGCCCGGGCAGCCGGCCGGCGTGCCCTTGGAGGCGCCGACGGCGAGGTAGATCGCCTTGTAGCCGTCCGCGCGCAGCGCGTCGAGCGTCATGTTCTTGCCGACCTCAACGCCGAAGCGGAACTCCACGCCGAGCTCCTTGAGCACGTCGATCTCCGCGTTGACAACGTCCTTCTCGAGGCGGAAGCTCGGGATGCCGAGCGTGAGCATACCGCCGGGCACGGACTCCTTCTCGAACACGGTCACGGGGTAGCCCTTGACGGCGAGGTAGTACGCGCAGCTCATACCGGCAGGGCCGGCGCCGATGACGGCGATCTTCTCCGTGTACGGACGGCCGATCTGGTTGAGCATCTTCGGCACGAAGCGGGTGCTGGCCTCGAGATCCTTCTCGGCGATGAACTTCTTGATGTCATCGATGGCGATCGGATCGTCGATGCTGCCGCGGGTGCAGGCGTCCTCACAACGCTTGTTGCAGATGCGGCCGCAGACGGCCGGGAACGGGTTTTCTTTCTTGATGAGCTCCAGTGCCTCGGTGTAGCGGCCGAGGGACGCGAGCTTGATGTAGCCCTGAACCGGGATGTGCGCCGGGCACTCGGCCTTGCAGGGGGCGGTGCCGCTGGGCATGACGTCGGAGCGGTTCGTGCGGTACTCGGGGTTGTAGCTCGAGCGGTGGAACGGCACGCTGGCGTCGGTATCGTAGGTATCGGAGATGTGCGGATCGGTCGCGCAGCGCTTCTGGCCGAGCTTGAGCGCGTTGGTCTGGCAGTTTTCGACGCACTGACCGCAGGCGACGCACTTTTCCTTGTCCACGCGGGCGATGTAGTTCGAGCGGATGGCGCGCGGCGTGCGGAACAGCTCCGCGATGCGCAGCGCGAAGCACGAGCAGCCGCAGCAGTTGCAGATGGCGTTCGTGTCCTCGAAGCCGGGGGTCTGGTTGATCTCGTGCACGAGACCGTTGTCCTCGGCGCGCTGGAGGATCTCATATGCCTCTTCCTTGGTCACGAGGCGGTGATACCCCTGCTCGGAGAAGCAGAGGGCGTTGTCGTTGAGGTACATGCACATATCCTCTTCGAGGTGGCCGCAGCCCTCGCCCATGAGACGGCGGGCACGGCGGCAGGAGCACGGACCGACGCTGATGGCGGTCGCGTTCTCGATGAGGGTGCGCACTTCGTCGTAGGAGGCGGCGTGCGAGTCGTTCTCGATGGCGCTCATGACGGGCATGACGCGCATGAAGAACATACCAGTCTTGCCGGAGTCGAGCATCGGCGCGAGCATTTCCGGACGGCGGCGGGTGTACGCCTCGAAGCTCTCGCCGAGCACGGGGTACTTGTCGCACTGCTCACGGTTGGCAAGGATGCCCTCCATGATGCCCGGGACCCAGATCGGGTAGAAGTAGCAGCGCTTGCCGTCCACATAGCGGTAGCGGACTGCGCCGGTCTTGCACAGCTTGTCGAGCTGCTCCTGCGTGAATTCCACGCTCTTTCTTGCGCGCTTGGCCACTTCCTCAACCGTGCGGTTGGTCTCCAGGCGCACGTGCATCATGATCGCACACATATCATCGTCGATGATCGGCTCGAGGATCTTATACTCGGGATCGTCATACGTGATGCCCATGTACGTCATGCTCTCAAGGCTGATCTTGGTTGCCAGCTTGAGAATATTCGGTCTTTTTGCCATGCCGTTTCCTCCTTCAGTGTAGGGTGGTATTTAAAAGGTGTTCCCTGTCCCCTTATTGCTTGGGCGGCGCCGCGAATGCGCGCGCGAACTGCTCGCACAGCGCGTCGATGCGCACGTGCCCGTCGAGCTCGTGCACACTCGGCACACCGACGGACATACGCTGGATGACGCCGAGGATCGCATCGTAGGCATTATAGTAGAGCATCTTGACATCGGCGTTGGGGTCGACCGTCCCGTCGGCGAGGCCGCGGCGGATGGCCGCCGCGATCGGGCCGGGGGCGACCTCAAAGCGCTCCGGCGGGCGGTTGATGACCGCGTGCTGCCGGCCGGCGTTGCACAGCGCGACCTCCGCATCCAGCGAGAAGCGGATGCCCGCGGGGTCTGTAAAGATCAGCCCCGCGTAGCTGCGCAGCAGCACGCGGATCTCCTCGATGCCGGTCATGCCCCTGCGCCGCTGCTTTGCCAGCGACTGCGCGGCCAGCTCCTTGGCCCTGTCCCAGTAGAGGTAGGCCGCCGCGATGACGAGCTCATCCTTGCCCGCAAAGTACCGGTAGATCGAGCGCTCGGTCAGGCCGGCGTGCTGCGCGATGTCGCGGATGGTCGTCTTTTCAATGCCGTTTTCAACAAAACACGCCAGTGCCGACTGCGTTACGAGTGCGATATTCTGTTCCCGCACCTCTTGCATCGACATGGGCGTGCCTCCTGTCTGCTATGTTTGTCAGATGGACTGACATTGTTATTATACCTGTTTTTTGCCGGTATTTCAACTGAAAGTTGCTCGTTTTTTAACGAGTTTGTCATACAAAAAACACCGGTATGGTCAAAAAACCACACCGGTGTACAGCTTGTCAAAAACAATGCCGGGGTATTGGGCGCATCGCGCGTGTCACACGGGGTAATCGCCGGAGAACTTCTCGTCGGCGTTCGTGCCGGTGTCCGTGTTGCGGAAGAAGAGGAAATACGCGGCCACGCACAGCGCCACGAGCGCGTAGGCAAAGACGACGACGGCGACGTTTCCGGCGGCGATCTCGGACTGCAGGCCGCCGATCTCGACGATGAGGATGAGCGCCGGCGTCACGAAGCGGATCATGACGGCGTAGACCTTCTTGAGCCAGCCGGCCATGGGTGTGCCTCCGGCCTCGATCTCGGCCACGGCGCGCTTGGGCGTAATGAACCAGCCGACGACGATGCAGGAAAACAGCGCGCACACGGGCATGAGTACGGTGTTGGTCACCTCGTCAAAGAACGTCAGCCAGTCGAGCCCGAACAGCGCGGGACTGGATTCCTCGAGGATGGCGACATGGCCGAGCGAGATGCCGATCGGAATCGACACGAGAAAGCAGACACCCGCGACGATGAGCGCGGCGCGCTTGCGGTGGGCGTGGAATTTCTGGATGACGAACTGCGTCACGACCTCGATCAGCGACACGACGGACGTGATGGCGGCGATGTCGACCATGACGAAAAAGGCGAACGACACGACCTGACCCACGCCGCCCATGGACTCGAACACCTGCGGCAGAATGATGAACATGAGCGCGACGCCCTTGCTGCTGCCGAGCAGCGCGGGGTCAAAGTGCGCTACCGACGGGAAGATCGCCAGACCCGCGATGAGCGCCACGAGCGTGTCGAAGATGCAGATCATGGCGGTGGAGCGCACGAGGTTGACCTCCTTGCCGGTGTACGAGCCGTAGGTGATCATGATGCCCATGCCGAGTGACAGGGAGTAAAACGCCTGACCCATGGCCACGAGCACGGACTTGAACGTGATGCCGGAGAAATCGGGCTTGAGGTAGAAGCTCAGACCCTCACGCACGCCGCTGCCGAGCGTCAGCGCGTAGACGGCGATGGCGACGAGGATCAGAAACAGCACCGGCATGAGCACCTTGGACGCCTTCTCGATGCCGTCCTTGACGCCGCCCATGATGATCATCATGCTCAGCACGAGGAAGATCGCGGTGTAGAGGATGACCTCACCCGTGTTGACGGAGAACGTGCCGACGATGCCGGCGTTGCCGCTGAAGGAGTTGAGCGCGTACTTCGTCGTCCAGCCGCCGAGCACGGAGTAGTAGCAGATGATGAACGCGGGGATCACAATCGCCACGAGCCCGCACCAGCCGAGGTTCTTGTGGATCATCTTGTAGGCGGTCATGGGGTTTGCCTGCGCGCGGCGGCCGAGATAGATCTCGCTGAGCATCGTCACGAAGCCGATGAGCAGTACGCACGCGATGTAAATGAGCACGAAGGCCGCGCCGCCGTTTTGCGACGTCTTGTACGGGAAGCCCCAGAGGTTTCCGAGCCCCACGGCACTGCCGGCGGCGGCGAGGATGAAGCCGATGCCGCTGGCGAATCCAACTTTTTTCTTTTCCATAACAGATTTCCTTTCTGTCCGTTTTTCTATACAACAAAAAATCGGCCCCGACCAAAACGGTCGGGGCCGACTCCTGGTATACCAAGTCGTGCTTATCCCGCAAATACCGGTTTGGTTCGTTCTGCTGGCGGTGCGATGCCCAGAATGCTGAGTATAGTAAAAATCGACACTGCAAGTACAGTGTCGATGGTAAGCAGAAGGGCGCTGTTGTTGGTATTCGCGTCAGAGCATGCGAAGCCGGCCGCGCACGTGGTCGCGGCTGCGTCGTTCTTGCGGCGGAAAAACGTGTGACGCATGGCTTGCAGCTCCTCTCAAAGGGAATTTGGCGTCATTGTACGCGCCGGTGCGGCGGTTGTCAACGGCGGGATGCTTTCGTATTTTTGATAAGGAAGTTTCAAATTTTTGAATTATTCAGCAAAAACCCCGGCGCGCGGGCCGGGCCGCGCGGTTGAGCATGTATTTTATT
>OLPA01003750.1_pt1 | contig 10086 bp, 7 predicted proteins | sample 1672811 | NCBI WGS metagenome assembly OLPA01 (sample SAMEA3136726, study PRJEB25190) | human gut metagenome | biome: human gut; feature: human-associated habitat; material: faeces | place: Austria | collected 2013
TAAATATTTTTAAGCACGAATACTATTCAGCAAAAAGATACTCAACACATTTTTGTGTAGCACATCCTCCTATATTCGTAAATTTTTCTTTTATTCTCTTCCCAGTACAAATTTTCTCTTTTGCATAATCCATCGTTTTAATACGATTTAAAACCTCATTTTCAGTGCGACAGATACCACCTGGGAATTCTTTCTCAAAGTCTATATAAAGTCCTCGGCTCGAAGAATAGGAATCATAATCATATGCAAAACATATTACCGGGCGCTCTAGAATTGAAAAATCAGCCATACAAGCTGAATAGTCGGAAATAAGAATATCACTGACTTTAAAAAGATCGTTTATGCGAGGATAATGTGTAAAATCCCTTACGAAATCATCAAACTTCACTTTTAATAATTTTGTAGTTAAGTGATGAGTTCTTAAAACAATACAATACTCATCTCCTAATTCTTTTTTCCATTGAGAAAAATTTATAGGAGGAGCGAGTTCATATTCTTTACCATTATTTGTACTCTCTCTCCATGTAGGAGCGTACATAATAATCTTTTTATCTAATGGAAGACCCAATTCCTTTTTAAGTGATAAAACCTCCTCCGGTGTTACTTTATATAATTCATCATTACGAGGTAATCCAGTAGCAATCATACTTGATTCATTTGCTCTAAGCGCATGTATCAAAATTTTCTTATGATACTCACTTTCATAGCATATAAAATTAGTATTTCTGCTATCATAATCCTTCCTACCAGGAACATCATTGCCAATATGGTTAAATGATAATCCATGCCAAGTATTTAAGTATCTTGTATTTAATTTCTTAAAATGTAGTCCTCTCTCAATATTGACATTTGTAACCCAATACTTAGCTCTAAGTGCAGTTATAAAATAATTGATAGAGTCCATTCTAATCTTCTGGCATCCTTCGTAATTTACTGATTCAGGATCATTGAAAGCCCATACATGTTTCAGATGACTGTATTTTGGATTATTTTTGAGGTAATCGAAAATTGCTTTTGGACTATCATAATTTGCTCGACCAATCATAGAATTGTATAATACTAAATCGGAATCTGTTTTAATAAATAGTCCAATTGTTTTAATTATAAAGCTCATGCCATTGCGATAAACCCATTGAAGTAATGAGTAGTGCTTAATAGCATATTCAAGTCTTTGCTTTACCATATCTTATTAAATTAAATTTCTGATAGCGTCTGATAATTTTTTCAACCCCTGTGTTCTAGACATATGATTTAATGCATATGTCTGTCCGTCTTTCCCCATTTCCTTTAATTTGGTTTTAGAAATATTAATGCATTCTTTCATTTGTTTTGCAAGTACATCTTTATTTTCAGGTGTGACTATCCATCCGGCATTTGCCTCTTTTATACATTTTGCAGTATCGCTTAATTCATCAATACTAGCAAGTATCGGCTTAGCAGAAAACATGTATGCCGGCAGTTTGCTTGGGATTGAAGAAAGAGCAAATCCTTTCTGAACCGGAAGTAACATAACATCTGCTTTTGATTGTATCTCAACCACTTTACCATCTGGAACATCTATAAAGAAAATGTTTTGGATATTTTCGAGAGAGCATCTTTCCTCTAATCTTTGCTTATCTGCCCCTGCTCCTGCTATTATAACTTGTGAAGATTTCTCACCAACCTCTTTCCATGCATCAAGAACTACATCTAACCCAGCAAGCTTTCCAACATTTCCAAGGTACATAAAAGTAAATAATGCATCGTTTTGATCCTCATTGGAAGAACTTTTGAAACTAATGAAAGGACGCTCATCTTGCCAATTCCTAACGACAATGAATTTTTCTATTGGGATTTTCCTTGAATGACATAACCATTCTGCCATTGAAGGTGATATCGTATGAATTGCTGATGCATGTTTCATCCGAAAAGAATCAAATGGCATTAGCAGTTTTATAACTATGAATTTTAAAAGAGAAATATTAGGAAGCTTGGATGTAATTGATTCGGGATATATATCTTGAACTGGAGTAACATAAGGAATCCCATATTTTACTGCCTTCCTTGCTACCATGTCAACGCCAAAAAGATGCCAAGGATCGTTGTAAATAAAATCAATTTCATTATGATGTTCTGATATATATTTACAAGCAGCTCTACCCATAGAATAACTTTCTTTGAATCTACCTAAAAGTTCTGATTTGGGATGGCAATAACTATCTAAAGTAACAACATTATAAGGATACTTATTAAAGTCGATTTTATTATGCTTAAATCCTAATGGACGTGAAGGTCTTGGCCTTAAAATCGTAACAATATAATCTTTAGATAATTCTTCTGCCAAATCAGCAAGTAAATGTGCTGAAACAATTGGTTCCGGGATAAATACTGCTGCTATAATTAAAATATGCTTTTTAGACATTCCATTCATATCTTCTGGCGTTATAATTAAAAATTTCCATAGGATCTATATAATCTCATGCTTCATAAAAATGTGAATTGAATGATATTTGTAACGTATCAAAGACCTAAGAGGCTGATATAATAATATCATACTTGATAACATTATAGGTAAAATAGCTCTCTGTGTATTTATTGTAGTTTCGCATTTTTATACTTTAAATAATACTGACTTATTATGTTTTCAATTTCTTCTATTGAATAATCCTCATACGTTAACACTTTTATATTATGAGCCTGATATTCAATTGCTAATGTCGAAAGATATGATACAACTATATTTACCCTTGGGAAAGTCTGCGTTAATATAATTTCACAATTAGTTGGATATTCTTCCCGTAAAGCAAAATACTTTGTCATATCTTCTTTCCCAGGATGTGGTTTAAAATATACCATAATATCTGATTGAGCAAATTTACGTATTAGTTTTGATTCAATGTTAAATTTAAGATAGCCTGGGAAACCAACAATTAGAATTGAAAATTTTTGATTATCAACAATTGGAGATAAAGAAATTGTAGGATTTAGTATGTTTATATTTTTAGGGGTTCTTTCAAAAATAGCATTTATCAAAAAAGTTGATTCTTCTTTTGACAAAACATATACAGTATCAGTTTTCTTCAACTTATTTGGCCATTTAGACGTTGGCCTATCTATACCATGTTGAAATAGAATTTTTCTCAATGGAGCATCATCAAACAATAAGGCCCATTTATCTATTTGATTACAAAAACAAATAATTGTAGTCGTAGGGATATTTCTTAAGAACTTATACATCATAAAATATTCAAATGATGTATAATTTCTCATAACGTACTTAAATTGTGAAATTCTTAATGATAGAAAGGTTGCAACTATAGATTCAAAATAAGACAGTATTACATCTGATATTTGTAAATATTCATATATATTATGAATCTCTTTCGTCGAATCATTATTATTTAGTTTTGCTGAAGAAATATAAACCCAGTCTTTAATTTTATGATGCATATCCGAACACATTATTCTTTTACTCAGTAATGGATTATCGGTAATACATAGATAATTAGAGATGCTTTTCTTTTTGGAGACGCCGACCATTATTAGGTATGGTATCACCATTATTGTTTCTATTAAAACTGAAATAATCGGTTCACCAATCAAAAAAATAGACCATACAATTTGATGAATAAGTTTGTTGTGAATTTTTGAAATGAAAGGTAGTCGATTAATTAAAACCGATTTATTTCTATTGGGAATCCTACTGAATCCTTGTATAAGATTCTCTAATCCCCTTAAGTACAAATCAATGGAATTAGGTCTCTTAAATTTCATTATTGAAAATTTTGCAATATTTAGCAATCATTTTCTCGATTGTAAATCCGGTTTCATAATAATATCTGGATTGTTGTCCCATTTTTTCCCAATCATAATAATTCAATTCTGTCAAGAATTTATATACACCTTCTTTTGAAGGAGATATCAGGATTCCATTAATTCCGTTTTTTACTAAAATTGGAATTCCTCCTACTGGTGAAGAAACAATTGGAAGACCCTCTCTCATAGCCTCAATAATTGCTATTGGTTGACCTTCATCAACACTAGGTAAAATAAAAATATTTGACTTTTCTAAGTATTTTGTCACGTCTTGTTGAGGCCCTTCAAAAGTTATATACGCTTCAAGTTTAGATGATATAGTTTCCTTTTTAAGATTTGGCAACAATGGGCCGTCTCCAACTATTGTAAAGTGGAAGTTTGTAATTCCTTTGATAACAGCATCTTTTATAGCTTCAACTATAAATGTTTGACCTTTTCTTCCACTGACGCTCCCGACACAAACTATCTCAAAATTATCTTTAATTTTATGAATATGTGCAGGACTGTTTTTAATCCCATTATTCACGTATTCCACTAATTCAGGAGAGTATTTAGGATATAATTTCTTGAAATTTTCCGCTGCAATTTTACTATTAAAGATTACCTTCTCAATATTATCAAATACCGTTTTTTTTATACGGGATATCATAATACGGCCTGTCAGAGAATATCTTAATAGTGGATAATCCGTAAATATCATGGAATCCATGCTCCCCGTAGAATGTAAAGTAAAATATACTTTTTCTCTAGGTTCAATCATTCTAAACAGTTGGTAAGCTGTATACAATTCATGAACAAATATAGCATCATATTGCTTCGATGCCATTCCTTCATTTATAGCTTTATTAATGATATTTTTGCTTCTAAAAAATATATTATAACCTTGGCTAATTAATCCTATGAAATCAATTTTATGAATTATTTTTTTTAATAAAGATTTCTTATTAGATTTCGAGGATTCAATAATTGACAGTTTATTATTATTAACATCAGGAGCATAAAAATCAATTTCTATCCCGTTTTGTAATAATATTAATTGATTGTCATAAAAAGATTTTACGACCTTACTCAACCCATTCAGTGCACTTATTGGGACGCTACAAATTAATGCGATTCTTTTCATGTTAATTATATTTATTATTTTTAAATTCCATTATTGATTTGTTTGATGTCTTTTTAAGAATATCCATCTTGCAATTAATATCCATATTAATATTTGAACTACTGAAAAAGATGACATATAATAATACCCAAACAATCCATTTGATACAACTAATGCTACCACAAAGAAATATAATAATTTCTTGATAGAAATAACATTATATTTTTTTCTATAAATGATTTTTGAAGATATGACATAGAAAGTGGCAACAAATATAATCATAACAATTCTTCCACTTATCGATAAAATCATACCCAAAAATGTAGAAAAATTTGAAACTCCATGATGATAATAATTTTCTACAATATCCGCTTGGTCAAAATACGAAGGGAGATCCAAAATCCAATAGGTTAATGGAAAGATAGGCACTAAAGATATCGGAGAATCAAAAGATAGTGTGTTAAAGAAGTTACAAAATTGAATATAACTTGATCCTGCGTAATACAATAAACTAGTGTATATACTTTCCATATTACTGCCATTCTCACCTCCAAAGCGAGAAATTGTCACAGATGAAATGTAAAATATTAGTATTGATAGAATAAGCCCCCCAACTAAGTAAATATATTTGAGTTTTTTCTTTGGAATATGCTTTTTAGTTAAGATAAAACACAATCCAATTATAATAATAAAATGAATAAATCCGCTTCTATCTGCCATAAAAATAGAATGGATAAGTTTTGTTAATGATCCCAATATTGTTATACAATTAAAAAATATAGACTTCTTAAGAAAGGAAATATTGACAAAAAAGAATAATATCATTAGAACGCTACAAGGAGATACTAAAGCACAAATTACTATAAAGTATCTAAAAACCCCGGAGTAACTACTCCAAATTGATTCCTGTCGACCTTTATAAAAATCCTCTCTAATTGAACTTAATGCATTATTAAATATTATATCTTGAATTTTTGTAAATGATGCGAGTAAATTTATTATAAATAGTATAAAGAAAGTATATACAATAATATTGTATTTTCTTTCATTTATGTCTGTGATGCTCTTTATTCTATTACTTTTAAAACTCTTGAACGGTTGGAAACAGATGGTCAATAAGCCACAATATGTAATCGGTGCAACTATTCCAAGCGGGTGACTGAATATATCATATATGGAATATAGGTTCAATGCGTCAACGAAAATTGAACAAAGTGCAGATATTGTATAGATTGAAACAATATATGCATAAACATCATAACCTCTTTTATATATACTCCAAAATAGAAGACAAGAAAAATATATGAAAGGGAAGTAGATCATAATTCTTATTTATAGAGGTCACGATATACCACTAAAGGCCATTTCCAAGAGTTATATGGCAAACTACCTAAAATCAACCCAATAGGAAAAGAATAAATACCAAAATTAAACTTTAATAATGAAATTGTAATTACTAAAGATACAATACCTGAAATTATAGCTGATTTGTAAAATGGTATTTCATTTTTTGTACTTATGAGAGTTGTACAATTGCCATGAGTGATCTCCATCAAATAAAAAATGCCATACAATATAATCACATAATTATCCGGAAGCATTGTTTGAGAATGGATTAATTTTAAAAATTTATTTCCAAATATAATACAGAATATAACACCTCCTAGAAAAATTATATATCCTGTTAACTGTGATATTGTAAAATATCTTTTAATCCTATCTTTTTCCCCTCTAATCCAAAGAGCAGATATTTTTGGAATGTAAGTGGTTAAACAAACTCTTGATATTACGACAAGTACACTAAAAAGTTGAAGAATAAGACCAAGTTTTGCGACATCGTCTAGTGAGAGAAAAATTGAAGATAATATAACTCCAGTTTGTGATAATAAAAACACTCCAATGCTTGTCAATCCAACTTTTTGCGCATTTGTCCAGATTGTTTTAAATTTTATTGTGCCAAAATATGATATATTTATATTTGACAATTCATTTTTTTCTTCTATATTAAGATATTTCCTTGAACAAATTATTATTTGAATTATGACGGATGCACCTAATGCTATAACCATTGATGTTAGTCCCCATCCAATTTCAATAGCAATAATTAAAACAAGTAAATATATTATTTTGGATGAGATAATAATTATATTATTTAAAGTAATAAGACCTTTCCCTCTTATTATAATTATATAGTAATTTACATAATATCCTAAAGATATTACAATCGCGAATAGTATCCAAGTTGATAATAGTTTGAAATTATGAAATAGATCAATAATATAATTTAAATATAATGAACCAAAAATCAATAGTAAAATGAATATAATACAAGAAATAATCAAATATGATCTTTTAGTAATATATAGTAAGTCATTTAGTAATGGAATACTTATTTGGTCACCATCATATTCTTTAGGAATGCCAATATTTTCTATTTTATTAGCTCCACTAAAAATATATGAAAAAAAACGAGTAAAACTAGGAGATAGCCCAAAATCTAAAAGATTGGTAATGCTATGAATGGAAATAAAGATGTACCATATTGCCAATGTTTCAGAAGAAAATCTATTTAATATTATTGGCAATATAAATAAATTAATGCCATATTGAACAAATTGCGTAAAAAAACTGGTGAATATAGTTCCTTTTGTTACTTTAAAGTTTTTAGAATCTTGTAACATATTTGATATATATTAAGTCCAATTTTACCGAAATTTCTTTTTATACTTCCATCGTACCACTGAATACGCTTATTTACAATATTACCTAATGAAAGATTCGAAACAATATATTTGTAATCTATCCGATTCTGAGAGGCTATAATATTATATAAAGCATTTATATAAGGTTTTTGGGGATTGGTCATAAAGTTGGCAAAAACATATATCATTGAATATAGTAATTTTTTGGGATCATCGTATAAAAGACCAGAAATCTTGAAGTGCTTAATATATTGTTTGCATACATTTATATTAATATTCATTAAATCTCTTTTTTTATTATAGTCTTCAAAAGTGTTATGCTCAAAAATTGGCTCAATTTTTCCTTCTTTTGTTTTATTATAAGATTTTGTTCGTTCCTGATCTGTAATACAAAAATATTGCTCTAGAATATCCGTCGCTTTATTAAAATTTTTAAATGGCTTTATCTGTGTATATCGTTCGCGATTTAATATTGAATCATATCTTGAAGATTTAAAATCTAGTAGTCTGTCCTCTTGAACTTCGAAATAATAACCAAAAACAGAATTAAAGCCCTCAGAACAGAGAACTTCATTTATAGAATACTGAGTTCTTAAAGTTCCCCTGACATCTACTATGGCTATATTTTGTGAATTTGTTGTTAAACCTTCCTGTTTAAAATAATTAATTACATATTGTTTCTGTTCAATTCTTCTTTTATCAATATCCTTATATTTACCTGTAGCATATATATATGACATCAATTCTTTTGAATTAAAAAATTTAATATTATCCTCCAACATGCTATCTAACTGTAAATAATCAATAATTTGAGATACATTTTGTTGACTAAACTGTGATATAAATCTATTTTTATTAGCCAAATCAAAAGGTTGCGATATCGGAAAATATAATGATCTACGAGAGACATACAGATATTTTATATTAATGTCTGGGAATTGATCAGAAAATTCTTTGGCAATAGTATATGGTAAATAACCATCCCTTGAAAGGAAGTAAAGACTTTTAATTCCACGTCTTTTAGCATCTAATAAAACATGGTAAACAAAGGTAACTAAGATTGGTGCAATAAAATCTGCTGCAAAAACTTCATTTGAATTATTTTTTTCTTTAATAATACCATTGCTAATATTGGCACTAATATGATTATAATCAAATTTTGGAGAAGTGTTCGTCGCAGATAATACTTTTTCGTAATAAGTTAATTTTCGTTTATATAATGATGCAAATATCCCTCTTTTTAATGGAATTAGATAGTCACTTTTTGAGTTATCTCCTTTATGCTTAAGTTGAAATGGTTTTATTTGTAATTTATTTATTACATAATCATATAACTTACCACTACTTTTGGTAACACCGATTTCGCTTGATACAAAGATACTATCTCCCTTTCTTAATAGTCCTTCACGAATTAGTATTTCTTTTAAAAAGTTTGAAGGTAAATACATGTCTGAGATAAAGCATACTGATTTTCCTTTTTTATGCAATTTATCAATCATTTTTTTTATTGAATGATTGGGATACAGGACTTCGCTTTCAATTTTCATTTCTAATTCCATGATTGTATCATTTGAAATAGAAGTTAAATTGGAAAAATTACAATGCAGATATATATCTTTAATCGTTATTTCACGATTTGGATTATTTATTCTTGCTTTTAACTCCCCTTCTGACCGTATCAATGAAAAGTATGCTACATCTTCGTCTATGTATTGTTTGTTTAAAATTCGAATTGCCAGAATATCAAATACATTTTTTGGGTTGCCACAACTTCTATACAAACAAGTGTCAAATATATCAAAAGAATGAACCATTATTCACAATACCAATTATACCAATTACTTAAATCTATTGTTTTTAACCTAAATTTCATATGCGCTTATTGTTAGCACGCTCATATTTAACAATGCATTTGGCATTATTTTTTTAAATGTTTTATCAATTCTTGAGCTTTATGGTACTCTTCAGGTGTACCAATATCAATCCAAAGGCTTGTTAAAGGGTAGCGAATCACGGTTTGTCCATCAGCAGCAAGCGCGTCGATAAGGTCGGTGGCATTAAATACTTTGTCTGAGGGAATATAGCGAAGAGCCTCTTTTCGTATGAGATAGATGCCGGCATTTGCGTAATAGTTATATACAGGTTTTTCGGTTACTCCCTTTATGTTGCGCCCATCAAGATTGAATATGCCGTAAGGTACAGATATGGAGTAAGGGATGGCTGCTGCCGACATCATTGCCTTATGTTCTTGGAAGTGGATGAAGAAATCTTCAAAATCAATATCGGTAAGAAGGTCGGAGTTCATCACCAGAATTGTATCATTGTGAAACTCTTTTACAAGTTTCAAAGCTCCGATTGTACCAAAGAATTGCTGTTCGGCAACACAATCTATTTTAACACCAGATGGCTTTGGATTCTCATAGTAATCTATAAGCTGCTCTTTCAAATAATTTACCGTTACGGATATATGCCTTATGCCGTATTCAA
>OLPA01003751.1_pt1 | contig 10083 bp, 9 predicted proteins | sample 1672811 | NCBI WGS metagenome assembly OLPA01 (sample SAMEA3136726, study PRJEB25190) | human gut metagenome | biome: human gut; feature: human-associated habitat; material: faeces | place: Austria | collected 2013
AAAGGCTTTGGAGGTAAACTGGATATCCGTCCACCCTATCAGCGTGAATTCAGATACGATATAAAGCAACAACAGGCAGTCATTGATACCATATTAAAAGGATATCCGCTTAATATCATGTATTGGAGTGTTGGCGAAGATGGCAATTACGAGATGATTGACGGTCAACAACGCACGTTATCTATCTGTGAGTTCTTTACCCACGGTTTTAACATAGAGGACAAAGATCGTGGCACACTCTATTTCTTAACTTTAACAAACGAGGAAAAGGAGAAGTTTCTGAACTACAAATTGACGGTATATTTCTGCAAAGGAACGGACAAGGAAAAGCTGGATTGGTTCAGAGTTATCAACATCGCAGGAGAAAAGCTGCTTGACCAAGAACTTCTCAATGCCGTCTATACTGGTCCTTTTGTGACAGATGCCCGCCGCCACTTTTCAAAGAATGGTTGTCCGGCTTACAAACTCGGTGCAGACTTTCTAAACGGTAGTGCCATTGAGCAGGCATATCTTTCAACTATCCTCAAATGGGCGGCACGTCATGAAGGCATTACAAAAGTGGACGATTATATGGCACAACACCAATTCGATCCGAACGCCAACAAGTTGTGGGCTTACTTCGTGTCAATCATTACATGGATACGTTCCACTTTCCCTAAATATCGACGTGAAATGAAAGGCTTGGATTGGGGCGCCATGTTTGATGAATTTGGTGAATGCGTTTATGATACGGAAGCACTGGAAAAACAAATCTGTGACTTAATGGAAGATGATGAGATTATGAGGAAATCCGGCATCTACCGCTATGTCCTGAGCGGTGATCTACGTAATCTCAGTTTTCGCACTTTCGACAAAAAACAAAAGCGCGAAGCTTACGAGCGACAGAAAGGAATTTGCGTACATTGCCACAAGCACTTTGAATTGGAGGAAATGGAAGCAGACCACATCACCCCTTGGAAAGAAGGTGGTACGACTATAGTAGAGAATTGTCAAATGCTTTGCAAGAATTGCAATAGAATTAAAGGAGGAAAATAATTATAGATATGAATAACCAAATAAAACAAAATATTACAGAATGTCAAAATATCATAGAGCATATTCGTAATTCTATAAATGATGGGAAATGTAATTTTTGCCCTAAATGCAAGGAGTTAACAAGCTTGTATAATGCACTTAATAAATTATCAATAAGCATTAAATCGGATTTGCCAATCGAAGAGCAGTATATACAAGCATATTTGCCAGCATTAGTCGGAGTGTCTCAAGTTAATGCGTATGATTTTGGAGGTATAATAGCGATGATAAATATAATTCGGGCAAAATGCAATTTGACGAATGATAAACAAAAGAATATATTCATCAGTCATTCTTCCAAAGACAAAGCAATCGTTCAGCTTTTTGTTGATGATGTTTTACAATTAGGGGCTGGCATAAAGCCGGAGCAAATATTCTGCACTTCTATTGAAGATATGGGGATTAAGAATGGGGATGATATCAGAAAACACATTCATCAAAACATAAAAAATGCGGACTATTCTTTCTTGCTTATATCAAATAATTACAAGAAGAGTGAAATCTGTTTGAATGAAATGGGAGCGGTTTGGGCATACGGTAATAATGTCAAGTTATATCTATTGCCAAATACAAACTTTGATTGTATTGGATGGTTATGTAATACAAGAATCGCTGAAAGAATAGATAGTTCGATCGCTTTGGACGAATTGCACGAACAATTGCAACAGCATTATTCTTTGCATAATACATCCATTAAGAGTTGGAGTAGACTACGAGAGAAATTCCTTCGGGAAATTAGAACAATTTAATCAATTATTGTATGTTTCAAGCAGATGTATACAAGATAATGATAGGTGCTCCTTCTGACATCAAAGAAGAAGTTAACATAGCAATAAATGCAATACACCATTGGAATAATATAAATGCAGAAAAACAAAAGACTGTATTATTACCATTGCATTGGTCTATTAGTGCATATCCTATAACAGGAATATATCCTCAAAAAGCAATCAATAAGCAAGTGGTAAATAGAAGTGATTTGCTGATTTGTGTTTTTGGCGCAAAATTGGGGACTCCCACTGAAGATTACGCAAGTGGAAGTGTTGAAGAGATAGAAGAGCACTTAAAAGCAGGAAAGCCTGTAATGATATTTTTTAAGCAGGCTTTGAACGTTAATGATATAGATGTTGAACAAATTTCTCGTCTGCGAGATTTTAAAAGAGCGATTGGCCAAAAGGCTTTATATGTAGACTATAATAGTGCTAATGATTTTGAACGAATTTTGGAAGACAAGCTCTCTCTCTGCATAAATGACAATTTTATAAAAGACAAAATTGTTATAAATGCAATAGAGTGGAAGGAGATTAAAGAAGACACTTCTCAAGAAGAATTATCAGACTATGACAAAGAACGACTAAAATTATGGACTTCTGTGGATGATCCAGACTTTTTTCAAGTTCATTTTGAAGGAGGAGGCTGTGTATATGGTTTAGGAGCGACAAATCAATATGAAATAAAAAATGGTCGAGAAAAAATAGAATGGGACTCTTTCTTTGAGAAACTTTTAAAACTTGAACTTATTGGAATTAGAGGTTATGATAAACATAGCTATCCAATTTATCAACTTAAAGAAGCTGCGTATAAGTATGTAAAAACACATAATTTATAATCAATCATATGCAAACCGAATCCCAAAACATAGAGTTCAAAGAATCTTGGCGCGATGAATATCTGAGATGGATATGCGGATTCGCCAATGCGCAAGGGGGGCTTCTTTATATCGGCGTAAAAGACAACGGCGACGTATGTGGTACGCCAGGCACTAAGAAATTGATGGAGGATATTCCCAACAAAGTGCGTGATATGCTCGGTATTTTGGTGGATGTCAATCTGAAAGAGAAAAATGAAAAGCAATATCTTGAAATTGTAACAGAGGCATATCCTTATCCGATTAGTTTTCGTGGCAAATATTACCAGCGGAGCGGTGCCACCAATCAAGAATTGAAAGGCGCAGCTCTTGACCGTTTCATGCTTCGCAAGCAGGGAAAGACATGGGACGGTGTTCCTGTGCCTTATTTAAAGGTAGAAGATTTGGACAACGCTACGTTTGATTTGTTCCGCAAATATGCCAAACGAAGCGGACGCATGGAAGATGCAGATTTGGTGGATGATAATCACGGTTTGTTAGAAAAACTCCGACTTTATGAAGGCGACTATCTGAAACGGGCTGCCGCTTTGTTGTTCCATCCTGACCCGGAACGATACGTGACCGGAGCTTTTGTAAAGGTCGGTTTCTTCCGTGAGGGGATGGATTTGGTATATCAGGACGAAATTCATGGTAATCTGTTCCAACAAATTGTAAGGCTGATGGATTTGCTGTGTACCAAATATATGAAAGCTGTCATTACATACGAGGGTATTCAACGTATAGAGACATTGCCTATGCCGAAAGAAGCTTTGCGTGAGGCATTGTTGAATGCCTGTATCAATAAGGATTATGCAGAATCTTCTCCCATCCAAATCCGCGTGTATGAGAATAAATTAGAAATAGTAAATGGGGGCGTGTTACCAGACGGTTGGACAGTGGAGACATTGTTGTCCTCACATCGAAGTTTCCCCTATAATCCCGATATTGCCAATACGTTCTTCCGTTCTGGGGAGATTGAGGCATGGGGACGAGGTATAGAACGTATTATAATGGCTTGCAAGAACGATGGTTTCTCTATACCGGAGTTCCGTTATGATGCTTCAGGTATTTGGACGATATTCAAGTATGAGTATCCAGAAAGAGCAACTGCCCAAAAGACTACCCAAAAGACTACCCAAAAGATTGCCCAAAACCTGACGAAGCAACAACAGGCTGTGCTATCTTTCTTAAAAGAGCATCCCGAAGCGACCCGAAAGACGATAAGTGAAAGCCTTCCTAACATCACAGAGGATGGTGTTAAGTATAATCTTTCACGCCTTCAAGAACTTGGATTATTGGAGCGTGTAGGAGGTAGAAAGCAAGGTTTTTGGCGGATTGTAGAGTAAAAGCTTTATGAATGATTTAGAAGAATTTGAAAATTGACATAAGGATTTGATGGTATGGGAACACTTTCAAGATGAACTAGAAAGAATTAGTGGAGAAAATATATCGGATAACTCGCATGAGTTAGACAATGAAAAATATCTTTGTACTCAGAAACTTTCACGCAACCTTGTGTAAAACATAGCAAGTCAACAGTGGAGCAATAGGAGAAGATTACTCTTGTGTGTTTTCTGAAAAGCGATAATATTCAATTATTGGGAAATATATCACGATTCATGATGGCAACGAAAGAAAATCTGGAACTTGTTGTGATGAAACCGATTTTCCCGTTGGGTTTGCCTTTTGCAAAGGCATGAAAAAGAAAGAGTAGATATTGCGTGTCTTAAAACAGACTAACGGTAACTGGAGTGTTGCGGCCGAACCGCTCAGAATAGGTAGGACACACGATACAATGAACTGAAAGAATATGGATTGAAATATAAATTTCGGCAATCATAGTCGATAATTTATTGTATTTGTAAAAGTATGCTTTAAAAAGAATAAAAATCATCTTTGATTTTTTTCTATTTGATTATTTGACAAATAGGACTTTTTTTCGTACTTTTGCATATAAGGATTTGGATATGTGAATCCAAGCAGAATGGAGAAGACAGGTGGTTTCTAAATCATTACCTATTCAATATGTTACTCTTTTTAAAACTTTTATAATCAAATGATTATCTATTAGTGCAAGAAATGTGAAGCACCCGAAGAGGAACATGTCCCGCACGAGGCTGGTCTGTTTCTTGACGAACACGGCGTTAGCCAAGGTGCGCAGCTCCTCTTCCGTGAGATAGCCCCGGTCGGTCTCCTGCATTTCAAGGCTGTACTCGCCGAAGGGGTCGGTGCGGACGATGCCTCGCCGCCACGCCTTGTCGGTCAGGCTGAGCAGGGGCATGGTGTATATCCAGAGGGTGTTGGCACTCAGCCCTTTCTCCACCCGCAGGTACTTGTCGAAATCGGTGATGATCTCCTTGGTCAGCTCCTTGTAAGCCATGTCGGTGCGCTTCTTCTTCTCCCAAAGGAAGGTCTTGAAATGGTTGTAAACAGCCAGATACTTGTTGTAGGTGGACTTGGCTCGCTGCCCTTTCTCCACCATCGCCCCGAACTCCCGATTCATGTTCCCGAAGTCTTTGAGGATACAGTTCTCCATCATGCCGACACCGAGGAAGGCGTTGCGCAACTTTTCGGCGGTGACGAAATCCTCTTCCCGGAGAATGCGGTGGTAGTGGTTGGTGAGCCGGGCGGAGACCTCCTTCAGTTGCCCGTTTATCTCGTTTGCTTCGGCGGACTTGCCTTTCGCCTTGCCGTTCTCCCAGAGGTCGGGAGTGACGAACAGCTTGGTTCCCACTGCCTTGTCATCTCCGTCAACGGAGATTTTCACCATGATGGGGGCTTTCCCGTCCCGGTTTCTCACTGCGGATCTCTTGATGTAGAACGAGGTCGCAAACGTACTTCTCTTTGTTTCCATAACTCTAAAATTTTCGTTTCTAAAGGTAGTTACTTATTTCTTACCAAGAGCTATGCAAAACAAGGCAAAGCGATGAAACAGAACTCATTATGCCGTATATACCCCGTTTCGGAACCGGTAGCTGTTTAGTAGCCGAACTTTGTCCGAAAGGGGTGTTTTCAGGCATTTTATGCCGAAGCCTGCTTCAACCCTCCCTGCATACAAGATGCTGACCTGCATTTATTTATGTAGAACTTTGCTTTTCTTTGCGCCTTATGCCGATTTTTTCCCAAAAAACTTTTAAATAATAATTATATGGGAACAAGAAAAATTATCTGTATGGGAAGCTTATTCTTCTTGTCTGTAGCCATTCCCTACGAAAGGCAGACAAGTATTAGGGGTGGCTGTTCCCGGACCATTTGATCAAACTGAAATTGAAAAGCGAGAAGATGTGTTGGTATATACAACACCTGTACTCCACACAGCCGTAGGAGTGACAGGAATGGTGGAATTAAAGTTGTATGTATCTTTCAAGCAATTACAGGAAAGTCGACGAAGCTAGCTTACTTTAAAACAATGGATGTAAATGGAAAAAATTCATAACTATGAATGAAGAAAAACATAGTTATGAATTGAAAATTTCATAGTTATGATTTTTCAGTATCAAAATAGGCAAGTAATTCTTCTATCGTTTGGGTGATATAGGTACCGCCGGAAGTCTCATGGATGATAAAGTGGGTGGTCTTTAAATCGCCAGTCTCAATCCAAATATTCGATTCCACTTCCCGATTCGCCAAAATTCCGTTTCGCTGGAGCCCTTTACGCACCATAGCGTATTTCTGTCCATGTCCAACGAGGCGAATCTGTCGAGAGAATTGATTATCTATACGGAATAATCCGGTATCCTTATCGAAAACAATCCCTTTCCGGGCGAAAAAGTTGCTTAGATGACCACTCAATGCCAAATCCTCGGGAGTACCGGTAGAGATACCATTCGCTTTGTCCATTAACCAGATCTTATCCGATATCTGAAGAGCCAGCTCCAAATCGTGAGTGGACATAAATATCGTCTTATTCGTTTTCCGGGTTAGATGATGGAGTAATTGCATAATCTCTACCTTGCTGGGGAAATCAAGGAATGCGGTAGGTTCATCCAAGTAAATAACCGGAGTCTCCTGAGCGAGCGCCTTAGCGATCATCACTTTCTGGCGTTCTCCATCCGATAAGGTATGGACCATGCGGGATGCTAGTTCCTCAATGCGGACAAGGGCGATGGATTCTTCCACGATCCGCTTATCATCCTTGCTCAACTTACCCCAGAAGCCGGTATACGGGCTACGTCCCATCCCGACCAATTCCCGTACCAACATATTCCGGATCTCACATTTATCGGTCAGCACGACACCGATCGTGGTGCTCAATTCCTTATCGGAATAAGTATCTATATCTTTTCCTAGGACCAATATTTCCCCATCTAATTTAGGTTGGAAAGCCGATAACGTGCGCAATAAAGTAGACTTCCCCACCCCGTTAGCACCCAGCAAACAGGTTAATTCACCACTATAGATCGTAGAGTGTATACCTTTAGCTACCAGCTTTGTACTACTCTTAGAATGGTAACCGATCGAAAGTCCGTTAATATGAATCGTATCTTGTTTCATCTTACTCGTTCAATTCATTCTTACGTTTTCTAAATAATACTGAGGCCACTACTGGAGCACCTACTAAAGCGGTTACCGAGTTGACAGGTAACGCTCCCTCGAACCCCGGCATACGGGCGATCAAATTACAGATCAACGCCAACGCCGCACCGGCGAATAAGACCGCAGGCATTAAAATCCGATGGTCGGAAGTTTGAAATATGGCCCGGCATAAATGCGGAACGGCTAGCCCCAAGAAGATAATAGGTCCGCAATAAGCAGTGACAATCGCCGTAAGGACCCCAGCCGAGGTGATAACCAACAAACGGGCCCGCTTGATATTAAGTCCCAAATTGCGTGCCTATCCCCAAGAAGCATCAAGTTCATGGTCTTGATAAGCAGGAACGAGAGAGGGATCAAGATTGTCATAAGAATCACGAACAACGTCATCTGATTACCGGAAACACGGGCGAAACTACCCAATCCCCAAATCACGTATGCACGGATATCCTCCTCGACGCTAAAGAATTTAAGTACACCGATCACGGCGTTTGCCACGTAACCGATCATCACACCGATAATCAACAACGTGACATTTCCTTTTACCTTTTGGGAAACATACACGATCAGCGCCATCACGGATAAGGAACCGATCACGGCCGCTATCGATAAGGCGATCTCCCCCATAAAACCAAGTTTACTCAAGGCAACGCCCCCTAAACTACCGCTTAACAACACCACGAAAGCGACACCCATGCTCGCTCCCGAACTGATACCTAAGACCGAAGGTCCGGCCAATGGATTACGGAAAACGGTTTGCATCTGTAAGCCGCTGATGGATAAGCCAGCTCCCGCTACCAACGCTGTCAATGCCTGTGGTAGTCGGGATTTCCAGATAATATTCTGCCATGTAATAGGCTCATTTCCTAAATTCCAGATAATATGCCAAACCGATTGAAGAGGAATAGAGACTGACCCCAACACCAAATTCAAAAAGATTAGAACAAAAATAGCCGTGACAATCGCCAGCATCCATAGGGTATTTGAATGTCTCATCAGTGTTCCTTATTTAAGTCGAGAATAATAGACCGACTCATGATCCGGTAATAAATCCGGATGAAAGATATGAAGCAAATCCGCTAGGACGATCTCCGGTTCTGTCGGCATACTCTCATAAAACGGCGTGTTCTTCATATTACAATAGATAATTCCTTTCTCCCGGAACGCACGGAAATCCTCATAACGAGGATCTTGCTCTTTCAATGCCTCATAGCTGAACGTTCCCGGGAAACTATTCACGATTTCTGTATTTCCTCCAATATTTCGGGCGGGAAACTATTCACGATACGCCAATAATCAGCGTCGTCCGCTTGGTTATAGACCGTCTCGAAGTCTAATGTAACACCACCGGATCGCTCATCATCTTTCAAGAAATAATCAGCGCCGGCATCCTTGAAAAGTTGCGCTAAGAAGCTCTTTCCTCCTACAGCATACCAGTTTCCACCCCGTAACTCGCCACTAAAAACGATCGGACGTTTTTTAACCTTACCATCCGCCGTAAGTTCCTTTAATTCATTATACCTCTTCTCGATGGTGGCGAAACGCTCATTGCCATCTTTCTCTATCCCCAACAGCAAGCCTACGAACTTGATCCACTCGGCCTGTCCCAATGGCGTAGTCTCCTTATAACCCAAATGGGGAATCAAGGGAATACCCACGTCTTTCAGCATCTCATAGCCTCCCCGCTTGAATGGCGATACAAGGATCAAATCAGGATTCACGCTCATGATAACCTCGTTATCGAAATTCCCCTCGATACCGATCTTAGCGGTTTTACCTTCTTTCAGGCGTTCGTTCATCTCTTTATTGAACAAATGCCGTGTACTGGTAATCCCAACGACCCTATCCAAGGCACCCAATTTAATAAAGTTCGATAATTGCAGGGAAGTCATACAGATAACGCTTCGGATAGGAAGCTCTATCACCGTATAATCAGCGGGAATCCCCGTGGGTTTCGCACCTCTTTTCACGAACGCATAATGAAACGTGGTGCTTTCCTCATTTTGAGGATCTTGGATATCAGCCAAGAGATATTGATCCGCATAGGTAAGCTTGAATCCTTGGGCGTATAAAGGCTTAACCTGCTCTTGCGAGAACGCAGATTGCTCTACGGAAGCCGTCTTCCCTATTTCTCCTTTTTCACGGATACCTGAAGTACATGATAAAGTCAATACCGATAAAAGCAAGCATCCACCCGCTATAAACTTATTCATAATCCTTGTTTAATTGACAGTTGATCATTGACAGTTACTCTCGTCCTGCTCCACGGGACAGCAACATTTATTTATGAACCGGCAGGTCTTCTGACTTACTTCCATTCAGGACGCCTTCCCGATTACAAAACCAGTGGCCAAGGTATTGTCCGAATGTTTAAAAGTTCACAGCAGCGTGGTCTGTCCGGGATTCTCACCCGGTTCCCTTTTAAGCGATGTGGAGGAATAACTCCTCTCGGCACCGTACTTTTTGCAAAGTTACACAATTAGATAACTTCAGCAAAATTTTTCCACTTCAAAACGAAAATTTTTATAAAAGATTAATATGAAAAATAAAAAATATCAGAATAAACCCCGTCTAAAAATTCAATAATATCTTAATACCAACTCTCAAAATTGGTCAATTTATCGTTTTTAAGCATAAAAATCTCCTTTTATCAATTTTTTTCGATATAAAAATTTGCATTTTGAAAAATCATGTATTAACCTTGCACTCGAAAACACGAAAACTGGCTACAGTTTTTAAGTTTTCATAAAACAAAATGGAATATTCTCGCTTAAAAGCAGTATCAAAAATACAAAATATTTCTTATTTGACGGGTACTGAAACAAATGGATAATTAGGTGTAAATTTAA
>OLPA01003756.1_pt1 | contig 10075 bp, 8 predicted proteins | sample 1672811 | NCBI WGS metagenome assembly OLPA01 (sample SAMEA3136726, study PRJEB25190) | human gut metagenome | biome: human gut; feature: human-associated habitat; material: faeces | place: Austria | collected 2013
GTCTACGAACATTCGAGTGAAACCTCTATCAGTATTTCTCGTACTCCTTTTCGATGTATTTCCTTGATCGAAGCACTTCTTTTTCGTTTTCGGAATAGTCGTTTATGAGCACTTTGATTATATTAAGAGGATCAACGTCTTGCCCCAGAATATCCCTCTTAATGACCGACAATACTTTGCAAAACAGGTAGACATGGCCTATCGGATTGTCATTCATAAAGGGATGGTGTTGCATTTGAGAATACAACGCCAAAACACGGCAAGTTTCTTTGCCCCCATACTTTAGAGTGTCCATTTTTTTCTTAGAGATAGTTGAAAGAGAAGTGAGCTGGCTTAGCTCCTTGTCCGCTTTTTCTTTGGCAGATTTCGTTAGGTTCTCGTTAGCGGTAAGCATCGTTGCTCTGGCAAGATCGAACCAATAGTCAAAAACCTGTCGCAATTCTTTGTCGTAACTGTTCTTATAAAACTCCAACTCCTTGATATATTGGTTAAACTCGCGATTGCGCTTTTCTTCATCTTGAGCGATCTTCACTTGAACACCTAAGCTTATCTGCTCAATCGCAGTTTTCACAACGGACTCGAAAGGCAAAGCAATGGGAGACTCCATTTTTCCTCATTCCATAACTAATACGCTAATATTTATAAATCATTCTATCCCAAGGATGGTCGTTCGGAACTTCAGACTGCCCAAACGGACACAATCGGTTCAACTTGCACCGATACTTTGGCCCGCTATACCAATTCGCCCCCTTGCCCTCCATGGTAGAATGGCCGCATGGACGAAGCTCGGACATACCGGTTGAAGCTCTTCGACGCCGACGTGGCGCGGTTCACGCTTGCGCGCGATGCGCGCACGGGGGCACGTTGCACGAATATCGAGGTTGACAAAGAAAAACGTCATCTGCTCCCCTTTCGCATGGCAGGCGAGCCCGCCTCGGTGGATCGCTGGATCCGGGCGCGCACCATCTCGAAGAACCGGACGTACGCCTCGCGTATCGTGCGGCAGTACGGCATCCACCTCGACGACCCCATCCAGATCCTCGACGTCTGCAACGCGCTTTCCCTGAACGACGCCTATTGGGTCGTTCCCGATGACTCGAACGCGACGTTCGCCGAGAAGAACCTCTACGAGAACAATTTTGACGACCTGGTCGCGACCGTAGCCTTCTCGGGCGTCGTCGACTCGTCCCGAACGCCGGCCGGGCCCTCCGGCGAGCTCACCACCAGCGGCCAGTTCCCTAAGGCATGGCGCATCCACGAAGGGAAACGGTTCCTCTACAAAGCGGGTTCCCTCAACACGAACGGGCTGGAGCCGTTCGCCGAACATTTCGCAGCCAAGCTCGCCGAAGCGCTCGGAATCTACCATACCCCCTACGACCTTGCTGAATGGCACGGATCGTTATGCAGCGCCAGCCGCGAAACAGGCTTCACGCCCTTCGCGGCCACATTCGGCGTCCTGCCGTTCGAGGAGGCCGCAGCCGTGTACTTAGAGCTGGGCGAGGAGGCGTTCAACCTGTTCACGGGCATGTCAGTACTTGACGCGCTCACCGCCAACGACGACCGGCACCTGAACAACTTCGGCTTCCTCTTCGACAACGCCTCGCGGCGCGTGACCGGCGCGGCACCGGTGTTCGACAACAACCTGGCGCTGTTCATGCGCGACATCGATTCGGGCTTGACCGCCGCCGACCTTGCTTCCACGGCGGCGTGGTACCGCGGCCACATGGACGTGACGCTGGACTACCAGGCAGAATATCTGATGACCGCCGATATGAAAGATCGCCTCGCGCTCCTGCGCGGATTCGAGTTCGCACCGCATCCCGTCCATGCCCTTGCGGACGGATACGTCGATCTCCTCAACGAGTACATCCGGCTGCGGGTGGAGCATCTGCTCGCCTTGCCGACGGTAAATGCAGCCGACCTTCGCCGCAAGCTGCAGCGCGTGCCGGATACGCGAGCAGCGGATCCCTTCGCGCCCGAACGGTGACGCCCCTCTTCTTGCCGCTCCTTATGCCGCGGACGCGATGGTGCCGCCGTAGATGGCGTAGCCCTGCTGGGCGCTCGTGACGTAGACGCTCTCCACGTGGAGCGCCGCCTTCAAATCGTCGACGAGGCCGAGCACCTCCTGCTCGCCCGCATGGATGCCGGTGTACACGAGCGTGCCGTTCTCCACCAGATTGCCCGCATCATCGGCGTAGCCGCCTTGCGCCTCGATCACGGTGTAGCCTTCGCCCGTAGCGGAGACGAGCGGCGTGGCCAGGGCCTTCGCCTCGTCGAACGAAAGCTCCTGCGCGCCTGTGTCCGCATCGGCCAGCCCCACGTACAGCGTGAACGCGACGCCCTCCTGCGTGGTGACCTTGTTCACAAGGCCGATGCCCGACCCGCCTGACGGCTCCGACGTGGTGCATCCAGCCAGCACGCCGCCACCGAAAGCAACAACCGCCAGCACCGTCGCGAGTAAGCCCGCCCTCGCCTTCGCGTTCATCCGCTACTCCTTTCGCCTCCCCGTCGGGAGATTCGCTTTTCGCGCAATGGTAGGGATTGCCAGACAGCGGTGCAAGCGAAGCGCACAAACAGTCGACAAAAGCGCGAAACAGGTTCCTCAGAAGTACCGCCGTAGGCCGTCCTCGTCCTCCTCGCGGCGGATGCGGCCGCGGTCGACCAGGTGGTCGAGGATCACGAGGCCCTCCATGAGTATGCACCAGCGCTGCACGAACGAGATGTCCTCCCAACGGCCGTGAGGCACGTTCCACTTTATGCGGCGGATCACCTGCTCGCCGGTCAGGCCCGGGCCGGCGGCCACGATGCCCGCGGCCTCCTCCAGGCGCTCGCGGTGATGGGCGTCCAGCCAGTCGATGCGCTCGGCGAAGTCGTCGCGCGGCTCGCCGTGCGACACGAACAGGCGCGAGCAGCCGAGCGCACGCACCTTCGCCAGGCTGTCGAGGTAGGCCTGCAGGGCGTCGGCGCCGTCGGGGAAGAGCGCGATGCCCGGCGAGATGACGAACAGCACGTGGTCGCCGCCGAACAGCACGCCCGAGTCGGGCTCGAACAATGCGAGGTGACCCGGCGTGTGGCCCGGCACCTCGATCACCCGGAAGCGGAAGCGTCCGACGGCCACCTCGTCGCCCTCCGAGACGAACGTCGCGCGCACGCGGCCGGGATCGAACAACGGCGGCTCCACGGCGTACCGCGCGTAGCCCGAGGCGTCGTCCGCGCCCACGCCCTCCGCCAGCGCGGACGTGACGCTCGACAATGGAGGCAAGCTCCTGACGCTTCAGCGTACCCTCACAGAGCTTGCACCGTCGCTCAGGGTCTATAAGCGGCCGTCGCAGCGCGCGGCATTCCTGGAGAGTTTGCTCGCCGTGATGGAGGAATTGCAGGCTTACGCTGTTTCGCCCGAGCAGCTTGCGCAGAGCGTGGAGCAGATCGAAGGGGAGAGCGGCGATAAGCTGCGCGACCTTGCACTGATCTACGGCATTTATCTCGGCAAGCTGCACGCGCCGGGACGTGATGCGCGCGACCTTCTCGAAAAGCTGGAGGAAAACCTCGAAGCGTCGGGATATATTGACAATAAAGACATTTTCCTCGACGGATTTTCCTATTTTACGGGGCGGGAGCTGAACATTCTGCGCCTTCTGCTGCGGCGCGCAAACAGCGTGACGGTCACGCTGCTGGGCGATACGCAGGAGCGCGAGCTTTTTTCCGAAAGCCTGCGTGTGCGGGAGCGGCTGTATGCGCTCGCGCGCGATGTGGGTGTTTCCTGCGAGGAAGAGACCCTGCCGCCTGCCGAGGCGCATGGCGCGCTCGATCACATCGAGCGCTGCTTTTTCGGTGCGGCGGACGAATATGACCAAGCGACCGATGCGGTCACGCTCTACGAGGCGGGTACTGCCTACAGCGAGTGCGAATGGGTCGCGTCGCAGATCTTGCAGCTTGTGCGCGAGCGAGGCTACCGCTACCGCGAGATCACCGTTACGGCGCGCAGCCTTGATTCCTACGCGGGGGCAGTCGAAAGCGTGTTTGCCCGCTACGGCATCCCGCTCTATTATGCCCACCGCAGCGACATTCTGAAAAGCCCCGTGCTGACGCTGCTGCTCGGCGCGCTCGACGCTGCGAGCGGCGGCTTTGAGTATGAGGATGTGTTCCGCTGTCTCAAGACCGGCCTTGCCGGACTTAGCATGGAAGAGTGCGATCTTCTTGAAAACTATGCGCTCAAGTGGGAGTTGCGCGGCGCGATGTGGACGCGGGAAGCGCCGTGGACGGCGCATCCGGACGGCTACGGAGCGGACTGGACGGACGAGGCGAGAGCCCGGCTCGAAGCGGTCAATGCGCTGCGCGCACGCGTGCAGGGAACATTTTTGCGCTTGAAGCAGGGCGTGGGCGGCAGCGGCGCGGCGGAGAAAAAAGTGCGCGCGCTGTACGACTACCTGGAAGAGGTGAACCTGCCGGAGACCTTGCAGGCGCAGACCGAGCAGCTTTTTGCCGCGGGCGATGCCCAGCGGGCAGAGGAAACGGCACAGCTGTGGGGCATTCTTTGCGGCGTGCTCGACCAGTTTGTGGAAATTTTGGGAGACACGACCCTCGACGCCGAGGAATTTGCAAGTCTGATGCGTTTGATTCTCACACAGTACAGCGTGGGGACAATCCCTGTGACGCTCGACGCGGTGAACCTTTGCGAAATGACGCGAAACGACCGCCACACGGTGCGAGCGCTTTTCCTGCTCGGCGCGAACGACGGCGTGCTGCCCGCGGCCGAGAACCGCGGCGGCGTACTGCGCGACGAGGATCGCGCAGCGCTCGAGCAGCACGAGATCTTCCTTGCGCCGCACGGCATGGAGCAGTTTCATCTTGAGATCCAGAATCTCTACGCCGCGCTTGCTCAGCCGACCGAGAAGCTGACGGTTTCCTATCCCATTTCAGACGGGAAGGGCGCGGAGAAGCGACCGTCCTTTGTCATTGGCCGCATTGCGCGCCTGCTGCCGCCGATCAGCGTAGAAACAGAGAGTGCTGACAAGGAATATCGCTTGTCGGCAAGAACGACTGCGCTTGAGTATGCGGGTGAGCAGATCGGCGGCGCGCTGTGGCAGTATTTTGAAAAACAGGGCGACGCGAAGAGCGCGCTGGAGGCGATGAGAGCAGCTTCGCATTATACGCGCGGACGGCTGTCGCCGGGCGCGGTGCGCGCGCTCTACGGCGATGCGGTGACGTTGTCCGCCTCGCGCATGGATAAGGCGCGCTCGTGTCACTTTGCCTACTTCATGCGCTATGGCCTGCGCGCCAAGGAGCGCACGGGCGCAGGCTTTGACGCGCCCCAGATCGGAACTTTCGTGCACGATGTGATGGAGAATACGCTGCGCGCGGCGAAAGAGCGCGGCGGGCTGCATGCCCTCTCCGAAGAAGCACTGCACGAACTTGTGCGCGCGTCGATCGAGGCATACATCGACCGTGTGCTGCCGGATCTGAACGAAAAAAGCGCGCGCTTCCAATATCTTTTCCGCCGCCTGTGCGCCGCGGTCGACCGCATCATGGACGAGGTGAGCGAGGAGCTGAAAAACTCTGATTTTGAGCCGCTGGCATTTGAGCTTGCCTTCGGCGCGGACGGCCAGCTGCCGGCCATCACGATCCGCGAGAAAAACGGCACGGCACGCGTTGTCGGCAAGGTCGACCGCGTGGACGGCTGGCTGCACAACGGGAAGCTATACCTTCGCGTGGTGGACTACAAGACAGGCAAGAAGAGCTTCGACCTTGCCGAGCTGCGCTACGGTCTGGGGCTTCAGATGCTGCTCTACCTCTTTACGCTCAAGGAAGAGGGACGGGCACTTTTCGGCGGGCAGGAGATCGTGCCGGCGGGCGTCCTCTATACGCCCGCGCGCGAGCCGATGCTGCGCTGCGCGCGCGATACCGCGCCGGAAAAGATCGAGAAAGCGCGCAAAAAGGAGCTGCGCCGCAGCGGCATGGTGCTCGAGGACCCGGCGGTCTTGCAGGCGATGGAGCACAGCGCGCTGACCTCGCCCTGCTATCTGCCCATCGCGGTGAAAAAAGACGGCGCGGTGACAGGGAGCCTTGCTTCTGCCGAGCAGCTGGGCAAGCTCTCGAAATACGTCGATCGTCTGCTGCATGAGATCACGCAGGAGGTCTTTGCAGGCAACATCGACGCCGATCCCTACGCGCGCACACCGCAGCTGTCGGCCTGCACATACTGCGAATTTGCAAGCGCATGCCACTTTGAAAACGGCTGCGGCAGCGACCGCATGGAGTATATCAAGGCGACGAAAAACGATGAATTCTGGCAGCATATCGACGAGGTGAACGGAAAGGAGGCGCGCAGCGATGGCTGAAAAATTGACGAACGAACAGCAGTCAGCGGTGGACAGCCGCGAGCGCAGCCTTCTTGTCTCCGCGGCGGCGGGCTCGGGCAAAACGAAGGTGCTCGTCGAGCGGCTCTTTTCTTATGTGGAGCGCGAGGGTGCGAACCTCGACGATTTTCTCATCATCACCTACACGCGCGCCGCGGCGAGCGAGCTGCGCGGAAAGATCGCCAAAGCCCTCAATGAGCGCATGGAGCGCGACCCCGGCAACTATCATCTGAGGCAGCAGATGCTGCGCGTTTACCGCGCGGACATCAAAACGGTGGACGCGTTCTGCACCTCGCTCCTGCGCGAAAACTGCCATCTGCTCGGAGAGGACGCACGCGGACACGCGCTGCGCCCGGATTTCCGCGTGTTGGATGAAAATGAGGCAGAGGTGCTGCGCGGGCGCGTGCTTGCGCGCACACTGGAGGACTTTTACGACCACTTGACGAGCGGCGGCACGCTGCTTGCTGACACGCTCGGTGCGGGGCGCGACGACAGTGCGCTGGAGCAGCTGGTGCTGGAGCTGCACGCGAAATTGCAGGCGCAGCCGTATGAGGACAAATGGCTCGACGCGCAGCGCGCCTTCTGGCGCGCGGTACCGGAAAAAATCGAAGATACGCCCTACGGTAAGATCCTTTTGAACGAGGTGGGGCGCAAGGCGCGCCACTGCAAAAGCCTTTTGCAGCGCGCAGCGCAGGAGATGTGCGCAAACGACGCGCTGAACCAGAAATACGCCCCCGCGTTCCTCGACGCTTCCTACCAATTGGAGACGTTGGAAGGAAAGATAGCGCAGGGGTGGGACGCGGCACGCGGCGTGACCATTGCGTTCCCGCGGCTTGCCGCGGTGAAGGACAGCGACGGCGGCGAGATGAAAGCACGCATGAAGGGACTGTGGGATAACTGTAAGGAGACCGTCAAGGAATTTGCAGAGCTTTTTGCCGCCTCTTCAGACGAGGCGGTGGAGGATCTTCGTACAATGGCGCCCGCCATGCTTGCGCTCATCGACCTGACGGCGGACTTTTCCAGACGGTACAATGAGGAAAAGCGGCGGCGGAATTCTGCTGACTTCTCCGATCAGGAGCACGAGGCCATCCGCCTGCTCGTTGGGGAAAACGGTGAGCCGACGGAGCTTGCGGCGCTTGTGAGCACGCGCTACCGCGAGATCATGGTGGACGAGTATCAGGATACCAACGAGGTGCAGAACCGGATCTTTGACGCGATATCTTGTAAAGGAGAAAACCTTTTCACGGTAGGTGACGTCAAACAAAGCATCTACCGCTTCCGCCTGGCCGATCCGCGCATCTTTTTGCAGCATTACAACACCTGGCCGCCGCTTGCGGCGGCGGACGAGCACGAGAGCGCAAAGCTCCTGCTCTCGTGCAACTTCCGCTCGCGCAAGGAGGTTCTGGAAGCGACAAACTTTGTCTTCCGCAATGTTCTTTCCCGGGAAATGGGAGAGCTGGACTATGGGGAGGACGAAATGCTGCGCCCCGGTGCAAGCTATGCCGAATCGAGCGTGTGCGGCGCGGAATTCCATCTGCTTGATCTGCCGACGCAGACAGGCGAGCATCGCGTGCGCGCGAGCGAGGCGGAGGCGGCGTTCGTTGCGGACTATATCCGCAACATGCTGTCAAGCAAATTTACTGTACAGGACGATAAAGCACGGGAGCTGCGGCCTGTGCGCGAGGAGGACATCGTCATCCTGATGCGTTCGCCGAGCACGCGCCTTCTGGACTATCGCCGCGCGTTGGAATCGCGCGGGATCCGCTGTGCCGCCGATGCGGGCGAGGACTTTTTTGCCTCGATGGAGATCGCGGTGCTGTTCTCGTTTTTGCAGGTGATCGACAATCCGCGCCAGGATGTGCCGCTGATCGCTGTGCTGCGCTCGCCGCTGTTCGGTTTTGTGCCCGATGAGCTTGCAACGCTCCGCTCGCAGCAGCGCACGGGCGACTTCTATGACGCGCTGCTTTTGAGCGAGGACGGGCATAGCAAGGCATTTCTTGCGGTGCTGCAATCGCTGCGCGACAGTGCCGCGCACCTGAGCGTGCGCGAGCTGCTGAGTGAAATTTACCGTAAGTGCAACGTGCTCGGCATCTTCGGCGCGATGCACCGCGGGGCAGAGCGAAAGGATAATCTGCTCGCCTTTCTGGAACTGAGCGAGGATTTCGCGCGCGTGAAATTGTTAAACAACAAATGGCAGATTTGCAGGATATTATGGATCATATCGAGTATAAGTGTAACTACTATGAAAAAGCAGTTGCTGCAAATTCAGAAAGCATCCATAAAAATTCAACAAAAAAAGAAATTAATGAATCTATATCTATTTAAAAGGGAGACTATTATAAACATATGTTTTATAATATCTCCCCTTTTCTTTTATCTATTCCATTCAATCATAAAGATTCAGCTATTTTCATCATTCAGCACTCATGATTTAGAAATATACAATGCATTTAATCTTTTTTTAAAAGCGTACATTGTGATAAATCCTATTTAGAATTTTGACCATATCCTTTCACAATTATCTATACTTGATAAAATAATAGTGAAAGCCTTGATATTTCATCTTTAGTATATGTATTTCACCCTTTCATTTCTCACATCTTACTATAAATCAAATGAAAATAAAATGTAAAAAGATTGTTATCTTACAATAACAACCTCATTTTTATAATCTAATGGATATAAATGTTCCATCAACTGCCTCAACATGCAGCATCTCCAAACCCTTATTTTCTTTTAATATATCAATACATTCATTGAGCAATACACTTATAACGTCTTTTGTAACCAAAACATTATATGGTTCAGGTATATAGTGTTTGATATCATCAAACACTATATCAGGAATAAGTTTCACTACAAAACCAATCATTCTAATCGGTATAGGCATAGAAATTCGAATATCACTTGTTCTGATTTTAACTTTCATGATTAGCCTCTATTTATCAACAAAAACTCTTACAACTGTTCCGTCTGCTCCTTCAACGTTGACAAAATCACCTTCAATTTCTTCATCTAAACATTCAGATACTGCTTCCATAATATTAGAAAGATCCATATCTTTCATACAATCATCAGGTATAGGTAATTTACCAGTTGCCTTTAATAACTTTTTAATTGCTCCTACAGGAAACTGAACATTCACCTTATCTCCAGTTTCACTATCAACAATAACACGAAACATCTTCTTATCATACGTATTTTTTGCAACTGATTGTACACTGACATCCAATTCCATGGCTGACATCAGGTCTACCGCTTGCTCTGCTGTCATAGTTCCTTCTTCAACCATTTTCAAAATCCTTAATTTTTCATCCATACTATCATTCTCCTTTTTTATTTTAACTGTGCAATGGCTTCTTCAGCAGTAATTTCACCATTCTCTAAAGCTTTTAAAATTTCTTCTTTCTTGGCAGAGGACTGCTCATTATTCTTTGATTCATATCCAAGTTTCTTGATAATTGCATCTAATTTTGAACGAACTGTCGGATAAGAAATTCCAAGTTCTTTTTCTACCTCTTTAATATTTCCTCTACACCAAATAAAGGTTTCAGTAAAATACAATTCCTCATCAGAAAGATAATCAAATTTACTCAATCTAAAATTATTTTCTATGACCGTCTCACACGAATCACATTTTAACCTGACAACTGTCAATTCATGATTGCAGACCGGGCATCGACTAATGACCTTTTTCACATTCACACTTCCTCTCACTT
>OLPA01003761.1_pt1 | contig 10062 bp, 9 predicted proteins | sample 1672811 | NCBI WGS metagenome assembly OLPA01 (sample SAMEA3136726, study PRJEB25190) | human gut metagenome | biome: human gut; feature: human-associated habitat; material: faeces | place: Austria | collected 2013
GATTGCCGGGATTGCCTTGTGTCGCAATGCTTTTTGGGTTGGTCAGTAGACATTAATTATTTTAATCCTGCTTCGAGCGGGAAATAAGAAAAAGAGGTGCCCATCATGAAGAAGCTCCTATCCCTTCTGTTGGCGCTGACCATGATTCTCCCCCTGGTGGGCTGCGCGGCGTTCGCAGAGAATGCGGATCCCATCATGATTACCGTCATCGCGACCAGCGACGTGCACGGCAAAGTGCTGCCCATCAACTACGCCACTGGCAAACCTTCTCCGAACGTGGGTCTGTCCATGATCGCTTCCATGATCGAGCAGGTTCGTGCTACGGAAAAGAACGTCGTTCTGGTGGATGGCGGCGATACCGTGCAGGGCTCTGCCATGACCTATTACTACTCCTACTTCGCTCCTGAAAAGGACGATCCCATGATGAAGGCGCTGCGCCTGATGGACTACGACATGTGGTGCTTGGGCAATCACGAGTTCAACAACGATCTGCCGATTCTCAAGCGTCAGATTGAGTATGTGATGAGCCCCGACAACGGCGAGGAGCATTCCGTGCCCATGTCCGCCGCCAACTTTGTGGCGAAGGGCACCGAGTGGGATTCCTGGATGGGCGTCCCTTACATCGTCAAGGAATTTGAGGGCGTGAAGGTCGGCGTCATCGGCATGGATACGCCCAACATCCCCGCTTGGGAGGTTGAGTCCCACTATGAGGGCATCGACTTCCGCAATCTGGTCCCCACGGTTGAGCACTTCGTGCCGATCCTGCGCGAGCAGGAGGGCTGCGATGTGGTGATTGTCGTGGCGCACTCCGGCGTGGAAGACGCTGTTTCTACCGATGGCAACAACCCCGCGGACTACGAAAACCAGGTTCGCGCAATGATTAACCTGACCACCGGGATTGACGCGGTTGTGTATGGTCACTTCCATAACACCGACTACCGTGAGGACATCCTCAATGCCGAGGGCAAGGTTGTGCCCGTGCTGGCAGGTGGCGGCGGTGAAGGCCTGGGCTTCATGAAGCTCGCCTACGACCCGGCGACCAAGACCGTGACCCCTGTGACGGCTGAAAACGGCTACCGTTTCCTGGCGGATCAGGAAGGCCTGGTGGAAAATCAGAAGGTTGCCACGGCGCTGGCTCCCTACAACGAGGAGCTGCAGGCTTATCTGGATCAGCCTCTGGGCACTGCTACCGGCGCTTTCTCCAATAAGAACATCTCCCTGCAGCCCACCGCGCTGATGGATCTGCTGAACAAGGCGCAGCTGTCTGCGGTTCCTGCGCAGCTGTCCATCTGCGCGCCTCTGACCAGCGGCGCCGAGGTTCGCGACCTGATTCCTGCGGGCGACGTTCCGATGCGTTTGCTGTATCAACTGTACGTGTTTGAAAACTGGCTCTATCGCGTGAACATGACCGGCGAACAGCTGCGGCTGTGGCTGGAGCATGCTACCACCAACTACACCAGTGCGTCGAACCCCGATTACCTTGGCGGTGGCTACTACACCGATGAAATCTACGGTTTGTACTACGAAATCCACTACTATGCGCCTGAAGGAAAGCGCATCCAGAACATGCAGTATCAGGGTCAGCCCGTGGCGCCTGATCAGGTGTTCTCCGTGGTGATGAACAACTACCGCTTCACCGGCGGCGCCGGCTTCATGCAGGCGGCTGGTCTGACTCCTGAGGATTACAGCCTCACGGATATGTACACCGGCGATACGCTGGGCAACGATAACGGTCAGGTGCGTAACATTCTGGCGCAGTACATCCGCGACCAGAAGGAAATCACCCCCACCGTGGAAAGCACTTGGCAGTTCTTCAGAACCAAGGAAGACGCGATCGCTGCCGGCGCGAAGGTTGTGGAATAATACGCTTTCCAAATTCACCTGCACCAGCTGCTTGCGCCTTTTCCCTTCTGACTTTCGGTCGTTCTACCGAGCGTAGTGCTGCTGCGCCGCGTTTCGCGCCCGTTCGCCAGAATAAAAAATTCGCTTCACATCTTGGCGCATTCTTATTTGGAAATAGTATTACGCTCCCCGGATTTTCGTGATGAATCAAAAAACCGCGCCCTACTCTGGAATATCTCCGGAGCAGGGCGCTTTTCTATGCAATTATCCAGTTGTGCTCTTTCTAAATTCATCCGTGCCATCTGTCCGTGCTTTTCCATTCTGGCGCATTCTCATGATGGAAATAGTATTATCGCACGCTGTAACGTCCCCGGCTTTCCGTGAGGAAACGTTATTTCTCCCATTCCACCCCGTTCCCCCGCAGCCCCTGCACAAACTCCTCCGGCAGCGGCGCGGTGAACGTCATGCGCTCCCCCGTCCGTGGGTGCGTAAATGCCAGTGTGTACGCGTGCAGCATCAGGCGGGGGACTTTCGCGCCTCTTCCTGACCCGTAAATCGGGTCGCCGCAGACCGGATGCCCGATGGACTTCATGTGCACGCGGATTTGGTGCGTCCGCCCGGTCAGAATGTGGACGTCCAGCAGCGTCACGTTCCGCCCGCGCGCGAGCACCGTCCAGTCCGTAATCGACGGGCGGCCTTCGGGGTCAATCGCCATTTTCTTGCGGTCTTTTTTGCTCCGCGCGATGGGCTGGTCGATGCGCCCGCTGTCCTCGCGCAGATTCCCTTCGACCAGCGCGCGGTAGTGCTTCTCCATCTGCCGCTCCTGCAATTGGCGGCTGAGGGCGAGTTGGCTCTGGTCGTTCTTTGCCACGAGCAGCAGACCGCTGGTGTCCTTGTCCAGCCGGTGGACGATGCCGGGGCGCAGTTCGCCGCCGATGCCGCTCAAGTGGTCAAGGTGGTGCAGGAGCGCGTTGACGAGCGTGCCGTCCTCATTGCCGGCGGCGGGGTGAACGACCATGCCGCAGGGCTTCAGGACGACGGCGAGATCGTCATCCTGATAGAGAATCGTGAGCGGAATTTCCTGCGCGACGGGCACGGCGGGCTTCGGCGCGGGAATCGTCAGGATAACAATCTGACCCTGCTTTGCCTTTGCGCCGGATTTCGTCTCGACTTTCCCGTCCACCGTGACGTTTCCGTCCGCCATCAGCGCCGCCACCCGCGAGCGAGTCAGCCCAGCGGCTTCGGACAGGGCAACATCCAGCCGCCGCTCGTCGCCGGGAATGGAGATAGTGCGCGATTCGAGTGCATCAGGCATCATTTGCGTCATGATTGATTTTCCTCCAATCTTCCGTGCGGAACACGATGCAGTACGCCATCAGCACCGTGCCGACGACGAGCGCCGCGTCCGCAATATTGAACACTGCGAAGGGGAACAGGGTGATATCCAGCATATCGACGACATAGCCCAGCGCCAAGCGGTCGTAGGCATTGCCAAGCGCGCCGCCGATCATCAGCGCCGCCGCGGTTCTGCTCCATCCGCTGAGCTGATAGCGGCGGAGGACGAGCCATCCGACGATAACCGCGATGACGGACACCACGCCCAGCATCCACGACTGTCCGCTGAACAGGCTGAACGCCATGCCTGTATTTTCAACATAAATCCAACGGAGAACGCCGGGAATGAGGGCGCGCTCATCCGGCAGCGCGACGGCGAGGGCTTTGGTGAAGCGGTCAAGCGCGAGGGTCAGGAGGATGAGCAGGAGAGGCATCAGCCTTTGGGAAACGGGTTTGCGCATGGTGATGATAGCCCTTTCTGGTGATGATGATTTGGGAAGCGGCGGAATCAGGTCGCGCCCATTGACGCGACAATGAGGAAATGGCGGATAGAGCAGCTTGGGGCGCTTCTGCGGAAGCGCGAAGTTACGGGCAGGGACGCTTTAGCTGCCGCTGCCCTTGCCTTCCACGAGATTCAGCAGCTGGGTCAGGAAATCCCCGATAATCGGCAGATTCCTTTGCACCAGTCCTTGCAGCAGCCACACCACCAGCGCACCCAGAAGCGTAAACCCAACCGCTGTCCCTAATCCTCTTGCAATTCCGCCTACAAACTGCATCAGAAGACGCTTCTTCCAGTTCTTCTCATATGCAACAAATTCACTGAGCCGCAGCTGCTCCATCCGCAGCAATTGCTCCTCCATCTTGTTCGCCATCCAGACCGCCCATTCCTTCATTCTCGCACCTCTTTTTTGCGGTTTTCATTTTCTGATAGAATCGCATGATCATGCAGGGGATTTCGCCTCTGCGGAGGTGACCAAAGGGCAATGAAAACAGACGAAGTCTGCGATCGCCCTTTGGAAACCTTCGGTCGCCACTACCGGAGTTGACTGCTTCCACAACGCAGGGATTTCGCGCCTGCGGGCGCGCCAAGGGGGGCTTTCCGGTCGCCCCCTTGACCCCTTCGGCGTGCACTACCCCCATGTTTCTGGGCTTTTGTTTTTGCTGGTCAGCATTCCCCCGAATTGGGCAAACGATGCAAAGACCAGAAAAAAGGTGGACAAAAAACAAAAAAACACGCGAAAAACGCTTGACATAGCCTATTAGTTATGCTAAACTAACGCTTGCGAATCGCCGGATTAGTTGGAATAAACTATCCGCGAAAGGACTGACACAAGGAGGTCATGGAACATGATGCCGTTGGGCATGGTGGAAATTGGCGAGTCTGGCGTGATTGGCAAAATCACCGGACAGGATGAGGTGCGTCAGCATCTGGCGGAGCTGGGCTTCGTGATGGGCGAAAGAGTGACGGTCGTCAGCAAAATGGGCGGCAATCTGATTTGCGCTGTCAAGGATAGCCGTGTTGCGTTGAGCCAATCCATGGCTATGCGTGTGCTGGTGAACTGAGGAAAAGGAGGCAGAAGGCATGAAAACCCTGAAGGATGTCAAGGTCGGGGAAACCGCGGTGGTTGTCCGCCTGCATGGTGAAGGTGCCGTCAAGCGCCGCATCATGGACATGGGACTGACCCGCGGGACGGAAGTCCATGTGCGCAAGGTTGCGCCGCTGGGTGATCCGATGGAGCTGACCGTGCGCGGCTATGAGCTGAGCGTGCGTAAGGCGGATGCGGAAATGATCGAGGTTCAGTAATTCTGTTTCCCTTACGATAAAACCTGATTTCGCGTCGTTCCAAGCCTTCCACGCGCATACAGTATGGAAGCGCGCTCAACGCAATCGCGAAAAAAGGGTCAAGGGACAGAGTCCCTTGCGGAGTCCAGAGGCGGAGCCTCTGGTGGGGTTAGTTAAGACAAATTCGCATAAGGAGGCGCCGAAAATGGCGATTACGATTGCGCTCGCAGGCAACCCGAACTGCGGCAAAACGACCATGTTCAACGCGCTGACGGGTTCTCGTCAGTTCGTCGGCAACTGGCCGGGTGTTACGGTTGAAAAGAAGGAAGGCAAGCTCAAGGGCAATGACGATGTGGTCATTCAGGACTTGCCCGGCATTTACTCCCTGTCTCCCTACACGCTGGAGGAAGTCGTCGCCCGTAACTACCTGGTGAACGACAAGCCTGATGCCATCCTGAATATTGTGGACTCCACCTCCATCGAACGCAACCTTTACCTGACCACGCAGCTGCTCGAACTCGGCACGCCGATGGTCATCGCGATGAACATGATCGACGTGTCCCGCAAGAACGGCGACAAAATCGACATGAAGAAGCTGAGCGCAGCGCTGGGTGTGGAAATCGTCGAGACTTCCGCGCTGAAGGGCGAAGGTAGCGTGAAGGCGGCTGAAAAGGCTGCCGCTGCTGCCAAGAACCGCACGATGGGCGAACATCCGCACGTATTCACCGGCTCGGTGGAACACGCGCTGGCGCATATCGAAGACCTCATCGGCGGCAAGGTTGAACCCCGCTTCCTGCGCTGGTACGCCGTGAAGCTGTTCGAGCGCGACGAGAAGGTCGTTGCGGAACTGAAGCTGTCCGAAGATGTCAAGAAGGGCATTGAGGAAGCCGTCTCCTCCTGCGAAAAGGAAATGGATGACGACGCCGAGTCCATCATCACCAACCAGCGTTACGCCTACATCAACACCTTGATGCAGAACGCGGTGAAGAAGGGCAAGGCAAAGGGCAGCCTGAGCGTTTCGGACAAGATTGACCGCGTGGTGACCAACCGTGTGCTGGCGCTGCCGATTTTCGCGCTCATCATGTTCCTCGTGTATTACATTTCCGTGACGACAATTGGTACCCTGCTGACGGACTGGACGAATGATGTGTTCGTTGCGGAAATCGTGCAGGGCAACCTTCAGACTTGGTTGGACGGCGTTGGCTGCGCGGGCTGGCTGAGCGGTCTGATTGTTGATGGTATCGTCGGCGGCTGCGGCGCGGTGCTGGGCTTCGTGCCGCAGATGCTGGTGCTGTTCCTCCTGCTGGCTATCCTTGAAGACGTTGGCTACATGGCTCGTATCGCCTTCATCATGGACCGTATTTTCCGCAAGTTCGGTCTGTCTGGCAAGAGCTTCATCCCGATGCTGATTGGTTCTGGCTGCGGCGTTCCCGGTATCATGGCTTCTCGTACCATCGAGAGCGACCGTGACCGCAAGATGACCATCATGACCACGACCTTCATCCCCTGCGGCGCGAAGATGCCGATTATCGGCCTGATTGCCGCGGCGGTCTTCGGCGGCAGCGCGTGGGTTGCGACGTCCGCATACTTCATCGGCGTGGCGGCGATTGTCATCTCCGGCATCATGCTGAAGAAGACGAAGATGTTCGCGGGCGACCCGGCTCCCTTCGTCATGGAGCTGCCGGCATATCACTTCCCGTCTGGCCGCAACGTGTTCCACAGCGTGTGGGAGCGCGGCTGGAGCTTCATCAAGCGCGCTGGCACGGTCATCCTCCTGTCCTCTATCGTGATTTGGTTTGCGAAGACCTACGGCTGGGCGCCCACGGCGGACGTGCAGCTCGAAGCGCAGCAGACCTACCAGACGGAACTGGCTGATTACAACGCGAAGGCGGAAGCTGGAACGCTGGAAGAAGACGAGGAAGCGCCGGAACTCGCACCTGAAATGGATCGCGCGGCTGGCTCCTGGGGCGCTGTGGCGGATATGGACAACTCCATCCTTGGCAAGATTGGCAACCCGGTCAGCGTGGTGTTCAAGCCGCTGGGCTTCGGCAATATGCCGTCCACGGTCGCTACGGTCATGGGTCTGGTTGCGAAGGAAGAGGTCGTTGGCGTTCTGGGCGTGCTGTATGGCGCGGATGACGCGGCGGACGTTGTTGACGACGAGGACATGACCGAGGAAGAGAAGGCGAAAGCCCTCAGCCCGATTGCGACGGCGTTCAACGAGTCCTCCAACGGTCACGGCCGTCTGGCGGCGTATGCCTTCATGATTTTCAACCTCCTGTGCGCTCCCTGCTTCGCGGCTATCGGCGCGATGAAGCGTGAGTTCAACAATGCCAAGTGGACGCTGGCTGCGGTTGGCTATCAGTGCGCGTTTGCGTACACCATCGCCCTGATTGTCTATCAGCTCGGTCTGCTGTTCAGCGGCGCTGGCTTCACCGTTGCGACGGCGATTGCCATCCTGCTGCTGGCTGGTCTGGTGTATCTGGTCGTGCGTAAGAATCCTTACAACGACAACCACCTCACCCAGAAGGTTTCTGCCTGATTTTCCATCGGGCTTAACCGAGGAAAGCGCCGCTGCATCCGGTGCTTTCTGAGCCCCCCTCTTGTGAACGCCGGAGGGCTGGCACGGGTTCTGCATCATCCGCGCTTCCCCTCCGGCATATGTTCTATCGCGCAAAAGCGGTTTTCCTCCATCCGCATCGGCGCAGAAAGGAACGAACCATGGCAACGTGGATTGTTGGCGGCGTACTTCTGGTGATTGTTGGCGCAATCATTTGGAAGATGGTCAAGGACAAAAAGAGCGGCAATTCCGCTTGCAGCTGCGGCGGCGACTGCGGCAACGATAAGATCTCCATCGCCGTGGAGTCCATTGCCGACGCGAAAAAGAGCAGCGCCGTCATCGACGCCTACCTGCGGGGCGAGGCGGCGGCCTACGAGCGCCCCTATACCGTGGAGCGCCGCGATATCACCGAAAAGACCTTCGAAGACCGGGAACGCCAGTGCCGGCCCAAGATGGAGCAGCTCTCCCCCGAAGCGCGCCGGGATAATTTCTCCGAGGTCGTGGCGGGGTACGGGCCCGAGCAGGCCATGGAGGAAGCCCAGCGCTGTCTGGAGTGCGGCTGCCACGACTACTTCGAGTGCAAGCTCATCCACTACGCAAACGAGTATCGGGTCGCGCCCGAGCGGCTCTCCGGCGACGTGAACCGGGTGGAGTATGAGGACGAGCACCCCTTCCTTCTGCGCGACCCCAACAAGTGCATCTTGTGCGGCTGCTGTGTCCGGGCGTGCTCGGAGCTTCAGGGGATCGGCGTTCTGGCCTTTGCCCATCGCGGCACGGACGCTGCCGTGACCACCGCCTTCGACCGCAAGATGGCCATGACCAACTGCGTCAGCTGCGGACAGTGCCGCGTGGTCTGCCCCACCGGCGCCCTGACCATTCACCACAACATGACCGACGTCTGGCAGGCGCTGGGTGACAAGAACACCCGCGTGGTCGCCCAGATCGCTCCCGCCGTCCGCGTGGCCATCGGTGAAGCCTTCGGTCTGCCCAAGGGCGAGAACTCCATGGGCAAGGTCGTAGCGGCGCTGCACCGCATGGGCTTCGACGAGGTCTTCGACACCGCCTACACCGCCGACCTGACCATTATGGAAGAGTCCGCGGAATTTCTGGAGCGGGTCAAGGCTGGCGCCAACCTGCCGCTGATGACCTCCTGCTGCCCCGCGTGGGTCAAGTTCGTGGAGAACGAGTATCCGGAATTCAAGGAAAATATCTCCCCCTGCCGTTCTCCTCAGGCCATGTTCTCCGCCATCCTGAAGGATTACTACCGGGACGAGGCCAACGCCAAGGGAAAAAAGACCGTCGTAGTCTCCGTCATGCCCTGCACCGCCAAGAAGATGGAGGCGGAGCGCAAGGAGAGCTACACCCACGAGGAGAAGGACACGGATTACGTGCTCACCACCACCGAGCTGATCCGGATGATCGACGCCCACGGCATCAACTTTGAGGCGCTTCCTTCCGAATCCTGCGATATGCCCTTCGGCATCGGCTCCGGCGGCGGCGTGATCTTCGGCACTACCGGCGGCGTGACGGAAGCGGTTCTGCGCCGTCTGATCGAGGGCCACGACCCGGCAACCCTGCGTGCGATCGCGGAGTGCGGCGCACGGGGCGATGAGGGCATCAAGGAATTCAGCGTTCCCTACAACGGTCTGGATGTGAAGATCTGCGTGGCTTCCGGTCTGGCAAACGCCCGGAAGGTGCTGGAATCCGTGAAATCCGGCGAGAAGGAGTACCACTTCATTGAGGTCATGGCCTGCCCCGGCGGATGCGTCATGGGCGGCGGCCAGCCGGTCTACGGCACCAAGGTGCGCCGGGCAGAGACCCGCACTAAGGGACTGTACGAAGCGGACGGCGGCATGGCTATCAAGAAGTCCAACGAGAACCCTCTGATGGACGTGTTCTACAACGGCTACTTCAAGGGCAAAGCCCACGAGCTTCTGCATAATCCCCACGAATAAATTTATAATTTCCGGGGCGCACCCATTTGGGTCAATGTTGCTGACTTAGTGACATTGGGCACGCGGCTGTCCCTCTATTTTATGCCCTTTTATCTCCGCCTCGCGTCCATCTTTATTCTTGTGCTATTGGATTTCATTTGTGCCAGCGGGGAGAAGTTGTCGTAATTCTTGGTCAAGTCCGCGTCGAAGATCGCACAATAATGTTTCGTCATGGCAAGGGTGCTATGCCCCAAGAGCTTTTGCAGAGTAAAGGCATCTCCGCCACAATCAATCAAATACTTTCGGGCAATGGTGTGGCGGAACAGATGGATGCTTGCCTTTTGGACTCCCCGCCGCGTGTTATACCTTGCTATGGATTGCCGCAGACCGTTCTCCGTCAGTTGAGAGCCAGTTTCTGTGCAAAAGAGGAAATCAGCCGCCTCCCCGCCTCTGTGCCGCAGATACTCCCGCAGAATGGACACCATGGCACTACAAAGGGGAATGACCTGGGTTTTTCTGTTCTTTGTGTGGCGGTAGAACACCACGCCGCCGTCCAAATCCACATCTCGGATTTGATACTATTTCCTGATTAAAATCTTAATTTTAAT
>OLPA01003770.1_pt1 | contig 10051 bp, 6 predicted proteins | sample 1672811 | NCBI WGS metagenome assembly OLPA01 (sample SAMEA3136726, study PRJEB25190) | human gut metagenome | biome: human gut; feature: human-associated habitat; material: faeces | place: Austria | collected 2013
TTCTTACGATGATATCTGGCGCTCCAAGTTCTAATAATCTCTTCAGACGGTTATTTCTGTTGATGATACGTCTGTAAAGGTCATTTAAGTCAGATGTAGCAAAACGTCCACCATCTAACTGAACCATTGGACGGATATCTGGAGGGATGACTGGAACTGCATCCAAGATCATCCATTCTGGTTTATTCTCTGAGTTGCAGAATGCTTCTACAACTTCCAGTCTCTTAACGATTCTGGCTCTCTTCTGACCTGTAGCAGTTTTGAATTCATCCTGTAAGGATTTTGCTTCTGCCTCAAGATCAATGGCCTGAAGCAGTTCTTTCACTGCTTCAGCACCCATTCCTACGCGGAATGTATCTCCGTATTTTTCATACGCTTCTCTATATTCTTTTTCTGTTAATACTTGTTTATATGCAAGATCTGTATCTCCAGCATCTAAAACGATATAGCATGCGAAATATAAAACCTTTTCCAGTGTTCTTGGTGAAATGTCAAGAATCAGACCCATACGGCTAGGAATTCCTTTGAAATACCAGATATGGGATACTGGAGCCGCTAATTCGATATGTCCCATTCTCTCACGACGAACACTTGCTTTTGTTACTTCAACACCGCATCGGTCGCAGACAACACCTTTATAGCGAACTTTTTTGTACTTTCCGCAGTGACACTCCCAGTCCTTTGTAGGCCCGAAGATCTTCTCACAGAAAAGCCCGTCTTTTTCAGGTTTTAATGTTCGATAGTTGATCGTCTCAGGTTTCTTTACTTCTCCTCTAGACCACTCACGGATCTTTTCTGGGGAAGCCAACCCGATCTTAATTGCATCAAATGAAATTTTATTGCTTTGATATTCATTGCTTGATTCCATCATTTAAGGCTGCTCCTTCCTAAATTGCTCGCCAATCTACATGATTGTGTTATCTTCACCTTCTGATAAGTCTCCGTGTTTATATCCTAAAGCACCGAGTTCAGATTCGCTTTCTTCATAATTGTTGAAGACACCGTCTCCTTCGATCATTGGTGCAAGATCCTGATTTGCATCTCCACCATCAACATCTTCTCTTAATTCAACTTCTTCAGCGTTCTCGTCAAGAATTTTAACATCTAATGCCAGTGACTGGAATTCTTTTAATAATACTTTGAAAGATTCTGGAACACCTGGTTCAGGGATGTTATCACCTTTGATGATCGCTTCGTATGCTTTCACACGACCTACGACATCATCGGACTTGAATGTCAGGATCTCTTGAAGTGTGTATGCTGCACCATAAGCTTCCAGTGCCCATACCTCCATCTCTCCAAAACGCTGTCCACCGAACTGAGCTTTACCACCCAGTGGCTGCTGAGTTACTAATGAGTAAGGACCAGTAGAACGTGCATGGATCTTGTCATCTACCAGATGATGCAGTTTCAGGTAATGCATGAATCCGATTGTTACAGGGCTGTCAAATTCTTCTCCTGTACGACCGTCTCTTAATCTTACTTTACCCGTTGTATCAATTGGTACACCCTGCCATTCTTTTCTATGGTCTCTGTTTTCATATAAATAATCCATTACATCATCATTAACTTTATCACGCCATTTCGCGTCAAATTCTTCCCATGATGTATTGGCATAGTCATTTGCCATTCTTAATGTATCTGCGATATCGTTCTCGTCTGCACCATTGAATACTGGTGTAGCAACATTAAACCCAAGAACTTTTGCTGCTAAGGACAGATGGATCTCTAACACCTGTCCGATATTCATACGTGAAGGCACACCTAATGGGTTCAGTACGATATCTAATGGACGTCCGTTTGGTAAGTATGGCATATCTTCTACTGGCAGAATACGGGAAATTACACCCTTGTTACCATGTCGACCAGCCATCTTATCTCCTACAGAAATTTTTCTCTTCTGAGCAATGTATACACGAACGCTCTTGTTTACTCCAGGAGGAAGTTCGTCTCCATTCTCTCTTGTGAAGATCTTCGTATCCATAACAACTCCGTAAGCACCATGTGGCACTCTTAAAGATGTATCACGGACTTCTCTTGCTTTCTCACCGAAGATCGCACGTAACAATCTCTCTTCAGCTGTTAATTCTGTTTCTCCCTTAGGAGTAACTTTTCCTACCAGGATGTCACCGGCACGTACTTCTGCACCGATACGGATGATACCGTTATCATCTAAGTCTTTTAAGACATCTTCACTTAATCCTGCAAGATCTCTTGTGATCTCTTCCTGACCAAGCTTAGTATCTCTGGCTTCTGCTTCATATTCTTCGATATGAACAGATGTGTAAACGTCATCCTGTACCAGACGCTCACTTAACAGTACCGCATCCTCGTAGTTATATCCTTCCCATGTCATGAAACCGATCAATGGGTTCTTACCAAGAGCCATCTCTCCGTTGCTTGTTGAAGCACCGTCTGCTAAGATGTCTCCCTTTTCTACTCTGTCTCCTACAAATACGATCGGACGCTGATTCATACAGTTACCCTGGTTGCTTCGTGCAAACTTGATAACATTGTACTCATCTCTCTGACCGTCATCATTACGAACTACGATCTTTGTACTTGTAGATCTTTCTACGACTCCGCCATTTCTTGCTGTGATGCAGACTCCAGAGTCATATGCAGCCTTGGATTCCATACCTGTTCCAACAACAGGAGCTTCTGTAGAAAGAAGTGGTACTGCCTGACGCTGCATGTTGGATCCCATCAGCGCACGGTTGGCATCATCGTTCTCCAGGAAAGGAATCATGGATGTAGCTACTGAGAATACCATCTTTGGAGATACGTCCATTAAGTCAAGGTTTACTTTATCAAATTCTGATGTATCCTCACGGAAACGTCCGGATACATGAGTATTTACGAAATGTCCATCTTCATCAACAGGTTCGTTCGCCTGTGCTACTACATAATTATCTTCTTCATCAGCTGTTAAATAAACAACTTTGTCTGTAACAACTGGATTCTCAGGATCTGATTTATCCAGTACACGATATGGAGCTTCGATAAATCCATACTCGTTAATTCTCGCATAAGTAGCAAGAGAGTTGATCAGACCGATGTTAGGTCCTTCAGGTGTCTCGATCGGACACATTCTTCCGTAATGTGTATAATGTACGTCACGGACTTCGAATCCGGCACGATCACGAGACAGACCACCTGGTCCTAATGCAGATAAACGTCTCTTATGTGTTAACTCAGATAATGGGTTGTTGTGGTCCATGAACTGAGATAACTGAGAACTTCCAAAGAACTCTTTCACTGCTGCTGTTACTGGTTTGATATTGATCAGTGACTGTGGTGAGATAGATTCAATATCCTGAGTTGTCATTCTTTCACGAACAACTCTTTCTAATCTTGAAAGGCCGATACGATACTGGTTCTGAAGCAGTTCACCTACAGCACGGATACGACGGTTTCCTAAGTGGTCAATATCATCATCATGTCCAATTCCATACTCTAAATGGATATTATAGTTGATGGATGCTAAGATATCTTCTTTTGTAATATGTTTTGGAATCAATTCATGAATATTCTTCTTCAGAGCTTCTTTTAATTCTTCTCCTTCATATCCTTCTTCTAAGATCTTCTCTAATACAGGATAGAAAACATCTTCATGAACACCGATCTCTTCTGGATTGAAATCTACATATTCAGCAAGATTTACTTCCATGTTAGAAAGTACTTTTGTAGCACCTTCTTCTGTCTGGATCATAACACTTGCTACGGCTGCGTTCTGGATCTTATCTGCAAGTTCCATGTCCACATTCCTTCCAGCTTCTGCTAATACTTCTCCAGTTGTTGGATCTAAAACATCTTCTGCTAAGATAAATCCACTGATACGATTTCTTAATGCTAATTTTTTATTGAATTTGTAACGTCCAACTTTCGCAAGATCATATCTTCTTGGATCGAAGAACATGCTGTTGATCAAGCTTTCCGCACTATCTACAGATAATGGTTCTCCCGGACGGATCTTCTTATATAATTCTAACAGACCATCTTCATAGTTATCAGATGGGTCTTTTTCAATACTTGCAAGGATCTTTGGTTCTTCACCAAATAATTCTTTGATCTCTGCGTTTGTTCCGATACCTAATGCACGGATCAAAACTGTGATAGGCACTTTTCTTGTACGGTCTACACGTACATTGAATACATCATTGGAATCTGTTTCATATTCAAGCCAAGCACCACGGTTTGGAATAACTGTGGAAGAGTATAACTCTTTACCAATCTTGTCATGAGCAATTCCATAATAAATTCCAGGGGAACGCACTAACTGACTGACGATAACACGTTCAGCTCCGTTGATGATAAATGTTCCTGTTGCTGTCATTAAAGGAAGATCGCCCATAAAAATCTCATGCTGCTTGATTTCATCAGTCTCTTTATTATGAAGTCTTACTTTCACTTTTAAAGGTGCAGCGTATGTTGCATCTCTTTCTTTACATTCTTCAATTGAATATTTGACGTCATCTTTACATAATTGATAGTCAACAAATTCCAAGCTTAACTGATCGCTGTAATCTTCGATTGGGGAGATATCTTCAAATACCTCTGCTAATCCTTCTCTTAAAAACCAATCATAGGAATCCTTTTGAATTTCGATCAGATTTGGTACTTCAAGGACGTCATCCTGTCTGGCATAGCTGATTCGCATCCCTGTACCTGATTTTATTGGCTGTATTCTGTTCTTTTCCATGGACGTTTTTCACCTCTTGATCTAAACCTGGTTTATATACTACATCAACTGTAAGAAACCCTCTATCTTACTATATCTTTCTTACAATCTTATTCTTAATTTTACATAGAGTGTGGGCAGACAAACCCACATTAAGACATTTTCTTATATTACCACATAGAATTTATCATGTCAATAACTATTTTTAAATACATGAAAAAAGCACCTGAAAATGTTTCTCATCTGCCTTTTTCAAGTGCTTTTTATTGAATTACGTTTTCTACATTTCTTTGATATACTTCGCGATCTCATCAATACAGTCTTGTGTCTGTGGAAGGCTTCCAAGACGATCGAAGAACCCATGGTCTAGTCCTTCATAATAAATGACATCAACATCTTTTCCTTGTTCTTCTAACTTTTTCACAAATTCTTCATTACAGATCTTAAAATAATCGAATTCTGCTTCGATCATCAGAACCTTTGGCAAACAATCAAGATGTTCACTGAATAATGGGGAAATTTCTCCATCTAAAGTTGATTCTCCATTTTGTAAATACAGATCATTCATAGAATCATTTAACTCTTTAAAACGAAACAGACGGTTCATGATATAATCCTTTTGTTCTTCTTCCATCTGGTATAGTGAGTAATCCCAATGGTATGGTGTATCTTCTGCTACACTCATATCCATAACTCCGTACACAGATACAACCAGTTTCATCCTTTGTTTTTTATCTTTCAGACAAACATTAACTGCCAAATGGCCTCCTGCACTTTCTCCCATGATCGCCATCTTATCCGTATCAATATTGAATCTATCTGCATTTTCTTCTAACCAATCGATCGTTCCAAGCACGTCTTCTTCCGCTCCTGGATATGGAGTTTCAGGTGCCAGACGATATTCCGGTGAGACAACAACCGCACCAGATTGTTGTGCAAGATAGCGGCATTGATTTCCTTTTGTCTTTACATCACCACCGATAAATCCTCCTCCATGAACAAATAACACAAGATTCCTTTTTTCTTTTGAATCTTTTTGATCTTTTCTTTCGTAAATGGTGATCTCGATCATATGATCTTTCAATGGTATGATCTTTGTCGTTTCTATGATTTCTTCTGTTGTGATATCCTCACCTTCACGTTTCATGTCTATTCGAATCTGTCCAAGATCGATATCTTCCAGCAAAATATCATTTTCCTTATAAAATTCACCAACTCTTGGTGCTCCTTTTGCTTTTTCTCTCTGCAAAACTTTCTTTTCAAATGCATGTTGTTTCGTTTCTTCCAGTTTTTTCTTTATTACCTTCTTCATAATTATGCCTTTCTTCAAAAAATCCCAAAGAATGAAATTCTCTGGGATTTTATCTTTATAGTTATTTTGTTTCTTCTATCAGGTAATTCGCAACTTTCTCGTCTGTGATCAGTACATTCACATAACCACCTCGAAGTACTCCGAGAATTGCCTCTTTCTTGTCAAGACCATAAGCAACTCCGACACGGATTGGTATTTTCTTAAATTCTTCAAGATCAAGACTTAGCAAATGTTCTTCAAATTCATCTTTCACCAGCTTTCCATCTTTATCTACCACATGGGAAAGAATTTCTCCTGTACCACCTTTTTTCTGTAATCTCTCAAATTCTTCCATCGGAATAAATTCTGCATTTGTCAAAGCTGAGTTATGATCTAATGTTCCTATACCAGCTACTGCAATATCAGCACTCTTTGCAAGATCAAACACTTCTTTGATACTTTTCTCTTCCATGAAAACTTTTTTAGCTTCTGGAGATGTCACATATTGTGGTGCAAGCATCTGATAACTATTTCCATTAATGATCTTCGCTACTGCTTCGATCAGATAATTTGAATAAGCCATTCGATATCCCTTATCCATTGAAACCGATATATTCGTTGCTGCCATCAATGGTACAACATTCACATCATCCGTTTTTAAAAATTTAAGTCTCACATCTTTTCCGAGAAATTCTACCATATTCTGTAGTGTAACTCCTCTTGTAAGAGCGATTGTCATATGGTTTTTTAAAGTTCTCAGCAGATAGTCTGATGCAAAAAATGCGATCTCTTCTTTTAAATCATTCTCATTAAGTGAACTTGCGATCACAGCTTCCTTCAGACCAAATCGTTCTTCCAATCGTCCTTCAAGATTAATTGCTGAATCTTCTGGATAATTAATCTTAATCTGCACATATCCATGTTTCTTAGCCTGCGCCAGTGCTCTTGATATCGTTGTTCTTGATACATTTAATTTTTTACCGATTTCTTGTTGCGACAATCCTTGTTTATAATGCATTTCAACTACTTTGATAATAAAACGTTCTTCCCTCAACTTCCCTGCCCTTTCTATCATTACTCGTCATTGTATATCTTTAACCATAGTATATATAACATTAGCAAGGGACGTCAATCAAAAGCTTTGCAGCCTTTTAAATAATCACTCCAATGCATCCCAGAACCAGAGAAATAATTGTAACTCCTAATGTTGCTGCAAAATAATTACGTTTTACTTTTGCTAAATATCCCCAGATACAAAGCACTACGATCAATGGAAGAATTCCTGGTGCGATAGAATTAAGGATAGACTGTAAAGTTGTTGTATATGTACTTGTTGCAAATTTGATTGGTGTTGATACTGTTACATATGTTGCTGCAAGTCCACCCATCATGAATAATCCAAGAATACTTGCACCTGTGATGATCATATTGATCAATCCAGATTTCAGCATATTTTCTGCAAATGAATATCCAAATGTATAACATTTTGATGTTAAGAAATATCCAATTCCAAAACAGATCACTGTTAATAATACGATTGGTCCAATACCACCTAATGGATTTCCCTGTTTAGCAAGTGGTAAGAATAGTCCAATAAACAGATACATTAATGTTGACCATGAGATCGTATCTCCAATACCTGCTAAAGGTCCCATCAAACCTGTTTTTAAATTGACGATCATTTCACCTGGAATCGCATCATAATTTCTTGATTTCTTTTCTTCCATAGCAAGTGTCAGTCCTAAACATGGTCCTCCACCCCAATGAGCTTCTGTGTTAAAGAATGTCATATTACGTTTTAATGCTTCAATATAATGTGGTTTATCTTCTTTATTTGGATAGAATTTCTTTAATGCTGGTACTAATGCTGCACAAAATCCTGGTGCTTGCATTCTTTCAAAACTATGACAGATCTCTGCTGTAAACCAGTAGACCAAATATGATTTTAAGATATCTTTCTTAGACAGGATTCTTTCTTCCTGTTCAAATTCTTCTTCATCCTCGTCTTCGTCTTCATCTTCATCTTCATCATATCTAGCATTGCTTGTGTATTCATTCTTTGTAAATGTTACATAAAGGAATGTGATAAATGCTCCCATCATTAACAGTGGAATCGTTCCAATCTTTGTATACTGGATCAGGAAAAATCCTGCGAAGAAAAATGGAATAAATTTTGGTTTTGAGATCAGGTTAGCAATGATTGCAAAACCTACCGCTGGCAAGCATGCTCCCATAGCTGTCAGACCGTTTGTTACAAATTTAGGGATATCATCTAAAACGCCCTGTAGTGCACCACTTCCGAAGTATAATGCAACTGTGAGCAGTGAAGCAAAGCATATCAATCTCATAAGTCCCACACCAACGATAGACCATCCGATCATTCCTTTTGCATCACCTTTTTCTGCATAAACATCTGCTTTTTGTGCAAAGAACCCTGCCGCCAGATAAAGCAAGTTCGAAATCTGAACTCCTAAAAGCCCTACTGGAACTGCAAGTGCAACTGCGGCATTCGTGTTAAGTCCTGATGCCATTGCAACTGGTATTGCAACGTAAGCCGCAAGACATGGGTCTGTAGGCTGGTTTCCACCAGCAGCGATAACGCCTAAATAAATCAGCTGTAATGATGCCCCGATCATCATTGCATGTGGCATATCACCAAGAACCGCTCCAACGATCACTGCATTAAAAATGACCGTATTATACATAAATGCTCCCGCTGTATATGGAATACAGCATTTTGCAATACCACAGAACAGTCCAAGCAATATTGCCTGTGTTAAACTAATTGTCATGTTTTCATCCTCCTTAGCTTTTCATATATTTATTGAACATTTGGAAATGTCTTTTTGACTATATCCAGAGATTCCTTTTTATCTGTAGGCTGTGTCTGGAAATATAATTTCACACCATCTTTCTCAAGATCAAATAATGTCTGTGCCTCTTCTTCTGTAAATCCTGTAGATTTATAGATCTGTTTACGATCTCCGATAATAGACATATTACCTAATGTGATCTCATCAAATTTCACACCTTTGTCTGCTAATTCTTTGATCTGTTTTACATCTTTAAACAGTACGAACACATTTAAGTTTCCAAATTGATTCTTCTCCCAGATCTCAACAGCCTTATCAACTGAGAAAATACTTACTTTGATCTCTGGTGGTGCTGCGAATTTTAATACATTTTTCTGCATCTTGTCTTTCGCCACGTTATTGTCAATTACGACAATCTTCTGTGCCTTAAACACTTTTACCCACTGTGTTACTACCTGCCCGTGGATCAGTCTGTCATCCACTCTTACTGCTAAACTCTTTGCCATATGCTTTTTCTCCTTTCACTCTTCAACATTTCAAAAAGTTTCTTTATTCGTCATCTTCATCGTCATCGTCACTTAGGAAACCTTCGGTATCAACTCTGAAAATCCCATTCTTACCATTCTCTACTGTATCTAAACTAAAGTCTTTTCCTGACATTCCCTCTCTTGCAAGTACTGCATTCACTAACATTGGAAGGTTCATTCCTCCGACAACTTCCAGTGGTTTCTCTGTCTCCTGAATATGGCGCATTACCTGATTACAAGGAGTTCCGCCGAACAGATCGACCAAGATCATGCTTCCTTCTGGAAATTCATTGATCGTTTCTACAAATGCCTCTCTATATTTGTCAATATCATCTCCTGGTTCTAAGGAATATGCTGCAATGTTCTCACTCTCACCAAACAGCATCTTCGCTGTATCAACTAATGAAACTGCAAATGGCCCATGGCTTAATAAAATTATTCCTGGCAGATCTTTATTTACTTTCTCTGGCTTATAACATTTCACGTTTTTTCTCCTTTAATGCATGGTTGTGAACATTATTTCACTATAATGTTCTTTCGTTCTTTCTAGCATTATTATATATCTGTTTTGTTCTTATGTCAATACAAAATGAACATTTTTTCATTATATTGTTCATTTTCACTTTTTGTCACTATTATATACTGACAAAAGGAAAAAGAGGCTTTGGCAGAAACCACCACGATCGACTCTACATTCGTAAATCTTTTTACGAGAAAGTTTTTATAAAAAAATAGACAG
>OLPA01003775.1_pt1 | contig 10037 bp, 8 predicted proteins | sample 1672811 | NCBI WGS metagenome assembly OLPA01 (sample SAMEA3136726, study PRJEB25190) | human gut metagenome | biome: human gut; feature: human-associated habitat; material: faeces | place: Austria | collected 2013
AATGCAGGAGGAAGTAACGCGGGGCGCCGTGACACTCATTGTTGACGGAGCCAAGTTAAGCGAACATGTCTTTGAAAAGGCCGTCAAAAAGTTTTCGGAAGAAATCCAGAAAACTTGACGTTAAGAGTTGATACATGGCAGACGGGAGGATAACCATATCTGTCAAAATGTGTCCGCAGCTACAAGTAGTGTTTCCGGGTATGCCTAATACCTACCCGCATTACAGTTCCAGACGGGTCTAAAAGCTGTGAGAATAAGGGCGAGAAAGCCATAGAACAACTCCCTGTGAAAGGAGCCTTTGTTTGTGATTTCTCATGTATTAGTCTTATGCCAACGTAAGGTAGGACACTTTCAAATACTTCCTGTCATACAAACGGGAATGCGCCTTTCAACGATATAATCTGATAGCAATACCCCATTTTTCATATACATGTAGTAAGATATTTTTCAATATTACATATTATTGAGTTAACCTCCGCAATGTTTTTCCGAAGAAGTCGATGCAGTTCCTGATTAATTTCGACATCTTTTCCCTTAATGCAAATTGTTTTCTCGCCAAATGTGATGTGCCCTAATCTATTACGATACATATTCACTTTGTCAATGTAGTATTGTTTAAAATCAGACGGGCAGGCAGTGGAAGGTAAGTGGTATGTTGTGGAGAGAATCGGTAAAATTGCCTGAAAAATATCTAATCTATCGGAAATACTTAATAAGTGTTCATCGTTGTTAGCATATTCAAAAACAACCGATGCTGATTTTGCAGTTTCGACTTGCTTTGTAACCCATGCCTTCTTTCTGTCTAGCGAGCCTAAGAGGACTTCTATTAACGATGATTTCTGGGTATCATCAAATTTTTGCCAACAGATATTCAACATTTCCTTTATTCTCAATTCAAAATCACTGGTATTATCGAGAACGAACCCACGTAAATTAACAACATCTTCTGAGCGTTTTACGATTTTACCAATAATCTTTTCAACTTTTTCAGTAAAAACTGTGTAGTCTCGTTTAGTTAGATAAACTCCATCAATTGGTGGCATCTTTGCTCTAATAGCAGTTAACATAGCTTCTTCTTCTGAAGAATAAAACAATATGTCTGTTAGTATACTACTTTCTCGTAGAGCGGCAACAATAGTATCACCAGTTACTTCGTCTGCCAATTTGAAATCCATTAAAATCAAATCGTAATCGTTCCCGGTTAATTCATCGATATTGAAATCATCCCCGCTTTTACGAATAATTGATGGGACTAAATAGTGTGTTTTTAGAATACCTTCAATGCGTAGCCTTTCCATATTATACCAAGTTGGTTCATCTTCAAACCAAAGTATCTTGAATATCGTATTCATTTTGTTAGCCTCACAATCAGCTTAAAACCTTGGTGATATGTAGTATCGATTTCAACAGTACCCTTCATCTCGTCTACCAACTGCTTGACATGAAATAGCCCTATCCCATAGCCTTTTTTCTGTCTGTTTGAAGAAAATCCCCACTCAAACAAGGATTTGGGATCAATGTTTTCGGCAAGACCTATGCCGTTATCTGAGAAAGCGGCTTCTACACATTTACCTGTTTCTTCCAAAGAAATTTGTAAAAACGTTGCACCTGCTTTGACTGAATTACTAGCGATATTGTCAATAATTACACCAATTGATGATGAATCAAATTTACAATCAAAGGCGCGGGTATCTTTTGCTAACTCGTATTTTAAACCTTCAATTGTAAATCCTGCATCAATATATTGGCGAATGAAATCATAGAGACTATGTGGTCCACTTTGTTTTAGCGATTGATTCCCGTGTATCGCCAAATCAGCGAGCTTGTGGGCTTTCTCATTCGCTTGTTGGATTTGTCCTATGATTGATAATATAAAATCTTTATTTTCAAGATCCATAGGAGCTATAAGTTCTCGTAAATAACTTATATTTCCCCTTGAGGCATCTGTTAAAGTATATATAGAGTGAAATCCATTCACGAGGTTTGTTACATTTTGATTAGCTGCACCTTTAAGGAAATAGATTTGACGCTCTCTAGCCAGCCCCTCTCTTTTTGTCTTCGCCAATTCCTTTGAATTTTCTGCATTTTCTTCTTCAAGTTGGATGTTGTGTGAAATAATTGACTCGGTTCTCTTTTTTAGGGTCTGTGTTAAACTAATAAGCCCAGTATCTTGTGTACGTTCAGCAGCACTTTCCAATTTTTTCAGAGACACAGTAATACTATCTTGACTACCTTGCGTATTGCTCTTAGTAAGAATATCTGGATTATAGTCCACACTAACAATATCTTTGGAATCAACGCTAGTAATAAACTGCGAAATAATTTGCTCGCCTATTTCACTTGGAGATATTGTGTGCTGTGGATCAGACTTTAACGGTTCCCCCCAATTGATTAGATTAACAACATATTTCTCAAGAACTTTTAATACTTTTTCAAGAAATAGGTCAGCCAACATATCAACAGCTGGAGTTTGAATAAATCCATGTGCACGGCTTGTTGTCTCCAAAAATTGGTCATTATCACCTTTTATTGATATGCGCCCCATGATTTCGCGAGTTCCCAAGAACCGCTTCCAACCTTGAGCCTTTCTTTGGTCAATACCAAAAAAATCCTGTCCTGGCTCGCCATAAGGATTTATTCTAAAACCGTTCTTGTATATAAAGACAGACCCATAATTCTTCGGCTGCACTCCTCCCATTTGTCTAGTAAAACTTGCCTTAGCACTTTGATTTAAATAAAACACGACAATAGATATATCCCGCAATCCGTAGTAGTTTCTATTTTTTTCAACAAAGGAAAAAATATATTCACCACGATCAGTCAATTTACTTGTGATTAACTGGCCATTTTCAGAAATATTTACTTCAATACTAGTCGTTTTAATATTCAGCTTTTCGAATATGTCATTGTGTATGATACCATTTACAATATCGCGATCAGGGTTTATTCCGGCTTTGCCAAGTACCTTGTTATCATTTTCTCGTTCAGCTGGAACGATAAGCTCAATGTCAAAAGGAAGTTCCCCTTTATTGGCATCAGGACTAATCAGTTTCATCAAGGAGCGCTTTAATCTTAGCAATTCATCTCTGCTCCAACTTTCACGTAATGCATCTACAATCAAAGTCGTCCCCTTTGAAAACCCGCTAGGGAGTTCAGCAACGGTTGAGTACTGAACCGGAATATTCATAAATTCCTGCGTATCATCCAATTCAAATTTATTCCAGTTTACCTCGACTTTGTTTGCAGATACTTCGGATTCTGTTTTAGTAATTAGCGTTAATAGCGTACCTAGGCGATCACATGAAAAACGGCCAACGCCTTTTGCTCCAGCTACCTCTCGTTTGATTTCGTCTCGAAAGGATGATTTTTCGCGATTTTTAGGTTTCTTCTCCGAATATGCAACAAATAGCCATTTCTCAACAATGTCATTATATGTCATGCCGCAACCATTATCAGAGATAATAATTTGATCATGGCCCTCGTCTGTTTTAATAAAGGAAATATCGACTTTATATGCTCCAGCATCATAAGAATTTTTGACCAACTCAAATATCGCAATGTATTTATCACTAATCAGATCGCGACCGATTATATTCTTTAATCCCGCGCTTACACGGAAAGATAAAGTGCTATTCTGATTTGTCATTTGAAAGCACCTCCCAAATTGCAATTCCTATTTGCTCAGCAAACAAGGGCGGAACTGCATTGCCGACTTGCGTATATCGTGGCACCTCTTGTTTGCGACGGTTCCCACCGGATGTATACTTGCCCTTGAATTCAAACCAATCCGGGAAACTCTGTATGCGCGCATGTTCGCGTACTGTTAAAATACGTGGCTCAGCATAGTGCACAATTTCATCAGGTATTGATGTAATAGTTGGTGCTTGTGCATTTCTATTAAGTACAGTAACACCACGTCGGTTTAGATTGGGAACAATATTATCTTCTGGTGTGATTCGTTTCCCCAACGGGGCATGGGCCAACAAATCGTTATGTAGCGCTATTGTATCTTTTCGATGATTTACAAAACGATGACTGTCTACTACGCCTGTTTCCGACTCAATACTTTGCCGCATTAATCTCTGATAACCAGATTGAATGGGTCCATATAGACCAGCTTGGAAACCTTTAGTATCAGGAGAAGGCCTTGTTCCATGAACTCTTTCCAAATCACTAATTGCTTCGTAGACTGTTGTTTTGCATGTAATTCCCTTTGATTTGCAAAAGGATTCTTTACTTTTGTTAAGCACTTCAAAGACTTTCTTGGGAGAACGCTCTTTCATTGCTACGAGAATAAAACGTTTCCTATTCTGCGGGACACCATATTCTGACATGTCTACAATTTGGTGCATTGTCTTATAGCCCAGACGTTTTAATGCCCTTTCAACATAAGAAGAGTATTGTTTAGTTCCTTTTTTTCCCTTAAAGTTTACTGTAAAACCATGAACATTTTCAAAAATAATTGCTTCTGGTAACACAAGTTTGATAAATTTAATATAGGACTTAACAAGTTTGTTGCGTTGATCATTTTCGTCACGTTTTCCTGCCATTGAAAATCCTTGACAAGGGGGGCCACCTGCAACCAAAGTGACCTTCCCCTGTAATGCGCGAAGATCGTCAGCGTGCTTTTTTAATAGTTCATTTATATCACATTCTTGAATCGGTAACCACGAAGGCCATAAAAAGTGTTCTTGATTATCTATGAGATTATGCTTGAGGGTGGAAAATGCATCGGCATTTTTTTCAATGGCAAATAGGCCTGTCCAACCAGCACTCAATAAACCGGTAGACAAGCCTCCACAGCCCGCAAAAATGTCAATGTAAATTTTTTTATCCATCATAACGAAGCACCCCATAATCGGATACAATAATTCATATTAATTATATCACAAAAAAATCAAAAAGCAATAATGAGGTAATTTGAAATGCCATTCTGTCATTTTTCAAGAGTGTATAAAGGAACATCATGGACAGACCTAAAAGGCAACGAACAACTCCAACTTTTTAGAAACTGTAAAAAGTTGGAGTACACAGAACTCGTTTCCGTTGTAGTGGATCAAGAGGAGTTCGAGCAGATATGTAATGATGTGTCTATCGTGAGGAGTTGTTACCAGAAATATACTCATCAATCAATTGCTGATTTAGAGGGAAAATGGAAATGCATAGTCATCAGGAGTCAACATAGTAAGCGAAAGATTATTTTATATACGGCAGGACGAATTTATCCGCTTTACGCTGCGGTTTCTGAATAAGCAGCACGTAGTTATTTATCTGTTCCCTTTGAACGACCAGCAACGTATCCAAATTCTGCTTGACGGTATCGTATTCCTGAACTTTGGTTCTTGCGGCTTTGTATTCCGCAAGGAGCCGTTCTTCTGCGGCGAGGTTGGTGAGCTCCGCTTTCATACTTTCCGTTGTCGGCAGCGGTACAGCACCCAAGCGCTTTAATTCTCTGGCGGCAGCTTCATCCGCTCATCTATGAGCCGTTTTTCATCCTCCGTGACATAAAAATTCATCTAGATATTCCGTTTTCGGTTCGCCATGCACTGTCTCCGTTCTTCATAAGAGTTTGGGATAATCCTAACAAGCATTCTTCATTTTCGGGCAAGAAACCTGAAAATACGAAAAATCGCAAGCGTGTATTCGCTTGCTGTGCTTTCCATCGAAGCCTTACCTTCTATTTTCTATCTACTAAATACTACAATCTGGAAAATGGTAAAATGGCTGTATCCGAAAAGGAAAATAGAAAAATGCCACGACTGAACCTCCGTTATAGAGTGATCTGTCGTGGCATTGCATTGTGAATTTATTTTTGCTGAGCCATTTTCCGATACTCAATGGGCAGGAGTCCCGTACTCTTACGAAACAATTCCGCAAACCGGCTAGAAGTAGAGTAGCCGATCATTTCCGCAATCTGTCCTATCGTGAAATCCGTATCAATCAGCAAATGCTCTGCCTGGCTCATGCGGCGCTGTTGAATATACTCTGTGATTGTGCAGCCCTGCAGCTGCTTAAAAGATGTTTTCAGCTTGGTGGTTCCCATACAGGCGATTTTTGCAAGCCGCTCCAATGGGATATCAAACGCATAGTGGTCATTGAGATAAGCAGTCACATTTTCCAATTGTGCTATATCCTGGTCGGATAGATGTTTCTCCTTGCGGGAGAGAATTTTTTTCTGTTCTTCCACCACAAGGGATACGGCCTCGGCCACTTTCGCTTCATAAAATAGTCCTGCGGCAATCCCATCCCCACGGTAGACCTTTACCTCATGGAGCAGCTTTGCCATAGCCGGGAAGTCTGTGGTCTGATCAACCTGCCGGAAAGCTGCAAGTGGGCTGATATAGTCCCCCGGATATTGTTTTTGCAAATAATCCTCATAGTATGCAGGCATGACTTCGATACCAATAGACCGGATGGGGATTTTTTTATGGATGATTGCCTTGTATGGCTTATAGCCGCCAATAAAGGCTTTGATACATCCGGCAGACATCCGCCGGTAAGGATTTAATTCTTCGCCGGAGATGGATTCATACTGAGTAATACTCAGAGCTTCCGGCAAATGAAATTCCATGAAGAAATCCTCATGGAAATAAAAATCATGGATTTTAATGTCGTACAGATCTTTTTTCGCATAGACCCAGTAAAAGCCTTCTCCAAATTCAGGCAATAACTGCCAGCATTGTCCGGCAGAATTGAAGTGGTTATTGCTATCTACCGGGATAAAATGGTTATCTGTTAAAAGCGGCTCATAGTAATCCGCAATAATGTTATTGTTCAAATGACGGCCTCCTTTGCAACGATTGGACGGAGTTTTGCAACGAAAAGACGAATGTGTCTGTAATGTATTGCAGCCCACCCGTAAAGTTAGTATGATATAGGCCGTGGTTAGCAGCAACTAATCATAATATAACAGATTTCAGACGGTAGGTCAACCGTTCTTGAAAGCAGGAGGAAAAAATATGAGTAATCAAGTAAATGCAAAGGCAGGATTGTCTGTCAAGGACTTAGTAACAACGGGAATTTTTACTGCGCTTCTGTTCGTATTCATCATGGTAGGAGGCGTCTTTTTTGCTACCAACCCGGTGCTGACCTTTTTCATGCCCGCCGGGAGTGCTTTGCTTGCCGGACCAATTTATCTGCTGATGATCGCAAAAGTACATAAACGCTGGAGCGTCACGATCATGGGCGTTATCATGGCCATTATCTGGTTTGTCACTGGTATGCACTGGGCGTTTGCGTTGGGCTATCTCATTATGGCTGTCGTAGCTGATTTTGTTGCCGGTACAAAGCAGTACAAGAGCAAGAAGATCAACAGTCTGTCCTATATCCTTTTCTCCTTGGGCGGAACAGGGTCGTACCTTGTTTTCTTTGCTGATCCCCAGGGGTGGGCGCAGACCATGTTGGGAAATGGAACCGAGCAAAGTTATATCGACACCATGCAGACGACCGCAAATGCGGGAATCTTTATCGCCATGTTTGCCGCTCTCCTTGTAACAGCTTCTATCAGTGCATTTGTAGGCTGCAAAATGTTGAAGAAGCAGTTCGAAAAAGCGGGTATTACAGCATGATGGGTAACACCGTCCAGAAAGGGCTTTGGCTTGACCCGCGGGCCAAGCTCTTTCTTATTTTGATGTGTGTACTGAGTTCCATGTTCGCACCTTCTCTTACCTATCAGTTTGCGCTTGTCCTGCTGATTGCTGTATTAGGAGTGCTTTGTGGAAAGTGGAAATATGCCGTAAAAGGGGTATGCTTTTATGCGTTAGTCTGTGTACTGACAGTCTGGATCATGGCGGCTATGATGGGGACGCTGCAGACCATGTTTGTTGCGTTCCTTGGGCTATTTCACAAGGTTTACGCCTGCGGGATGCTGGCAGGGATAGTCTTGTCTACAACAAAGGTCAGCGAATTTTTATCCGCCATGAACCGAATCCATGCCCCGAAAAAATTTGTCATCACATTTGCGGTCATGCTGCGCTATATTCCAACCGTCCAGGAGGACTGGCATTTTATCAAGGACGCCATGCGGATGCGGGACGTATCGCCCTCCCTAGGCGGATTCCTTTCCCATCCGGGAATGACAGTAGAGTGTATCTATGTTCCGCTGATGATGATGGCCTCCAAGGCAGCGGACGAGCTTTCTATCGCTTCTGTTACCCGCGGGATCGAGAATCCCAATCCCCGGACCTGTCTTGTCCAGATAAAATGCGGGATTGCAGATTGGACGGCGATGTTGATTGCGGTTGCTTTCTTTATTTTTGAATTATGTAAGCGGGGAGGTGTGATCAGGTGATTGAGTTTGAAAATGTATCATTTTCTTATGAGGGACAGGAGCATGACAGTCTGCATGGAATCAGCCTGAAAATTGCAGACGGGGAATGTGTCCTGTTCTGTGGCCGCAGCGGGTGTGGGAAAACAACGGTCACAAGGCTGGTAAACGGCCTGATCCCACAATTTTATCAGGGAGAACTTCAGGGGCGCGTGCTAGTGGACGGACAGGAAATCAGTGACCTGCCCATGTATCAGATCGCTGCAAAGGTGGGGTCTGTGTTTCAAAATCCCCGGACACAGTTTTTCAATGTGGATACGGACAGTGAGATTGCCTTTGGAATTGAAAATGAAGCCAGGCCGGTAAAGGAACTGGAGGAACGGGTAGAACAGACAACAAAAGATTTGCATATTGAAAAGCTACGGAACCGAAATATTTTTGAACTGTCGGGCGGGGAAAAACAGAAAATCGCGTTTGCGTCGGTCTATGCCATGAACCCGGAAATCTATCTGCTGGACGAACCATCCTCAAATCTGGACATGGCTTCCATCCAGGAATTGAAAGAACATCTGCGGCTGATAAAGAGCCAGGGCAAAACCATTTTGATTGCGGAACACAGGCTCTATTATCTGATGGAGCTGGCAGACCACATTGTTTATCTGGAAGATGGGGAAATAGCAAGGATTTTTACGCCAGAGGAATTTCTCCGTTTGACGGAAAACGAACGGGAACACATGGGGCTGCGGGCAGTTGACCTGACAAGGGTTCTTCCTCCAGCCACCCATCCTACGGTTCTCCCTCCTACATTAGCAATCCGTGATGTTAAGCTGCGTTATAAAAAGAGGACGATTCTACACCAAATTGCTCTTTCTGTCGCAAAGGGAGAAGTCATTGGGGTTGTCGGTCATAATGGAGCCGGAAAAACCACGTTTTCCCGTGCTCTGTGCGGGCTTCATAAAGACTGTGAAGGTGAGTTCCTTTGGAATGGTCAGCCGCTAGAACACAAGTTGAGGCTGAAACGCTCTTATATGGTGATGCAGGATGTGAACTATGAATTGTTTGCAGAAAGTGTGGAGGCAGAATGTTCCTTCGGAATTCGAAACCCGGATCAGGATTTAGTAGAAACAACCATGGCGGAACTGGGGCTTACAACCTACCGGGAACGCCATCCCAACACGCTTTCCGGTGGACAGAAGCAGCGGGTGGCTGTGGCAGTCAGCATGATCTGTGGAAAAGATTTGCTGGTGTTCGACGAGCCCACCAGCGGACTGGACTTTGACAGCATGGCGCAGGTGGCGGGATTGATCAAACGGTTATCCGAACAGGGAAAAATCATTTTTATTGTCACCCATGATTTTGAATTTGTCTGCCGTACCTGCTCACGTGTCTTGCATTTTGATGAAGGGGAAATGCCGGATGACATCCCTGTTGTGATGGATTTCCTCCCAAAGATCCGGGAACTGTTCTCTGTTTCAGGGGGAAAGGAGATGTGAAGTGATGAAACAGAAAAAGGAAAACAGGATTACATTGCTGCTTCAATGGGCTGGTGAGCAAAAAATCTGGCTGCTACTGGCAATTCTGCTGGCTATGGCAAGCGGCCTATGCATCATTGTTCCGTATATTGGGATTTACCGTGTGATGGATGCCGCTTTCCAGCATATCTGCACAAACGAGCTTGTCGTACAGACGATCATGATGATTGCCGTTTCTGTGGTTCTGCGCTTTGTTTTATTTGGGTGTTCCGGCGTGGCTGCTCATAAAGGTGCTTACG
>OLPA01003779.1_pt1 | contig 10029 bp, 10 predicted proteins | sample 1672811 | NCBI WGS metagenome assembly OLPA01 (sample SAMEA3136726, study PRJEB25190) | human gut metagenome | biome: human gut; feature: human-associated habitat; material: faeces | place: Austria | collected 2013
CTGGCATTTTACTAATTCGTACAAAAATGTATTGTTTATGAAAAAAATATAAGGGTATCAGCCCAAAAGGAGAAAAATATGGCTCAAATTAAATTAACTCCAGAAGACCTACGTGCTTCAGCACAACGTTATGCACAAGGTTCTCAAGAAATCGATCAAATCCTTACTACTTTGACTCATGAACAACAAGTCATCGACGCAAACTGGGATGGATCTGCGTTTGATAGCTTTGAAGCACAATTCAACGAATTGTCTCCAAAAATCAAACAATTCGCTCAATTGTTGGAAGACATCAACGGTCAATTGATCAAAGTTGCTGATATCGTTGAACAAACTGACCAAGATATCGCTGCACAAATCCACTAAGATAGTCTTGGAGGTGATCTTACTTCTTGTAGGTAGATCACCCTTTTGTCTTTTGATATATAGAAAATAGGTGTTAGATTCTTAATTCCTAACCCCTATTTTGTATCTATGAATTAGAAAAAGGAAAAGGTATGGAAGTTAAAAATAAAAAATGGTCAATCCTTTTACAGTTTGAACCATTATAACATATAAGAAAAATTAGTTTTTACCTTCAATAAAATATGTGGCTTCCATATCAGCAGTTGATAAAGCAAAGGCTAATGGGAACATCTCAAATGCAGCACCAACATTACGAGCATCTTCACTACCTGAAAAGCCCATATGGTAGCGAATTGCAAAAGCTTCTTCCCTTGTTAAACGCATATAGCCGCTAATCATATAGACACTTTTCTCACCATGTCCATATGGTAGAGTATCATTGTATTCAAATGTTGGAACCTGTTTCCATTGACCATTTTCTTTAACATTTCTTGTTCCTTTTTTATAACAATTAATCTTGCACAAATCGTGCAACAAAGCCACAATAGCAATACTCTCATCATTATAATTTAAACCATAAGTTGTTTTAACCCTTGTTCTTTCTAAATAGTCTTTGAGACAATCATAAACATTTAAACTATGTTCAACTAATCCACCATCGTAATTTCCATGATATCTAGCACTAGCTGGTGCATCAAAAAAATCAGAACTATGTGACATTAAATATTCTAATAATTTATCACTACCTTCTCGATGAATATATTTCTTATAAACTTCAATAAATCTTTCCTTATTATTCATGACCTCACATCCTTTTTCAAATTATAACAAATTTAAACAAAAAGTACATCTATTCATATACCTTTTGTTTAGAGAAAATTTGCACTGTTGTTTCTAATAGACTTTCTTGTTTGACCTTTCTAAGGTCTAAATGGAATATCTTTAATGTGAATTGTAGAATGAACCCAATACCAAAAACACAAATAAGAGTCCCTATTCCTACTGGAGCACCCAGCATAAATCCAATAATAAAAACACTTATTTCAATAATGGCTTTAATTGTACCTATAGACATATGATTTGATTTTTTAGCAATTGCGATTAACATCGCATCACGAGGACCTACACTTAAACCAGCACTGGTATATAAATAGACACCAAAAGATTGAATAAATAAACTAGTAATAAGTAATATAATTGCAAGCGGTAACGATGTTATTTGTGGAATAAATTCAAAAGATAAAAATAAATCTGTTGTTTTACCAATAATCATAATATCCAACAATGTGCCAAATCCAATGGGTTGTTTAAGAATAATATCAATGAACAATACAAATATACCAGTTAATAATACAACGGTACCATATTGAATAGGTAATACATTTGTTATACCTAATGCAAATGTATCCCATGCATTAACACCAATTCCTGATTGGATACTTAATGTTGCTCCAAATGCAAAAACAGGCATAGATATCAATAATCTTATAAATCTCTTTGAATACATATTTTTTCTCCCTAATGCTTTCGTTTTTATCTTATCAATATTATAATGAAGGTAATGTAAAAAGCAAGATAAGTAGGTGTAAATAATGAAGAAAGTCAAAACAAATGTATTAAGAATACTTGAGCAAAAACATATTGATTATGAAACAAGAGAATATGATTATGATGATGAACATCTAAGCGGGCAGTATATAGTTTCACAAGTTGATTTACAGGCAGATGAAATTTATAAGACCTTAGTTTTAAGTTGTCATAATGGGTATCTTGTTTGTTGTATTCCGATATTAGAAGAGATTGATTTAAAAAAACTTGCGAAGGTTAGTGGGCATAAGAGTGTATCAATGATCCATCAAAAAGATTTATTCAATGTAACAGGATATATCCGTGGTGGGTGTTCGCCTATTGGAATGAAAAGGACATTTAAAACATATTTTCAAGAAGACATGAGCCATATGAACAAAGTTGCAGTTAGTGCTGGAAAACGTGGGTTGCAAGTGATAATAGCTCCAGAAGAATTAAGGAAATGTGTGAATGGGGAATATGCAGATGTGATGAGAAGAGGAAAATAAAGGTTCTTAAACTGTTAATTAGGTCTTAGACACGAACGAAGTGATGGAGTTACAAATATATATTGATAGAAATGTATAAATGGAGGTTTAAGAAAAATGTTTTTATTTATCATGTTATTTTTATGGCTTTCAATTATAAGCTTTGATATAATTAAACTAAGAGGTGAATAGATATGGATTACAATACAAATTATGAAAGATGGTTCAATTGTGAAACATTAGATCCATCATTAAAAGCAGAGTTAATTGCAATGAATGAAAAAGAAAAAGAAGATGCTTTCTACACTGATTTAGAATTTGGAACTGCTGGGATGAGAGGAATACTTGGAGCAGGAACGAACCGTATGAATATTTACACAATAAGAAAAGCAAATGTTGGATTTGCTAAGTATATTTTAGGTTTAGAAAACGGTAAGGAGAGAGGCGTAGCTATTGGTTATGATAATAGACACATGTCATATCGATTTGCAGTTGAAAGTGCAAAAGTTTTAGCAACGTTTGGAATCAAATCATATATCTTTGAAAGTTTAAGACCAACACCAGAATTATCTTATGCAGTTAGGTTTTTAAAATGCGCAGGAGGTATTATGATTACAGCATCACATAATCCTAAAGAGTATAATGGGTATAAGGTTTATGATGATACAGGTTGTCAATTGATTCCAGAATGGGGAGATATTGTTGTTAAGTACGTTAATGAAGTTGAAGATGAATTGGGTGTAGAAGTTTGTAGTAATGAAGAAGCTTATCCATATATGACATGGATTGGTGAAGAAGTAGATGAAGCTTATTATAAAGAAGTTATGGCAATTGAAGTTAATCCAGGAATGGATAAAAGTGATTTTAAAATTGTTTTCTCTCCACAACATGGAACATCAAATATTGCAGTTAGAACATGTCTAACAAGACTTGGATATGATCTTGTGCCAGTATTAGCTCAATGTGCACCAGATCCAGATTTTTCTAATACAAAATCTCCAAACCCAGAAGTTCCAGCATCTTATGAATTAGCTATCAAAAAAGCTAAAGAAGTAGATGCAGATGTTGTAGTTATTACAGATCCAGATGGTGACCGTTTAGGAGTTGTTGCTAAACATAATGGTGAATATGTTTTAATGTCAGGTAACCAATCAGCAGCTGTTTATTTGGAATATATTTTAAGCCAAATGAAAGAAAAAGGAACATTACCTGATAATGCAGTTATGTATAATACAATCGTAACTTCTGATTTAGGTGAATTAGTAGCCAGAAGTTATGGTGTTGATGTAGAAAAAACATTAACTGGATTTAAATTTATTGGTGATAAGATTCGTAAATATGAACAAACTCATGAAAAAACATTTGTATTTGGTTATGAAGAATCTTATGGATGTGTTATTAAAGACTTCGTTAGAGATAAAGATGCAGTGCAAGCTGTTTTAACTGCTGCAGAAGCAGGTAACTTCTATAAAAAACAAGGTAAAGATTTAGTTGATGTTTTAAATGAATTATATGCTAAACATGGTACATTTAAAGAAACTCAAATTGCTTTATCTAAAGCAGGAGCTGCAGGAGCTGCACGTATTAAAGAAATCATGGATAATTTAAGAAAAGATGCACCTCAAGAAATTGGTGGTGTTAAAGTTGTAAAAGTTGAAGACTATGGAAATAGTACTTGTTCTGATGGAACAACTATTCAATTACCAAAATCTAACGTATTAAAATATTACTTAGAAGATGGCTCATGGATTGCAGCAAGACCATCAGGTACAGAACCTAAATGTAAATTCTATTTCTCAATCAAAGGTAGCGATGCTGATGATGCCACTAGTAAAACAGAAGTATTCCATAAAGCAATGATGGAAATTATTGGTGAATAGAAAATGAAAGAAAAGCAATTCATAAAAAATGAATTGCTTTTTTTATAAAAATGCTAATTAAGTTTATAATTAATTTAGTAGAAGCACTTATTGTTTCTTATTCTTTAAGTCGATTATGTCATGTTAAAAAACAAAAACTCTATTTTGTTTTGAATACATTAATGACCTTTTCTATAGAAATAATAAGTGACTATTTTGATGCGAATTATGCACCATTAGCCATTGCTTATATTATATGTTGGAATATTTTATTATTATTTTTTACTCGAAAAGAATATATATATAATTTATTTATGTGTATATTTAATGAACTCTTAATTACCTTGAGTGCATTGTTACCCTTGATGTTTATAAGTCATTATTATCTATTATTAGCGGCCGTAGAAGCTAAAATCTATCATTTATTATTATCTGTTCTTTTTATAAGATATCAAAAGAGATATCGTTATTTTATTAATAAATATTGGGTTTTAGTGATGATGAATTTGACAGCTTGTTTATTGATTTTAAATTTACAGGGCAGAATAATCATGGAAGGCAGTTATACATTTAAAACAATTATGACTATTTTCTTGTGTATATTTGTTGTTTTTTTATCATTAACATTTTTTGCTTTTTTAGAAGAATCTAATAATGAAAAAGAAAAAGTTACAAAACAGTTAGAAGAACGTAAATATCAAAATATTACATATGATATGATGAAAAGGACAAAAGAAGAACTCTATCGTTTGGAACATTCATTAACTTATTATATGTTATCTATAAAAAAATATTTAGAGACACAAAATCAAGATGAAGTATATAAAATCATTGATTCGTATATTGAACGCGTATCTAATGTGAATATTGTCATTTATACAGGAAATGATTTATTTGATTTATCACTTACAACGCATTTGAGTCAAATGTCATCTAAAGTCAATATGTGTATTATGATTAGTAAAGATGAATTTTATAATCATATTCAATTTATTGAATTTGTTTTATCATTGTTAGATTTGATTGAATCAAAAGATGTAAGTTTATTAATAAAAGAAGATGGTTTTGTTAAACTTATACAAATAAGTGCAGAATATGATTTTATTGATGAAAATCAAGTAAAAGAGATTGTGAACCGTGATTATGAATTTGATTGTCATTATCAAATGATAACGGATCAAAATCTGCATCTATTAAAAATAAAAATAATTGAACATTTTGAATAAATAAGTGTTATAATTTTTGAGTATTAAAGAGAGGATGGAGATTATGTACGCTAAAAATACTTGGGAAAAGTATAAAGATCAATTAAATGAAGTATTTGATTATAATGAAGATTATAAACATTATATTTCAAAAAATAAAACTGAACGTGCCTGTGTTAAAGATTCTATTAAATTAGCTGAAGAAAAAGGTTTTAAACCATTAGAATCATTTGATACCTTAAAATCAGGGGACAAGGTTTATGTAACAAATAGAGGAAAAAATATTGCTTTATTTATTATTGGGAAAAAACCTCTTACTGAAGGTATGAGAATTTTAGGGGCTCATATTGATTCACCAAGAATGGATTTAAAACAAAATCCTTTATATGAATCAGAAGGTTTTACTTTAGCTGATACACATTATTATGGTGGAATAAAAAAATACCAATGGGTAACAATTCCTTTATCTTTATATGGTGTTGTTTGTAAAAAAGATGGAACAGTTGTTGATGTTGTCATTGGTGAAGATGAAAATGATCCAGTTGTAGGAATCAGTGATTTATTAATTCATTTATCTGCAGATCAATTAGATAAAAAAGCAGCTAAAGTAATTGAAGGAGAAAACTTAGATGTTACTTTAGGAAATATGCCATTATTTGGTGAAGAAAAAGATGCTGTTAAAGCGAATGTTTTAAAATTATTAAAAGAAAAATATGATATTGAAGAAGAAGATTTCGTGTCTGCTGAAATTGAAGTTGTACCAAGTGGTAAAGCAAGAGACTATGGTTTGGATCGTTCAATGGTTGCTGGATATGGTCATGATGATCGTGTTTGTGCTTATACTTCACTTACAGCTATTTTAGATAGTGATGTAAGTGAATATACAAGTTGTGCTATTTTAGTAGATAAAGAAGAAATTGGTTCAGTAGGAGCTACTGGAGCGCATTCATTATTCTTTGAAAATACAGTTGCAGAATTATTATTAAAAATGGGAATTGATAGTTTTGTACAAACAAGACTTACAATGTCTCGTTCAAAAATGTTATCAAGTGATGTTTCAGCTGGTGTTGATCCATTATTTGTAAATGTTAATGATAAGAAAAATGCAGCATATCTTGGAAATGGTATTGTTTTTAATAAATATACTGGTTCAAGAGGTAAAAGTGGAAGTAACGATGCTTCTGCAGAATATGTAGCACAAGTGCGTGCAGTGATGGATAATGCTAATATTCACTATCAAACTGCTGAACTTGGACGTGTTGACCAAGGTGGAGGCGGAACAATCGCTTATATCTTAGGTAATTATAATATGGATGTTATTGATGCTGGAATTGCTGTTTTAAATATGCATGCACCAATGGAAATTGTAAGTAAAGTAGATGTTTATGAAACATATCAAGCTTATAAAGCTTTCTTAAAAGATGCTTAAAAAATACTTCATTTTGAAGTATTTTTTATTATCTATTTTTTCATCAATATGATATGATGATTGTGTTGTTAGAAAAGGTAGGTTTTTATGAAAGAAAGAGAACAATTTAAATCAAGAATTGGATTTATCCTGCTTTCTGCAGGATGTGCAATAGGAATAGGAAATGTTTGGAGATTTCCTTATGTAGTAGGAGAAAATGGTGGGGGAATCTTTGTATTGTTCTATTTGTTTTTCCTTCTTTTAATTGGTGTTCCAATATTGAGTATGGAATTTTCAGTTGGTAGAGCAAGTAAAAAGAGTGTTGTTAAATCTTTCCAAGCTTTAGAAAAAACAAATCAAAAATGGCATTTACATGGTTATATGTCATTGGTTGGAAATATTTGTTTAATGATTTTTTATACGACAGTTTCAGGATGGATGTTAAAATATTTTTATAATTTTTTAACAGGACAATTTAATGGTTTAACCACTGCTGATGTACAAAATGTTTTTTCACAAGTACTAGCAAGTCCTTCTACAAATGTTTTTTGGATGATTATTGTTGTAGCGATAGGAATGTTTGTTTGTTCTAAAGGATTACAAAATGGTGTTGAACGTATTACCAAGGTGATGATGACGGGATTATTAGGTTTGATTGTGCTATTAGCTATTCATGGTTTATTATTGGATGGCGGAATGGCAGGGGTCAAGTTTTATTTATATCCTGATTTTCAAAAAATTTCTGAAATTGGTTTGATGAAGGTGATTGTTTCAGCAATGAATCAAGCTTTCTTTACTTTAAGCATTGGAATTGGGTCTATGGCTATTTTTGGAAGTTATTTAAATAAAGATCAAACTTTATTAAAAGAGGCAACGAATGTTGCCATGTTAGATACATTTGTTGCTGTTGTGGCAGGATTAATTATTTTTCCAGCATGTTTTTCTTTTGGGATTAATCCAGATAGTGGACCAAGCTTAATTTTTATTACATTACCTAATGTTTTTGTTTCTATGACTGGTGGTCAAATTTGGGGTGCATTATTTTTCTTATTTATGTCTTTTGCATCACTTTCTACAGTTATTGCTGTTTTTGAAAATATTATTGCTTGTACAATGGAGTTATTAAATATTGAAAGAAAAAAGGCTGTAATCATTAATTTTATTTTAATTACCTTACTTTCATTACCTTGTGCTTTAGGATTCAATGTTTTAAGCAATATTCAACCATTAGGTGCAGGTTCTACAATTTTAGATTTAGAAGATTTTATTGTTAGTCAGTTATTGTTGCCATTAGGCTCACTTGTTTATTTATTATTCTGTACTTCAAAATATGGTTGGGGATTTGAAAATTATCAAAAAGAAGCAAATATTGGTCAAGGAATGAAAGTTCCACATTGGATGAAATTTTACGTTACAATTATTTTGCCAATTGTTGTTATTTTTGTATTTATAAATGGAATTATATAGGAGTTTAAAATGAAAGTAAGACGTGCAATCATTAAAGATTTAAAAAGAGTTCAAGATTTATACGGGATTGTCAGTGATGAAATGGCAGGTACTATTTATGATATTATGTGGAGAAGGGATATTTATCCTTCAAAAAAAGAAATCGTCAAAGATATTCGTCATCATGAATTGTATGTTTTAGAAAAGGATAATAAAATTATTGGGGCAATGGTATTAAATCATGAATATGATGAATGCTATAACAAGCTATCATGGCAAATATTTGCGGATGATGATGAAGTCTTAATTTTGCATCGTTTATGTATACATCCTCAATATCGGGGATGTGGAAAATTTCTTATTAAACAAGCTATTGAAATAGCAAAATTCTTAAATCAAAAAGCGATTCGTTTAGATGTATTATGTACAAATAAGCCAGCAATTTATCTTTATGAAAAATGTGGTTTTTTATTACAAGGATATCAAACAATGGATTATGGGGAACCTGTTGTTGCAGGACTTTATGAAAGACTTATATAAAAAGGTTGTCAATTGACAACCTGTTTTTTTATTCGAATTCATTTTGATTAAAATCTTCAGATGTTTTTGAATACTTGAATCTCATAACTGCTTTATTATTGACAATTGTACCACTTGGTACAGATTTAATAATAAAAGTATTACCACCAATAACAGAGCCTTCACCAACAACAGTATCTCCGCCTAATACACTAGCATTAGAATAAATTGTAACATTATCTTCTATAGTAGGATGTCTTTTAACATTCTTTAAGCTTTGTCCTCCATGAGTAGAAAGAGCACCTAATGTTACTCCTTGATAAATTTGAACATGTTCACCAATCACGGTAGTTTCACCAATAACAATACCTGTTCCATGATCAATCATTAAATATTTGCCGAGTGTTGCTCCTGGATGAATATCAATTCCTGTTAAACTATGCGCATGTTCTGTCATAATACGAGGAATTAGTGGAATATTCAATTTATATAATTCATGAGCAATACGATTGACCATAATTGCATAATATCCTGGATAAGAAAGTACGATTTCTGAAATAGAAATAGCGGCTGGATCGCCATCAAATGTTGCTTGTGCATCTGTAGCAAGGTATTCTCTTATTTGGGGAATTGTCTTCAAAAAAGCTAATGTTTTATCTCTTGCTTCCTCTTCTTTACAAGCATCTTTACAGTTTTCACAATAGTCAAAGGCAAGTAAGATTTGATTTTTTAAATCATTATAAATAATTTGAATTTGATCACCTAAATAATATTTAACATAATCACTTTTAAGACCTTTTCTTCCAAAGAAGCCTGGAAAAATAATATCTTGTAAACGTTCAAGAATATCAATGATAATTGTTTTATCAGGCTGTCTAATTGTATCGACCTTAGAAATATCATTGTGTTTTTGATAACTTTCAACAATATCATCAATAACAGTATCTAACTTCATAGTTAACCTCCATTTTTATTATAAATATAGTATCAAAAAATAGGATTATGTTCAAATTATTGAATAATAAAATATAAAAATGTATACAATCTTTATTGACAAAGAAGAAATGATAGTATATAGTTAAATCATACTAAATCCATAGGAATAAGGAGAAGTAAATATGAGCGAAATTAAAAACAGTTTTTTAGACCTAGTAGGGAATACACCACTAGTAAGAGTAAACAACTTAATCAAG
>OLPA01003781.1_pt1 | contig 10027 bp, 17 predicted proteins | sample 1672811 | NCBI WGS metagenome assembly OLPA01 (sample SAMEA3136726, study PRJEB25190) | human gut metagenome | biome: human gut; feature: human-associated habitat; material: faeces | place: Austria | collected 2013
GGACAGGCTGGGTCAACTGATCCGGGCCTGTCTTTCATATTACATAGCCCTACATGGGCAGAAAGAGAGGCTCTATATGAGCGCAAACGAAAGCAAGCTGTACACATTCAAAGAACGTGAGTGGGTCGTAACTGGTTGGGCGGAAGGTCAGATGGAGACCGAGCGCGAGGACGACAAGGGCCAGAAGGTCATTGTCATGCAGCCGTACTATCAGCTGTTCGTCATTTCCCCGGTCAGCTCCTACAAGTCTGACAACTACAGCGCCAACGGCATGAAGGCTGAGAAGCTGCGCTGCGTGTCCAACGCCGTATGGAAAGACCTTAAGCCGCTGGAAGTCGTCAACCTGTACTTCGACGAGAAGAAGCGCGTGTCGCTGGCTGCGTCTACCGGCGTTTCCGTCGAGCTGAACGAGGTCTCCTTCTAAGGCCATTGTCGCAAACCCCTCATCCCTGCAACGCCGGGAGGTCGCTCCTCCCGGCGTGACCCCCCCGCTAACAGGGGGTCACTACCTACAAGATAGCCGGTTAGGGGGTCAGGTATGGAAGAGAAAGAGAACATCGTTCTTTATGACTGGCTGTCATTTACAAGCAAGAACCATACCCCGGAGCAGCTGATAGAAGCGTTAGGACTGACGCACTGCCCATGGCAGGATACGAAGGGTGCACACGGCTACCGTGACCGCAAATACTTCTCCTGCATCAGCGTCCATTACAATGGCCGCGAGGATATGGGCGTCTGGGTGGAGCTGTCCGGTCAGGGATGCCGGACGTTTGAATCTCTCTCCGCCAAGAGTTGGGACGATCTGTTCCAGTGGATCACCGTTCAGCAGCTGAAGATCACCCGTCTGGACGTGGCCTTTGACGATCACACCGGCGTACTGGATATAGATCAGATCGTGGAGGACACCCGCCGCAAGCATTACGTCAGCCGCAGCGACTACTGGGAGACGGTGCTCAGCTCCAAAGGCTCCACCGTACAGATCGGAAGCCCGCAAAGCAAGGTACTCGTCCGCATCTACGACAAGGCCGCCGAGCGGCACTGTGAACCGGGCACCCACTGGGTGCGCGTGGAGATGCAGCTCCGGGATGACCGCGCCATACAATACAGCAAGATACCTCTCAGCATCGGGGAAGCGTTCAGCGGCGTGCTGCTGAATTACTTGCGCTATGTCATACCGGATGATACCGATTCCAACAAGTGGCGCTGGCCGATGACAGATTACTGGTTGGACATGCTGGAGGTTCTGACGCCGATCAAGATATACACGGCGCCTGGCATGGATTACAACATAGACCGCTGCCGGGAGTATGTGGTCAATCAGGCGGGCAACGCCATAGACGCCCTGCTTCAGATATACGGCATTCATGAGTTCCAGCGTCTGATCAAGGAGCGTCCCACGGTGGAGAATCCCAAGTATACCCGGCTGGTACAGCAGTACAAGGCCGACCGGCTTTCGGCGCTGGCGGGACAGTACATGACATGAACGAATTTCAGATATTCTATGCCGTGTGGCGGTGTCTCCGTCACACATGGTACAAGTACAGGAGGAAGGTCATGCGATTCTGGGACAGGCTCAAGTGGTGCGTGATCGGCGGTGCCGGTTACGCTCTGGGACGGTACCTGTTCCAGCTGGTACAGACCTACGTAGGAGGATAACATGGCAAAGAACAACATCCGCTCCGTCCGGTTCTCGGACGAGATGATCGAGATCATCAACCAGCAGGTAGGCGAGAACTTCACCCAGAAGTTTGAGCGCATGGTCTATAACTGCTATATGCTGCTGCCGGAGAAGGAGCGGCAGGCTGAACGGCTGGATATGCTCATCAGCGACAAGCAGAAAGCGTTGAGCAAGCTGCAGGATCGCTACTACGCAGCCACGCAGTTCATCAGCTCGCTGGAAGCCCGGCTGCGCGATCTGAACCGGCTGTTTGACATGCAATCGTAACACATCAACAGCACGCTGCGGCGCTCATGAGCAAGCCGATCAGCTCCGCAGCGTGTTACATGGCGGGGTGTGAGTAAAGGTAGCTGGCCGGGTTTTCACCCCGGAGATGGAGGTTCGATTCCTCCCCCCGCAACCATTAAGTCTATGAAAGGAGGGTACTGCCGAAGCTGCTTCCACTGTGACTGTCGCCACTGTTCTGGGTAACACCACCACACTGGCCGCGCTGGTCAAGGATGTCTGGAACATCATGACCGGCAATCCCGTGCTGCTGGTATTCATCTGCGCAGGTCTGGTTACGCTGGGCTTTTCCCTGTTCCGCAAGGCCAAGCGTGCTGCCCGCGGCTGATGCCGCACTCAAGGGGTATGGGGCTGACCCCATACCCCTTTTTCTCATGGAGGTATTACGATGACAGTGACTGCATTTCTAACCGGCGTCTGCCGCCTGATCTCCGGTACGTTCAGTGCCGTATTTTCAGAGCCGCTGCTGACGTTCTTTCTGACGGTCATGCTCATGGCCGTGGTCGCGGGTCTGTTTTTATATATCTATCGCAGGTCAAAACGATTTTGAAGTGAGGTAACGATATGATCAAATTTCTGGTAACAGCGGCCATTGTGCTGGTCTGCCTGTTCATCCTTGTGCTGGTGTCCTGCCTGATGGTCTGGGTGGTCATGCGGCTGCTGCGCTGGCTGTTTCCTCGGCGCTTCGGCAGCAAGGCCGCGCCGGTGAAGAAGCCCGCCGCCAAGAAGAAGCCCAACTATAAGAAGCCCCGCCCGGAACCGGAGGAGGACGAGGAAGATGCGTAACACAGAGAGATCTTCGCTGCCTGGCGTCCGATCGGGAAAATGTGTTACAGGGAAAAGCAGCGCCCGAATGGACGCCGCTCTCAGGTAAGTTTGCTCCGGGTTTATCCGTGCTTGGTCAGCTTTCCGACAACGATCCCCGCCAGGATCATTACCGCGAAAAACGGCGTTGTCAGGACTTCGATAAGCCCGTGCAATAATTGGATCATGAGCGCGCCTCCCTTCGTTTGTGGTGTTGGTAGCTCCCAGTGTCGGGGGGCGCTCTGATCCTTTCTAAAGTCTTTTGTTCCTCTTCTGCTCCTTTCTCTACGGATAATCCCCCGCCTGTGGCGAGGGATTAGGGGTCAGTTTTTACGTTTAGTTCGTAGTTTCTTGACGATAAAGGTTATTGCGGTAATCTCTATTGCGAGGATTGCAATATGGATAAGGGCATATCTCCAGTCGAATTGCGAACTCATTAAGTCCATCAGCAGCATATTTAAACCTATCATTTTGTCGGCATTCCTTTCTCGTTTTCTTGATTATAGCAATTTTTGTTGGAGGGTTCAATATGAAAAAAATAATTCTTAGCGTCCTTTCTTTTGCGCTTCTGCTCTCCACCACTACGATTGCTTATGCGGCTTACAATTACGTTTCGCCGTCTGTTGGTTCAGTCGGTTATAACTATGCACAGATGCTCACGCAGCAGACAGGTTATCGTATTTTGGATGTTGACCCTCATGGTTATATATCCTACATTGTGACAATTTCGTATGATGATTTGTCGAGTGTTTGTACTGCTGCTAATGGTATCGGACTGAGCTGTTCTCTTTATTACAACGCCTATATGAATCTCTATGTTATTGATGTTGACGATAAAGCCTTGTTTGGTCTTACTTCTACTTATGGGGCTATCGGTAATGTCGATGGTAATGTTTTAGTTGCTGAAAAACCCGATCAGGCTCTTGTTGATCTCCTCGACAACGGAAAGATTTGGAACAACTACGGCATAGGTCAGTGGGGTATTTATGCGGACTATTCGAGTACTTCCGTTTTTCGTGAAGTCTCGTATGCAACACTGTCTGAATTATGCGCTAACCTTAACGAAAAAGGCATTCCCTGCTATATTTCTTCCACCTCCGCTTGGGGCAGTAGCACTTACTGGTATATTCGTGGGTCTGGCACTATAACTTATCGGCCGCGTTATGATGCTCCGTCTACTTCCTATTCTATCACGAATCATGTCTATCTGGATATTGCTGCTGCCCCTCTGGTTGCTCGTTACAATCCAGAATCTACGCTCAGTAGCTGTCTTTCTCGTTTAACGTCTATTCAAACCAACGTTACGACTATCAAAAACAATATCGTCAATACCATTAGCTCTAACCTCGAATCCCTCCTCACCACCTGTAACACCATCAGTACGAAGCTCGACGCCCTCACCTCGGTGATCTCCAACGGCAAAGTGCTGGTAGACAATTCGGACGTGGTGTCTGCCATCCAGTCCATACCGGCCTTTGATGATGCCGAATTACTTTCAGGGCTTTCCGCTCTCGGTGCGACTGCTACCCGTATTGCTGATGCCATTGATTACAATTTCGGTCAGTATTCCGGTACCCATACTTTCCCCTCGCTTGATAAGAGGCAATTTTATGTATACGGTGATAAAGCAGAACTCTTCAAAGATATTCCCGGCAAGGTTCTATATAGCAGTTCGGAAAGGTTAAGTACATTTTCGTATACCCGTGACTACGATGGTATGACGCGAACGCTGTATGTTCGCGCTTACCCTACTTACGCTCAGTATTCCCTCGAACTGCTTTCCGATACTCGTCCGACTGCTCCGATTACTATATCCAAAATCGAATATAGCACTTTGCTCGGCAGTCCACGTTATCGCGATTCCATTGTTTACCCTGTTGCATGGAGGTATTCTTCTGTTGCTAATAAGTATTATGCCGTAACGGGTTTCAATGTTTACTACAAGGATGATCCTGAACAGTATCCTGTGAGTACTTCGGCCAGCGCTTTTGAAAATCCTTATGTTTATGGGTTTGATTCAAAACCTGTCGATGTAGTTTTTTCATCTCGCTTTACAGCCTTTCAGCAGCTTGAAAATACACGTCTCATCAACGCGCTTTCGGGCAGGGACTACACCTCCCAGTTGACGGCGGTGATCGGGCGCATGGATGATATCCTTGCGCAGCTGCAAAGCACCTCCGGCTCCGCCACCTGTGAGCACACCTATTCCCAGCACATGGAACAGGAGGCCACCTGTATTTTGCCCGGCCTGATGATCTCCGCCTGCTCCAAGTGCGGCGACAGCTCCTCGGAGATCGTAGACCCGCTGGGGCACGACTGGCAGTGTACAAGCCATGTGGATGCCGTCACCGATCCGGACTCCGGCGAGGAGACTTCTTCGGCCTATGATATCTACACCTGCTCCCGCTGCGGAGATACCTACGAGGATCACACGGGCACCGGCGCACCTGACGAGGATTACAGCAATACCACCATCTCCCAGCTGGTGGTCAAGGTGTTCTCCAAGCTGGGCACCTTCGCCGGGAAGCTGCTGGGCAGCGTGGTACATCTCTTTGACAAGGCTGTCAATGCTGTGGATGATCTGGCGTCCAAATTCAACGACTATGTAGAGCAGATAAAGGGCTTCGGCGAGAATTACCCCATCTGGCTTTCCGGCTTCTGGGGCATCATCCCGGTTGAGCTGCAGGTCGCTCTGACCTTCGCCGTTATCTGTATGGCGCTGGGTGTTGTGGGCAAGAAGCTGTTCTTCTCGTAACACACTTCTTGCTGCAGCTCCGGCGCCAGGATCTGAAATTTGTGTTACAGGGGTGAGATACCATGTCTGTTTTACTTGAGCCGCTGCGGGCGCTGCTGAATATGATCACCAGCCTGATCAACGGCCTGATCGTCGGCGCTCTGCACTTCATCCTGAATCTGCTGGACGGTCTGGATGATATAGACAGCCTGCTGGATCATACGATCGATGCCATATCCAACTTCTTTACGGCGTTCCTGAATCTGGGCAGCAGCCTGTTTCCGTTCCTGCCCTCCGAGTGGACGGCCATCATTGAAGCGTCCCTGATCGTGCTGGTCATCGGCGTCATCATCAAAAGGAGGGTGTTCTGATGCAAAGCCTTGGGCAAGTCCTCACATCGTGTCTGGAACTCCTGCAAACGGAGTTCGCCATTGATGGACTGACATTCTCATGGTGGAAGATACTGCTCTGGACGATTGTGGCCGGTGCGGTGATCTGCCTTATTGTAAAATGGAGTGATGATAAATGAGATACATACAGATGCTTTCCGGCGTTCTGGCGCTGCTCCTGATCCTCACGGCGACCGCCTACGCTGCGCCGACAGCGGAGGACATTCCGGAGTGGGCGCTCAGACCGGCTCTTGAAGCGGACGAGGAGCCGGAGGATGACACCACGACCAGGCCTCCTACCACCATCTATGACACGGACGGCTCCATCCTCTATACCGATGATCCGGCGCTGCTGAATGGGGGCGATATCTCTCCGACCACGCTGCCCTATACGGTGGATTCCGCCGAGCTGTTTCTCACGAAGCCCTTTGACACCTACACCGTCACCGAGGGCTTTCTGCTGCTGGGTCTTGTGCTCGGCTTTATCCTTCTTCTTTGGAAACTGGTAAAGGGGGTGTTCTGATGGCGTCTGTTGTAGCTGAGTTCTTCCAGATCACCGGGGTGGATATCACGCCGCCCACCACCATGGCCGAGCTGATCCCCTATCTGCTGACCGTGTTCGTGGCCATTGTTCTGGTGATCTCCGTATTCCGTATCGTGGCGGCGATTGCCGCCGCGCTGGTCAACTGGCGGAGGTTCTGATGGTTCTTCTGATACTTATCGGCCTTGCTCTGGTACTGGCCTTCTGTCCCACCATCCGCTGCGCGTTCTTCCATCCGGTGAAGCTGGTTCGCTATGGCGTCACCGATCTGTACGCATACATCAAGTACCGCCGCTGGAACGAGTGCAAGACCGGCGAGCTGGTGGCCTACGTGGGACTGTTCGGCAAGGGCAAGACCCTGTCCGCCGTCCACAAGGTCGTGTCCATGTACGAACAGTATGACGGCCAGATGATCTGGGACAAAGATCGTGCTATGTGGGTAGAGCAGCGGGTCAAGGTGCTGTCCAATGTTGCGCTGTCCATCCCCTATGAGGACTTCGTGTCCCTCCAACAGGTGGTCTACTGTGCTGAGAAGAACGGCCAGTATGATAAGGAGCATGACACCCTCACCGTCACGCTGGTGCTGGGTGATGAGTTCAGTGTTCAGATGAACAGCCGGAATTTCAAGAGCAACATCGATCCGCTGTTTCTCAATACCCTGCTGACCTGCCGCCATTACCACATTTCCATGTACTACACCGCTCAGCGCTTCGGCCATGTGGACGCGCTGCTCCGTCAGGTGACAAGCTGCGTGGTGGATTGTGATAAGCTGTGGCGCTTCCAGCGTCAGAACCTCTACGACGCATGGGAGATGGAGAACGCCACCAATACCCAGCTGCTCACACCGCTTACCCGCCGCTGCTGGTTCGTGACCAACAAGGACTATGCGGCATACGACACGCTGGCCTGTGTGGGCAATCTGCAAAAGTCCTTCAAGGAGGGTGACATGCTGTCTGAGGAAGAGATACTGTCTCTGCGCCGGAATGAGCAGCAGGCCAACATGGACGGCGTGGTCAAGCCCTCCCGGAAGTGGCGGAGGAATCAGAAGAAGATGTACAAATAGCGTAACACACCAACGCGCTGCTGTAGCGTGGATCGTCCCAGGTTTTGACTACAGTATGTGTTACACGGGGATGCCCCGCGCCAAGGCTTCAGCCGCGCGGGGCGTCTGCCTATGCTGCCTGATTCGGAGACTTCCAATCCAATACCCGGCGAGGGTAACTGTTCATCCAGTCCTGTACCCGCCGCACGTCTGCCGACGTCACCTCGTCAAAGTTCGTCCCTTTAGGGAAGAAACGGCGGATCATGCGGTTGTGGTTCTCTACGCTGCCTTTCTCCCATGCGGAATAGCTGTGACAGTAGTAAATGGCAAAACGCGCCCCTTTTCGGCGACAGCTCTTGACCAGCTTGTCATACTCCATGAACTCCGAGCCGTTGTCGGTGGTGATCGACCGGAATTTCTGTCGGAATCCGGGCGTTTTGCGTTCCAACCGGTCTATGGCTCTGCGCACCGTCTCCGCTTTCCGATTTGGCAGCTTGATGATGATCTCCTGTCTGCTCATGCGCTCCGTCAGTGTCAACAGTACGCTTCGGCCACCTCTGGCGCTGACCACAAGATCCATCTCCCAGTGTCCGTACTCCTCCCGCCGTGTTATGCTCTCCGGTCTGATCTCGATGCTGGGCAGCTTCCCATGTACCACCCGCCGCCGCTGCCCCTCGTCTTTCTTCGGTTTCTTCTTCCACTTCTCCCACAGGTGCCGGTTGCCCAGCTGGTAGAACACCTGCTTATCGATGTAGCTATACAGTGTGCTAACGCATATCCTCGTAGCGAAAGGATACATCCGCGCCGCTGCCAGAGCTGCCGCAGGGGAGTACCTGTCCACAATGATCTTGTGCTCAATATAGGCGGCAAAGGCGTGGTCGTTCCCGATCTTCAGCGGCCTGCCCTTAGCTGTCTGGTTGTAGTCGTGTTTCTGCTGTCCCCGCTCCGCCGAGTACCGCAGCTTGTCATAGTATCCGTAGTTGTGCAGATACTGCCCGCGCTTAATCTCGTTGTAGACCGTCTGGCGGCAGCAGCCCAGTTTCCGGGCTATGTAGCTCACCGGTCTTTTCTCATCCAGCAGCGTTTGCAGAATGATCCGTTCCTCTTTTGTCATGTAGTGTCCCATGAGAGCCTCCCTTATCTTTCAGGATAGTTCGTGGTCTTTTGATGATTGTAACACAATTTCCGGATCCTGGCGTCATTGCTGCAGCAAGGATCGTATGACAAAGCCCCGGCGAACCGGGGCTGTCTGTCAGCGGTATTCTTCCGGCAATTCCTCGTCCGGCACCTGCTCCACGTTGGTCAGGTGGTAGTAGTTCGGCAGGTACAGCGTGCCGCCCATATCCCGGCTGAAGCTGTTCGACCGGAGACTTTCCAGCTCGTAGCCGCCGAGCAGGTCGCTGTGCTTCAGGCTCTTGCAGACCGCCCACTGCTGCGCGGTGCGGGTGGTGAATGTGACTTTCAGCATAGTATCGTCCTCCAAAATCAAATGTGGTGCGAGCAAAGCTCGCGAGCGAGCTTTGGTGCCCACACAACGCACGGACATATCTACCTGTCAAGACTGCCCGCAAGGGCACTCGCACAAAAAAGCAGCTCCCCCGCGAGAGCTGCTTTTTTGCGGTCTTGACATGTGTAGATATCTCCGTGCTACATCGCGCAGCGATACCGTTTTGTAACACAGCCCGCCGCCAGGTGCCAGGCGCCTGGAGACGCAGCTGTGTTACACGTCAAGATTGATATTTTTTGTCATTTGTCTAAATTCTTCTTGACACCGGCGGAGGAATTTCTCCGTCCGCGCAGACATTAGCAAGGGAAAATGCAATTATTATATATTCGTATTTTACTTATGGTGAAAGTGTGGTATACTACTGAATGTTGTGCGGCTGCGGCCGCGCAGGAATAAACGAATGACAGGAGTGCTGTTGCTATGAGCAGAACGTTGGGAACCGTCGTCCGCGGCGTGCGTGCGCCTATTTTCCGCGAGGGTGATAATGTGGTGGACATCACCGTGTCCACCGTCCTGAACGCGTTGCAGGACAACGCCATCACCGCCCGTGACGGCGACGTGGTGGCCGTGACCGAATCCGTTGTGGCGCGCAACTACGCCACCTGTGAGCAGATCGCCGCCGATGTGCGCGCCAAGACCGGCGGCAAGACCGTGGGCGTGGCGTTCCCCATCCTCAGCCGCAACCGCTTCTCCCTGCTGCTGCGGGGCATCGCGCTGGGCGCGGAGAAGGTGGTGCTGCTGCTGAGCTATCCCTCTGACGAGGTGGGCAACCATCTGGTGAGCCTTGACCAGCTGGACGAGGCGGGCATCGACCCGTGGCACGATGTGCTGTCGCTGGAGCAGTTCCGCGCCGCCTTCGGTCAGGTGGTGCATCCCTTCACCGGCGTGGACTATGTGGACTACTACAAGTCCATTATCGAGGAGGCCGGCGCGCAGGCGGAGATCGTGTTCGCCAACCGGGTCACCGCCATCGTGCCCTACACCGACACGGTCATCACCTGCGACATCCACACCCGCCAGCGCAGCAAGCGGCTGCTGGCCGCCGCC
>OLPA01003782.1_pt1 | contig 10026 bp, 6 predicted proteins | sample 1672811 | NCBI WGS metagenome assembly OLPA01 (sample SAMEA3136726, study PRJEB25190) | human gut metagenome | biome: human gut; feature: human-associated habitat; material: faeces | place: Austria | collected 2013
AGTCGTGTTGGTTTGGATCATAAACCTTCAAGACTTTCTTACGTTCCAAGATTGGGTCTGGAATAGGAACAGCAGACAAGAGTGACTTGGTGTAAGGGTGGATAGGATTGTTGTAAAGTTCTTCTGTCTCAGCAACTTCCACGATTGTACCCTTGTAAATAACAGCGATACGGTCAGAAATGAAACGGACCACTGACAAGTCGTGAGCGATAAAGAGGTAGGTCAATCCCAACTCTTTTTGGAATTTCTTAAGCAAGTTCAAAACTTGGGCACGGACTGACACGTCAAGGGCTGAGATTGGTTCATCAGCGATGACCAAGTCAGGTTGCATAACCAAGGAACGCGCAATACCGATACGTTGACGTTGTCCCCCAGAAAATTCGTGAGGGTAACGTGTCAAGTGTTCCTCAAGAAGTCCCACTTCTTTGATGATTTCCTTGATTTTAGCCTTACGTTCTTCCTCATCTTTATAAAGATGGAAATTGTACAAGCCCTCAGACAAGATATAATCGACTGTCGCACGTTCATTCAAACTAGCCGCAGGGTCTTGGAAAATCATCTGAATACGACGGATAAGGTCGTTTTTCTCAGAGTGAGATAAGTGTCCATTGATTTTCTTACCGTCAAAAATAATCTCACCATTACTTGTGTCATTTAAACCGATAATGGCACGTCCAATAGTCGTTTTACCACTACCAGACTCACCAACGAGGGAGAAGGTTTCACCCTTGTTGATGAAAAAATTAGCATTGTGGACAGCAACGAATTTCTTGCTTCCTTCACCGAAGGAAATCTCCACATCTTTTACTTCAACTAACTTCTCAGGCATTGCCTTCCTCCTCATCTCCTAAATGTGCAAATCCCATATTGGCTAGGATTTTTTCATGTAGATTTTGGATAACCGCAGGTTTATCAACTTTTGGCGCATCCTCATGTAAGAGCCAGGTCTTAGCCCAGTGAGTATCTGAGACTTGGAATTGTGGTGCTTTTTCCTCGAAGTCAATTTGCATAGCATAGTCTGAACGCAAGGCAAAGGCATCTCCAACAATTGGTGTATAAAGTGATGGTGGTGTCCCTGGAATTGAGAAGAGTTTTCCATTATCATCAGCCAATTGTGGCAGACTTGAAAGCAAGCTCCACGTGTATGGATGACAAGGCTCATAGAAAATTTCCTCAACAGTTGCGTATTCAATGATTTCGCCAGCATACATGACAGCAACCTTGTCCGCGATACTTGCTACGACGCCAAGGTCATGGGTAATGAAAATGACCGAGAAACCATACTCCTCTTTGAGTGATTTCAAGAGGTCAATGATTTGAGCTTGAATGGTCACATCAAGGGCAGTTGTTGGTTCGTCACAGATAAGGACATCAGGACGACAAGCCAAGGCAATGGCAATAACGATACGTTGACGCATCCCACCAGAGTATTGGAAAGGATATTCGTTGAAACGTTTTTCAGCATCAGGAATACCAACCTTGTCCATGTAATCAATGGCCATTTTTTTAGCTTCCTTGGCTGTTTTCCCTTGGTGCTTAACAATAACTTCAATAATTTGACTTCCGATAGTCTTAATTGGGTTAAGACTGGTCATTGGATCTTGGAAAATAGTTGCAATCTTAGCTCCACGAATTGCTGCCCAATCTTGGTGACTCTTAAGCTTGGTCAAATCTTGGCCACGATAATCAATAGAACCACTAGCGACACGACCATTTTCTTCAAGCATCCCTGTGAAGGTCTTGGTCAAAACTGATTTACCTGAACCAGACTCACCAACCAAGGCTAAAACTTCACCTTCAACCAAATCAAGGGAAACCCCTCGAATAGCTGTCAAAACACGGTCACGAACGTCAAATTCCACGACGATATCGCGAGCCGATAATATTACATTTTTATTTTCTGTCATATTGGACTCCTATCTATGCGTACGTGGGTCACTGGCATCCGCCAAGTTTTGACCGACAATAAAGAGAGAGAGGGAAACGAGGATCAAGGTAGTCAATGGAATCCAGAAGAGGTAAGCATTGACTGTAACGTTCTGTGCATAGTCTGAAATCAAACGACCAAGACTAGGCGTAGTAACAGGAAGACCCAAACCAAAGTATGAAAGGAAGGCCTCATAAGAGATAAATCCTGGCAAAAGTTGACTAGCCATGGTTACAATAACTGACACAAGTTGTGGCATGATATTTTTAATCACAATCTTAGCCGTTGGTGTTCCCAAATTGCGAGAAGCCAAGTTATACTCCAAATCACGATAACGCATGATTTGAATACGGATTGTGTAGGCAATACCAATCCAACCTGTTACGGTCATGGCAAAAATCATATTCCAGAAACCAGCACCTAATGAGTAAGTCAAGACGATAACCACAAGGAGAGAGGGAATATTTGAGATGATGTTGTAGATTTCCATCATAATCATATCGAAGGTCTTAGAAATCCCCCAAACAGCACCTACAAGCAAACCAATTATAACATTCAGGAAGGTAGCGATAACAGCGATAAGGATAGAATTACGAGCCCCAAACCAAACACTGTCAAATAGAGACTTACCATTACCGTCAGTACCGAACCAGTATTGAGCGTTTGGATGTACATAACGCAAACTGAAATCATTTACTTTTGAGACATCATTGAAGTCAAATTTAGAAAACATTGGGTAGATGAAACTCATCAAAACAATAGCAATCAAGATTCCCAACATTACAACTGTTGATTTCTTTTTAAAAAATTGACGCATCACTGATTTCCAGTATGAGTAAGACGGTGCATCAATTGTTTCAGAGGCAAAATCATCGCGCTTTACAAATTGGAACTTACTTTTATCAATTGAAGCCATTATTTACCTCCTTTAGATGTCAATTTGATACGTGGGTCAATAATAGTCATAAGGATATCACCCACAAGCAATGAGAAGATGGTGAGGGCTGTGAAAATAAATACAAGACCCACAACCATAGCGTTATTTGAAGCACGGACAGAGTCAATCAACATTTTACCCATACCAGGGTAGGCAAAGATTGTTTCTGTCAAGGTTGCCCCTGTGATAACCCCAACAATAGATGCTGGGAACCCTGAAACCAAGGAAACCATAGCGTTTTTTAAAATGTGTTTATTTGAAATTTCTTGTTCTGACAACCCTTTGGCACGTGCAAAACGAACGAAGTCTTGTGATTGCAAGTCAATCATGTAACGACGAATCCAAATCGCAAGACCTGGTGTTGACAAGAGACCGAGAATAACAGATGGCAAGACGTATGAACGCCAGTCACCCGCACCCAAGATAGGGAATGAATCTGGAAGACCAATCTCAGAACCAATCAAACGAATGATATAAACCAAGGCGATGGTTGGTAGTGAAAGCAAGAAAGTCAAGACACCTGTTGATACACTATCAAAGAGTGTGTTTTTAAAGCGTGCCATGTATGATCCCAATGGAATTGCCAAAGCATAAGACAAGACCAAACCAATCAAACCTGCAATGGCAGAACTTGTCACCATTGATGGGTATTGGTAGCGACTCTTGGTTGCTGTGTATGGGTCATTTCCATAGTAAGAACGATCTCTCGCATCAGCCTGACTTGGTGATTTATAAGTACGAGAGTAGATATCTACTGAAGATATCTTCTTACCAGTAGGGAAGTTGACCTCAGAGCTTTGTGTTTGCCCTTGGCCTTGCGTAATAACATCAAGAACACCTTGCTCAGCATAGGTTGGGTAAGAGGTACCAAGGTTCATCTTCACAAAGTTTTGATGAACAAATGGGAACTGACCGTTAAAGTAAAGCAAATATTTATGCTTAGTTCCTGAACCGACAACTGACCAACCGATAGCTGGATCATTTTCAATACGGATGTAACGCTTCAAGTTTGGATTTGTTTTATCTTTAACCCATCCAGTATTGTCAAATTCAAAGAGGTGCGTATAGAAGCCAAACACACGTTCAAGCACTGGCACATCACGTGTCGCATAGAATTGTTTACTTTGCTTGAACTGATGCAAACGCCAACCACGTCCTAAACTATCCACATATTTTTGGTAGATAGCTTTATTTTCTTTTGTTGGCTTAGTGGTTACTGACTTATCAAGGGAGCTAGCTTTCTCCTGCAACTCCTTGGTGTCATAGTAATCAATGTAACCCATACGTTCATAGATTGTATTTTCATAGTTAGTCTTAGAATCAGCTGTCTTAGCAATCTTATTGTAGTTAGGGTCCTGTCTGAAAATCAGACGCCTCGGCACCATGGTATAGATAATCGTGTAGGTCAAGGCCGTCACGACAAATATTGACAATAGAGAACGGAGGGTTCTCAATAAAATATATTTTTTCATGTCTCTTCCTTTAATTCCAAAAGAACTTTCCCAATCTAATGAGAAAGTTCCATCGTCCTTTTATTTAACGTGTTTCTCAAGATCTTTTTGAGCTTTTTCGTTGGACTTAGACTTTTCTTTAAGCCAGCTTTCACGGGCTTTATCATAGTTTTTCTTAGTGACAACATCTTTTTGAGGCTCAAGGTACTTGAAGTATCTGTCAGAACCCTTAGGTCCTACTTGAGAGTAAGCACCTGAGAATGGTGTCAAACGAGCTACCATTGGAGCAGCACCCTTGTTAACCATAAGTGGCATGAAGAGTGAGCTATCTTCCAACCAAGCTTGTGCCTCTGCATAACGTTCATAACGTACGTTGAGGTCGCTTGTTTCTTTAGCTGCATTATCAACCAAAGCATCAAAGTCTTTAAGACCTACTTGAGCTGCTGCTGCATTGTTAGGATCGTCAAATCCCATGTAAGTTTTTGTGTTCTCACTAGCTGTTGTCTTGAAGATATCAAGGAATGTTGATGGGTCTTCATAGTCAGGCGCCCAAGCAACTGAAATATTGATATCCCAGTCTTCTGCTGCTGCGTTAGCTGCATACAAAGTACTGTTAAGAAGATCATCTTGAGACATTTGATGAACGTCTACAACCACATTTTCTTTACCGAGTGTCTTTTCAACAAATTGTTTCAAAGATTGTGCACGTGCTACAGTTGGTTTTGCAGCTTGGTCAACTGGAAGGTCCAAGTGAATTGGGAATTGAACACCTTGTGCTTGGAGAGCTTCCTTAGCCTTATTAAATTCAGTCTTAGCCTTATCAGCGTTGAAGAGACCATCTTGACTGTCTTTAAGGTTAACACCTGACCACTCGTCACCATATGAAGGCATCTTTTCAGTTACCAAATCACCGAATGACTTGTCACCAGCATAAACAAAATCAGGTTTCACAAGAAGGTTACGAACAGCAAGTGCTGCACCCTTTTCACCATTAAGTTGTGCTGAATAAGCAGTACGGTCAATAGCGAAGTTAACTGATTGACGGAAGTCCTTGTTAAGAAGAGCTTTCTTAGTTGAATCTTTCTCAGCATCAGTCTTCTTAGATGTATGGTTGTAAGACTGACGGTCAATATTAACACCAACCCCACCAATATCTGCAGATGGTTGTGTATAGAAGATATTATCTTTATATTGTTTTTCTACTGAATCAAAGTTTGAGCTTGTTGGATATAAACGTGCTTGACTATAAGCGCCATCAGTGAAATTACGGACAAGTGATTCTTGGTCAGATGCATCGTAGAAAGAAAGTTTGATGCCATCAAAGTGAACATTCTTCTTATCCCAATAGTTTTCATTTTTAGTCAACTCAATAGATGATTTAGCTGTCAATGACTTAAGGATGTATGGACCATTATAAAGGATAGATGATGGATCTGTTGATTTACCAAAGCTATCCCCTTTTGACTTAAGGAACTCTTCGTTAACAGGCCAGAAGAGAGAATAAGTCATCTTAGAATTCCAGTATGGTTCTGGTTGTTTAAGAGTGTACTGAAGAGTGTAGTCATCAAGTGCTTTAACACCAACTTTAGAGAAGTCTTTATCAGTACCGTTGAAATAATCAGCAAGACCTACTACAGAATCTTTTGCCAAATAAATTGACTCTGTCTTCTTATCAGCAGCATGCTTAAGACCTGTTACGAAGTCTTTAGCTGTTACTTCCGCATACTCTTCACCGTCTGAAGTATACCATTTAACTCCCTTACGAAGTTTGTAAGTATAAGTCAAACCATCAGCTGAAACAGTCCAATCCTTGGCAATAGCAGGTACCAAGTTACCATATTTATCATTTTCCAAAAGGCCATCGACACCATTTGTCACAGCATCAGTCGTTGAACCTTTATTGGAAATAAGGTAATCCAATGTCTCAGGATCAGCAGTATAAACATAGTTATAAGTATTGCTTGAAGTGTTTGATTTTGATGAACAAGCCACTAAAACCCCAACACTTAGGAGGGAAACACCCGCAAGGGCCAACCATTTACTTTTTTTCATAAGCATTCTCCAAAAAATCTTTTTTTATATGCCTACATTATACCATAAAAAATAAGATGAGTACAATTTTCAGAATATTTTGTCTTATACTGACTTTCTCACAATTATACCCCTTATGAACACTAGGAATTAGCCCTTTTTGGACAAAAGAAAAAGGCTAACTGCCTTCTCCTCAAGAATATTATTTAACGTGTTTCTCAAGATCTTTTTGAGCTTTTTCGTTAGATGCTTTCTTTTCTTTAAGCCATTTTTCACGACTTTGTTCATATTCTTTCTTAGTAACTACTTTTTCTTGTGGTTTCACGTATTTGAAGTAGTCTGATGAGTTCTTATCACCCACTTGCATGCTAGCACCCGTAAACGGTGTCAAGCGTGAGATAACTGGTGCTGCACCGTTACCAACAGTCAATGGAATGACAAGTGAGCTATCTTCCAACCAAGCTTGAGCTTGAGCATAACGGTCGTAACGAGCATTGAGGTCTGTTGTTTCTGAAGCTGCTGAATCAAGCAAGGCGTCATAATCTTTAAGACCCACTTGAGCTGCGGCAGCATTGTTTGGATCATCATACCCCATGAAAGTCTTGGTATTTTCACTTGAAGTTGTCTTAAAGATATCAAGGTAAGTTGATGGATCTTGATAGTCTGGACCCCAAACCACACCGTTTGAAATATCCCAGTCTTCTGCTGCCGCATTAGCCGCATTAAGAGTAGCATTTTGCATATCATCAGATGACAATTGGTTGATATCGATAACGACATTTTCGCTACCCAATGATTTTTCAATCGTTTGTTTCAATGATTGAGCTTGAGCAACATTAAGTTTAGAACTTTGATCAACTGGAAGGTCCAAGTGAATTGGGAATTGAACGCCTTCACCTTGAAGAGCTTCTTTGGCTTTGGCAAACTCAGTCTTAGCTTTTTCCGCATTGTAGAGACCATCTTGACCATCCGCAAAATTGACACCAGACCATTCATCACCGTAAGTGCTCATTTTCTCTGTCACAAGGTCACCGAAGGTCTTATCACCTGCACTGACAAAATCAGAAGGAACAAAGAGGTTACGTAGAGCAAGAGCTGCCCCATCTTTACCATTAACTTGAGATTGATAAGCTGTACGATCAATAGCGAAGTTGATTGATTGACGGAAGTCTTTGTTTAGAAGAGCCTTCTTAGTTGATGTCTTTTCAGCATCTGACTTCTTAGCTGAGAATTTATAGCTTTGACGATCAATATTCACACCAATAGCTGCTGTAGACGCACCTGGTGCTGTGTAATAAATATTATCTTTATATTTCTTTTCTACTGACGCATAGTTAGAGCTCATAGGGAATACAAGTGCAATGCTGAGAGCACCATCTGAGAAGCTACGCTCTTGAGCCTCCTGGTCAGAACCATCATAATATGACAATTTGATAGCGTCGAAATGCACGTTCTTCTTATCCCAATAATTCTCATTCTTAGTCAACTCGATAGATGATTTAGCTGTCAAAGATTTAAGAAGGAAAGGACCATTATAGAGGATAGATGTTGGGTCTGTTGACTTACCAAAATCTTTTCCTTTGTTCTTAAGAAAGTCTTCGTTAACTGGGAAGAGCAAGCCATAGGTTGTCTTAGAATTCCAGTATGGTTCTGGTTTTTTAAGGGTATATTGCAACGTGTGATCGTCGATTGCTTTGACACCTACATTTGAGAAATCTTTATTGGCACCAGAGAGGTAGTCAGACAAGCCTGCAATAGAATCTTGTACCAAATAGAGGGCTCCAGCTTTGGAATCAGCCGCATGCTTAAGACCAGTCACAAAGTCCTTAGCAGTCACATCAGCATACTCTTCACCATCTGAAGTGTACCATTTAACACCCTTACGGATTTTATAGGTATAGGTAAGACCATCTTGAGAAACTGACCAATCTTCAGCTACAGAAGGAACAAGGTTCCCATATTTATCAGCTTCCATAAGACCATCTACACCGTTAGTTACAGCAGTCTTAGTAGGTCCAGTATTTGACGTGATATAGTCTAAAGTTTCAGGATCTGAGTTATAAATATAACCATAAGTCGTTCCACTAGTACTTGACTTAGAAGAACAAGCCGCTAAGGCACCTACACTGAGGAGTGCCACACCCGCAAGGGCTAACCATTTGCTTTTTTTCATAAGATTTCTCCAAAAAATAAAATTTTACCTTTTCATTATAGCATAAATAATCAAGAAAAAAAGTCGTTGTCAGACAATTTTGCACAAGCATTTTACATAATAAAACACGATAAACTCAATAACCCCTTGTATTTCCTAGATTTCTAGCCACTTCATTCAATTTATTTTTAATCACTCGTCATGCATAAAACAAAAAGGTCTAACACCTTGGTCAGACCTCTGTTTTTAAGTAAAAATTAGCCATTAAGAGCTTGAGCAGCTGTGATAATCGCCAAATTGTAAATATCTTCAGCACTAGCCCCACGTGAAAGGTCGTTAACAGGTTTATTAAGACCTTGTAAGATTGGTCCGATAGCTTCGAACATTCCCAAACGTTGGGCAATCTTATATCCGATGTTACCTGCTTGCAAGCCAGGGAAAACAAAGACATTAGCATGTCCTGCTACGTCACTATCTGGAGCCTTAATAGCTGCTGTTGCTGGAACAAAGGCTGCATCAAACTGCAACTCACCATCAATAGCCAAGTCAGGACGCATTTCTTTAGCAATATTTGTTGCTTGAACAACCCTGTCAACTTTTGGCGATTTAGCAGAACCTTTTGTTGAGAAGCTAAGCATGGCCACTTTAGGATCAATACCAAAAACTTTAGCTGTTTCAGCAGTATTAATTGCAATTTCTGCCAATTCTTGAGCATTTGGTTCAATGTTGATGGCACAATCAGCAAACACCAAACGATGATCGGTATTTTCACGGTTCATAAGGAAAACACCTGATGTACGTGAAATGCCTGGTTTTGTTTTGATAATTTGAAGGGCAGGACGTACCGTATCCGCTGTTGAGTGGATAGCACCTGAAACCATTCCATCAGCAAGACCGAGTTTAACTAGCATAACACCGAAATAGTTCACATCACGAAGCAATTTCTCTGCATCTTCGACTGTTGCTTTTCCTTTACGGATTTCAAGAAATTTTTCCTTCATTTCCTCAAAACCTTCATAGGTTTCAGGATTAATAATCGTATAGTTAAAGTCTGCAAAACCAAGATCGCTCAAGATTTTGTGAACCTCAGCTGGGTCTCCCAAAATAATAGGATCCACCAATCCTTCAAATTTCAAACGGGCTGCTGCACGAACCACACGGTCGTCGTTACCCTCAGGGAAAACAATCTTAACACCTTTCCCTAAAATATGTTCACGAAGTTCACCAAATAGACTACGCATAAAAAAATTCCTCAATCAATCTTTTTTAGTTTGTAAGTTCATGATAACGGTTTCAAAATCATCTGTCAAGGAAGATGCATGGACCATCTCTTTTTTGGTAAAAGGATCAACAAATGCAAGACGGTGACAATGCAAGGCCTGGCGCTCAATACCATAGTCTAGAGAACCACCATAAAGATCATCTCCCAAAAGGGGAAGGCCTAAGTGGGCAAAGTGGACGCGAATCTGGTGAGTACGCCCAGTATGCAAATTGATATCAACCAGTTTAACCCTACCATAATCACCTA
>OLPA01003786.1_pt1 | contig 10022 bp, 8 predicted proteins | sample 1672811 | NCBI WGS metagenome assembly OLPA01 (sample SAMEA3136726, study PRJEB25190) | human gut metagenome | biome: human gut; feature: human-associated habitat; material: faeces | place: Austria | collected 2013
TCTCCCACAAATTGTGACGCACATCTTGCAGAAAGCCTTTTTCAAACATGCTCTAATTCAAATAATAATAAACCATCGCAGAAATCCTTTGAATATTGGAAACAGCATCTGCTTCCTTTCCTGCATTCTCAGACATTACGCACAGAATATAATCCGTTCTAGCTCCATAGACAATTCCAATATCGTGCTGGCTTTTATCATTTTCACCAGTTTTATTCGCTACCTGAACAGATTCCTTGAGCCCGCCAGGAATCTTTGTTCTGGTATCCTGATTCAGAAGCAAAGACAGCATCTGGTCAGAATCCTCCGGACTTACACATTCTCTTCGGTAAATCTTCTCCAGCAGAGTGCCACAATCCTCCACAGAGGTCATATTACTGCTGCCAATCCCTTCCGAATCTGTATTCGAAGGCGCAAGCGTATGAAGCACAGCGGTCTCTTTATAGCCCTGTTCCCTAAGATACCTGTTAATTACACGTGCACCTGCATTGAATTGATTGGAAGCAGTCTGAAGCCTTACCATTTCATTAAAAGACTCATTGTCACTGTAGGTTACCATATTCTCCATAAGCCGAAACAGCTTGTCTGTCACAGTCTGACTAGCTGAATCTGCTTTCAGAAGTATCCCCTCAGCTATCCTGATTTTTTCCATATTTTCATAACTTGCAGCCATTGTAAATGCTTTTATCAGACTTGCAGAAGATATGGCTTTATCATTGATGGAGAACTTCTCTCCGCTCTTCAGATCTTTCACATAGACGCTCCAGTCCCCTTCCAAATTTTCCGTAAATTCCTTCACAGCTTTCTTCAGATTTTTGATCCCCGGATCCGTCAATTCCTTGATACTGCCATCTTTTTGGATTGTCAAGCCCTCTGGTGTAGTACCAGCTTCTTCCACTAATACGCCGTTTGATTCATCAAAATAATAATACCCGGAAAATCTCTTTTCTCCCACATTCATTTCCTGGATATAATAAATGCCACCTTCCTGACACACTCTTCCATTTCTGTCAACGTAATACCCGCCATCTAGTTTTATCTGTCCAATCTCTTCTTTTAGAATACAAACTCTTCCGGTACCGGAAAGCCTTCCAAGGTTATTTACCACATAAATCCCCGAAGTCCATCCTGCTTCCACAGTTCCATCTTCTGCTTTCGGGAGTGCTTCCTGTGAAATGGCTGTAAGATGTGCTTCAGAAGCTTTAAATTTTCCTGTCTCGTCGTGATAATAATATCCATTAAACACTGTTCCATCTACAACAAAATGGTCGAAATAATGTATAGCCTGAACGCAGTCTCCTGAACCATCTTCATTCAGACAGTAAAAGCCGTCACTTTTCAACATATATTTGCCATCACTGTTGGGAATAGGAAGTATCTTAGCTTCCTCTGTAACAGATGACAGGCTGCCGCCACTTTCTGATTCCGCCAATACAGTCTGAACTTCAGGCTTCCATAACAGGAGCCCGCTGTTGCTGCACCAAAATGCTGCCCCCAAAAGGACTGCCATTCCAGCTGCTTTATACAGCCATCTGGTTTTTTTGCCTTTTTTCATGTTATTCTCCTTTTAATAAGGGCAGTATAACCTGTTTCTGCTTTGTATGCAACCTCTTTGTTTTCCATAACATTTTTACAGGCTCTGGAATGTGTTTGAAAAGACTTTCTGCAGGATGTACGTCACAATTTGTGAGAGATTTTGTCCGGAATACTCTCCCAAAATTTTTGCAGCTGTGCTTCCACATTTGACAATGTACACGTTTTCCTGTCATTCCACTCCACCGGAAAAAGATTGCTGTATTCTCTCTGTCGGAACCGTTCATCCAAAAGGAGAATAACACCATGATCCTCCCTTGTGCGGATTACTCTTCCAGCAGCCTGCAGAACCTTATTCATGCCAGGATACCTATAGGCGTAATCAAATCCATTTTCCCCATTTTCTGTGTAAAAAGAACGAAGAATTTCCCTCTCATTTCCCAACTGGGGCAATCCGGTTCCCACTAAAATGGCTCCAATCAGTTTTTCTCCCAGCAGATCAATTCCCTCTGAAAAAATACCACCCATAATGCAAAAAGCTACCAGTGATTCCTGATTCTGTTCAAATTCCTGAAGAAACTCTTCTCTTTCCTGTTCCTTCATAGAGCTGTTCTGACAGATACACTTCACCCAGTTTACAGAAAATTCTTCTTCGTAGACTGCATAAACCTCTTCCAACATTTTGTAAGAAGGAAAAAATACCATATAATTTCCCTTGCGCTGCCATACAGTCTTTGCTATATATTCCGCAATTTTATGATATTCCTCATATCCCCTGCGACTATATAAGGAACTTACATCGCCGGCATTTAAAATACAGCGGTTCTTCTGTGAAAACGGTGATTCCACGTAGATTCCATAATCGTCCTGCCTGTTGCTGAGCAATTTCCTGTAGTAGTTCATGGGCAGCAATGTGGCAGAAAAGAATACGGCACTGCGGCCTTTCTTCAGATATTCCCCCAGGTTCACTGCCGGATTTACACAGAACAGTTTCAGGCGAAACAGACCATCTTCTCCATTCTCAGCATAAACTACATAGTTCTCATCTATCAGTTCTGCAATATTCAGAAAATTGCGAATATCAAAATAAAACTTTATTGCTTCATCTTCCAGTTCCACATCCTTATGTGCTTCCAGAAAAGCATCAAATTCTCCCTGAACCTTTAAAATCGTCATAGTTATGGAACCCGTGCCTGGGAGAACGAGGTAATTTCCACAGTCCACCTGTAGTTCTTTCAGCTGTTTATCCAGCTTTCCAAGGGAGCGGTAAAGCCGGGGTGCTCTTTCTTTCATAACTTTTCGAACCCGAACAGCATCTTCCCTGCAAATAGAAGCGCTGTACATCTCTCTTCCCCGTTCTGCCAGATTATGAGCTTCATCAATGAGAAAGACATAATCTCCACCTGCACCTTCCCCGAAAAAACGTTTTAAATGAACCGTAGGGTCAAACACATAATTATAATCACAAATTACAGCATCCACCCACACAGACAGATCCAGACACATTTCAAAAGGACATACCTGCCATTTCTCTGCCTGCTCCCGGATAGTCTCCCTGTCATATCTGCTCTTCGTCGTCCACAGCTCATAGACAGCGTCATTGACCCTGTCGAAATGTCCCCTGGCGTAAGGACAATGTACCGGATCACATTTGGTTTCGTCCATAAAACACAGCTTCTCCTTGGCTGTAATGGTCACCACTTTGTATTTCATTCCCTTTTCCCGCAGCACCTCAAAAGCTTCCTGAGCCACTGTTCTTGTAATAGTCTTGGCTGTAAGATAAAAGATCGTCTCCCCTTTCCCTTCGCCAACAGCGCGAACTGCCGGAAAAATGGTAGACATGGTTTTTCCTACGCCGGTAGGTGCCTGAATAAAAATCTGACGACTGGCTCCAATTGCATGGTAAACACTGCTCACCATCTTTCTCTGACCTTCTCTGTAGAAAAATGGAAATTCCAGGCTCTGAAGAGAATGATTTCTCTCTTCCTTCCATTTTTTCTGATAACTGAGCCATTTATGATATTCATCCAGAAGTTTCTGGTACCATTCTTTCAGTTCCTCTATGGAGATCACCTCCCGGAACCTTTTCACCACTTCTGTCTCCAGATTGGCATATGTCATCTGGATTCCAATCTTCGACAAGCCTTCCTGAACACCGTAAATATAGCCATAACACATAGCCTGAGCCTTATGAACCTTCACAGGCTCTTCCATCTGTTCCACATTTCCATATATTCCTTTAATCTCATCGATCCAGACAACTTCATCTTCTGTAAAAATTCCATCTGCACGACCTTCTAACCGAATGTCCAGATCCTCATAGCTGCAATTCATCCGCAAAGCAACCTCTGCTCTGTAGTCTCCGCCCATTTGTTTCTGAAGCTTCCGATGCAGTCTGCTGCCCTTTAACATAGCATCTTTGTCTATAGTACCTCTTCGGTTATCAAGATCACCGCTTTGCAATATAAACTCCACAAGATTTCTTACTGATATTCGTGTTACCGGATTGTCCATTTCCAATTTACCGCCTTTTACTGGTCTGCTGCCTTCCAAACAAAGATACCTTATCTGTAAGCATTATAACACGAATTTTACTTATCGGCCTATCCTTTCACAGAAAACTCCGGCATATTACTCCGAAAATGCAAAGCAAGCATCTGCTTCTGAAGTTTCTCATTCCTCCTTGCTTCAATGGATATGCTATCACAAAATGTCTGCCACAGTTCCTCGTACTCTCCCATATCCCCTACGGCGCTCCCTGGCACCTGTATACGCACTTCTTTTCTCATGACGCACTCCTTCCCTTTCTCATGGCACAACGCCTTCTGCCTCTTCTCATCATAGATTACCCAGTTCTCATTGGGAAAGCGATTGGAAAAATGAAGAGCCATAAGAGACAGGATATCATTCCCCGGCTGGATCTTTGCCAACAGAAACCTTCCGCCAATCTCCCTGAAACGGACAAACCCAAAATAATGGTGATATTCCCGCTTCACGCAGAGTGCCATTTTCGCAACCCTGGATACATATGGATCTGCCAGTGCCTCCATTACACGTTTTTCGCATCTGCCTCCCCCAAAAGCCCGGTGCAGCACATAATAAATGGCAGTTCCCCTGTCTTCATCTGCTGAAGCTGCCGCCAGACAAATCTGTTCGTAAACCTCGCTTCCCAGTCTCATAAGAATCGTCCTCATAACCTTACCAGCCTTACTCTGATCTGTAGCAATCTCCCGATAAGAAGTGAACAATTCCATGCTTACAGGAAAACTGGTCTGAATGCTCACTTTACAGCCGCCTGCACACTCTTTCCATCCATCATAGACAGCAGAAAAAATTCCCTCCATAGAGTCCTCACATACCAGGATTCTTTTCTCTTGATTCATATAGCTCCCACCTTTCTGTCCACATGATTCTTTGTATTTTCTGTATACAGTCTTCTGCTCCCCATCTCATCTCCAAAGAGGGATAATTGCTGAAATGCAGCTTCATTCCCATGCTTCCGACAGTTCTCTTCATCCAGAAGATTACGGGTAATATAAGATTCCTCCAACCTGGTATTGTACATCATGCGGCCATTACAGGTGATAAAATATAAGGCACGCTTCAGAACCACACCAATCCTCTTCAAATCTGCAAATTCCAGGGAATGGGTTCTCCTGGCCCCAATGATTCTTCTGGCAGAGGTATAACCGATTCCCGGTACACGAAGAAGTTCATAATAATCTGCCTGGTTGATCTCTACCGGAAAAAACTCCAGATGTGACACTGCCCAGTCTGCCTTGGGATCCAGAAGAAGGTTAAAATCCGGATGCTTCTCTGAAAGCAGTTCTGAAGACCGAAAACCATAAAACCGCATAAGCCAGTCTGCCTGATAAAGTCGGTGTTCTCGAAGAAGAGGCGGACCTGATAAGGACATGAGCAGATCCTTATCTTCATTTACGGCGACAAAAGCCGAATAAAAAACTCTTTTTAATGCAAAGTTCTTATACAAAGATTCTGCTACTGACACGATCTGATAATCGCTCTCCCCCATAGCTCCAATAATCATCTGGGTACTTTGACCGGCTGGTACAAACTTAGGGGCATGACGGTACAGAACCAATTCCTCCTTATTCTGATCTCGCTGCTGCTGAATCTGCTTCATAGGGCGCAGAATGGTTTGCCTGCTCTTATGCGGTGCCAGTTTCCTAAGCCCGTCTGCAGTAGGAAGTTCCAGGTTCACGCTCATGCGATCTGCCAGATACCCCGCCCTGGCGATCAGTTCAGGAGCAGCACCTGGAATGGCTTTCAAATGAATATATCCCTGAAAATGATATTTATTACGAAGAAGATTTACTGTACAAAGCAGTTCTTCCATAGTCCTGTCTGGACTTTCCTTTACTCCGGAACTTAAAAACAGTCCTTCAATATAGTTCCTCCTGTAAAATTCCATAGTCAGACGACACACTTCTTCTGGGGTAAAACTGGTACGCACCACATCATTGGAGGCTCTGTTTATACAGTATTTACAGTCAAATACACATTCATTTGTATAAAGGATCTTCAAAAGACTGATACATCTGCCATCCTGAGCAAAACTATGACAGATTCCGGCAGCAATGCTGTTTCCCATGCCCTTTCCATCTCCCTTTCGATCCACACCACTGGATGTGCAAGCCACATCATATTTCGCGGCATCCGATAAAATCTCCAGCTTCCGCTTCAATGTCATTGATTCCTGAATAATCATCCCGTAACAAAGCTCCTTTTATGTAATCTGTGTTTCGCATTCTTTATTATTCTTAATTTCAGAACGTTTGTTCTTGTTTTATTTTAGAACGCACGTTCTGTTTTGTCAATATCATAAAACGGCACGAAATTTTTTCTATACAAAAAGAGCCATAAATCAAAGATTAATTCTAACACTACCTTTGATTTACGGCTCTTATCTCATTCTTTTACTATTAAAGCTCCCGGACGACAGCCAGAAATGGTACATGCTTACATCAGCGAATTCATGAATACCAGACGTTCTGAACGTATGAGCAGATTTTCATATATGTGAATGCTGCCGACAGGTGACCTATCCACTCAATTTCAAATCTGTGTCAGCACAAAAATATCATAAATTGCTTTCACTGCATTTTCAAAATCACGGTTCTCCACGCCAATGATAATATTCAGCTCACTGGAACCCTGGTCAATCATCTTGACGTTTACATTTGCATGTGCGAGGGCAGAGAAAATTCTTCCGGCTGTACCGCGGGTGGATTTCATTCCACGTCCTACAACTGCGATCAGGGCAAGGTCAGATTCCATTTCCACAAAATCCGGCTGAACCAGGCGATGGATTCCCGCAATTACCTGCTGCTCCTTTTCTTCAAACTCATCCTGGTGAACATATACTGTCATGGTATCAATACCGGATGGAACATGCTCAAAACTGATTCCCTGGTCTTCAAATACCTGAAGCACTCTTCTGCCAAATCCGATTTCACTGTTCATCATGGACTTCTCAATGTTGATAGAACAGAAACCTTTCTTTCCTGCAATACCGGTTATGGTATATTTCGGCTTGCGGCAGGTACTCTCCACAATAAAAGTTCCCTTATCCTCCGGACGGTTGGTGTTGCGGATATTAATCGGAATTCCCTCTTTTCTTACAGGGAAAATAGCATCTTCATGAAGAACAGTAGCTCCCATGTAGGAAAGCTCACGAAGTTCACGGTATGTAATGGTCTCAATCACAGCCGGATTCTTTACAATTCTCGGGTCTGTTACAAGGAAACCGGATACATCAGTCCAGTTTTCATACATATCAGCCTTAATTGCCTTGGCAACCAGAGAACCTGTCACATCAGAACCACCTCTGGAAAAAGTGGTCACAGTTCCATCGTCCTTTGCACCATAGAAGCCCGGCACAACTGCATTCTCACATTTGGAAAGACGCTTGTTCAGAAGTTTGTCTGTCTTCTCTGAATCCAGATTTCCGTTTTTATCAAAACGGATCACCTCTGCTGCATCCACAAATTCATAACCAAGATAAGCAGCCATCACTTTGCCGTTCAGATATTCTCCACGGGAAGCGGCGTAATCCCTGCCAATCTGTGCTTTAAAATTCTCTTTGATCAACTGGAAATCCTCTTCCATGGAAAGAGCTAGGCCAAGCCCTTTAATAATCTCATAATAACGAGATTTGATTTCTTCTAAAACCTTTTCAAAATCACCGCCATTTGCAGCTGCGTCATAACAGCTGTAAAGAAGATCTGTTACCTTCGTGTCCCCGTCAAATCTCTTACCTGGTGCAGAAGGAACAACAAAACGTCTGCTCTCTTCACTTCTGATAATATCTCCGACTTTTTCAAACTGCTCCGCATTTGCAAGGGAGCTTCCGCCAAACTTTACAACTTTTCTCATAATCCTTATGCTCCTCAAAAACTTTTTCTCCATTTTATGAAAAAATTCGACTTTTTGCAAGGGTTTTTTCGATTTAATTCGTGAAAGTGTTAAATACATTCAATACCCACAGTTGTTCTCCATCTACTTTAAACTGAATATCCCAGGATCCAAAAGACATTCCGTATTTTCTTTCAGGGTCCTTCTGATACCCAGGTCTTGGATCGTTTGCAAGGACAGCAAGAAGCGCTTCTCTTTTTTCCACTGGAATCTTCTTCAAAAGCTTTTCCGGAAACTCTACTTTCAGCTTATGATCCTGAATCTGGTCGGTAAATCCGCCCGCTGCTTCCGGATGGCTGTCCACGTAAGCCAGATAGGGCTTTATATCATAAATAGGTGTTCCGTCCATAAGATCCGCTCCTGATACATGAAGCACCGGTCCATACTTTTCAGAAAACTCTACGCTCTCCAGCCTTACACTGGAAAGTCCTATGGGATTTGGACGAAAAGGAGACCTTGTAGCAAAAACGCCCATTCTGACGTTTCCCCCAAGTCTTGGAGGACGCACTGTAGGAGACCACTCCTTGCGGACAGCCTGTGAAAATTCCCAGATCAGCCAGATATGGGTATACTCTTCCAGCCCTCGAAATGCCTCATGGTTCCGATATTCCGGTTCAAAAATAATATCCGCCTTTAGTTCCTGTATTCTGCCACTCTGATGGGGAATTCCAAATTTCGTTGGAAAATCGCTTCTGATATGAGCAATTACTTTCATTTCCATTGTTTATTATACCTTTATCAATCTTTATGTGTGCTCCTATAAACCCGCAGATATCATCTATAAACAGCGAACCTCTATTCCTCATGTCCGCCGCTTTTTTCTTCCTCCTTGATTTCCCAGTGAAGCAGGAACGTAAGGGCTGCTCGAAGAGCAATAATTCCGGCTACAATTCCGATTTCTTTCCACTCACGTACCACTACAGTACGAAGAATCTCACTTCCCATTTTAAATTCCAGTCCCATAGCAAGTCCCCTCGCCAGATAGACACCAGTATCTCCGGCATGTTTCAGCCACTTGATAAATCCGGTAATTCCACTCCAGATAATAATGGCAACTCCAATAAACTCAAAAATTACAATGGCGAAACCAGCAATATTCTCCAGAACCCACTCCATAATTCCAGTTATGGTCGTCATCATAGGTACCTCCTTTTTCCTGCTGACAGGATACCTTTTCTTACAGAATATATTTTCATTGCTGCACAGCCTGTAAACAGCAACAGTTTCTTATTTTTGCTCCAGCCAGGTCACCACTTCTGTGTGATCTGTAAAACAGAACATTTCCACAGGCTGGATTTCTTTAACTATATAATTTTTTCTCGTAAGGAAATTAAGGTCTCTTGCAAGTGTTTCCGGGTTACAGGAAATGTAAACAATTTTCTTCGGAGAGAGTTTTATTACGGAATTCAGGAATTTCTCGCTGCTGCCTGAGCGGGGAGGATCCATAAATACCACATCTGCCTTTTCACCAGCTTCTGCCATTGCCTCCATAAATTCACCGGCATCACCCTGGCGGCTGAAACTACCGCAGAGGGAAAAAGCATCTATCTCCATGACCCGAAAGGAATTGTGGCAGAGGGCTATCACTATCTGACAGGGGAGGTGTTGGATGATGAAGAGTAAGAGCGCAGAAAAGATAAAGCTGACTTCTTATGATGATTTATTTGGCAGTAGTGAAGTAACGGCAGAAGAGAAGATTGTATCCGTTCCGATTCGTCTTTTTCACACCTTCAAAGACCATCCATTCCGGGTATTGGATGATGAAAAAATGCAGGAGACTGTGGAAAGTGTAAAACGATATGGAATACTGATGCCGGGAATTGTACGTCCGTATGGTGATGGTGAGTATGAGATGGTGGCAGGGCACCGCAGATGGCGGGCGTGTGAACTGGCAGGAATGGAAGAGATGCCAGTAATTATCCGGGAAATGGATGATGATACTGCTACGGTGATAATGGTGGATACGAACATCCAGAGGGAAGATATTCTGCCCAGTGAGAAAGCCCATGCTTATAAAATGAAATATGAAGCCATGAAACATCAGGGAAGCAAGG
>OLPA01003789.1_pt1 | contig 10010 bp, 5 predicted proteins | sample 1672811 | NCBI WGS metagenome assembly OLPA01 (sample SAMEA3136726, study PRJEB25190) | human gut metagenome | biome: human gut; feature: human-associated habitat; material: faeces | place: Austria | collected 2013
CGCGCTCAAGGTCGAGTATGACGTGCTGCCGTTCGTGCTGGATGTGCAGAAGGCGATGGAGCCGGACGCGCCGCAGATTCACGAGGAATGCCCCGGCAACGTCCTCAAGCACACGTCCATGGCAAAGGGCAACTACGACGAGGCAATCAAAGAAGAAGGTCTGATCAAGGTCGAGGGCTGGTACGAAACCCCGATGGTCCAGCACTGCCATATCGAAAACCACGGCTGCTTCGCCTATAGTGAAAACGGGCGCATCACGGTCGTTTCCTCGACGCAGATTCCCCACATCATCCGCCGCATTGTCGGTCAGGCACTGGGCAGACCCTGGGCGGACATTCAGATCATCAAGCCGTATATCGGCGGCGGCTTCGGCAACAAGCAGGACGCGCTGTACGAGCCGCTTTGCGCCTGGTGCTCCACGCAGGTCAACGGTCAGTGTGTCCGCATCGACTGCTCGCGTGAGGAGACCTTCATCTCCAACCGCGTGCGCCACGCCATCCGGTTCCACATCATCACGTGGCTGCACAAGGACGGCTCGATTGCCGCGCGCAAGATTGAGTGCTTCTCCAACCAGGGCGCCTACGCCTCGCATGGTCATTCGATCGTCGCCAAGGCGATGGGCTCGTTCCCGCAGATCTATCCGTGCGAAAACTTTGAAGGCGATGCCTACACGGTCTACACCAACCGCCCCGTCGCAGGTGCGATGCGCGGCTACGGCATGCCGCAGGCGTCGTTTGCAGACGATGCGAACATTGAAGAGTGCGCGCGCGCCGTGGGTATGAATCCGATCGAGTACCGCAACAAATTCACCATGCCCAAGGGTTTTGAAGACGGCTTCTCGCACAACGTCAACTACTATGACTCGTTCCGCGAGTGCATGGAAAAGGGTCGTGCGGCAATTGACTACGACAGGAAGCTCAAAGAATATCAGAACCAGACCGGACCTGTCCGCCGCGGCATCGGCATGGCAGCATTCTGGTATAACACCGCGGTTTACCCGATTTCTCTGGAAACGTCGTCGAACCGTATGCAGCTGAACCTCGATGGTACGGTCACCATGCAGTGCGGCGAAACCGAAATCGGGCAGGGCGCAGACACCGCGTACTCCCAGATGACGGCGGAGGTTGTGGGTCTTGCCAGCTACCGCGACGTGCATGTCGTCTCCTGCCAGGATACGGACATCACGCCCACGGGTCTCGGCGCCTACGCCTCCCGGCAGACCTATGTTGCGGGCTTCTCCATCCGGCAGACGGGCGAGCTGCTCAAAAAGAAGATTCTTGCCTACGCCTCGAAGCTCACGCGCCAGATGGTCGAGAATATGGACATTCAGAACAGCAACATCGTTCGCGTGATGGACGGCAAGGTTCTCATGAGCCTCAAGGAGCTGGCAATGACCGCGCAGTATAACGCCGCCGATTCCGAGCATATTACCGCCGAGTCGACGTATACCATCCGCAATAACGCCTATTCCTTCGGCTGCAGCTTTGCCGAGGTCGAGGTCGACATTCCGATGTGCAAGGTCAAACTCCTGAATCTCGTGAATGTCCACGACTGCGGCAAACTCATCAACCCGGCTTTGGCAGAGGCGCAGGTCCACGGCGGTATGTCGATGGCAATCGGCTACGGACTTTCCGAGCAGCTGCTGTTCGACGAGAAGACTGGAAGACCCTTAAATAACAACCTGCTCGACTATAAGCTCTCGACGTTCATGGACCACCCGAACCTGGAGGCACTGTTTGTGGAAAACCCCGAGCCGACCTCGCCGTTCGGCACGAAGGCGCTCGGCGAACCGCCCGCCTGCTCCGGCGCACCTGCCATCCGCAACGCGATTTTGCAGGCGACCGGCGTCGCGATTGACAAAACGCCCATCACGCCGCATGTGCTGTTTGCAGAGTTTACCAAAGCAGGACTCATTCACGACGACTGGGAGAAGGAGGGAAAGTAAGCCATGTATGATATGAAAGCGCTCTATGAGGCGACAAGCGTCGAAAACGCCATCGAGCTGCGGCTTGAGCATCCGGAAGCCCAGATCATCGCCGGCGGCACGGACGTTCTCGTGCAGATGCGAGAGGGCAAGCGCGCGGGCAAGGAGCTGATCTCCATTCAGGCGCTCGATGAAATCCGCGGCATCTGTCTGGATGAAAACGAGGCAATCCGCATCGGAAGCCTCACAACCTTCTCCCACATCACGCACAACCCGATCATTCAGAAATATATCAATGTCCTCGGCGAGGCTGTCGACATGGTCGGCGGTCCTCAGATCCGCAACGCGGGCACCATCGGCGGCAACACCTGCAACGGCGTGACGTCGGCAGACTCTGCGTCTACGCTGCACGCCTGGGAAGCGATCATCGAGCTGACCGGCAAAAACGGCAAGCGTTATCTTCCGATCAAGGACTTCTACATCAAAGCCGGTACCGTGGACATCAACGTCGCGGAAGGCGAAATTCAGACGGCGATCATCATTCCGAAGGAATCCTACGACCGCACGGCAGGCTTCTACATCAAATACGCCATGCGAAACGCGATGGACATCGCGACGACCGGCTGCTCGGTCAACTGCCGGTTGTCTGCCGACAAGAAAACCTTCGAGCGTGTGCGCATTGCCTACGGCGTCGCAGGGCCTGTCCCCATGCGCGTGCCGAGCGCGGAAGCGGCAATCAACGGAAAAGAAGTCACGTTGGAAAACATCGAAGCGTTTTCCAGAACCGTTTTGGAGGACATCCATCCCAGAGATTCCTGGCGCGCAAGCAAGGCATTCCGGCAGCACATTGCGGTCGAAATGGCGAAGCGCTGCCTGGTCGAATCGGTCAAACGCTGCGGAGGTGACGTGTAATGGCGCAGTATAAGCTTGTAACATGCACAATCAACGGCAAAAAACGCGAGCAGATGGTAGACGTCCGCGCGAGCCTGACCGATATGCTCCGCAACAGCTACCACCTGACTTCCGTCAAAAAGGGCTGCGAGGTCGGCGAGTGCGGCGCATGCACCGCGCTCATCGACGGCGAAGCCATCAACACCTGCCTGTACCTCGCCGTCTGGGCCGAGGGCAAGCACATCATCACGCTTGAGGGCCTCATGAACCCAGACGGCACGATCTCCGATGTCCAGCAGGCATTCATGGACGAAACTGCCATCCAGTGCGGCTTCTGCACGCCCGGCTTCATCCTGACCGCCACCGAGATCGTGAATTCCGGCAAGGAATACACTGACGACGAGCTCCGGAAGCTCCTCTCCGGCCACCTGTGCCGCTGCACGGGCTACCAGAACATCTTCCGCGCCGTCAAAAAAACCATGCTCCGCCGCCTCGGCAAAACCGAAGAAGCAGAGAACGTCCGCTGAAACAACACCCCCGGCGCACCGCGCCGGGGGTCATTTTTTTTGCCGCGCGGCCCCTGGAAGGGGAGCCTTTACACGCGGCGTTTTACACTGGGGTAGAGGGAGGCGTCGGTGTGGGGGAGGAAGCGGGCGGCGTGCATGTTTTCCACGAACTTCTCCATCTCCCCGAACTGCACATAGGTCGCAAGCGCCCGGATGCGCTCCAGCCGTGCGCGGCAGCTCCGGTTCAGCAGGAGCCGTCTGGCTCCGGCGAGCGAGGAGTTGCCGAGGATCCGGAACTTTTCCCGCGGCAGGTCGGGATACAGCCCGACCGTGATCGCGGACTCCAGATCGTAATGCGTGCCGAAGCCTCCGGCGAGGTAGAACGTGCCGATCTCCGCCGGGCTGACGTTCACGCTCTGCAGCATCGTTGCGACCATGGTGTGCGCGGCGGCCTTGCAGGTGAGGAACTCGCCGATGTCGTCCTGGGTAAAATAGAGCGGCACGTTGCCGTCGTAAGCGTAGATGATCGCGGGGGCGTTGCGCTGGCGATCCTCCTCCCAGACCTCGCGGATGCAGGGCGAAGCGTCCTTCTGCAGCCGCCCGGCCGAGTCGATCCAGCCCGAGAGAAAGCCCTCGGCGATGAGGTCCAGAATGCCGGAGCCGCAGATGCCCTTCGGCGGCAGATCGCCGATGGTCCGATACCGCAGACGATTGTCCGCGCCGATCTTCACGCTGCTGCCGTAGTTTTCGCGCACGTAGTCGATGACCTTCTTCTGCCAGACGGAGTAACCCTCGGACGAGTCGATGCACAGCACGTCTGCGCCCGCCTCAACAAGCGCAGGAATGCGCTCGCGATAGTCGCGGGAGTTGATACCCGCGCCGACGAGATAGCGCTTCTTGCCGTCCTGCAGGGCAAGGGGGTGCTCCTTGTGCTCGGCATAGTCCTTGCGGAAGACAAAGTAGAGCAGGTGGTCGTTTTCATCTACGATGGGCAGCGCGTTGAGCTTGTGCTCCCAGATGATGTCGTTGGCCTCCTTGAGCGTGGTGGAAGCAGGGGCGGTGATAAGCTTTTCGCGCGGCGTCATGAACTCATGCACCTTGACGTCCGTGCTCATGCGGCTCACGCGGTAGTCGCGGCTCGTCACGATGCCGAGGAGCTTCCCGTTGGGCGTTGCGTCCTCGGTGACGGCGACGGTGGAAAAGCCGTTCTCTTCCTTGAGCGCGAGCACGTCGGCAAGCGTGTGCTCGGGCGTCAGATTGGAAGCAGACGGCACAAAGCCCGCCTTACTGCTCTTCACGCGGCGCACCATCTCCGCCTCGCTCTCAATGGACTGAGAGCCGAAGATGAAAGAAAGGCCGCCCTCCTTGGCAAGGGCGATAGCAAGCGTGTCGTTCGAGACAGACTGCATGATCGCCGAGACCATCGGGATATTCAGGCTGATGGGGCACTCCTCCTGCCCCTTGCGATAGCGCACGAGGGGCGTTTTGAGTGAAACGTTGTCAGGAACACAGTCCTCCGCGGTATAGCCGGGAACGAGAAGATATTCGCTGAACGTGTGAGAAGGTTCGGGATAATAGTAAGCCATAGATCTGCTCCTCTCTTCTTATTTTACTTGAAGTAGCGCACAGCAGAGGTGAACAGCTCCATCTCATACTGGCCGGGGACATTGCGGTAGAGGTTCTTGCCGATACGCTCGGTATGCCCCATCTTGCCCAGCACGCGGCCATCGGGCGAGGTGATGCCCTCGATGGCGCAGAGCGAGCCGTTGGGGTTAAACGCTGCATTCATTGTAGCACACCCGTCAAGGTCTACATACTGCGTGGCGATCTGACCGTTGGCAGCAAGCGCCTTGACAAGCTCCTCCGAGGCAAGGAAGCGGCCCTCGCCATGGGAAATGGGCACGGTGTAGATGTCGCCGACCTTCGTGCCGGCAAGCCACGGGGACTTGTTGGAGCACACGCGCGTGCGCACAAGGCGGGACTGATGACGGCCGATGACGTTGTAGGTGAGCGTCGGGCAGCCCGAATCGGTATCCATGATCTTGCCGTAGGGCACAAGGCCGAGCTTGATGAGCGCCTGGAAGCCGTTGCAGATACCGAGCATCAAGCCGTCGCGGCGATCAAGAAGATCGGTGACCTGTTCTTTGACCGCAGCGCTGCGGAAGAAGGCCGTGATGAGCTTGGCGCTGCCGTCGGGCTCGTCGCCGCCGGAAAAGCCGCCGGGGATCACGATGATCTGGCTGTCCTTGACCGCCTTGGCAAAGCGCTCCACGCTGTCAGCAACGTCGGCGCTTGTCAGGTTGCGGATAATAAACTGCTCGGCATCCGCGCCTGCTTCAAGCAGGGCGCGCTGCGTATCGTACTCGCAGTTCGTACCGGGGAAGACGGGGATCAGCGCCTTGGGGCGCGCCAGCTTGATCGTGGGCGCAACGCACTCCTGCGCTTCATAGGAAAGGCTCTCGACCGCGCCGGCGCTCTGCGTCTTCGTCGGGTAGACGGATTCGAGGACAGCGTCATTGAGGGCAAGAAGCTCGGAAATGCTCGTCTCATCGCTGCCGAGGGAGATGGTCTTTTCCGCTGTGGTCGCGCCGATGCGCACAGCATCGGAAACTTCCTCCGTCAGCTCGGCGACGATCGCGCCGGGCATGGGAGCAAACCAGTCGCGCGCAGTCTTTTCGGCGGCAAAGCCGATCTCATTGCCGAGCGACATCTTGAAAACCGCCTCGGCAAGGCCGTTTTCAACCGCCCATGCGCTTGCGACCTTGCCCGCGCGGGCAAGCGCGGTGAAGCGTTCCCACGCCGCTTTCTGCTCTTCGGGCGTCGCGCCGGCGAAGAGGTAAACGCCGCGACCGGCAGCCTTGAAGTCAGTCGTCACGATCTCGCCTGCCAGCACGGGCGCGATGGCGAAGGAGATAAGCGTCGGCGGCACGTCATGGTCAAGGAAGGTACCGGACATGGAGTCCTTGCCGCCGATGGCGGCAGCGCCCAGTTCAAGCTGGGCATCGAGCGCACCGAGCAGCGCGGAGAAGGGCTTGCCCCAGCGCGCAGGCTCGCTGCGGAGCTTTTCAAAGAATTCCTGCAAGGTGAGATATGCCTTGTGATAGTCTGCACCGGCGGCGACGATCTTAGCAACCGAGGTGTAGACCGCGCTGTGCGCGCCCGTGTAAGGATCGGCGCTCAGTGCGTCGGGGTCGCAGCCCCATGCCATCACGCTGCCCTGCTCGGTCTTGCTGCCCGGCAGCACCGGCAGCAGCGCCGCCATCGCCTGCGAGGGGCTGCGCTGCGTCTTGCCGCCAAAGGGCATGAGCAGCGAGAACGCACCGACGGTGGAGTCGAAGCGCTCGGCGAGGCCGCGGCGGGACGCGCTCTTGAGGCTGCCCGCCATATCGCGCAGCGTGCGCGGCGCGCAAGCGGACTCTGCCTGCTTTTCCCCAGCTTCTACACGAATGCTTGCGTGCTTGACCGCGCCGTTCGTGTCGAGGAACGCGCGCGAAAGGTCGGCAACCGTCTGTCCGCGCCAGTGCATGACCATGCGGGGGCTTTCGGTGACGACTGCGACGCGGTAGGCCTCCAGGTTTTCGGCCTGCGCGGCAGCGATGAACTTTTCCTCGTCCTCCGCCGCGACGACGACCGCCATGCGCTCCTGCGATTCGGAGATCGCAAGCTCGGTGCCGTCCAGCCCCTCGTACTTCTTGCGCACGGCGTCAAGCTCGATGGCAAGACCGTCGGCCAGCTCGCCGATGGCAACAGACACGCCGCCCGCGCCAAAGTCGTTGCAGCGCTTGATGAGGCGCGTCACCTCGCCGTTGCGGAACAGGCGCTGGATCTTGCGCTCTTCGGGCGCGTTGCCCTTCTGCACTTCGCTTGCCATGGTGGTAAGCGACTTTAAGTCATGGCTCTTCGAAGAACCGGTCGCGCCGCCGATGCCGTCGCGGCCGGTGCGGCCGCCGAGCAGGATCACAACGTCGCCCGGAGCGGGACGCTCACGCACAACGTTATTGGCAGGTGCCGCGGCAACGACCGCGCCGCACTCGAGTCTCTTGGCAATGTAGCCCTCGTGGTAAAGCTCGGCGACATGGCCCGTGGCAAGGCCGATCTGGTTGCCGTAGGAGGAGTAGCCTGCCGCAGCGGTCTGCGCGAGCTTGCGCTGAGGGAGCTTTCCGGGCAGAGTCTCGGCAAGGGTCTTTCTCGGGTCGCCGCCGCCCGTCACGCGCATCGCCTGATGGACGTAAGCGCGGCCGGAGAGCGGGTCGCGGATGCAGCCGCCGATGCAGGTAGCAGCACCGCCGAAGGGCTCGATCTCGGTGGGGTGGTTGTGCGTCTCGTTTTTAAACATCAGCAACCAGTCCTGCTCCTCGCCGTTCACCTTGGCGGGCACGTGAATGGAGCAGGCGTTGATCTCCTCGCTCTCGTCGAGCTCGGGCAGCAAGCTGCGCTTTTTGAGGGTCTTGGTACCGATGGTCGCAATGTCCATCAGCGTCTGGGGGCGCTTGGCGGCCTTTTCCGCGCCGTAGACCTCTTCGCGCGCGGCAAGGTAGCGCTCATACGCGCCCTTGACGGCGGGATCGTCGATCGTGATCTCATCAAGATGCGTGGAGAAGGTCGTGTGGCGGCAGTGGTCAGACCAGTAGGTATCGACCACGCGCACCTCGGTCACGGTGGGATCGCGGTGCTCTTCCTCGCGGAAATAGGCCTGCAAGGTCTTGAGATCGTCCAAATCCATGGCAAGGCCCATGGAAGAAAGGAGCGCAGAGAGCGCAGCATCGTCCATGGTGATAAAGCCCTCGACCGAAGCGACGCTCTTGGGATCGGAGAGGTTTTCCGCAAGCGTTTCAGGCTTTGCAAGCGTGGCCTCACGGCTCTCAACGGGGTTGATGACATAGCGTTTGACAGCTTCGACGTCCTTATCCGTCAGCGTGCCGTAGAGCGCGTAGACCTTTGCCGTGCGGATGCGCGGACGCTCGCCCTGGCTCAAAAGCTGGATGCACTGTGCCGCGCTGTCGGCGCGCTGATCGAACTGGCCGGGCAGCGGCTCGACGGCAAACACGGCGGCAGCGCCGGAAACGTCGGTCTCCTCGCTCGTCAGGTCGAGCTGCGGCTCGGAAAAGACGGTGGTGCAGGCATAGTCGAAGAGGTCTTTGTCCATGCCCTCTGCATCGTAGCGGTTCCAGATGCGCACGCGCTCCAGACCTTCGAGGTCTAAGAACGAGCGGCAATCGGACAGCAGGCTCGCGCATTCAGGCGCAAGGCCGGGCTTTTTTTCAACACATACGCGATAAACCATTTACTCTCTCTCCTTTTGCGCAGCCAGAGCCTTGCGGCCAATGTCGCTGCGGCAGTATTTGTTGGCAAAGTCGACCTCGCCGGAGAGGCGGTACGCCTCCTTCACGGCTTCCTCCAACGTGGGGGCAACGGCGGTAACGCCGAGCACGCGCCCACCCGCGGTGAGAAGCGCATTGCCATTTTTCTTTGCGCCCGCGACATAAGTATGTGCGGCAGCCTCTTCGCTCATTGTGATGGGGAAGCCGCTTTCATACTTCTTGGGGTAGCCCTCGGAGGCGAGGACAACGCAGCAGGCGGAATCGCTCGAAAATGCAACGTTCACGTCCTTGAGTGTCCCGTTCGTCGTGGCCTGCATAACGCTCAGCAGGTCAGAGGAAAGCAGCGGCAGCACGACCTGCGTTTCAGGGTCGCCGAAGCGGCAGTTGTACTCCACGACCTTGGGGCCGTTCTTTGTGAGCATGAGGCCGAAATAGAGGCAGCCCTTAAAGGGGCGGCCCTCGGCCTTCATCGCGCGGATCGTGGGAAGGAAGATCGTTTCCATGCACTCCGCCGCGATCTCCTTGGTGTAGCAGGGATTCGGCGCGATCGTGCCCATGCCGCCGGTGTTGGGGCCCTCGTCGCCGTCGAGCGCGCACTTGTGATCCATGGAGGAAACCATGGGAACGACCGTTTCACCGTCGGTAAAGCTCAGAACGGAGACCTCGGGGCCTTCCATGAACTCTTCGATGACGACGCGCGCACCGCTCTGGCCGAAGGCCTTGTCCTCGATCATGGAGCGAACGGCAGCTTTCGCCTCCTCGACCGTCTGCGCGACGACCACGCCCTTGCCCAGCGCCAACCCGTCCGCCTTGACGACAATCGGCGCGCCCTGCGTGTCCAGATACGCCAGCGCCTTGTCCATCTCGGTGAAGGTTTCGCTCTTCGCCGTGGGGATTCCGTATTTGCGCATCAGGTTTTTGGAGAAGATCTTGCTCGCCTCCATCTGCGCCGCGTAGGCCGTCGGCCCAAACGCCGGAATGCCCGCCGCCTCCAGCTTGTCCACGCAGCCCAGCGCCAGCGGATCATCCGGCGTGACGCAGACAAAATCGACCTTTTCCCGCTGCGCCAGCGCGACGATGCCCTCGATATCCGTCGCCTTGACCTCAGGGATGCACCGCGCGACCTGCGCAATGCCCGCGTTGCCCGGCGCGCAGAGGATCTCCGTCACGTCCTTCGATTCGCTCAGCTTTTTGCATACGGCGTGCTCGCGTCCGCCGCCGCCAATCACCAATACCTTCATAAACATCCTCCTCAACGCAAAAACAGCGTCCCTCCCGCCCGCTCGGGGCGACCCGAAGGGACGCTGATGATGGTTATACTAATTCGCAGTTAAAATGCTTAACAGAGCGCATCAGATTTTTTGTTCT
>OLPA01003790.1_pt1 | contig 10009 bp, 9 predicted proteins | sample 1672811 | NCBI WGS metagenome assembly OLPA01 (sample SAMEA3136726, study PRJEB25190) | human gut metagenome | biome: human gut; feature: human-associated habitat; material: faeces | place: Austria | collected 2013
GCCATGAAATGGAGAAAATCTATAGTGAAGGAATGGAAAGCGGAGAGAAACGTGGCGAGCTAAAGGCAAAAAAAGAAACCGCTCTTTCTATGGCAGAAGAAGGCATGAATATCCAAAAGATCGCCCGTCTGGTTAAGGTAAGCGAAAAAGATGTCCAGAAATGGATTGATGAGAATTTGTGTGCAATGAAATAAGTAGGATAATATTGTTGATGGGCAGGTCTGTTTCGGGCTTGCTCATTTTTCAAAGAACTTACTAATCTTTCACAAAATGAAGATTTTTATAATGTACCCTATAAGGTGGACACAACAAGCCAAAGGGATTACTTGAAATGTTGATTACCGCTAGGGAAAATAATATATGAGCGCCACGCCAGAAGAAAAAAAGAAGCGGTTACATAAAGATTTTGATATTGCCATGACAGAAGAATTCGAGAGTGAGGTGAGAGACATGTGTAATCTAAGTAGAGCTCTTGTAGACCAGGGAATTGAACAAGGAATGAAACAGGGAGTTGAAAAAGAAAAAATGTCCCTGGCCCAGATGATGATCGAGGAAAAGGAACCTGCCGATAAGATTTCAAAATATACAGGCTATGCTATCGACAAGTTAAAGGAAATTGCAGCGGCAATGGGACAGACACTTGTGTAACATATGATTTTATAGGAAGAGGCTGTCGGGAAATAGACAGTTCTAAGAGAGGGAGGGTGTGACTCATATAAACACAATTAACAAAATGAAATCAAAAATGTAGTGGGATTTGAGGAATCAAAACGACTTCCAGATGGATCGTTCTTGATTCCTTTTTCTTTACAAATCGGTTACGTTTGCAGCACTGAAACTAGTGTATAATTGTAATAGTAAAAATCACGCACAATAAAGAAATAATCGGATTTGTGTAAAATGAAAGGAACATTATTATGAAAGCAAGAATACTGGTGATAGAAGATGAAATGGCAATCAATGATCTGCTTTGTATGAATCTGGAAGCTGCTGGTTATGAAACAGTAGGTTATCTGGATGGAAATGATGCAAGTGAAGGCGTCGTACAGGACCATGAATTTCAGTGCGCACTTGTGGATATTATGCTTCCGGGAAAGGATGGTTATACCCTGTTGCCGGAATTAAAAAAGTTTGGTATTCCGGTTATATTTCTTACGGCAAAGGCTGATGTTACAAGTAAAGTAAAAGGGTTAAAAGACGGAGCCGAGGACTATATAGTAAAGCCTTTTGAAATGCTGGAGGTAATGGTGCGTTTGGAAAAAGTGTTAGATCGTTATGGAACGGCACCGAAACAGATTCAGATAGACGATGTCATAATTGATACCGTAAGTCACATAGTTACGAAAAATGGAGAAGAAATATATTTAAAACCTATGGAATATAACTGCCTTATGGTGTTCGTAAAAAACCCAAATAAAGCACTTACCAGAAGCCAGATCTTGCAGGAACTGTGGAAGGAGGAATTCTGCGGAGAAACAAGAACTGTGGATGCACACGTTGGACGCATCAGAAAAAAACTAAGCTGGCAGGATAAAATCAAAACCATTCCCAGAATTGGTTATCGACTTGAGGTGGATTTATGAAGCTATTTACAAAAATTTTTTTACAGGTAATCTGCGTGGTGCTTCTGCTGTCATCTGGAATTTTTTTCTATACAACTTACAGGTGGAAAAATCAGAGCATACAGAATATCAACAGTTATGAAAATAGCAGGTTTCAAACAAATATTTCTAAGTTTGAAAACATGCTAATGCGGATTAAAAGTAAAACACAGGACACTGATGATAAAATCCGGGAAAAAATGATTATTTATGCTTTTCGTCAGGTATTCCACGACAGCGCCGTTTTATATCAGGATGGAAAAGAACAATATAATGGGACAAAATATGAGTTTGATCTGCAAAATATCAGAAACCTAACAAAAAACAAACATGATGGATTCGAAAATGACATCTATTGTGATAAACCACTGATCAGCAAAACAAATGGCAACGTATTTTTGCTCTTTTATTTTTCCAGCTACAGTTCTACAGACATGAACTATCAGATTGTCACCTACAAAGATATTACCAGTGTACAAAAACAGAGTCAGACACTGTTTTATCAGGCAGGAGGGTTTACCCTGTTTCTGGTTCTGTTTGTTGGCTTTTTCCTGTTTTTGACTTTGCGGAAAATTATGGAACCGCTCACAAGGCTAAAAGAAGCGGCTGTTTCTGTGGCAAATGGAAATTATGAGATAAAAGTGCCATCAGAGGGAAAGACGGAACTGGCACAGGTTGGGAAAAGCTTTAATCTTATGACAGGTAAAGTAAGGGAGCAGATTGAAAAGCTTTCTTCCGTAAACCAGGCACAGAGACAGCTGCTTGGAAGTTTGGCCCATGAATTAAAGACACCGATGACTGCAATCATAGGATATGCAGATACACTTCTAACGGTACGCCTATCTCCCAAGAGGCAGGAGATAGCGCTTGATTATATTAGAAATGAATGCCGAAGGCTTTCCAGGCTTTCAGTGAAAATGCTGGAACTTACCGGATTATATGAAACAGGTGAAGCAGAATTTGTTCCAGTGGAAGTTCAGATGAATCAATTTCTGGAAGATGTAAAAAAACTTGTTACTTACAGGCTTCAGGAGAAAAAAATTTGTCTTGAAATACATTGTAATCCAGAGGAGCTTAGAAAAACATTTGATCCGGACCTTATGATGAGTGCAGTGACAAATTTTATTGATAATGCAGTCAAGGCTTCCGATGAGAATTCAAAAATCGTACTGGAGGCAACCCAAAATCATTTATCCGTTCAGGATTATGGGAAGGGAATTCCAGAGGAGGATCTGAAAAGAGTAACAGAAGCTTTTTATATGGTCGATAAATCACGTTCCAGAGTAAAGGGAAGTGTTGGGCTTGGTCTTGCGCTATGCCAGAAAATTGCAGATATACATGGATTTCAGCTGGAAATTACAAGCCATCTGGGAAAAGGAACGATCGTATCTGTTTTATGGTAAATAATTGGAATTTACAGAACAGTTACAACTTGCGGAAGATTTGGTGCAATGAAAGATGCTATACTTGTGGACATAAACAGGAAGGAGAATTTATTCAACATGAGAAAAAACATAAATAAAATTGTAGGATTAACACTTTGTATAGGAATGCTCACAGGATGTGCCCAGACCCCGGAATCTTCCCTTGTAAAACCAAAAGGAAACAAGGCAGAAGATGCTTATACAGAAGCTGAAGGCGTAGATATAGTGAAGGAGGATTCTTCTGAAAATACAAAGGATAAGAACACAGCGGTAAGAACAACTATTCGAGACCTGCTCAATGCTCCGGAAACTTATAAAAGTCAGACTACAGATGACAGTGCAAAACTTGTAGTGAACACGGATGCCACCGTAGAAATACCGGATGTAGAAAAGATATCCGCAATTTCTGTCACGCCTGCAGAAGTTACACAGGATCTTCTTGACCGTATTACAAATGCCTTTTTCTCAGAGGCAAAGCTGTATACATCGGATAGCTATTATACCCAGACAAAGGATGAAATCAAAAAAACGTTGGATGAACTAAAAGAAGATGTAGCAAACGGAAATCTGGATCCCTATAACTATGGAACAGATGAAGATGGAAATTATATCTATGACATTTATGGAGAAATTGAGATGTATGAGCAGGAATATGAGGCTGCTCCGGAAAAGAAGACGCTGGTAGAAGGAAGACCTGTTGCAGGCTCCCAGGAGACAGAAAATGGTACTGCGGAAAATGACTTCTCCGGTGTTGCACAGATGCCGGATGGAACGGAATATTTTTACAAGACATCTTCCTACGGATCCGATACCTTATCTGTCAAAATCCGAAAAACGGCAAAATCTGGCGAGGAAAAGCTGCCTGCGGACACGATCTGGTCTGAGTATACTTCTTCCAGTGAAGGAGAAAAACCTACTGAGGAGTCCATTGGGATTTCATTAGATGAAGCCCAAAAAATGGTACAGGAAAAAGTAGATAAAATGGGGATTACAGATCTGCAGTTTTCAGACTGGAGTTATGCATTGTGCAATAGTCTTGAAGAGGATAATAGTTTAAGTAATCTTGGAAGCGGATATGCGATTTATTACACACGTACTATAAACGGTGTTCCGATTACTCAGACAATGGTAGATGGCGGTGCTTTGGAAGATATGGACAGCACTATGGAGACCTGGTCTTATGAAAGTCTTTATTTCTTTGTCGATAAAGATGGAATTGAAAGCATGTCTTATTCAAACCCTTATACCATAGGAGAGACAAAAACAGAAAATTTAAACCTTCTTCCATTTTCTGAGATTATGAAAACATATGAAAAAATGATGGTAGTGACCAATGCAGATAATATGGAATATGAAAAATCAAGAGTTTATGATGTTGACCGGATTGTTCTGGGCTATGCAAGAATTTATGAACCATCCACAGATCCGCATACAGGTCTTCTGGTTCCCGTTTGGGATTTCTTTGGAAGCAGAAAAGTGGAAGGTGACTATGATGGGAATAGTTACTCGGACATCACAGACTATCCAAACTGGAGCTTCCTTACCATTAACGCCGTGGATGGCAGTATTATAGACAGGGATCTGGGCTACTGATATGAAGCAGGTACTTGGAATTGTACATTACAATTTCTTTGGCTATTTTCGAAATCCAAAAGTCATTTTTACCTTCCTTCTGGAATTTGTACTTAGCTTTCTTCTCACTGGAAGAATCATGGTTGTTATGGAAAACTATGATACACCGGTACAGGCTGTAGAGCCATTTCTTTGGACCTTTGGGGATGGAACAGCAGTACTGCTCAGTTCTCTTCTGTTGCTTCTGTTGTTCTCAGACCTGCCAAAGATGACACCCGTTACTCCATATCAGTTAATTCGAACAACAAAGAAAAAATGGCTTTTGGGACAGTTTATTTATATTATTCTTGTGACTGCTCTTTATACAGTATTGATGCTGATATTTACATCTGTACTGTGTATGAAGGACAGTTATCCGGGCAACCTGTGGAGCGAGACTGCTGCCATGCTCGGATATTCTGAACTGGGGAAAAACTTGCAGGTCCCCTCTACAGTAAGAGTCATGGAGAGTATCTCTCCGTATGGCTGTATGCTGCAGGTTTTTCTCCTGTTATTTTGCTATTCCCTGACACTTGGTTTTGTGATCCTTGTTGGAAATCTTTATAAAGGAAAAACAAAAGGCATGGTGTTTGGACTTCTTTATAGTGTATTTGGATTTTTACTGGAACCCAGTGTGGTAGCCGCAATTTTGCATAAGGAAAAATATGAAATGTATCAGGTGAATGTACTGATCTGCTGGATCAGTCCTTTGAACCAGGCTGTATATGGAAAACATAACCTTGGCTATGATCCATTACTTCCGACCATCTGGCAATCCTGTATGTTCTTTGCAGGTATTTTATTTGTTCTTATGGTTCTGGCACTTCGCAGGATGAAAAAATATCCCTTTGAATTTCTGGGAGAAAAAACATAATCAGAAAGGGAAATATCTATGCGGGTAGAAACAAAACGTATGCTTTTTGGCAGGAGTTTCCTGGCGGCATGGCTGATTGCCTGCTTTTCTATTGCAGCAGGTCAGACTTATCCAAGTTTGAAAAAAGCATTAACATGTGGAACTTTTATCAGCCTGCTGGATGGTTCATTGAAAAGTCAGATGGTATCTTTTGCCATCCCTGTAGCTGCAGTACTGCCGTGGAGTGATTCTTTTTTACAGGAGTATAAAAGTGGATTTTTAAAAGCTGCATTTCCCAGGACAAACCGCAGGCTATATGTGGAAGGAAAAGTCTTTTCTGTTATGACATCTGGATTTTTAGTCTGGATATTTGCTATAAGCACCATGCTTCTTGTTGATTTTGTTATATTTTATCCTATGGAAATAAAAGGCGGCTTTCCAAAGGAACAATTTCTGGAGCTGCTTATGAAAGCACTTAGGATGGGACTGATCGGAAGTATTCTAAGCACTTTTGGTGGAATCTGTGGTACCTTATGGAATTCAGCTTATATGGCATATGGGATTCCTTTTGTCAGCTATTATTTTGGAATTATACTTCATGAACGTTATTTCAAAGATCAGATCTGGTTTTACCCAGTGGAATGGATTCTGGCAGATGGAAACTGGGGAACGGATAAAGCGGGATTGTGGTTATTCCTGCTATCATTTTTATTGGTTTTAATGGGAATTTTTGGAGGTGTTTTAAATGGAAAAGTGGAAGAAATCTGAATTTCAAAATACCTGTGTGAAAATAGAACACGTAACCAAAAGGTTCGGGGAAGATCTGGTATTAAAAGAAGTAAATCTTACCTTAAAGGTGGGACAGGTTTACGGCGTTGTAGGAAATAATGGCTCTGGCAAAACGGTACTTATGAAATGTATCTGCGGATTCCTTCCTGTTACCACAGGCACCATCCGTGTTTTCGGAAAAGAAATTGGTCGTGATGTAGATTTTCCAGAAAGCCTTGGTGTCATCATTGAGACGCCTGGATTTCTTACCCAGTATACCGGTGTAAAGAACCTGGAAATACTGGCAGATATGAAAAGAATGATTTCAAAGGCAGATATCCGCCTGATCCTAAAAAAAGTAGGACTGGATCCGGATATGAAAAAGCCGGTTGGAAAGTACTCTCTTGGAATGCGGCAACGCCTTGGGATTGCACAGGCCATTATGGAAGATCCTCGCTTCCTGATTCTGGATGAACCATTTAACGGTCTGGATAAACACGGCGTGGCAGAGATCAGGGAACTTTTGCTTGATTTAAAGGCAGCTGGAAAAACCATTTTATTGGCAAGCCATAATGATGAGGATATCCGGATTTTATGTGATCACGTATATGAGATGGATGGCGGAGTTTTAAGAGAAAGGACAGCCTGAAAATGGGAAAAAAATTTGTGAAAACCACATTCGCAATATTAAGTTTCATGATGCTTCTGCCGACATCTGTTTTTGCAGAAGATACAGGGAATATGGAAGCTGCTTTTGTGGGAGAGTCTGTTCTGGAAGCAGATCAGTCAGCTTCTTATAGTGATGCAGACAGTACATTGCCTTTTGAAGAGGAAAAAAACAATCCTACAGATGAGAAGATTCCGGAAACTGAGGAACAGACTCCTGAAAAAACGGATTCGGAAAATCAAAATTCTGACCTGGATGGATTTATATCAGGAGACGCTTCTGCTGAGGACGAAAAGAAGACAATCCATGTCATAATAGAAAATGGAAATACTGATACAGATAATGGAACACAGATCACAGATCCTGTTATAGATAGTGGGGATTATTCTGCTGGAGGGTATAGTGGAGGCGGTTCTTCTGCCAGCTCGTCTGGTGAGAAAATACTACATAAACCGCAGGTTCTTTTAGAGGATAACAATCTTTCCGGACAAAATCTAAAAGCAGGCTCTGTCACAGAAATGTCACTGACATTTCGGAATAAAAGCCGTAGCCAGAATGTATTTGGTCTAAAGATTTCTATTTCTGCGGATACAAAGGGAATTGAATTTGAGAGAAACTCTTTTTATGTTCAGAGACTGACTCCAGGAGAAGCAATTACCCTGAAGCAAAAGGTCACTATAGCAGAGGACTGTACTCCAGGTCAGGCAACCGTTTCTTTTTCTCTGGATTACGAAGATTCAAAAGCGACGGGAGCGACAGGTACAGAAACGCTGTCCTTTCAGATCACTCAGCCGGCGCGTGCAAAACTGGAAGCTTCTGATATTCCTTCTGTTTTATATACCATGGATACGGTAGAAATTCCGGTGAAAGCAATGAATCTTGGAAGGGATAAGATATATAATGCAAGTGTCCGGCTGGAAGCAGACGGATTGAACCCAAAAGAGTCCGCTTTTTTAGGAACAGTAGAAGCTGGAACCGCAGTACAAGGAAGTCTCCGTGTATATGTAAAAGGAAAATCAGAAGAAGATGACGGTTCTTTTCCTGGCAGGATTACCGGAAAACTGATTCTTACTTATGAGGATGCAGCCGGCAATTCCTATGAGGAAAGTACAGAGTTTGAGTCTGAGATTAAAGAAGCTAAAATCCAGTCTTTAAAAATAGAGGATGACCAGGAAGAAACAAACAGCTGGTGGTATTCCGTTATTGCAGTTATTGCAGTACTGCTTGTTTCTGTGATTCTACTTCTTTTGGGTAAGCTTCATAAGAAAAACATACTTCTGGAAGAAACCAGAAAGGTGGATGCCCATTGAAAAAGAATAGAATAGACAGTTTTACCTGTTTTGTAGGTTTTCTTCTGATATTGGCATTATTTTTCTCTATAAAGCTTTTTGCAGGAATACAGGATGGGAAAAAACAATACTTGGCACTGGTTTCCCTTGGAGACCTTACTTATGATGATGATTTTTTGAAAAAGGCAAAAAAAATAGAAGGGATAAAAGAGATATGGCCCGTTGTGGAAATTCCAGTAACCATTAAGATTGAAGATTATACGGAAACAGCCACCTTTTTTGGAATAGATCTGAATGCGTTTGGAGAAAATCCAGAGCAGAATGATTTAGGAAATACACCGGTGTTGTTGCTTGGAAGTAAAGCATTGCAAAACATGAAAGACTCAAATAATCATTCCATTTCAAAAAAACAACAGGAAAAATTCCTGCAAATGGGAGAAAATCTAACCATTTCGTATGCACTTGTTGGAAATACAAAAGAGCTTTCTGGCGCGGCAGATCATCCGGTATCCTTAACTGGGCACGAAGAAAATGAACAGCAAATTGTTTATCTTCCATGTAAAGTAACTGCCGTAACGGAAAATGAGGAGATATATATTCCTTTATCACAGGCGCAGGAGCTTTGCAGTGAGATGGGTGAGCCGCTTAAAATTACAAAAATTTATTTGAAAGTGAATGGAAAAATGAATCTGGAGAAGGCAAAAAAATTATTTGAATAAGGTATTCTTGCAAAATTAATTTGTATCAATGTCTGGTATTCATTTGACTAACTATTGTATTTTGTGCATGTTTTATGTAATTTTATCCATGTACTTATTTAAAAGAAAAGTATATACTTTATTCTTGTAAACAAAAGTATTTTATTCCCCTAAGGCTTGCTCCATTGTCTGCATGACAGGCAATGGAGGCCTTCTTCCAACGTATTAATCATAATAAATTGGTATCTTTGTAAAATGTACCATATAATGGAAAACTGTTAGATTGTGATCTTTTAGATACAATTTAGCAGTTTTTTATATGATGGAAATCCAATACAAAAAACCACTTTTTCATGCTATACTTCATTTATGAATTATAGCAAGATCAACACCAATAAAAAGGTCTGGGCAGTCTTGCTTAATTTGATATTGTAGGGAAGTCAAATGCAATGCGGTACTTCCGTATTTGCCACTCTGAAAACCTTTGAGCCCTCGCTCCGTCATATAATTAAACAATTCGCCTTGCTGTATTTTCTGCAAAGTTCGTTGTAGGTAATGCGATTTTTTTATTCAAAAACAATACCCACTCTTGTTTCCGTTTTAGGAAAGAATGTAATTTATAGTAAATGAGTAGAAATTGCGATTGGTTTTTGATATAATAATGGACAGATAATTTGTAGTTATCCAATATTTGTATATCCAGAAATATATTAATGTTGTTTTACTATACTTACACCAATCGAGGATTAAAATAATGCAAACACTTCAAAAGAAAAATTCACAAATACAAAACAAGTTTGAAACAGCAGTTCAGCACTTGCAAAAATACCATCAGGGAAACAGTCTCTTTGACATAAGATTCCCTAAATATGCTGTTGGTCAGAAATTTATCACTCCTTTTCAGCAATTACGAATTCAAAACAGTTCTTTTTGTGACTGTACTTTCCTGTCTTCGCTTATTAGAACTAATATGTCTGGTTCTAAATATGAAAAATGTGTATTCGATACAATTGATTTTGAAAATTCCAATTTGCAATTTAGTAATCTTAATGAATGTACAATTCGTTCTTGCAATATTAGCGGATCAAATTTTAGCAA
>OLPA01003804.1_pt1 | contig 9979 bp, 5 predicted proteins | sample 1672811 | NCBI WGS metagenome assembly OLPA01 (sample SAMEA3136726, study PRJEB25190) | human gut metagenome | biome: human gut; feature: human-associated habitat; material: faeces | place: Austria | collected 2013
GGGAAAGAAACTCTTTCCCCCGCGGGGTCCAGGGGCACAGCCCCTGGTGCTCTTTCCCCCATTTCTCCAGAGAAATGGGGCCCCGGCTGGGAAGCCAAAGTTCCTGCCCGTTCCAACGGCGCCGAGAAAAAACCACAACGCCCCCCAGGGGGCAAGTCTATCTCTGAGGTGAACAATTTGCTTGTCTATATCATCGTCGGCATCCTCCTCTTCGGCCTGCTCATCGCGGTCCACGAGGGAGGACACTTCCTCACCGCCAAGCTCCTGGGGGTCCAGGTCAATGAGTTTGCCATTGGCATGGGTCCCGCCCTGGTCTCCTTCCAGCGGGGGGAGACCCAGTATTCCCTCCGGGCCTTTCCCATCGGGGGCTACTGCGCCATGGAGGGGGAGGATGAGGAGAACGACAACCCCCGCTCCTTTTCCAACAAATCCCCCTGGCGGAAGCTCATCATTCTGGCCGCGGGGTCGGTGATGAACTTCATTGCCGGCTTTGTGCTGGTGGCCATCCTGTTCGGCACCGCCGGTAGCTATGTGGTGCCGGTGGTCCGGGACTTCATGGACGGCTTCTCCTGCGCCGGGGCGGAGGGACTCCAGGCGGGGGACCGGATTGTCTCGGTGAACGGCCACCGGATTTTTGTCTACTCCGACCTGTCCACCCAGCTCAGCACCGCCACCGGGGAGACCATGGACCTGGTGGTGGAGCGGAACGGGGAGAAGGTGGTCCTGGATGACCTCCCCCTCCAGCCCCAGGATTACACCGTGGACGGCCAGACGGTGAAGATGTACGGCATTTATTTTGACGTGGAGGAGGTCACCTTCCCGGGCCTTATGAAGCAGAGCTGGAACACCTGCTGGTACTTTGCCCGGGCGGTCTGGTCGGGGCTGGTGATGCTGGTCTCCGGGCAGGTGGGCCTGGACGATATGTCGGGCCCGGTGGGCATTGTCTCCTATCTGGGGGAGGCGGGCAGCCAGGGGGGCAGCATTGTGGCCGGGCTGGAGAATGTGTGCTACATCATCGCCTTGATCGCGGTGAACCTGGCCATTATGAACCTGCTGCCCATCCCCGCCCTGGACGGCGGGCGGATCTTCCTGCTGCTGGTGGGGGAGCTCTGGTTTCTCCTGTCGGGCAGAAAGCTCAACCCCAAGTATGAGGCCTGGCTCCACGGCATCTTCTTTGCCTTGCTGATTCTGCTGATGGTGGTGGTCACCTTCAGTGACATTTGGAAGCTGGTGAAATAAGCATGGGAAAACAAATTCAGGTGGGCGGCCTGCCGGTGGGGGGCGGGGCCCCGGTGTCCATCCAGTCCATGACCAACACCCCCACCCACGATGTGGAGGCCACCGTGGCCCAGATCCGCCGGCTGGCGGCGGCCGGGTGCCAGATTGTCCGGGTGGCGGTGCCCAACCTGGCCGCGGCCAAGGCGGTGGGAAAGATCAAGGAGGCCATTGACCTGCCCCTGGTGGTGGACATTCACTTTGACTACCGCCTGGCCCTGGAGTGCGTGGAGGCGGGGGCCGACAAGGTGCGCATCAACCCCGGCAACATCGGCGGAGCCGACCGGGTGAAGGCGGTGGCCCGGGCCTGCGCCCGGAGAAACATCCCCATCCGCATCGGGGTCAACGGGGGCTCCCTGGAAAAGCCCATTCTGGCCAAGTACGGCGGGGTCACGCCCCAGGCCATGGTGGACTCCGCCTTTGGCCACATCGCCCTGCTCAACCGGTACGACTTTGACGACATCTGTGTCTCCCTCAAATCCTCCTCGGTCCCCATCACCATGGGGGCCTATGAGCTGATGCACCAGCAGGCGGACTATCCCCTCCACCTGGGGGTCACCGAGGCGGGGACCACCCGGATGGGAACCCTGAAGTCTGCCGCCGGCATCGGGGGGCTGCTGGCCCTGGGGATTGGGGACACCTTCCGGGTGACCCTCACCGCCGACCCGGTGGAGGAGGTCTACGCCGCCCGGGACATCCTCAAGGCCATCGGCCTGCGCCGGGAGGGGCCGGACCTCATCGCCTGCCCCACCTGCGGACGGACCAAAATTGACCTGATCCCCCTGGCCCAGGCGGTGGCCTATGTGGCGACGGCTCCCAAGAGCAACGCGGCCTGCCTGGGGATCTTTAAGGCCATGGAGGCGGTGCGGTCGGAAAAAACGCCTCCGGTGCCCGCCCATCTTCAGGATAAGCATTATAAGGGCGCGGAAAAGCTGGGCCATGGCCTGGGATATAAGTACGCCCACGATTATCCCAGACATTATGTGAAGCAGCAGTATCTTCCCGACGGCATGGAAGACTGTGTGTTTTATGAGCCCACAGAAAACGGGTTTGAAAAGCAGATCCGGGAGCATATGGAATGGCTGAAGGGGGAGGGGAAGGACTGACGGTCCTTCCCCCGGGGCCTGGATCCGGAAGAAAACGTAAATTTTTCTTTTCAAGATAGGAAGTTTGAGTTATAATAAAAGCATATCCAGAGCCGGAGGGCATCGCCGGACGGCTGTTATACTTATCTGTCGAATATCTGAAATATCTTGTGAATCCCCAATGATAAACAGCAGAAACAGAAATTAAGGAGAGAATTTATGCGTGAAAAATTAGCGACACTGCCTTTGTCACAGCTTCGCGAGCTGGCAAAGAGTCAGGGAATTAAATATGTGAGCGGACTGAGAAAATCTGAGCTGGTGGACAGGCTGTGCGAGGTGGCAGAAAAGGAAAAAGACGATAAAACAGAGAGCGCGGCTTCCGGCGTCCAGGAACGGACAGCAGGAGACCGCCCGGAGGGAAATGACCGTCCGGCCCGCGTTTATGGAGAACGCCAGGAATCCAAGGGGGATCCAAGAAGCGAGCTCCAGGACCTGGACAGCGGCATTGAGGCATACGGGATCCTGGAGGTGATGCCCGATGGATTCGGTTTTATCCGCTGTGAGAATTTCCTTCCCGGGGAAAACGACGTTTACGTGGCACCCTCCCAGATCCGGCGTTTTAATATGAAGACCGGAGATATGGTACGGGGAAGCAGGCGGGTAAAGACGGCTACGGAAAAATTTGCGGCCCTTCTTTATGTGACCTCCATCAACGGATATCCCACCTATGTGGTGGAGCGCCGTCCAAACTTTGAGGATCTGACACCCATCTTCCCCAACCGGCGGCTGAGCCTGGAGGTGAAGAACGGAAGGAATACTACGGCCATGCGGGTCATGGACCTTCTGGCTCCCATCGGAAAGGGGCAGAGAGGCATGATCGTATCTCCGCCCAAAGCCGGCAAGACAACTCTTTTAAAGCAGGTGGCAAAGGCCGTGACCACCAACCACCCGGATATGCATCTGATCATCCTTCTGATCGACGAGCGTCCCGAGGAAGTTACGGATATTAAGGAATCGGTCATCGGCCCCAATGTGGAGGTGATCTATTCCACCTTTGACGAGCTGCCGGAGCGCCATAAAAGGGTTTCCGAAATGGTCATTGAGCGGGCCAAGCGCCTGGTGGAGCATGGCCGGGATGTGATGATCCTGTTAGACAGCATGACCCGCCTTGCCAGGGCCTATAACCTGGTGGTCCCGCCCAGCGGAAGGACGCTTTCCGGCGGTCTGGATCCGGCGGCTCTCCATATGCCCAAGCGGTTCTTCGGAGCGGCCAGGAATATGAGAGAGGGCGGAAGCCTGACGATCCTTGCCACAGCCCTGGTGGATACAGGAAGCCGTATGGACGATGTGATCTACGAGGAGTTCAAGGGAACCGGAAATATGGAGCTGGTCCTGGATCGGAAGCTTTCCGAAAAGCGGATCTTCCCGGCCATCGATATCTTAAAATCCGGCACCCGCCGGGATGACCTTCTGCTGACGCCAGAGGAGGCGGAGGCTGTGGATTCCATCCGCAAGGCCACCAGCTCCATGAAGGCCGACGACGCGGTGGAGAAGGTCCTGGATCAGTTCGCCCGGACCAAGTCCAACAGGGAGTTCGTGGACGTCATAAAGAAAATCAGACTTTTTTAATTGCCCGGAGGAAGATCGTATCATGGAAGAAGAATCAAAAAATCCCATACAGGTGGCGGAGAAGCTGTTCCGGGTCATCGAGCTTCTGGCAGAAAATGGCCCTATGGGGATCATGGAGCTGAGCGCTTCCCTGGGATTTCATAAGAGCACGGTACACAGGCTGGTGGCGTCCTTACAGCATATGGGCTATATCCGCCAGGACGAGGAATCCTTAAAATATTCCCTGTCCCTGAAATTCTTAGAGATCGGCAGCCGGATCCTGGAGCAGACCAGTATGGCGGCCCTGATCCATCCGTCGTTAAAGCGTCTGTCGGAGCAGACGGGTGAGACGGTCCACCTGGTGAAGCGGGAAGGGACGGAGGCGGTCTATATCGACAAGGTGGAATCCTTCGCCAGCTCCATCCGTATGGTATCCCGGGTGGGAAGCCGGATCCCTCTTTACTGTTCCGGCGTGGGAAAGGCCCTGCTGGCGGAGCTGACGGACCGGGAGATCGGAGAGATCTGGAAAAATTCCCGGATCCGGAAGCTGACGCCCAGAACCATCACAGAGCTTCCCGTTCTCATGGAGCGGGTGGAGCAGGTACGGAAAGACGGATATGCGGTGGACGATGAAGAAAACGAGGAGGGCGTCCGCTGCATCGCCGCCAGTCTCAGGGATTACCACAAGGATCCCGTATACGCACTGAGTATTTCGGCCCCGGCCAACCGTATGACCGACCAGCGGATCCTGGAGCTGAAGGAGTATGTGCTGGCTTTCCGGCAGGATCTGTCCCGGAGCCTGGGGCTGGCCGGAAAGTAGAAGTAAGCCCAGGCGGAAGGGAATTCCTGTTTTTAATACACTTGCTTTTTAACGTACTGAAGTTTATAATGAAGGTATGTGAAAAACAGGGGAGGATAAAATATGGAAGGAAATCAAGAAACCAGGATCCAGAAATTCATGGGCGGAAATAAAAAGGGATACCAGACTGCATTTCATATGGCGTGGCCTGCAGTCATGGAGTCCTTTTTTATTGCCCTGGCCGGAATGGTGGATTCTCTGATGGTCAGCTCCATGGGGCCAGAGGCTGTGGCCGCCGTGGGACTTACGACCCAGCCCAAGTTCATCGGGCTGTGCATCTTCATCGCCACCAATGTTTCCGTGTCGGCCCTGGTGGCCAGACGACGGGGAGAGAAGGACCAGTACGGAGCCAACCAGGTGCTCTTAATGGCAGCGGCCTTTACCCTGGCGGTGGGGACACTGATCAGCATGGCCTGCGTTTTCTTTGCAGATCCCATTATCCGGCTCTGCGGGGCCAACGAGGATACCCAGGCGGGAGCCGTCCGGTATTTCCAGATCATCATGGGCGGGATGATGTTCAACATTATCTCCATGGCCATTAACGCGGCCCAGAGAGGAGCAGGAAACACAAAGATCGCCATGCGCACCAATGTGACCTCCAATGTGGTCAATATGATCGGAAACTACCTGCTGATCCAGGGAAATCTGGGCTTTCCCAGGCTTGGGATCACCGGAGCGGCCCTGGCCACGGTATTTGGAACGGTCATCGCCTGCCTCATGAGCATTCTTTCGGTGATGAAACGGGATAATTTTGTCAGCATCCCCTTTATCATTAAGGAAAAGGTGCGGGTCACCCTGGAGCCGGCAAAAAACATGTTCAAGGTGGCCTCCAGTGTATTTGTGGAGCAGATCTTCATGCGGATCGGCTTCCTTACGGTCTCCATCATGGTGGCAAAGCTGGGGACCGACGCCTTTGCGGCCCACCAGGTGGGAATGAACGTCATGAGCCTTTCCTTTTCCTTTGGAGACGGGATGCAGGTGGCGGCGGTGGCCCTCTGCGGCAGGAGCCTGGGAGAAAAGCGGCCGGATCTGGCCCAGATGTACGGCACCATCTGCCAGAGGATCGGCAATATGATCTCCATTGTGCTGGCGGTCCTTTACACCACCCTGGGTACCTGGTATTTTCATCTGTTTTTCGATGAGCCCCACCTGGTGGCCATGGGGGTGGAGATCACCCGTGTCCTGACCTTCATCGTCCTTCTCCAGATCGCCCAGGTGATCTACATGGGCTGTTTAAGGGGAGCCGGTGATGTGGTATTTACCACCATTGCCTCCACCATCAGCCTCACCTTCGTCCGCCCCATCCTGTCCTATGTGTTCTGTTATGCCTGCGGACTGGGGTTAGTAGGGATCTGGCTGGGGATCCTGGGAGACCAGACCTCCAGGCTCCTTCTTACCACCTGGAGATTTAAGAGCGGCCGGTGGATGAAGATCGAAATCTAAAAAAACATAAGAATTGCGAAAGTTTTGTGAACTTCCTTGACGGTCCGCGGTTTGCGTGATAGGATAAGCACTGTACAAAAAGGTGACAAGTTGTCACTATAAGAGAGCGGATAATTTTCCTCGGATACAGGAAGAATAGAGGAAAAGAAACGGATCATCAAGGAAAGAGACGGTGTAAGAAAACAATGGACAGCAAGGTACAGGACAACAACAAAATGGCGACAGCTCCATTGGGGAAGCTGATGACAGAGCTGGCAGTTCCCACGGTATTTGCCCAGCTTGTGAATCTTCTTTATAATATGGTGGACCGGATCTACGTGGGCCGGATCCCGGAGGTGGGCCATCTGGCCCTGGCCGGGCTGGGAGTTACCTTCCCGGTGATCATCCTGATCTCCGCCTTTGCGGCTCTGGTGGGAGCCGGGGGAGCGCCCCAGGCAGCCATCTGTATGGGAAAGAAGGATATGAAGGGGGCCGAGCGGATCCTTGGGAACTGCATCACGGCCCTGTGCATTCTGGCAGTGGTCTTAAGCGTATTCTTTTATGCGGTGAAGGAACCGCTGCTGATGCTGTTCGGAGCCAGTGAACAGACCATCGGCTACGCCAACAGCTATCTGGGGATCTATCTTCTGGGCACCATTTCCGTGCAGATCGCCCTGGGATTAAATACGTTCATCAACTGCCAGGGCTTTGCAAAGACGGGAATGAAGACCGTGCTCATCGGCGCTGTGTTAAATATCATCCTGGACCCGATCTTCATTTTCGGCTTCCATATGGGTGTCCAGGGAGCGGCTCTGGCCACCATCTTAAGCCAGACTGTTTCGGCTGTCTGGGTGCTGTCCTTCCTCTGCGGAAAGAAGAGCATCTTAAGGGTCAGAAAAGAAAATCTGAAGATAAAAAAGGCGGTCCTGGTCCCGGTGCTGGCCCTGGGAGCGTCCCCGTTCATCATGCAGGCTACGGAATGCCTGGTGCAGCTGACGTATAACTCTGGAATGCAGCATTACGGGAATGACTACTATGTGGGGGCCATGACCATCCTGTTTTCCATCATGCAGATGTTGTTCCTGCCTCTGTCCGGACTGACCCAGGGTGCCCAGCCCATCCTCAGCTATAACTTCGGGGCCGGGAACCATGAACGGGTCAAAAAGGCCTTCCGGCTGCTGTTTGCGGCGGGAGTCGGCTTTTCCCTGGTGGGGACGGGAGCTGTGCTTTTATTCCCCCAGGTGTTCGTCCGTCTGTTTTCGGACAACGCCCAGGTGATCGAGATCGGTGTTTATGCGGCCAGGATCTATATGTTCGGCTTCCTGATCATGGGTGCCCAGATGGCCTGCCAGCAGACCTTCCTGGCCCTGGGACAGGCGAAGATCTCCGTATTTCTGGCGCTCTTACGGAAGGTGATCCTTCTGATCCCACTGGCCATCCTTCTTCCGAAGCTTGGCATGGGCACCGACGGACTGTTCTACGCAGAGCCCATTGCGGATCTCATTGCCATTGCCACCACCGTGATCCTGTTCGCGCGGAATTTCAACAAGATGCTGTACCAGCATGCAGATACGAAAGTGAAAAAGTAAAGGAGAATATTTATGGGAACAACAGACGGCGGAAAAACGCCTGGAAAACAGCCCTCGCAGCAGAGCCCCAAGGGACTGATCTACTATTTCCTCACCATATTTTTAGTGACCATGCTGTTAAATGCCCTGGTCTTCCCCAATGTGATGGAAGAAAAGGTGATGGAGGTCAATTACAATGAATTCCTGGCCATGGTGGACGCGGGAAAGGTGGTCCAGGTGGAAAAGGACACGGACCAGATCATGTTCCTGGCCACCGATGCCCAGGGAAAGGAGCAGATCTATAAGACCGGCCTCTGGGAGGACGAGGCGCTGACCAATCGGCTCTATAAGGCGGGAGTCACCTTCGGAAAGGTGATCCCTCATAAGGAATCGGCCCTGATGAATTTCCTGACTACCTGGATCCTGCCCTTTGGACTCATGTTCTTAATGGGCCATTTCCTCAGCCGGATGATGGCCAAGCGCATGGGCGGGAACGCCATGACCTTTGGAAAGTCCAACGCCAAGATCTATGCGGAAAATGAGACGGGAAAGACCTTTGCCGATGTGGCCGGAGAGGAAGAGGCTAAGGAGGCCTTAAAGGAGATCGTGGACTTTCTGCACGACCCGAAGAAATATGCAGACATCGGAGCAACGCTTCCCAAGGGAGCCCTTCTGGTGGGCCCTCCGGGAACCGGTAAGACGCTTCTGGCAAAGGCTGTGGCAGGAGAGGCCCATGTGCCGTTTTTCTCCATCTCCGGCTCGGAGTTTGTGGAGATGTTCGTGGGCATGGGCGCGGCCAAGGTGCGCGACCTGTTCAAGCAGGCCAAGGAGAAAGCCCCCTGCATCGTGTTCATCGACGAGATCGACGCCATCGGCCAGAAGCGCAGCGGCGGCCAGTACGGCGGCAACGACGAGCGCGAGCAGACGCTGAACCAGCTGCTCACCGAGATGGACGGCTTCGAGGGCAACACCGGCGTCATCATTCTGGCCGCCACCAACCGTCCCGAATCCCTTGATCCGGCCCTGACCCGACCCGGTCGTTTCGACCGCCGTGTACCCGTGGAGCTGCCCGACCTGCTGGGGCGCGAGGCCATTCTGAAGGTACACGCCAAAAAGATCAAGATCGCCGAGGACGTGGACTTCAACAAGATCGCCCGTATGGCCTCCGGTGCCTCCGGCGCCGAGCTGGCCAACATCGTCAACGAGGCCGCCCTCCGCGCCGTCCGCGGCAAAATGCTCCGTCTCCACGCGGCAGCCCGCGTCGAACGCAAGCTCCACACGCAGAGGCGCACGGTCGATCCCGGTGTTGACGATGTGCACGTCAATGCCGTTCTCCGCCTCGGTGACCTCCACATCGAATATCATATCCGGCCCGTGAAGCTGCGCGCGCTTCGTGTGGTCCATTTTCCACCAGTCGCTGGTCTCCGGCTTTTCTTCAAACGGCAGATAATACCAGCCCGTCATGGTCTGGTGCAGCGCATAGGCGTTTTCGCCCGTGGAGGCCAGCGTCTCGGGGATGAAGCTGCGGTGCTCACAGAAACTGGCGCCGATGTGCATACTCACAGTAAAATCGCCGTTCTGGAAATACAAAAAGCCCGCGCTGTGGTTGATGATGGTGTAGGAATACCCCTTCCGGCGGCAGCGTACGATCTCGCTGCCCTTGTAAAATTTGTGATAATCCGCCGGGAAACCGCTGCCCGCGTGCTCCAGCGCGGCCAGGCGGGGCTGCAGCATGAACTGGATCAGGCAATCCATAGCCTTCAGGCCGTGGCGGTCCACTGCCGCCATGATCTCATTCGCCGCGTCCAGAAATTCCGGCTTCTGCAGCACGTCGCCCATATACAGATACTCAAAGTAATAGTCTTTGGGATAGATCTTGCGCCCCCGGTCCTGCCGGGTGGAGTTGTTCGTAAAGATGCTGTCGTCCGGCTCGATATAGGTGAGCATCATGGTCAGGTTCCGCACCACAGGTTCGTAATAAGCGTCGTCGCCCGTGGCCACGGCCAGCATGATCATCGCGTCGTTGTTGATCCGGTTGTAATTGCCCGCCGAGCGCTCCGCATATTCGCCGTCTGCGTTGCAGTCGCTGCCTTCCAGCAAAATAGCGTCCGCGGCCTTTTTGTACGCCTCGCCGCCCAGCAGCCTGTGGCACATCATCAGTA
>OLPA01003805.1_pt1 | contig 9970 bp, 12 predicted proteins | sample 1672811 | NCBI WGS metagenome assembly OLPA01 (sample SAMEA3136726, study PRJEB25190) | human gut metagenome | biome: human gut; feature: human-associated habitat; material: faeces | place: Austria | collected 2013
CAAAAACAATTATATCCGCATTACTTTCAAATGCCGCTTGCTCTCTTGTACAACTATGCGAAAAATCCTTTGGTTCTATAACTTTATATTTACAATTCAGTTTTTTCACTTTTTCTATTGTACTATCTTTTCCTCTTGTTATTATATAATATATTTAGTGAAATATCTATGAAAGGAGTACATATATGGAACAAATGACTATTACAGCTAAAATTCAAATAGTCGTAGATGAAACAGATAAGGTTTTGCTTGATGAAACTATGTCTGTTTATCGTGATGCCTGTAATTATGTTTCAGACTATGTATTCCAAACTCATGATTTAAAGCAGTTTTCACTTAATAAGGTTTTGTATTCTACTCTAAGAGAAAAATTTGGTCTTAAATCGCAAATGGCTCAGTCCGTTTTGAAAACGGTCATTGCGAGATATAGAACCATTCTCGAAAATCAAAATGAGTGGATACAACCAACCTTCAAGAAACCTCAGTATGATTTAGTTTGGAACAGAGATTATTCTTTAACGCAAAACTGTTTTTCTGTGAATACACTGAATGGTCGTGTTAAACTGCCATATTTCGCTGAAGGTATGTCTAAATATTTTGACCACACAATCTACAAGTTTGGTACAGCCAAGCTCACAAACAAACATGGTAAATATTATCTTCACATACCAGCAACTTATGATGTCGAAGAAAGTAATATTTCTGACATTTGTAATGTCGTAGGTATTGACAGAGGTATTAACTTTGTCGTTGCCACTTATGACAGTAAGCACAAGTCAGGTTTTGTCAGCGGCAAGACTATTAAACAAAAACGTGCTAACTATTCCAAACTCCGTAAAAAACTCCAAATGCGGCAAACTCCATCTTCAAGGCGAAGATTAAAAGCGATTGGTCAGCGAGAAAACCGTTGGATGCAAGATGTTAACCATTGTGTATCAAAGGCACTCGTTGAGAACAACCCAAAGCATACACTCTTTGTATTAGAAGATTTGTCGGGTATTCGTAATGTTACAGAGCGTGTCAGAATTAAAGACCGTTATGTTTCTGTATCGTGGTCGTTTTATGATTTAGAACAGAAACTAATTTACAAGGCTAAGCAGAATCAGTCTTCTGTAATAAAAGTTGACCCCCGTTATACAAGTCAGTGTTGTCCTATTTGTGGACATACTGAAAAGTCCAACCGTAACAAGAAGATACATTTGTTTACTTGTAAAAACTGTGGCTATAAGTCCAATGATGACCGTATAGGAGCTATGAATCTGTATCGTATGGGAATAAACTATCTTGTTGATAGCCAAGTACCTAATACAGTTGTAACAGAGTAGACTTTGCTACAAAGGGTGTTGTCAACCACCCTATGATGTAACGCCACTTTAGATAGCAATATCTATTGGTGTGAAAGGTCGGAGACGTAAGTCGTTAGTACGACTGGGCAGTTACAAGCCCCCACCTTTAGGTGGTGGGTAGTTGACAATGATGATGTTGATAAAATATTCAATATCCGTAGGTTTATTTTTGACGAAAAATATGATAAAATCACTGATATATTTAAAGATGAAAATATATCTTCAGAATTAGCTATGGTTATTGGCTGTATCACAGAATCACAAAAATTGATCAACGCTGCTGTAAACGCTCAACAAGAAGGTGGGAATGTTAATATGTGTAAAGCTCTCGAGAAACTAGAGGAAAAAGGCCGCCAGGAAGGTGCGTTAAAAACCAAACTCAAACTAATCATTAAAAAAATCCATAAAAATAAATCTTTTGACCAAATTGTAGATGAATTGGAAGAAGATTCAGATGTTGTGCAGCCTTTGTATGATTTTGTATTGAAGCATATAGATTTGGGCGAGGATGAAATGGTTCAGAAGTATCTTGAGAATATTAAATAACTCATTATGTATGAAATATGGAGAAGGAAGTCGGGAGTATCCCAAAGTTTGTGTAAACCTTCAAACTGATGTAAGATAATATTACTCAGTTTGGAGGTTTTTTTATGGGAAGAAGAAAAGGAGACACACCACAAAAAGCAGCATTAAGACAATTAATGCAAGGATATTTAAAGGACAATGATATCAGTGTAAAAAATGGAACAGATGTTAATGCAATCATGCGTGATATGATGTCAGTGATCCTTGAAGGTGCTCTGGATGAAGAACTTAATGAGGAACTAGGCTATTCCAGATATGATTATCGTAATAAAGATACCAATAACAGTCGCAATGGTCATTCTGGGAAAACCATGCATACCAGTTATGGGGATATGGAAATCGCTGTTCCTCGTGATCGTAATGGCGAATATGAACCCAGATTAATCAAAAAATATCAGAATACTGTTACCCAGGACATGGAGGAAAAGATTCTCTCCATGTATGCAAAAGGCATGACGACCGGAGATATTGAATCTCACATGAAAGAACTCTACGACATTGATATATCAGACAGTACGATCAGCAGAATTACAGATAAGATCCTTCCGATCGTAAAAGAATGGCAGGAAAGACCTTTGGAAGAAGTCTATGCAGTTGTTTATATGGATGCAATCCACTATCATGTGCGAAGTGAAGGCCGAATTGTAAAACGTGCTGTTTATATCGCTCTTGGGGTCAACATGGATGGTAAAAAAGAAGTCCTTGGAATGTATGTGGGTGATAATGAAAGTGCTAAATTTTGGCTTTCTATCATCAATGGGCTGAAAAATCGTGGCGTTGAAGATATTCTGATCACATGTGTGGATGGACTGACAGGATTTCCACAGGCAATCGAAGCTGTATTTCCACAGACAGAGATACAACAGTGCATCATTCATCAGATACGAAATACCACAAGATATGTATCTTATAAAGACAATCGAAAAGTAATGGCTGACCTAAAGGCAGTCTATGCTGCACCAACGGAAGAGATCGCTTTAGAAAATCTTGAAGATTTCGGAGAAAAGTGGAACTCAAAATATCCAAAAATCTATAAATCATGGAGCGAACGCTGGGCAACACTGGCTACTTATTTTAAATATCCAGAACAGGTTAGAAAACTTATTTATACAACAAATGCCATCGAAGGATTCAATCGTCAGTTGCGAAAAGTGACAAAAAGCAAAACTGTATTTCCAACTGATGACAGCTTATTAAAAATGCTTTATTTGGCAACGATGGACATCACAAAAAAATGGACTGGTCGCAGAAGAGACTGGAGCCAGATCCGTGCACAATTAGATATATTTTTTGAAGAACGATTAGAAAAATATATGTATTAAAAATCTGTGTTTTTAGACAGGTTTATTTGACATGCCTAAAATCTTTTGTATAATGCAGATAAGGGCTATGAGTCAAAATTTGACTCATAACCCTCATAACTATTGATTAATCTTATATCAGTTTTTTGTGTTTACACAAAACTTGAAACAGTCTCAGGAAGTCCTTTATACAACTTCTTTCTCCATATTTTGTTTCTTAATAAAACTCTTTTAAATTTCTAACTGTTTCCTTCGTATATTCACATAAATATTTTGAAACGCCCTCAGAATCTCCACATTCTGCAATCGCTGCCGCTGCACATGTATTACATACATGTCTTAATTTACATTGATTACATTCCATGCTTGTTTTGATCTTTTCTGTTTCTTTCACAACCTTATTCCACAATGTCATAAAATCATCCGTTGTGTCAAAGGCATCATAACTTGGCTGATCTAACACGATACATGAACGTATCATGCCTTGCCAATTAACAACAAACGAACTCTGCCCAGCCCGGCATGTCATATGCCCAGGACAGGCATCTCCTTCTTCTGTATGTTCTGCCAGATAAATAGTCTGCTTCGCATATTGCTCAAAAAGTTCATCTCCCATTTCTCGGTGTAAGATTTCAACCCTTGCCTTTGCAGCATCCTCTGGGTTTAATCTCTCATGAAAATTAAAAGGAGTTGTCCGCTCACGCACGGATGGATACATATAAGTGTCAATCCGGACTGGGATATCATACTTTTCTCCGATATCTATGATCTCCATCCTGTCATGAAAATTCTTCTTCACAAGACTTCCATTGATTTTAACATCAATCTTATATTTTTTTAATAATTCGATCCCTCTGATCGTTTTGTCAAATCCATCCTTCATATGGCATAGATTCTCGTATGTCTCATTCTTTGATCCATATAAAGTTATATTTATCCTTCTTGGCTTATTCTTCGCAAAAAATTCCGCCCATTCCTCATTGATCAACGTCCCATTGGTATTGAGCGTAAGGATCATACCCATATCTTTTAATACACAGTATAATTCTTTAAATTGAGGGAATAATAAAGGCTCCCCACCCGTTAACAACAAGAACAATGTCCCCGCATCCTTCATCTGATGAGCAAAAGAAATCCACTCATCCACACTCCGCAATCCGCCTTGCGACTGCATTTCTTGTTTGGATAAATGGACATAACACATGTCACAGTTTAAGTTGCAGAGAGGCAATAACTCCAGTACTCCATAAAGCGGAATACGGTTCCTTGCTGCCTTTGCAAAAAGTTGGCGTTCGAAGGTAGTGTTAGTGTCAAATAGGTCCATGATCACTCTCCCTGTAATAAAAAAGAACCGGTAGGTCGGTTCTTTTTTGTATTTTTTATGATTTCGCTGTTGCCCATGTGTCCATATTTAACTTCGTTGTTGCATGACCATTATTCTGCTTAGGTCCTCTCCAAACCTTTACAGCCTCTCCTTTATCTTCTCGTCCATTATAATTATAATCAACAAATCCATCATAAAAAGCATCCTTAGTACTTGCCTCATGTTTTGCCTGACATGGATGATAACTTCCTAACAACTTAAATCCATCCTTTTTTTCCTTCGGATAATAGTATAACCAACCTCTTGGCGCATCACATTCAAACTTATACACCTCATTATTATCTCCACAAGCCGCCACATACTCATTCGGTGTAAATTCTTCTATATAAGCACTTGGTCTTTCATATCTTCTTTTCATAATCTTTTCCCCTTTCCTTCTATACAAATTCTATCTTCATCTTATATTGCACATTCTGCAACATCTTTTTTCATGATTATATTATACTAGAATCTTCCATTTAATGCAATAAACCATCTGTAAAAGGCATCTTTTTTTCGTAATCTGCTATTTCAATATACATATCCTGAATCACACCTGTAGTACAAGCAGCTATGTATTCGTTTGCCTTGAATACTTCTTCATAAGCCATTGGCTTTTCATACATTCTCTTCATAACAACTTCCCCTTTCATAATCTTATATTTCAACAAACCGTCATCTTTTGATTTAATATTTTAACTTTATTATAGTCTGAAATCCTGGATTTTTCAATCATTTGTAAAAAAATACTTATTTTTTCGCAATCTACCAGTAAATAATCTTAAGTTCACATGTAATCTCTTCTCATATCATAATATTTACCTATCAATCATTGAATTTTTCATAAAAATACTTGCTTCAAGCAGTTTTTCTTTATATAATGATGTTGTATATTTTAAGGGGAAGTATACTTATTACGACTAAATTAATACATTAGGGGGAATTTTATGAAACGAAAATACGAACGTCCTATGGCTTTTGAAGAAACATTTATGACCAATGAGTATGTAGCCGCTTGCTGGGGTGTGCCTGCTCAATAGATTCTGCCAATAAAGTGGATAAAGATCATCCTACGGTAAATCATACTGCTGACCATTGTGGCCTTGATACGAATCAGCATATTTACACAAATTCAAAAGGTGTTGCAGTTTCTATGATTGAAGAAGGAACTGATGGTTTAGGAAATTTAACTTGTAATTTATACACTGATTCCACTTATCGATATTCAAAACGCTACTCTTCTGTTAAACCAGGAAACTACATTTATTGGACAACTACGAGTAGTGATGGTCGAACTTGGCATCATCAGGGATCTGTAAAATCTACATACAAAAACAGACCAAATCATTCTTAATTTTATACTGATAATAACAAAAGAGTTAGGTTTTTATTTCCTAGCTCTTTTTCATTATCTTCAATACCTTCTCAATTACCATTTCTGCATAATCAAATCCATACCTGTCCATTTCTATACCCCAAAGGAGGACTAATATTCATATGACAAAATTAAAATTTCACAACGACGATATCAACACAATATTCAATATTAGCAGATTTATTTTTGACGAAAAATATGATAAAATCACTGATATATACAATGAAAAAAATATATCATCCGAATTAGCCATGGTAATTGGTTGCATTACTGAATCACAAAAATTAATTAACGATGCTATAAAATCTGAACAAAAATGAAGTACTGTGAATATGTGTAAAGCACTTGAAGAATTAGATTTAGATGCTGACTTTGCAAAACCTCTTTATGATTTTGTTCTAAAACACATCGATTTATCTGAAACGGATATAATTCAAAAATACCTTGAAATGTAATACACCCCTTATCTTTCTTCCAATTTCTTTATACAATAAAGTTATAAAGAAAAATTATCAACATACACCCTCTATATACTGATTTGAATAAACTTCAGTTTTATGAGACAAAAATAAGATAAGAACAAATATTTATAAAAACCGATGGTAACGATCAGCAGATTTTATGTGCGTTTTTTACAAATTCGCAGCGCCCTGTGGTTGAATGTCTGACCGCAGCTGCGGGCATTTTGGCACGCAGCCAGGGAGTTTTCAAAGGAACAGGCGCGGATAAGCGATTTGTAAAAAACGCTCTTAAAATCTGCGTGTTGCCATCGGTTTCTTATAAATATTTGTTCTTATCTTATTTTTGTCTCATAAACTAAACACTATTTCAAGCGTTCCGCAATTGCCTTAATAAACTCTTCACTATTCACAGCATTCACATTCTCAAGAGTTGTAATAAGTGCCAAGTCTTTTGTCATTGTACCACTCTCGATCGTGTCTAATGTAGCTTTCTCCAGTTTATCAGCAAATGCCATTAATTCTTCATTGCCATCTAATTCTCCACGTTTTCTTAACGCTCCTGTCCATGCGAAGATTGTTGCTACAGAGTTTGTAGATGTCTCTTCACCTTTCAGATGTTTATAATAATGACGCTGTACTGTTCCATGAGCTGCTTCGTATTCATAGTATCCATGTGGTGATACTAATACAGATGTCATCATTGCTAATGATCCGAATGCAGATGAGATCATATCACTCATAACATCTCCATCATAGTTCTTACATGCCCAGATAAATCCACCTTCTGATTTCATAACGCGGGCTACTGCGTCGTCGATCAATGTGTAGAAATATTCAATTCCTGCTGCATCAAATTTCTCTTTGTATTCTGCATCAAAGATTTCCTGGAAGATATCTTTGAATGTGTGATCGTATTTCTTAGAGATCGTGTCTTTTGTTGCAAACCACAGATCCTGTTTTGTGTCTAATGCATATGTAAAGCAGCTTCTTGCAAAACTTGCAATAGATGCATCAATGTTATGCATTCCCTGGATCACTCCTGGTCCGTCAAAATCATGAATTGTTTCTCTGATCTCTGTTCCGTCTTCTCCTGTAAATACTAATTCTGCTTTTCCTGCTCCTGGAACTTTGATCTCCACACCTTTGTATACATCACCATAAGCATGTCTTGCGATCGTGATCGGTTTCTTCCATTTGCTGACGGTTGGTTCAATTCCTTTGACTGTGATTGGTGCACGGAATACTGTTCCGTCTAAGATCGCACGGATTGTTCCATTTGGACTCTTCCACATCTCTTTTAAATCATATTCATCCATACGCGCTGCATTTGGAGTGATCGTTGCACATTTGACTGCAACTCCATATTTCTTTGTTGCTTCTGCGGAATCAAATGTAACCTGATCGTTTGTCTCGTTTCTGTGTTCTAACCCAAGGTCATAATATTCTGTTTTTAAATCAATAAATGGTAATAACAATTCATCTTTGATCATCTTCCAGAGAATTCTTGTCATCTCATCTCCGTCCATCTCTACTAATGGAGTAGTCATCTGAATTTTGCTCATGGTCATTCCTCCTGCGTTGCTGTTTATTGTTTTATTCGCTGTTTTCAGCTTATTGTGCTTTATTATACAGAAAAAACTGATATTTGTAAATAAATGTATTAAGAATAATACACATTATTTGAAAGTTGAAAAACAAAGCTATTCCGATCTCCCCGATATTTCGCAATCGAATATTCAATCGCTGTATGACTTTCATCATATCCTGTGGAATGAAAATAAAATAAAGGATCTCCATTTTTGACATCTAACAGATCCGCACATGTTTCATCTGCAAGGATCACATCCAGCTTTCTCTGTATGGATGTGATATCTCTTCCTTCCTTATGAAATGTCTGATATAAACTCTCCTTTTCAAAATCAACTTCTGACAAATGTTCAAACAGTCTGCATGGCACATACGTTGTAACCAGAACATTGGGCTGATCATCAACGTATCTCAATCTGACCAGTTTATAAACTTTTTCTGTTTCTTTGAGATTCAATTTCTGGCGGACTTCTTCTTCTGCCTTTTCTTGTTTGAATGTCAGAACTTTTGTCGATGGAGTCAGTCCTTTTTCTTTTACTTCTTTATCAAATGTCTGAATCACCTGTGCAAATTCCTGCCGGATCGTTGGATCACATACGATCGTCCCTCGTTTTTTACGTTTTTCTAAATATCCTTCATCTACTAAAATCTGTACCGCCTTGCGGATCGTCGGCCGGCTGACGTTGTAGATCTCAGCTAATTCGTATTCATTTGGTATAATACTTCCTTGCTGGTAAACTCCACTTAAGATCTTATCTAATAAATCTTTTTTTATATCTAAATAAAATGCTCCCATTTTATACTCTCTTTCTTTTTTCTTTCACTTTATGTTATTTCTTTTTGTGAATACTTCTGTTTTCTGCTTTCATTTCTGAATTGCGCTGCAAAGATACAGCGAAAAACTGGTTCCTGCAAGAGGGCACTTGGGGGTAAGATGGTTACCGGGAGGTAACTATTGCGTGGGAATGGGAGAAAGAAAAATGAAGCGTTAACTTAGATTAACTTGGTATGTTTGGTTTCTTTTCGGATATTAGTTACTTTTGTAGCCTATTGCAGAATATTATAGAGCTTTGCAGAACATTATTGCAGAATATTATAGTAGAATATAAAGAAGATAGATTATGAGAAAAATGATAAAAGAAATGGTAGTGCAGGACTGTCCCATCCGTAACGTCCTGGCGCGCGTTTGCGACAAGTGGTCGCTACTGGTAATCTACACCCTGAAATATCATCAGGATGGCCCCCTCCGGTTTAATGCCCTGCGTAAGCAGATTCCGGATATTTCGCAGAAAATGCTTACCAGCACGTTAAAATCGTTGGAGGCTGATGGCTATGTTACCCGCAAGGCTTATGCCGAAGTGCCGCCAAGAGTGGAGTATTCTCTCACACCCCGTGCTGAAACCCTTATTCCTATTATGGATCATCTGATAGAATGGGCGCTGGATAACATGGCTGTGATTCTGAAGGATAGGGATAAGGCAGTAGGCTGATATAATTATAAGTATAAAAAATAAGTATAAAAATATGTATATAGAGAAAATAAAGTCGCCAGCCGACTTGAAGAAGCTGGATTTGAAGGAACTGCAGGTGGTGGCTGATGAAACCAGACAGGCTGTGCTGAATCGTGTAAGCAAGCATGGCGGTCATGTGGGGCCGAACCTCGGATTCGTGGAGGCTACCGTGGCGCTTCACTACGTTTTTGATGCGCCAAAGGATAAGCTCGTGTTTGACGTAAGCCACCAATGCTATCCGCATAAGGTGCTCACCGGACGAACTGCGGGATTCCTCGGCGATGTGGATGACATGAATGCCATTTCGGGCTATTCTTCTCCTGCCGAATGTCCGGAGTATGACAATTTCGAGGTGGGGCATACTTCCACTTCCGTGAGTCTTGCTACCGGGTTGCAGAAGGTGCGAGACATCAAGGGTACCGATGAGAACATCATCGCCGT
>OLPA01003808.1_pt1 | contig 9967 bp, 11 predicted proteins | sample 1672811 | NCBI WGS metagenome assembly OLPA01 (sample SAMEA3136726, study PRJEB25190) | human gut metagenome | biome: human gut; feature: human-associated habitat; material: faeces | place: Austria | collected 2013
CTTTTTCCACTGATATTCAGCGATCCATCTGAATTTTTATTTTTATACATATAATACATCCTTTAAATGACATTTACTGCTTGATTTAATCATTATTCTATGGTATAATCAAAGAAAAATGACATTTAGTGAATGTCATAAAAGGATGGTAAATATGTATAAAAATAAAAATATACTTGCATATTATGCATAAAGTGTGTATAATTATGAAAATAAGAAAAGTCTTTACACAATCCGGTGATAGTAATATTATCATTATAGTAGTCAGTAGAATTATCTACTTTGGCATCAATATCTTTTATTTCCTTAATAATTTTTTTAATCTCATCACTCTTATCAATTTCAGGATAAGTACTTTTAAGTCCCTCTAACTCAATAGAAGCTTTTTTTAATATTCTATATAGTTCAAAATTACCAATTTTTCTACTTCTTAATTTAACTATATCGCCAAATATTTCTTCATCTTTATCTATATTACTCTTGACAATGGGAATGGCCCTATTGATTAAATCATATTTACTTCTAAGACAATTATCAATAATAGATTCAACTTCATTTATTCTTATAACATAGTCTTGAAACTTATTATATATAGTAGCATAAAAAATAATCATAGCACAAATAATAACAATTATAACCAAAATAATAATTAATAAACTTTCCATATTGTCACATCCTAAAAAAATTATATCAAAAAACTATATCTTTTTCAAGTGCTAATATGACAAAAAATAATACCGAAGTATTATTTTTAACTAAAATCTTTTATAAAATTAATAGGCTCATCAAAAGTAACAAAGTCTAGGTAAATCATAAGTACTAAATACCATTCCCCAGTATTAGGATTAGACATGATTACATGATCTCTACCAGACTGCTCTATAATACCTTCAAATACTCTATCTTGCCATAAAGTAGAACCAGGCACAGTAACATGAAGTTTTGCTTTCTTACCTCTATTCAATCTTAAAATATTTTCTATATATGATTGTTCAGAAGTAAGTGGATTAACCATAGTTTGCGTTTGTTCATAACTAGGAATAGATTGTTGATTAGGAACAGTATTGTTATTAAGTCCCACTCCAGGAAAAACAGGATTTTGATAATAACCACCATTATTCATATATTTTCACCTCTAATTAAATATATGATGTACATTTGACTATATAACTAAAAATAATGTCAAATAAAAGAATAAAAGTTTACAATAAACAAAAAACTTCTTATAATAAAAATGAGGTGATGTATAAATGAATACAAGAATAGGAATATCAAATAGACATGTTCATTTAACTAGAGAAGATGTAAATATTTTATTTGGCAATAATTACGAATTAACTAAAAGAAATGATTTAGACCAACCAGGTCAATATGCCGCTAATGAAACAGTAACACTAAAAACAGCCAAAAACATAAAAGAAGGAGTAAGGGTAGTAGGACCAATAAGAAGTTATACTCAGGTTGAAGTATTAAATTCTGATAAAGAATATTTTGGTATTAATCCTCCAGTAAGAAATTCTGACGATTTAGATAATTCTGAAGAAATAACAATAATAGGGCCAAAAGGACAAATAACAAGAAAAAATATATGTATAATTGCCAATAGACACATCCATATTAATACTAGAGATAAAGATAATTTCTATGAAGATGAAATAGTAAAAGTAAAAGTAGGAGATACTATTTTAGATAATGTTCATATCAAAATAGCGGATTCCTATGCTACATCTTTTCATATAAATAAAGATGATGCTATAAATCACCACATAGAAGCTAGTATGATAGGAGTCATTATAAAGGAGGATTAATATGTTCTCTAATACCAAAAAAATAATAAATATAGCCAAAAGAGAAGTAATTTTAAAAACAATTACTTCTCTTTTTGTTCAGAGTTTAGCATTAATAATACCAGTTTTCTGGAGTAAAACAGTAAATGAGGTAACTGGTTCTAATTATAAAGTAGGATATTACTTAATAATAATAACTGCTCTTCTTACTATATTTTATTATTATTGGTCATATCTAAATCAAAAAACATGGTTCAGACTATATAACAAACTATATAACGAATATACATTAGAAACAATATCAGAAACAAATAGCATAAACAGAATAAATTTAGGAGAATATACCAATATCTTAAATAATGATATAGATATAATATGTAATTTTTTTTGTAACTTAGTAACAAGAATATTTCAAGTAATAGAATTCTTTGTAATATATGCTTATTTTCTAAGTTTTAACTTCATAATATTTTCCGTTACTGTCATAATATCAATATTAATGGTAATAGTATATTTTAAATCGGGTAAAAAAGTTCAAGATCTAAATATTAAGAGAAAAGCTACTTTAGACAGTAAAACAATAATGCTTCATAAATTATATTCCTCCCTAGCAAATAAAAAAAGCAATACCAATAGTATTATAAGTTTATTTACTAAAGATAACAAAGCCTATCTAAGAGCAAATTACAACTATAATGTCATAATACAAGGTATAATATTTACCGTACTAGGTATCATAGAATTATCAAAATACTTCATTATCTTTTATTCAGTATATTTAGTAAAAATGGGTATGATAGAAATAGGAACTATTCTCTTAATATATAGTTATTATGATAATATAATAAATAATTTCAATGTTCTAGGAACAATAACTGCCGATTATCAAAGTTTTATAGTATCATTAAAAAGACTAAATAAAATATCATTACTATCAAGTAGTGTTGCCAAATAAAAACTATTATGTTAAAATAATTTCGTGATTTATATGAAGAAATTATTAATAAAACTAATCAAAAAATATCAGAGTATACCTTTTAAATCTCATGATAGTTGTAAGTTTATTCCCACTTGTTCAAACTACATGATCGAAGCCTTAGAAACCCATGGCTTAATAAAAGGATTATATCTAGGAACAAAAAGATTATTAAAATGTAATACGTTTTTTAAAAAGAAATACACTTATGACCCCGTACCTAAGAAAAAAACTTAGGTATTTTCATAATTACCATTTTTTGGTAAAATATATTCAGGAGGGATAATTATGCCTAAATATGACTTTCACAATCAAATGGAACCACATGAATTTCAAAGATTTGCGGTTGATATTATTGATACAAGAGAAAAAACACATTTTGAAGTTTTTTCTGAAGGCAAAGATTTAGGTATTGATGCCTATAAAAAAACAAAAAATGGTATTACAACAATAGTTCAAGCAAAAAGAACTGAAAACTTTAAAGATTTACTAAAAGTTTTAAAGAACAGTGAACTTGCTAAAATTAAAAAACTAAACCCAGACAGATACATACTAATAACAAGTAGTACAATAAGTAAAACTCAAAAGCCTAAAATAATAGAGCTACTATCCCCATATATCAAAAACTCTGATGACATAATATCCAAAGAAGATTTAAACAAATATTTAACTAAAGAAAAATATAAAAAAATAGAATTAAATTATCCAAGTTTATGGTTTAACAGTGCGAATACCTTTTTAAAAGAAATGAGCGATGTAGTAAACCATTCTATTTATGAAGAATCTCTTGATGAATTAGAAAAAGTAAAACAATCAATGAAAAACTATGTTATACCAGAAAATTTTTCTACAATAATTAGTAATCTAGAAAATGATAGAGTTATCTTAATAGCAGGTAATCCCGGTATAGGAAAAACATCTTTAGGTAGAGCAATAGTTAGTTATTATATTATTAAAGATTATGAATTAATATATACAAAAGAGATAGATAAAGCCAATCAAGTTTACAAAAGAGATGGTAAACAGATTTTCTTCTTAGATGATTACTGGGGATCATCATTCAAAGATAAAAACTATTCACATATTGAAAATACCAAGTTTATTAATTTTGTTGATAAAATATCAAAAACAAATAATAAAATATTAGTAATAACTTCAAGAGATTACATAATAAAACAAGTAGATAATGATTTAAAAAGAATATTAGGCAATAAAGAATACCTTCTAGATATAAAAAAAATAAGTCTAAACTTAAGATACAAAATACTTTATAAATACTTATCCACATCAAATATAAATTATAGTTATATAGAATATATTTTAGAAAATCCCGAAATGATAATTAAACATAATAACTTTAATCCCAGAATAATAGAAATGTACATAAATAGCGATTTTCATTTAGAAGTAACTAAATATAAGTACTTAGAATACTTAATAGAAACATTAGATTCACCAATAAGTTTTCTAGATGAAGTTTATCAAAAGCAAACTAAAGAAGCACAACTATTATTATATTTAATGCTTACCATAGAACCACCAATACTGCTAGAAGATTTAGAAGAAGTTTATTTAAATATATTAAATTCATCAAATAAAAATTACAATAATTATAATTTGGAAAACATTATATCTCAGTTAGAAAAAAACTTTATTAGAACCTATTATATCAATAATAAAGGTATAGTCATAGATTTTATAAATAATTCAATAATCGATTACCTATATGACTGTAAAGATAATTTTAAAGAGTTTGAATTCGATATAATAAATAACTTAACATATTTTAATCAAATGATATTTTTCTTAAAAGATGAGGATAACTTCTGGAAACTACCATTATTACCAAATTCATATAAAACTATAAAAGACAAATTAATTAGTGATATAGATAATCTCAGCATAATAATAGGGACATTCTATGATACAATAGAATACTACAATATGACTAGTGAAGAGCAGTTAATATATAAGTTATTAAAGCTGTGCAATATAGATGATTTAGATAAAGAAGTAATAGAATTAATCATAGAAAAATATAATCAAATTATTAATGCTCTAGATAATAAAGATAGAACATACATATATGAAGATAACCTTTCTGAATTATTGCGAATATATGAAAAAATAAAAAAATATATAAATGTAAACAAAAAGGAATATGTAGATATATATTATAAAAATATTGAACATACATATGAATTAAATTTATTAGTAAAAAATAAAGAATTTCAAGAAGAAATAAAAGCCATTGGCTTAGATAACAAGCAGAAATTAACAGACTTATACAAAGATATGATATATTACGATTTACAATATTATTATTATAATGAGATGTATCAATCACTTGGAAATCTATATTGTCTACTGGAAACAGAACTATATGATTTTTATAAAGATGATGATGAAATATTAGATGCTATAGATAATTACGATAACATACCAAAATCATATTATGATGACAAGGAAGAGATAATGAATAAAGAAAGTTTAGAAAGTAATTATGATACAAATGAAAAAATAATGGTAAAAGAATTAAAAATAAATAAGAGTATACCAATAGACTTCAATAAATATTTAAAAAAGCTTTTACCAGAAGAAGAAATACAAGATTTAAAAAAATATATAAACAAAAATAAGTATCTAAAAAATTTTAAAGATACAAAGGAATCAACAGATATATTAATTCAATTTTATAAAACATATCATAGCTTTCCAAATACTGAAGAAGATTTTTACAAAATATTGATAACTGCGCCAACAATAACAATGAATATTAAAAGTTCACAGTATATAATGATAACATTGGCTTATCTACTATTTATAAACAATAAACCAATATTTAAAAAAGACGATATACTTGAAATATTGTCATACTCAAAGATAAATAAAAAAGAAGTCTTTAAATTATTAGATACATCCTTATTTAGAAGAGAAGAAGAATGGTATTGCTTTGCTACAAAAGAACTACAAGCATTTTGCTTATCATTATATATTTCTTATTTATATGAAAAAGATAAAGAAGAATTTTATAATAGATTAATAAGTATATTAATGCTACCATCGGAAGTAGATTTTGAATATCTTGAAGATCTAAATTTATTTTATGAATATTTTCAAAAAAATGATAAAGATTCATTTAATAAATATTTTATCCCAAAGTACTGGGATTACAGGCATGAGCTGCCACGCCTGGTCAAAACATATTAGAAAACTATTTATCAAAAACAAATAGTGAGAAAGAACATCAAACAATAACTTCAATAATAGAATTCTTTCATTTTGAATTAATTTTAGAAGAACTATCATATGATTGTTTAAATAGTTATAGTTATATCAATGCCGAAACAGCGGATATCTTAGAATTAGTAACAGGAGAGTATGCTGACCTTGAAGAATTAGTATCTGAAAAGGCTTTTAAAGAATTCATAAATAGTTTTAAAGAAAAAGTGAAATTTAAGTATGGCAAATATCGTATAAACTTAACAGAACTAACTAAAAATGAAAAGTTCTTTAATTGGTTAAAGAAATATAAAATTGATAATAAAATAATGAGTATCCATAATAAAATTGTTAAAGAGATGAATAACATTGAAAAAGAATTTTATATAATTCAGTAAAATAATATATAAGTTGTTGAAAAAACAGGGCAAATAAATCCTCTTTTAATATCTATATAAATATAACTTCAAATAACAAAAAACAAACTACTAGTAGTAGTTCGTTAAATGGTTAAACATTTGAAAAAATTATCGTTTTAAATGTTTATTTTTAACATGTGCTGGTTCATTTTCGGTAAAAACAGCATTAAATTTAATATTTTTGATATATGATGCCATAGAAATAAATGGAATTAATCTAATAGCTATTATTCCTGAGGTATTAATGGTTATATATGATTTAGTTATTATTAGCAAAAGTATAAAAGAAGTAAAAATTTAAATTACAATTTTTTAGTTAAATAAATATGAATTTGTTATAGAAGGAGGAAACAAATGAAAAATGAATTAATAATTAAAAAATGTCAAAAATGTGGTGCATTGGTTGAGGTAATCAATGACTGTAACTGTTGGGATTGTGGAATAACTTGTTGTGGTGAACCTATGGTTAAATTAATTTCAAATAGTGTTGATGCATCGTTTGAAAAACATATTCCAACTTTTGAATATGTTGATGATGAAATACTTGTAAAAGTAAACCATGTTATGGAAAAGGAACACTTTATTGAATGGATTGCACTAGTTAATGATAAAGATATTTGCAAAGTTAGATTTTTACCAGAGCAAAATGCAGAATGTACTTTTAAACATATAAAAGGATCAAAATTATATGCATATTGTAATAAACATGGACTTTGGTCTCGTGATGTAGAATAATAGTTATTTGTATTGTAATTGTTAAAAGTCTTTGACAAACTTCCAAAGACATTTGGTAGAAATCCACCACTAACATATATATAATTGTTAGTGAAAGGAGGAATAAGAATGAAGTTAGGAGATAATATTTTCAAACTAAGAAAAGATTGCAAACTTTCACAAGAACAATTAGCAGAAAAAGTTGATGTTACTAGACAAACAATATCAAATTGGGAGCTTGGTGAAACTTCTCCAAATCCTGAACAGCTAAAATTATTATCTAAAGCATTAAATGTTAGTATTGATGAATTATTAAATAATGACATTAAACAAGTATTAGTAGAAAAAGTAAATAATACCGAAAAACTTGCCGAAATAATAATTAAAATACTAAAAGTCTTGGGAATAATTTTTGTTGTCGGTTTTGCTATTACTATTTTCGTAAATATTATGTTTGGCGCTAAAAAAGACTCTATGACTATAAAAGAAAATCAAACTGTTCTTCTTAATTGTCAATTGAATAGTGAAAAGTACACTTATCTAATAGAACATGATAAAGATGATAATATTATTGATGCTAGTGGTAGTGATTATATTATAAATGTTGTTAAAGATAAGCAGTTTAGCAAAGCTAAAATATTAGTAAAATATATCGAATCATATTTTGAAGACAACGGTGGGAAATGTTAAATTAATAATATATTTTATAAATAAGATCAATTTTATATTGGTCTTTTTTTCTAAATTATTGACATCTAAAAACGACCATATTTAAAACATTTCTGAAATCGGAAAATTTATGATATAATTAATATACAAGGAGTAAATTGCATTTCGTTTATTATTTGTGAGGAGGTATGATGAAGAAGAAAAAAATAATAATTATCACACTGTGTTCTATAATAGGTTTAATATTTTTAGATTTTATAGTTGCTCTATCATTTAATAATAGTCCTATAATTAAAATTAGAGATTATAATAATGGTGTTTCTACCATTTACAAAGATAAAGGAATAATTACAAATACTTATAAATGTTCTGATGGTAAAACTAAAACAGTTTTAAAAACGACTAAATATGTTTGCCCTATGAATGACATTGAAAAAGATATAAAAGAAGCAATAACAATTACATTTGATACTAAAGGTGGAAGTATAATAGATAGTATTACTATTGGCAAAGATACCGAACTTACACTTCCAAAAGAACCTACAAGAGATGGTTATGTTTTCAAAGGTTGGGTTGAAAAAAATGAAATTCCTATTTATAACAAAGTATTACTTGCAGAAAACACCACTCTTTATGCTGTTTGGGAAAAAGTAGAAAATAAAAAAACTAGTCCTAAAACTGAAGAACCTAAAACAAACACTAATACAAATAATAACAATAGTAGTAGTACTAATAATACTAATAAACCTAATCAGAATACAAATAATAATACAAACATCGATAATAATGAAAATACTGTTTTACCTGAAGAAAAGCCACCTGTTGTAGAAAAGACTCAAGCAGAGAAAAATGATGAGTATAGAAAACAACTTCAAAATAAGTATTCAGTTAAAATAGCATATAAAGATGAGTTGGGAAATTATACTATAAATGGTTATGGTTCAGATAAACTTAACGATGATAATAAGATAAATAATTGTCTTGGGGAAATAAATAAAACTCTTAAAAACTATCCAAATGGTTTTTTTAAGGAAATGAAAGATTATGGAATGCCTTTAACTATTTACTTAGTAAATAGTATTAGTGGTAATGTTTCAGGACTTACTGATGCAAAAGATAAAAGCGATATTAAAATAATGATTGCACCAGCAAGTTTATTTGAGAACACTTTAAATCATGAAATAATGCATTATATAGATTCTTATATAAAAGTAAAAGGATATTCTATTGACATAAATATTACTATGAAAGATGTAAATCCAATAGGTTTTACATATGGAGATACAAGTAATGAGTATGTTTATTATTTTACGAGTATAGATAACGCTTACTTCTTATCAGCATATGGAAAAACAAATTATTTGGAAGATCGAGCAGTAATTTTTTCAGACTTAATGACTAGAACTTTTACAAAAGATTATTATGCCGATAGTACTCCAATAAACAAAAAAGCAAAATTAATTAGTTCACAAATTAAAGAACATTTTAATACATTATCTAATACAGGAAGATATTATTGGGATAGATTCTTATAATATAAGTTTAAATAAATTAATTTAGGAAAGGAGGAAAGAAATGAAAAAAGATTTACTAGTAAAAATAATTATAGCAGTAGTTGTTCTTGCGGGATTAGGATACTTTGTATTTACAAATTATGTTTCAAAAGAAAAAGATTTGGTTTTTGAAGCAAGAATTAAAGAAGTAACAGTAAATAATAATATATATACTGTCCTAGTTGAAGAATATGATAAAAAGAAAAAAGAATATACTGTAGAGTATGAATTTGAAATAAATAAAGACACAAAAATAGTTTATAACAATGAAGATTCTACTGCAGATAAATTAAAAGCTAATCAAAAAGTAACTATTACTTCATCTGATGTAATGTTACCTAGTGAACCGGCTAAATTATCTAATGTTAAAAAAATAGTTATTTCAAAAGATTAATTAGTTTTAAAAGTTTTGCTGGATAAAGCAAGACTTTTTTTATGGAGGTGTTATTTGTTAAAAAAATAATTAACTATATTATAATTTATATTTTTGATTTTATAATATCTGCTAATATTTGTTATAATTTAACTTATATAATTAAAAATAATATTAAATTAGAATGGAACATAAATATTTTTTATTCTTTATTTCAACTTAAAGATTTTGGTCTATTGTTTGGAACTCTATTG
>OLPA01003810.1_pt1 | contig 9964 bp, 11 predicted proteins | sample 1672811 | NCBI WGS metagenome assembly OLPA01 (sample SAMEA3136726, study PRJEB25190) | human gut metagenome | biome: human gut; feature: human-associated habitat; material: faeces | place: Austria | collected 2013
CGGGCATTCTGATGCTCTCGAAATGCCGCTTCTCCCCTCCCTCTGCCCGGAAGATCTCCCGCCGTTTCCCCGTCCGGAACGGCGGCGTCTTTTTTTCGGACGGGCGGATTTTATTTCCTCTTATTTCTCCCACCGATATCATTTTATTTTACAGCGCCGTGCGACGGGCTTCTCGAAATTACATAATTATAATAAACTCATCTTATGTAAACTCGGGAGGGCTAAAAATGGCCAATGGAGGACAGGGTAAACTGACCGCTTTCAAATCAGCGGCGGCAATGAGGAAATTTGACGGGCGCTTTCTGATCGCCGGGCGCTGCGGCATATACATGCTGCTGGGCTTTGTGATGGCCTGCGCCCGGGTGCTGGAGGGCGGCGCGCCCTTCGGCATGGCCATGGTGGCCTGCTCCGGGCCGGGCCTTGCGGGGGTTTTCGCCCTGGCGGGCTCCTCCCTGGGCTATCTGATCAGCGGCGGGGTGGAATGGGGCATCCGCTACATCGCGGCGGCGGTGCTTGTCTACACGGTGTCCTTTGTGTTCCATGAGCTGAGCATCTATCGCCAGAGCTTTTTCATGCCCGCGGCTGCGGGGGCAGTCATGGCCCTCACGGGTTTTCTGGGCAGCTTTTCCGCCAGCTCCGGCTCCGTGCCCCTTGCGGCGGAGCTCTTTCTGGAGACCACGCTGGCCTTCGGCGGGGCCTATTTCTTCCGGGAAGCCCTCACAAATGAGCTTCGCGCCACAGAGACCGCCGAGCTTAAGCACAGCGTCTCCTCCATGATCATGGCCGCCTGCGCCATGATGGCCTTCTCCCGCATCGTTCTCTTTGGCACGGTTTCCATCGGCCGCTTTTTCGCCCTGGTGCTGGTAATGACCTCCGCCATGAAGGGCGGCATGCTCACCGGGGCCGCCGTGGGCACGGTTCTGGGTCTTGCTATGGATGTCACCGGGCTTGGCGCGCCCTTTTATACCATGGCCTATGCCTTTTCCGGGCTTCTGTCCGGCGTTTTCGGCAAGCACGGGCGAGTGATTTTCCTGCTGTCTTTTATTCTCTCCAACGCGCTGGCCGTGATCTGCGCCTGGAACGAGCAAATTTATCTTAGCGCCCTGCTGGAGACTTTCTGCGCCTCGGTGCTGTTCATGCTGCTTCCCTCCGCCTTTCTCAACCGGGTGGGGCTCATGCTTCAGTATATGGAAAAGGGCGGGGGCGAATCGGGTCTGCGGCGCTTTGTAGCCAGGCGGGTGCGGAATCTCGGGGAGGCCTATGGGGATCTTTTTGAAATCGTCCGCCGCAGCATAGCCGAGCCCTATAACGACGAAAACATCGCCCGGGTATTCGACCGGGCAGCGGATGAGGTCTGCGTCCGCTGCAAAAACAAAAACCTCTGCTGGAACGCGGACTATGTGGACACACTCTCCGCCATGAACGACGCTACCCGGGCCATGACCGAAAACGGCACCCTGAACGTGGCCGATCTTCCCGGCTTTTTCCGGGAGAAATGTATCGGACTGCCTGCCTTTGTGGCGGCGGTAAACGGGGAGCTGCGGGGCCTTTCCTACCGGCGGCAGCTGCGCACCCGGCTCTCGGAGAGCCGCAGCGTGGCCTGGGGCCAGTATTCCGACATCGCCCAGATACTGGGCAGGGTGGCCGATGAGCTGGGCAGCATAAACGGCTCCGATCCATTGGCCGAGCGGCGGCTGCTGCGCTACCTGCGGAGCCTGGACATTGATGGAGAAACCTCCGTCTACCGGGACGGGGGGGGCAGAATGCGGGTCATTATCGAGAGCGGAAGGCTCAGCCCCCTCACCAAGGACGAGGATTATCTTGAAAAGCTTTCGGCCGTGGTGGGCGTGCGCCTGTGCCGCCCGGCGGAACCGGCGGAGAGCAGCTCCCGGCTCACGCTCCTTGAGGCGGAACCGCTGGCCGTATCCGTGGGCATCGCGGCGCTGAAAAAGCGGGGTGAAAAGGTCAGCGGGGACAAGGGCAGCTATTTTAAGACCGATGCGGGCGTGCTCTGCGTCATTCTCTCCGACGGCATGGGCTGCGGGGATGAGGCCGCCCGGGACAGCGATCAGGTGGTATCCATCCTGGAAAAATTCCTTCGCTCCGGGGTCGACCCGGCTGTGGCCATGAAAATCCTCAATTCCGTGCTTCTCCTGCGGGGTGGGGACAGCTGGGGTTTTGCCACGGTGGATCTGATGTGCGTCGATCTTTTCAGCGGGGAAACCTGCTTCTACAAATACGGCGCAGCGCCCTCCTATGTAAAAAATGGCAAGAGCATCCGCCGCATCAAGGGGGAAACGCTGGCCGCAGGCCTCGCCATGGGGGACGGGATTGCGCCGGACATCGTGCGCATGCGCCTGCGCCCCGGCTCCACCGCCCTCATAGCCTCCGACGGGGTCATAGCCGATTCGGAGGACGGATGGCTCAAAGAGCTTTTAGGCAATGGCGCGGAGGATATGAAGGGGCTGGCCCGCTCGGTGCTGAAGGCGGCGGAGAGCCTTTACGGCGCCGGGGATGATATGACCGTTGTCACCGTCCGAGTGGAGGAACGGGTATGACCGGACGGCTGCATGAGAGATTTTCCGCTCTTTTTACAAGCCTCGCCTCCCGGCTCCGCCCCGCCCCCCGCGCCAGGCGGAGCCGGGTAAAGGGCTGCATGAGAAACGTTATTGTGGTCAGGCCCCCGGACCCCATGTTCCGGGAGGCGGTATTCATCCTGCGGGATGATTATTTTCAAAGCGCAGCCCTGAGCCGCCATGAGCTGCTCCGCCAGGCCGAGGAAGCCGCCCGGGACTATGTGGCCTCCGTTGTGCCTCCCGTTCGCCCTATCGCCCCTCCCCTGCTGGTCATTCTGCCCTCCGCCGCGGCCGCCGTCTTTGTGATCCTCTGGCTGACGGGTATCCTGTAATTTTCCCCGGCTCCGCGCCTCAGAATGACAGGGTGCGTGTGCGCGAAGCCCCGCAGATTGACAAAGGAGCGGGCCTGATGAGGGCGGCCCATGCGATATGCCTCACAAAGGACGGTAAGGTAAAAAAGCCGCCGCCCCAAAATGCGGGGCGGCGGCAGTTTCATTCACTTCTTTATCCCTCGAATTTGATTTTGGCCTCTTCGCTGTAAAACATGGAGATATACTCCTCCAGCGTCAGCCCAAGCTGGCTTATCTGCCGGGCAGCGTCAGGCCCCACATAGCGGTAATGCCAGGGCTCATAAATCACGCCAGTGACGCTCTCGCCGTCGGCGGGGTAGCGGAGAATAAAGCCGTAGCGCCAGGAATTTTCCAGAAGCCACTTCTGGGTGGGGGTGTCCGCCTGGCTCTCGTCCAGGTCCTGATGCTTTCCATCCACAATGTCAAAGGCAAGCCCCAGCTCATGCTCGCTGGTTCCGGGCCTGGCGACGCTGCGGGCAGCCTCGTCCGGCGCGTCCTCGGGCCTGGTGCCGCCTTCGATCACCCGGCGCACCTTGTCCGCAAAAAGTGCCTCCTGGGTTTCCCAGCTCCGGTAGGCGGAGCATATGTAGGGCTCATTGCCGGCGGCGGCGCAGTCGGCCAGCATCAGCTCCAGATCATCCAGGCAGCGCTTGTCCGCCTGCTTTCCATCCCCGATGTCCGTAAGCTGAGGCGTAAACTGGGCGGTCGTAATGTCGTTCCAGGGGTTCACCAGCGCCAGCAGCTCCGTCTCCTGCCGCTGTCCCATCCATTTATAAACTCTGACCGCCAGCGCCGTCAGCAGCGCCGCGCAAAGGAGCCCCACCAGGATTTTTATGATTGGCCTGCCGCGCTTTTTTGTGGCGACAGGGTAAAATTCCGCGTCACAGGTTTGCATCGCATCGCCCTCTCTCGTTTTTTCCCTTAATACAGCGTTATTATAAATGCCCGCTGTATACTTTTCGACAATTTGCTGTATCTTTTCTGTATATTTTCTCAAAAAGGAAAATTGATCATCCAGCCGTCTATGCCTATGGACACCGGAAGGCTGAACACCGTCCGTCCGTTTTGGACACAGTCTATATAATAGACGCTTTGATACTCGCTTTGTTCCGTGTTTATCTGGGGCAAAATCAGCTCCGTGTCCGTGAAATGATAAGCGGCGGCCAGATTATCCCTTATGCGCTCCACCATCGCCCGGCTTTCCCCGGACAGCGCGGCGCTCCGCCCTTCCGCCGCGGGGTTCTCTGTGTAATAGATCTCGCTGTAGCCTGCGCCGATGATCAGGCCGCTGGCATCATCCAGAATATAATACAGGTCCTGATAGCCCTCGCCGTTCAGGTCTCTGCTGTAATACACGGTCCAGACCACCGTGGCCGCCCTTTCCTCCGCGTCCCCCACTACCAGAATGGGTTCCCCGAAGCGCAGGTCGCGCTCGGAGATTTCCCCGCAGTCAAGCCCTGTGCCCTCCACAAGCGCCTGGACCTGGGGGAGCTTTGCCGCCGCGTCCGCCTCGGTCATGAAACGGCCGGTGCTGAGCGTCATGGTTTCCACGGGCTGGCCGCTGGCGTCTCTCTCCATGGCGGTCTTTATAAGGCCCAGCTTTTCAAGCTTGGCCTCGTCGCTGCTCAGGCTCAGAGCGCTGCTGCCAAGCTCGGCATATTCATGGGTTCTGTCCGTCCGCCTGATCTGCGCGGCGGAAACCAGGCCCGGCAGCAGCAGGCCCACGGCGATCGCCGCCGTTGTAAGGGCAGCCAGCGCCAGGGGCAGGCCGAGGCGCCTGTCTCTCGGGCGCCTCATACCGCGCCCCCTCTCAGCTCTATGCTGACGCAGGTGCCGTTGCCGATCCGGCTTTCAAATTTCATGCTTCCCCTGTGCATGCGCACGATCTCGCTGCACAGCGCCAGCCCCAGCCCCACGCCGCCCTGGGCCCGGGAACGGGACTTATCCACCCGGTAAAATGCCTCTGTAATATGGGTGATCTCCGTCTCGGGAATCCCCCGGCCCGTGTCCAGCACCCGGATCAGGCAGCCGTCCGGCAGCATCTGGGAAACAATGTATATATTCCCTCCCCCGTCCATGGCCTTGCGGGCATTGTCCAGGATATTGACCAGCAGCGTCTTTACCAGATCCGGCTCCATCAGGCACTCCCCCTCCTCGCAGCGGTACTGGAGGACGATGCCCTGCTCGGCGTACACCCGCTCCAGATAGCGCACCATGCCGCCCACAAGCTGAGCGGGCCTCACGGGCACAAAGGCAACCTCCTTTTTCTTCAGCACGATGATGTCCAGCAGCTTAAGGGACAGGCTCTCAAGGCGCTTTCCCTCAGAGAAGATGTAGTTGGCCGCGTCCATCTGTTCTCTCTCGCTGAGCGTCTGAGAGCGGATAAGCTCCGCGTAGCCAATGATGGCGGTCATGGGGTTTTTCATCTCATGGGCGAAGTTGCCCATGAAAGCCTCCTGTCTGGCGGCGGCGTCCCGGATCTCCCGGATATTGCTCTCTATTTTTCCGGCCATGGCGTTGAAGTCCTCCGTCAGAAGGCCCACCTCGTCCCCGGCCATTATCCTGGCTCTGTAAGACAGGTCCCCCGCCGCGAAACGCTTGGAGGCGGCAGAAAGCGCGCTGAGAGGCCTGGTCAGCCAGTAGGCCAGCCCCCAGCAGAGCGCCGCGCCCAGCGCGGAGATCATAACGAAAACCCTCCGATAAATTTTAAGCTGCTCGGAGCGCTGCTGATAAATGGCGTCGATATCATAGCACTGGTCAAGGCGCAGGCTGTCGTTGGCGGTGGAGAGCACGGCGCTGATGCGGATATGCCGCCCGCCGTATATGTCCCGCACTACGCTGAGGCTGCCCTGGCCCTCCCGGGTCTCCATGGGCTCGCTCAGGTCTATCCCCCGGGGATTTTCCTCATACAGCGCCTGGTCGTCATAGCCCAGACGCAGGGCGGAAAGACCCGCCACCCCCTGGGAATCCATCTGCCCCAGGGCCTCCGTCAGATTGGAGTGGTCCGGGGCCTGCCCCAGCTCATCCACCACCCGCAGGGTGTTCAGCACCATTTTGTAGGCGCTGAGAGCCGCGTCCTTCTCCCGCTGAAAGCCGGAGGAGAAATTGAGCGTGATGAGCAGGCCGCCCCCCAGCCCGAAGGCCAGCGCCAGCAGCCAGACCATGCACACTGTGATTTTCATGCGGAATTTCACTCGTTCTCTCTCCCCGCCCTCAGCCCAGAGGCTTACAGCTCCAGCCGGTAGCCTACCCGGTTCACCGTGCGCAGGGTGTCCTCCCAGCCGATTTTCTTTCTCAGGCGCTGAATATGCAGGTCCACCACCCGGCTTCCCACCGGATATTCCCCGCCCCAGACCCGCTCATAAATAGTCTCTCTGTAAAGGGCCGCCCCGGGGTTCTGGACAAAGAGGAGCATAAGGTCCCATTCCTTCTTTGTGAGAAATATCGTCTCATTCCCACGCTGCACCTGCATTGACCGCAAATCAATGGTGAGATCCCCCACCTGAAGTATTTCTTCCGTTTTCTGATATCGGCGAAGCACCACTTCCACCCGGGCCAGCAGTTCCATGATTTCAAAGGGCTTTACGATATAATCCTCTGCCCCCATGCGCAGACCCTTTACCCTGTCATCCAGAGAATTTTTTGCCGTGATGAAAATGACGGGCGTTCCCGTGGGCTGGATATACTCCAGCAGCTCAAAGCCCGACACTCCCGGCAGCATAACGTCCAGCAGCACCAGATCAAACAGCTCTTTTTCCAGAATGTTGGCCGCCTCCGCCCCATCGTAGGCACAGAGGCAATAATATCCTGCCTTGCTGAGGCTCAGGCGGATAAGCTCCGATATCGGCTTCTCATCTTCAACAATCAGTACGCGGATCAATAAAATCCCTCCCTCATACCGGAGACAGTATACATTATACTTGTATCGTTTTTGTATACTTTATGGAAATTTCTGGAATAATTGGGCTCAGTTAACAAAAATTAAGATTTGGAGCCGGTTTCCAGCCCCACACGCCGCCCGGCGTTGCCTGCGTTTCCCAGAGCGTCCGCCCGCGGGGAAAGCCTCAGCGTCCCCGCCGCCTGGCTGTATATTCCTCCAGCGTAAGCCCGGATTCATAAATCTCCGCGGCGAATTCCGTGCCCACATAGCGGTAATGCCAGGGCTCGTAAATGATACCGGTGATCTCCGTGCTGTCGTTGGGATAGCGCAGGATAAAGCCGTAGCGCCAGGAGTTTTCCATGAGCCACTGCTGGGTGCCCGTGTTCTCCTGGCCCGCGTCCAGATTGGTATAAAACTCATCAATGATATCCGCCGCCAGCCCGAGCTGATGCTCGCTGGTGCCGGGCACAGCCACCGAGCGGGCCGCGATCTCCGGCGCTTCCTCCCAGCTCACGCCGGAAAGGATCAGGCGCAGGATCTTGTTGTCATAGAGGGCCTGCTGCGTTTCCCGGCTGCGGTAGGTGGAGCATATGTATGGGTGGTTTCCCGCCGCGCGGCAGTCCTCCAGCATCTGCAGCAGCGCGCCGGCACAGCGGGTGTCCATCGCCTGCTCCTCCCCCACGCTTTGCAGCGCCGGCTCATATCCTTCGGGCATAGGGTTCCAGGGGTTTACCAGGATCAGCAGGTCCAGCTTTTCCAGCGCTTCCGCTTTCTCCGTCTTTTGCTGAAAGCTTTCCTGCCTGTACCGAAGCTGCCTCGCCCTCTGATCCAGCACGTTTTCGGCGGCGCTGACAGCCGCCTCCGAGGCCGCTTCCAGCAGCCTTGCCCCGGCGGCGCGGCTTTGGGCAGCGGAATGCAGACCCAGCCCAAGCTGAATCCCCACTCCCAGCAGCAGTGTCCCCAGTACAAGGAGGACAAGCCATATTCTGCTTTTTTCCTTAAGCGCCAAGAAAACGCCGCCTCCCTTCCGCGGAACTCAGAAAGAAATGAGTCCCAGATGCTCCAGCAGGATCTTCAGCCCGATCAGTATGAGTATCACGCCCCCCGCCAGCTCCGCTCCCGACTTATACCGGGCTCCAAAGGCATGTCCTATGTAGGCCCCGGCGGCGGAGAGCAGGAAAGTGGTCACGCCGATGAGCCCCGCCGCGGGCAGGATATCCACTTCCAGAAAGGCAAAGGTGATGCCCACCGCCAGCGCGTCGATACTGGTGGCCACGGCCATCAAAAGCATGGTTTTCATGCCGAAATCGTCGTTGAGCTCCTCGGCCTTGGAGAAAGCCTCCTTAATCATGCTGCCGCCGATAAGGGCCAGCAGCAGGAAGGCGATCCAATGGTCTACGCTTGTGATAAGGTGCTCGAAGCGGTAGCCCAGCAGCCAGCCGATAACCGGCATGAGAAACTGAAAGCCGCCGAAATAAATTCCCACCAGAGCCGCGTGCTTCGGTCTGAGCTTTTTGACGCTCAGCCCCTTGCAGACCGACACGGCAAACGCGTCCATACTCAGCCCCACAGCAACAAGAAACAGTTCCGTAAAACCCATTTTTCATCTCTCCTTGCCCGCTTACTCTAACGCAAGTTTCCGCAAAAGTCAAGAAAACCGCCGGGCATCCGGTCGACGGCGGGGCTGGTAATTTCAGGCCCTTAAGGCTCGATCCCGGCTCGTGCCGCCTTCCAGCCGCCCTCGCCGTATACCATTTCAATGCTGAGGTAATCATACTCCCCGCCCTCAATATTCACCCTGTGGCGCACGGAGATCATGGCAGAGCCAGGGTTTTGGTCGTCATCCACCCTGTAATCAATGCTGCAGATGCTGACATCTCCGTAAACATCGGCATCGTATCCGGATATCTGGGCCCCATCGGTCAGGAGCGCATCCACTCCGGACAGATCGTTTCGCAAAATCGCCGGCCCGCCAACGCTCAACATGGTTTCTGCCAGCGCCTCCGCCTGCTGCGCCAGGGCGTCTTTCACGCTCATATCCCCCTGCCAGCTTATCTCCATCAGGCAGGGCGGCAGATTTTCCGCCTTGAGCAGCGGTTCTATCACATAGCCCTGCTCTGTCTCCCTGACGCAATATTCATCCTGATTTACATATATCAGAAAGTCCGGGGTCCTGCCCCCGTTCACATCGGTCCCCTGTGCGGTCTGCATGATGTGCAGCGTGCCCACGCCCTCCTTTTCCAAAAGCTCTTTGAGTCTGTTTCTCATTCTGTACAGCGCCGTTTTGACCTTGCTCTCGCTGAGTCCAAAATCCGCCGCTATTTCCTTTACCGGGCTCAAATACCAGTAACGGCGCATGAAGATACGGCGGTTTTCCCGGTCAAGGGAGGCTAAAAATCGATCGAGAAGTCCCGCCAGCTCCATTTTGTCCAGAAGCCGCTCCGCAAAATCCTCCCTGGGCAGGCAGTCCCCCAGTTCTTCGATCGCCAGAGTCAGCTGGCCGCCGGCGCGTTACCGTTTTTTTAAAATTTTTGCGGTTTTTATTTTTGTTCACCCTTTTTATTGGAAGAGGGGGTAAAATGATATATCAAGATTTTTTGCGAGGTAGAAAAATGCGGGAAATATATGAATTCCTGAAAAAAGCCGGGACCTATTATCTGGCCACCTGCGAAAACGGCCAGCCCCGGGTGCGCCCCTTCGGAACGGTGAACATCTATAAGGACCGGCTCTACATCCAGACCGGGAGATCCAAGGCCGTGTCCCGCCAGCTTCACGCCAATCCCCGGCTGGAGCTCTGTGCCATGCTGGACGGCCGCTGGCTCCGGCTGGAGGCAAGCGCCGTGGAGGATGACGACCGGGAGGCCCGCGTCAGCATGCTGGAGGCCTATCCGGAACTGAAAGCCCTCTATTCCCCCGATGATGGAAACACCGAGGTCTGGTATCTCCGAAACGCCGCCGCCACTGTCTATTCCTTCACCGAGGCCCCGGAGCTGCACAAGTTCTGAGCCGCCCCCATCCCTGTCATTCCGGGCGAAGCGAAGAATCTTTTCTCCGGGCCCCCTGTCATTCTGAGCGCTTCCTCTACCACTGTCATTCTGAACGGAGCGAAGAATCTTTTCTCCCATCCCACAGACCGATAAAAAAAGGCCCCCGCCGGA
>OLPA01003813.1_pt1 | contig 9958 bp, 9 predicted proteins | sample 1672811 | NCBI WGS metagenome assembly OLPA01 (sample SAMEA3136726, study PRJEB25190) | human gut metagenome | biome: human gut; feature: human-associated habitat; material: faeces | place: Austria | collected 2013
CACTCATTGCATTTCGAATTCCGGCGCAGGATTCTCAGAATTACTGTGGGTTCCAGATTGTGGCGTCCCATAGTGATTCTCCGAGCTTTAAGATTAAAACAAATCCGGAAATGAACGTGGAAGAACATTATGTAAAATTGAATGTTGAAAAATATGGCGGTATGCTCTGTGCACCGTGGTTTGACAGACCACTGTCTGTGGCAGGACGTCTGATCGTAAAAGAAAATAACAGACTTGTCACGAAGCTGATCAATGTAGACCGGGATTTGGTCATGATTCCGAATCTGGCTATTCATATGAACCGGGAGGCAAATAAAGGCTACGATTATAACATACAGAAAGATATGCTGCCACTTTACGGCTGCGGCGAAGCAAAAGGAAAATTTATGAAGCAGATTGCAGAGGCGGCAAATGTAAAAGAGGACGCGATTCTTGCAAGTGACCTGTTCCTTTACAATCGCATGAAAGGAAGCATCTGGGGAGCTTGCGAAGAATTCATTTCCAGTCCGAAGCTGGATGATCTTCAGTGCGCATTTTCTTCATTAGAAGCTTTCTTGCAGTCTGAAGACCCTTTGCCATCGGAAAATGTACAGGCAAATGAACAAAGCGAAGTCGATGGAAAAAATGTAATCAATGAAAAAAATGTAATCAATGGAAAAAGTATCCCAGTTCACTGCGTATTCGATAACGAAGAAGTCGGAAGTGGGACAAAACAAGGAGCTGCATCTACATTTCTTTATGATGTATTGTGGCGGATGAACAAAGCACTTGGAAAGAACGAAGAGGAATTCTACCGTGCAGTAGCAGGAAGCTTTATGCTGAGCTGTGACAATGCCCATGCGGTACACCCGAATTACAGGCAGAAGACGGATGCGACAAACTGCGTCTATATGAATGACGGCATTGTGATCAAATCACATGCCGGACAGAAATATACGAGTGATGCGGTCAGTGTGGCAGTATTCAGGATGATCTGCGAAAAAGCAGGCGTACCATTACAGTATTTTGCTAATCGTTCGGATGAAGCCGGGGGAAGTACATTGGGGAATATTGCGATGACGCAGGTGTCCATGAATACAGTGGATATTGGATTACCGCAGCTTGCCATGCACTCGGCCTATGAGACGGCCGGTGTAAAGGACACGGAGTATATGGTGAAAGCGGTAGAGACATTTTATGCATCGCATATACAGGCTGATTCGGATGGAAATTATCAGATTAACCAGTAGTTAGAAAAATAAAACAGGATAACAGAAGTTATGACAGAATTAGGATACAAGACATTACGTGAAAGAATTGTAGATATTATAAGAAAACGGATCATTAACAGGGAATTGCAGCCGGGGCAGAAGATTGTCGAACAGGAACTCGCAAAGGAATTCAAGACCAGCCGTGCGCCGATCAGAGAGGCACTGCGCGAACTGGAGAACGAAGGTCTGGTAGAATATGTAAGAAATGCCGGATGTTCCGTGAAAGAGATCACATTCGAAGAATCATTTGAAATCTATCTGATGCGTGCGAATTATGAGATTATGGCAGTGCGTCTTCTGGGAGGAAAGATACCGGAAGAAACGCTGCAGGAAATGGAAGAAATCCTGGAACGCATGAAGAATCTGAATGTGGACGAATATGATCAGCTGTTTTCATATGATAATAAGTTCCACAGCTGTCTGATCAGAATGACCGGAATGAAAAGTCTGTATAAGGCATGGAAAAGTCTGAATTATGGGAATATCGTAACGGGTTATAATCTGGCATCGGACAAAAAAGCAGTGATCACACGACAATATCCGATACATAAAGAACTGCTGGAAGCATGCAAGAGCAGGAAAAAAGAAGAAATCTGCAGGGTATTGTCGGATCATTATATGGCTACGATCCACAGACTTTTAAAAGAGCAGGGAATGACGGAAGCAGACACGAAGTTTTCACTGGACTTTCTGATTTCATAAAGAAGTTGTAGAGGAATCTTGGAGAGCATGATTCCGGGAAAATGAATGATGGATGAAAAAGAGAGATGTTGGTGTAATGACACAGGCATTTCTTTTTTTGTCATGTGTTGTAAGGAGATGCCTGTAACGATCTTTTTAGCATGCGGCAGGTTTTAAAATGACAGATGTTGTGCATAAAACACAAAAAGAGATATAAAATACAAATAATATGTTGAAAAATATACAAAAATATGATATATTACATTCAACCTCATTGACGATTGTCGACAAAAGATATAAAAGAAAAATATATCATCTGAAGCAGTCATCGGAAGGAAGTATGCAAAATGAGTCTTTGGAAATATAAATATTTTTTGGATGTAGTGGAACTCAAGAGTTTTACAAAGGCCGGAGCAAGAAATTATGTAACACAGACGGCAGTAAGTCAGCAGATCGCCTCTTTGGAAAAAATGGCGGGAGGGACTCTGCTGGAGAGAGGCAATGGTGAGATATGCCTGACAGAATTAGGGGAGATTGTCTATGAGTATGCCAGGGAGATGGTGCAGACGTACGAACGGATGCTGCATGAGATAGAAAGATATAAAGAAAGCAGCGTGGTCCGTATCGGAATTGATAGTTCTATAAATAAATTGTTCTGGGCAAAGATGCAGAAGATGATTAATGATAAGCATTCCGAAGCAGACTTCCGCTTCAGTAAACTGGATTCCTACATAGGCAGCCGGATGCTGAGAGAAAATACATTGGATATTTATATCGGATACGGACTGAATGAGTTGGAGCGGCCGGAGGAAATAGGAGAAAAGCCGTTGATATCCAGCCGGATCGGGGCATATATCGGACATGAATCATCGATAAATGAGCAGCCGGAGTTTAAAGCAAAGGATCTTGAGCGTTATACCAGATATGGAACAAAGTCATATTTATGCAGTGTGATGAATGGACAAAAGAATGATCCGCAGTTGCTTACACAAGGAATAGAATTGGTTGACAATGTGGATACCATGAAATTAAAGGTAGAATTTAACGACGGATATGCACTGGCAGACAGTCAGTATTTCTCCTATAGTGATGGAGATATGCTGCTGCTTCCGGGATATGAAGGAGAGTGCGTGATCAAAGCATTCTACAGAAAAAAAGAAACAAAAAGAAAGTAAAAGAGATTCTGGAAGAAATTAAGAATGTAGTGAACTCATAAGAAAAAATTATCGATTGTGAAAAACGATCGATAATTTTTTGGCAATTTTAAAGGAGAAAACACTTATTTTACATTTAGCAGAATAATGTAAAAACATAAGATTTTCTTATAGAACATGTTTTTTTTTCGTTGGATATATTTTGCAAACAGAGATACTATTTTTATAGAAAGACTGCGAAGGAAAAAGGAGGAGCGAAAAAATGCAGCGAAAAAATATGTGGAAAGAATACACAGAAATTCAGCAGAAAGAATTAGAAGAGCTGAGTGTCCGCTATAAAGAATGTCTGGATATCGGGAAGACAGAGCGTGAATGTGTAAAGCTTGGAAAGAAGATGGCAGATACATGGGGATATAAGAATCTGGAAGATTGTATTTCTGAGGGAACCACTTTAAAAGCCGGGGATAAGGTGTATGCAGACTGCATGGGGAAAGCGTTTGTAATGTTCCAGCTCGGTAAGAAACCGTTAGAAGAAGGTATGAATATTCTTGGAGCACACATTGATTCACCAAGAATAGATGTAAAGCAGAATCCATTATATGAAGACAGTGATATGGCATATCTGGATACGCATTACTATGGTGGGATCAAGAAATATCAGTGGGTTACAATTCCGCTTGCAATCCATGGAACGATTGCAAAAAAAGACGGAACAGTGCAGGACATTATTATTGGGGAAAAGGAAGATGATCCGGTACTTGTGATTTCAGATCTTCTGATCCATCTGTCACAGCAGCAGATTGAGAAAAAGGCGGGCGTGGTAGTCGAAGGAGAAGGATTGGATATCCTCGTTGCAACAAAGCCGCTTACAGGCAATGATGAGTTAGAGAAAGAAGAAAAAGAGCTGGTAAAGGCAGCCGTAGTACAGTTCTTAAAGGAGAATCTTGATATGGAAGAGGAAGATTTCCTCTCAGCAGAACTGGAGATCGTGCCGGCAGGAAAGGCAAGAGACTGCGGACTGGACAGAAGTATGGTGATCGGATACGGACAGGATGACAGGGTCTGTGCTTTTACTTCATTATTTGCAATGCTGGAAACAGAGAATCCGGAAAGAACAAGCTGTTGTATTCTGGTAGATAAAGAAGAGATCGGAAGCGTTGGGGCAACAGGTATGCATTCCAGATTCTTTGAAGATTATGTGGCAGAACTGATGGCACTTACCGAAGATGGCAATCCGTTAAAAGTCAGAAGAGCTCTGAGAAATTCTTATATGCTTTCTTCTGATGTGAGTGCAGCATTTGATCCATTGTATGCAGATGCATTTGAGAAAAAGAATACAGCATACTTTGGAAGAGGTCTGGTATTTAATAAATTTACCGGAAGCCGCGGAAAAAATAACAGTAACGATGCCAATGCGGAATATATCGCAAAAGTGCGTCAGGTATTAGACAATAACGAAGTCGGATTCCAGACAGCGGAGATGGGAAGAGTCGATCTTGGGGGCGGCGGAACCATTGCATATATCATGGCAAATTATGGCATGAATGTCATTGACAGCGGTGTTGCTGTACTTTCTATGCATGCACCGTATGAGGTGACAAGTAAGGCTGATATTTATGAAGCTTACAGAGGATATAAAGCATTCTTGAAAGATATAAAATAAGACAGACAAGGATATATGTACAAAATAAGGAAGAGAAAATAAAAGTACATAAAAAGTAAGGACTGAATTTAGAAAAAAGTGGGGAAAAGAATATGGAGACAAAAAAGAAAGGCTTTCCGGCAGCGTTCTGGGTATGTGCCTGTACAGAGATTTTTGAACGTCTGGCATATTATCTGGGACGTTCGCTGATTTTGATTTTTGTAACTGCTTCGGTTGCAACCGGAGGACTCGGACTTTCGGATACAGTGGCTGCCAATATGCAGTCAAACCTGACCGCATTTTCTTATCTGCTTCCACTGTTTGGGGCAGTGATCGTAGATAAGTATATCGGTGCGAGATATACGACACCGGTTGGTATGTTTATTGCTGCGGCAGGATATTTCACCGGAGGAATCGCAAAGAGTTCTGCCGGAGTATATGCGATGATCTTCCTGGTAAGTCTGGGACTTGCATTATTTAAAAACGGTGCGATCATCGGACGTGTTATCACGGACAAATCACAGATGGATCCGGCATTTTCGATGCGTTATACACTGGTAAATGTGGGTGCATTCATCGGAACATTCCTGGTGGGAATCCTGTATAAGGATGTATTTGCAAAAGATGGTGTGCTTGGATTTGCACCATGCTTTAAGATGGCAGCATTGATGATGGTTCTCGGAGGACTCTGGTATATCTTTGTGTGCTGGAGATTCTTAGGTGATCTTGGAAAGCTTCCATTCAAGAAGACTCTGACAGAAGAGGAAAAAGCAGCAGAGGCAAAGAAAAAAGAAGAGACAGGAACAAAGCAGCCGCTTACAATGATCGAGAAGAAACGTATCGGTGCAATCTTTGTAGCTTCGTTATTCTCCATCGTATTCTGGATATTCTGGTATCTGGGATATATGCCGGTATATTTCTACTGGGCAGAGAATATGGACTGGGTAGTAGCAGGTTATCAGGTACCGTCTACATGGTTTGATGCAGCCAACTCACTGTTCTGTGTTATCCTGGGACCTGTAACAGCGGAATTATGGAAGAAACTGGCGGCAAGACCGCAGGGTGATATGAGTCTGTTCAGAAAGACCGGACTTGGAATTGCGATCATCGGTGTCGGATATCTCTTCTACGCAGCAATTGATATCATGCGTGGTGGGGAAAAGGCAAGTGTGTTATGGCTGATCGTATTTGCCTTCCTTCTGACAATGGGAGAGATGTTCTTCTCACCACTGGGGCATTCATTTATCAGTAAATATTCACCGAGCCGTTATCTGGCTGTTATGATGTCAGTATGGGGATTTGCAACATTTATTGCAGCAAAGAGTTATGGTCCGGTATATGGACTGCTGTTTGGCGGAAAGATTGAATTCAAAGTAGCATGTATCGGAGTTGCGGTTGTATCGTTTGCAGCGGCACTGATCATGATAGCTCTGGACAAGAAATTATCGGCATTGGTGGACTAACCGCCGGGTGCTGGATAAAAACAATGATAATTGTATAGATATGCCTGAAACAGATTTAGGCATAGACACCCTTCAGAAAAAGATGTACTCCTCTTTGCACAAAAAAGAGGAGTACATCTTTGTGCGGAAATATTGAATTAAGGAAGAATGAAATGAAGATAACAAAAAAAGAATTTATTATGATGCTGGGCGGCATGTTCTTAATGTCGGCAGCTGTATATTATGAAATGATGCCAAATAATCTGGTGCTTGGAAGTCTGTCAGGACTGGTTCTTGTTCTGGTAAAGATCATTCCGTTACCGGTATCGACAATTACATTTGTCTTAAATATGATACTGTTGGTCATAGGGTATATTTTTATCGGCAGGGAATTCGGTGTGAAGACCGTTCTTGCATCACTTATGCTTCCGATGTATCTGAGGATTTTTGAGATACTGACTCCGCATGTGGAATCCTTGTCCGGGAATATCGTGATCGATCTGGTATGCTTCATGATCGTGGTTGGCGCAGGACAGGCCGTCTTATTTAACATGAATGCATCCAGCGGGGGAATTGATATTGTTGCGAAGTTGATCAATAAGTATCTTGGATTTAAAATAGGACAGAGTATTACGATCATAGGTGTGCTCATATCGATGGCAGCGATCTTTGTATATGATCGGGAGACAATGGTAATAAGTCTTGTTGGTACGTTGATTTACGGTCAGGTATTAGACCGGTTCTGTGATGGATTCCATGTGCGTAAGAAAGTATCCATTCTTTCAAAGGAGCATGAAAAAATTCAGAATTATATTGTAAAGGAATTACGCAGAGGTGCGACGATTTATCCGGCATATGGAGGCCTGGATCATGCAGAGCATGTAGAAGTTGTAACGATATTAGAAAAGAATGAATATGGAAAATTATTATCTTTCATCCACGAAACAGATGAACATGCATTTGTGACAGTCAGCACCGTAAATGAAGTAGTCGGAGCCTGGAATACAGTGAAAAGCAGATAAAAATACATCCCCGGATAACTGAAACATCGACGAAAAAAGAGAGATTGGATTTTTACCGGGAATGTATTTTATCTATGTACTATTTAAGGATGGCTGCTGCTCATATTATTTCTGCTTATATCCGTCAAGGAATGTTCCCATCCGGCGAATCGCATCACTTAAGATATCTGCCTGCGGAAGCATGACGATACGGAAATGATCCGGATCTTTCCAGTCGAATCCACTTCCGGGAACGAGCAGGATATTGGTGACATCCAGCAGATCATGGGCAAACTGCTTGTCATTGGTGATGTTAAATTTCTTCACGTCCAGTTTCGGGAAGACATAGAATGCAGCGTCATTTTTTACAAATGACAGACCGTCGATCTTCTCAAGTTCACGAACGGTTGCTTCACGCTGCTCATAGATTCTGCCGCCCGGCCGGACCATAGAAGCAGGTGTCTCCATATCATCAAGAGCTGCAGGGATGACGATCTGTGCCATGGTATTGGCGCACAGACGCAGAGATGTTAACTGGATGATGCCCTGTCTGTAATCTTCGGTCAGTTCTCTTGGACCGCTGATGACCATCCATCCGCAGCGGTATCCGCACAGACAGTGTGATTTGGACAGACCGTTTAATGTAATGACCGGAACATCCTCTGTCAGTGAAGCAAGAGAGATGTGCTGTTTGCCATCCATAACGAGACGGTCATAGATTTCATCTGCAAAGATCAGAAGTCCGGATTCTCTTGCAATCTGGATGATCTCAAGAAGGAGTTCCTTTGGATAGAGTACACCGGTCGGGTTATTCGGATTGATGATAACGATTGCTTTTGTCTTATCTGTGATCTTGGAACGGATATCCTGAATGTCCGGATACCAGTTGGCCTGTTCATCACAGGTATAGAAGACCGGTTTACCGTCTTCGAGATATACGGAATTGCCCCAGAGGGAGTAACTAGGAGAAGGAACTAAGACTTCATCTCCATCATTTAACAAAGGTGTTAAAGCGAACGATACAACTTCGCTGACACCGTTACCGATAAATACGTCATCCGGCGTGATACCTTTGATCCCTTTACTGGTCTCATAATCACAGATTGCCTGTCTTGCCTGAGGCATTCCTTTGAAGTCACAGTAGCCGACACCGTCCTGCATGTGTTCCATCAGAGCGTTTTTGATGCTGTCAGGCAGACCAAAGCCAAAGGTTGCAGGATTCCCGGTATTTAATTTTAAGATATCGATCCCCTGTTTCTGGCGTTTCATAGCTTCTACGAATAATGGACCACGGATATCAGAGTGTACTGGTTTCATGCGCCCGGCGCGTACGATTGGTTTCATAATTTTATTCCCCGCTTTTTATTATTTTATCTTTATTCCAATAAACCCCAAATTCATATTGGAATAATTGTTTCATTAATATAATGATACGTCCGTGTGGACAGAGAATCTAATACTTATAGTGTTATAACAATTATAAGAGTCTGACTATAGCTGTCATGTGAAAAGAGGAAACAGATGATAGCAGGATATGAGAGGTTACGTGTATGTTTGTATGGAAAAAATATGTTTATGAAGTGTATAAAGAAAGAAGTTTTACCAAAGCGGCACAGAATCTGTACATCAGTCAGCCGTCTTTGAGTGCAAGGATCAAAAAGATTGAAGAGATTATCGGGGAACCATTATTTGACAGAAGTACAACACCGCTCCAGCTTACAGAGGTCGGAAAAGTATATATTGAGGCAGCGGAGGAGATCACCCAGATCGAACAGCGGGTAGAGAATTACATCAATGACCTGGCGGGTCTGAAGACGGGGAATCTTGCAGTAGGAGCAAGTACGCTGTTTGCCGCATATGTGGTACCGTCTCTGATCACCCAATTCAATCAGAAATTTCCGGATGTACATATTCAGCTGATAGAGGGGAATACAGCCGAACTGGAAGAAATGCTGGGCAGTAATGCGCTGGATTTTGTCATTGATAATTATCACTATGACAGTATTCTATATAATAAAGAATTATATTGCGAAGAAAATATATTACTTGCGGTTCCAAAACATTTTGCTGTAAATGAAGAACTGGGAATGTATCAGCTTTCTTATAAGAATATCAAAAATAAAAATTATCTGAACCAGAAATATCCGGCAGTTCCGTTAGGGAGATTTGCGGATCTTCCGTTTATTATGCTGACACAGGGAAATGATACCAGAACCAGAGGAGACAGGCTGTGCCGAAACGTCGGATTTAAGCCCAATATCGTGCTGGAATTCAATCAGCAGTCGACAGCATATATGGCCTCGTCTACGCAGCTTGGAGCAACCTTCATCAGCGATATCCTGGTAAGCCAGCTCCCGACATTTGAAAATCTGGTGTACTACAAATTAGATGGGGAAGAAGCAAAGAGAAAAGTATTCTTCTATTACAAGACACACAAATATAAAACACGTGTAATGGAAGAATTCGTTCGAATGATGCATGAACAAATCTGAGAAAAAGATAATAATTTGCAAAAATTAATCAAATTGTAACATAATTTCAGAGAATAGTAAAAAGTTTTGTGTTATAATGCTGATACATACATTGAGGTAAATCGATCATCGGAAAGTAAATTTCCTGATAGACAGTAAAAGGGAGGTTTTTGATATGACAGAGAATTTAATCAAAGATGTAAAGAAGATTCAGCAGGCACTCATTAATAAGGAATCCATCGGGGATGAATTCGAAGAGAAGATGGAGGCCGTACATAAATTAGAAGAAGTTGCAGATTATCTGAAGGATGCACTTG
>OLPA01003815.1_pt1 | contig 9955 bp, 6 predicted proteins | sample 1672811 | NCBI WGS metagenome assembly OLPA01 (sample SAMEA3136726, study PRJEB25190) | human gut metagenome | biome: human gut; feature: human-associated habitat; material: faeces | place: Austria | collected 2013
GCTTCAACAACCCCTTTATCAACCACGAGCTGATGAGCATCTCCCTGAACTCCACCTCCAAGTGGAAGGCCCGCAACATGCCTTCCTTCCTGGCTTACATCGAGGAGCAGAAGCAGCTGCCCAAGTGCCTGACCATGTCTCTGGCTGCTTACATCGCTTTCTACTCCAACGACATTCAGGAGCGCACTGCTGACGGCCTCATCTGCAAGCGCCCGGCAGGCAACACCTACAAGATCCAGGATGACGCATGGGCTCTGGACTTCTACTATGCACACAAGGACGACACCGCTGCTCAGCTGGTGAAGGCCGTTCTGACCAACACCCAGATGTGGGATCAGGATCTGACCAAGATCGAGGGTCTCGAGGCCGCTGTTCTGGCTGATCTGGAGCTGATCCGCACCCAGGGTGCCGAGGCTGCTTACAAGAGCTGCCTGTAAGCTGAAAAATCAACCTACCCGCACAACAAAGGGCTGCTGCTTTGGGCAGCAGCCCTTTTGGCTTACTTATGAGAAAGTAGGAGAAAAACTATGCCGCAGGCGATCCATATCAGCCCCATCGACAACGTCGTTGTCGCTCTGCATCCCATTGCCAAGGGTACCCTCGTCGAGGTGGACGGCCTTGCCGTCACCGCGCTGGAGGACATCCCTCAGGGCCATAAGATGGCCGTCAAGCCCATCAAGAACGGCGAGAACGTCATCAAGTACGGCTTCCCCATCGGCCATGCCACCGCGGACGCCGTGCCCGGCACCTGGATGCACACCCACAATGTCAAGACCAACCTGTCCGGCGAGATCGAGTACAGCTACCATCCCGACGTACATCCCCTGACCCCGGCGGCCCCGGAAACTTTCATGGGCTACCGCCGCAAGGACGGCCGTGCCGCCATCCGCAACGAGATCTGGATCATCCCCACCGTCGGCTGCGTCAACGACTGCGCCAAAGCCCTCGTGCGGGACAACCAAGATCTGGTCACCGGCTCCATCGACGGCCTGTACACCTTCACCCATCCCTTCGGCTGCTCCCAGACCGGCCATGACCATGCCCAGACCCGCAAGCTGCTGGCTTCGCTGGTCCGCCACCCCAATGCCGGCGCTGTGCTGGTGCTCTCTCTGGGCTGCGAGAACCTGACCCATGAGCAGTTCCTGGAAGAACTGGGCGACTACGACGCTGACCGTGTCAAGTTCCTGACCTGCCAGGATGTCGAGGACGAGCTGGTCGCAGGCCGCGAGATCCTGAAAGAGCTGGCCGCCTACGCTGCCCAGTTCAAGCGCGAGCCGATCCCCGCCAGCGAGCTGGTCATCGGCATGAAGTGCGGCGGCTCTGACGGTCTGTCCGGCATCACCGCCAACCCCACCATCGGCCGCTTCAGCGATATGCTGTGCGCCCGCGGCGGTTCCACCGTGCTGACCGAAGTGCCGGAAATGTTCGGTGCCGAGGGCTTTTTGATGGATCGCTGCCAGAACGAAAAAGTGTTTGAGAAGGCCGTGCATATGATCAACGGCTTCAAGGAATACTTCATCAGCCACAACGAAGTTGTGTACGACAACCCCAGCCCCGGCAACAAGCAGGGCGGCATCACCACGCTGGAGGATAAATCCTGCGGCTGTGTGCAGAAGGGCGGCAGCGCCCCCATCATGGACGTTATCGGCTATGGCGATGCTGTGACCACCAAGGGCCTGAATATGCTGTACGGCCCCGGCAACGATCTTGTTTCCGCCACCGCCCTGACCGCCGCCGGTGCCCACATGATCTTGTTCAGCACGGGCCGCGGCACTCCGTTCGGTGCCCCCGCTCCCACCCTGAAAATTGCTACCAACAGCCAGCTGGCTGCCAAAAAATCCACCTGGATCGATTTTAACGCCGGTGTTGTTGCTGACGGCGAAAAGACGCTGGATGAAGCCGGTGCTGACCTGTACCAACTGGTGCTGGACGTTGCTTCCGGCAAGCAGACCTGCGCCGAGAAGAAGGGCTTCCGCGAAATTTCCATCTTCAAGGATGGCGTTGTGCTGTAATTTTTGCACTGATGCTCTGGCTCCCGCCGCATTTTTTACCCAAAAGGGTAGAGCCGGGAACATTTTGAGAGTATAATAGAATTAATAGAATGTAAGAAGTGCTCGTCGGGAGCTGTGTCTGCCTGCGGTGCACAAAGTGGAACGGCTCCGGGCGTTCCGGGTGCTCTGGGATCAAGGCGCTGTGCGCTGCTCCAAGAATCCCGGTGCGGTCGGGCCGTTTTTGTAACTGAAGAAAGGGGACTGTAACAATGTCCAAGCTGACTGCCGGTACTTACGAAAAGTACAATGCCAAATATTCCACCCTTACCCTGACCGATGGGGAGTACGCCCTGACCGTTACACCGGAAAAGGGCGGCATGGCAACCTCCTTCACCAAAAGCGGTGAGGAATACCTCTGGCTGCGCGATAAGAACTATGAATCCTCGGACCGCCCCCGCTGCGGTGTGCCCATCCTGTTCCCCAGCTGCGGCAAGCCGGACGGTGGTGTGCACCACTTTAACGGCTCCGATTATCCCATTGAGGTCCACGGCTTTGCCGATTTGCTGCCCTGGCAGGTCAAGACCGCTGCGGATGATGAGATCGTGCTGACCCTGACCCCCAACGGCCTGACCAAGTTTGTTTACCCCTTTGATTTTCTGCTGGAAATGCGCTATACCCTGTCCGGTGCCAAGGCCGGGTTGGAACTGACCGTGCACAACACCAGCGACAAAGCCCTGCCGTTCAGCATCGGCTTCCACCCGTATTTCGCAGCTTCCAAGCTGGAGAACGTCCACTTTGACATCAACGCCGCCACCTGCTCTGAGAACGCCAAGGGCGAGCAGCCCGCCGCACCGGAAACCATCACCTTGACCCGCAAGGAAGGCTCCGCAGATTCCATCCGCCTGATGACCGGCGTAAAGAGCCCGATGCGCCTGACCGATTCCGGCAGCGGCCACACGGTGGAAGTTGCCTTTGATGAAAGCGTGTTCACCAACGGCGTGCTGTGGCAGCAGGATGCCGAGACGTTCGTCTGCATGGAGCCCTGGAACGGCTGGGCCAACAGCGTGAACGAAGCCGGCCGCCACATTGAGCTGGCCCCCGGCGCAAGCAAGACCTTTGCCTGGAGCATTACCATCGGCTGAGCTTAACCGCCTGCCCTGCATCTGCTGAACATTTTTAACCAACTGCCCTCTGCTGTGTGGAAAACTGCAGGGGGCAGTTTGCTTTGCCCGGCTGCCAAAATTTCCTGTCCAAAATTACACAATCTGCCTGCTTTACCGGATTGTATTTTGTTTGACAAAATGTTACCATATTCTTATAAATATAAAAGTTTTAACTCCAACATTCCGCTGCCCACCGGGCAGCTGCGATCATAGAGGAAACCGCCGATGGAACAAAACAAACAGCCGTCGGGGCAGCCCCGCAAGCCGGAACAACAGCCCCGCCAAACCTACCGCAAACAGTCCCAGCCCAAGTCCCCGCAGGGCCGCCGCCCACAGCCCAAAAAGAAACAGCAGCCCAACCTGCGTCTTGCACTGGCCGCGTGCGTGCTGGTTGCCGTTGTGGCGCTGGTAGTGATCGGGCTGGTCGCCTGCAACAGCGGGCAGAAAGCCCCCCTGACCATTGACCCCGGCACCAGTGCCGGAGCGTGGGCCAAGAACGATGCCGGGTACTACTTTAACAGTGACGGAGAGCCGATTCTGGCCGCCACCAAAAAAGGCATTGACGTGAGCAAGTATCAGGGTGAAGTGGACTGGGAGAAAGCCCAGGCCGCCGGGATCGATTTTGCCATGATCCGCTGCGGCTTTGGCAGCGAGTGGAACGGCACCGGCGATTACGCCCAGGACGATGAACAGTGGCGCCGCAACGCGGACGAATGCACCCGCCTTGGCATCCCCTTTGGCACCTATCTGTACTCTTACGCCACCACCGAGGAACAGGCCAAATCGGAAGCCGAACACGTTGCCCGCCTGCTGGGCCTTGTGGCACCCCCGCACGAGGGGCTGGACGATTACACCGCCACCCCCTACCAGCTCAGTTACCCGGTCTATTATGACCTGGAGGATAAATCCATCACCGGCCTGTACCCGGACGAGATGGCCCACCTGACCGAAGTATTTTTCGACCGCCTGAAAGAACTGGGCTACAAGGGCGAGGAAGGCATTTACGCCTCCATCAACTGGACCCGCGGCCGCCTGACGGACCCCGCGTTTGACCGCTGGCGCGATAATTTCTGGATCGCGCGGTTCAATTCCGCGTTGGGCTACACCGGGCCGTATTCCATCTGGCAGGCCACCTATACGGAGCCGGGCGAAAAGTACGGCGTGCAGAGCGACACGGTGGATGTTGACTTTGTGATGGAAGAGCTGACCTTTACCGGCATCAAAGCAACCAGCAAGGACATCCTGCCCTCGCTGACCAACGACACCTACAAAAACGAGCTGTGGCTGCCCAAGGCGAAAGCCACCGCCACCCTGCTGACCGATGAGCCCAGCGAAAGCGAGGGCGGGCAGAAAATCTTCTGGTCCAGCGATAATGAAGACGTTGCCACCGTGAATAAGCACGGCGAGGTAAAAGCCAAGGCGGACGGCACCTGCACCATCACCGCCACCCTGGCGGATGGCCGCATGAGCGCCGATGTGACGGTGCGGGTGGGGGCATTCACCATTCCCGTTTACGTTACCGGTAATCTGCAGGGCTTGACCGAGGGCGAAGAGATCGGCCTTGCGGACATTGCTGCCCTGAAAGCGGGCAGCGAGGACTCCATTCTGGTGGATGCAGGCGGCAGTTTGCAGGGCACCGCCCGCGCCAGCCTGACCGGCGGCATGGATATGACCAGCGCCTTTGCCGCAGCCGGGTATGATTTGCAGGCCTTTGATGCTTCCGATATGGCGTATGGCACTGACCGCCTTCTCAACGATGTAATGACCGCCACTGGGCCTTCGATTGCTTCCAACCTGTACACGACAGAAAACGAAGCGTTGCTGGCCCGTTCCACCAGCTGGAGCCGCAACCGCATTTCCAACGGCATGAACACCATTGTGGAGGAAGCAGGCAAAAAGATCGGCTTCTTCTCGCTGGCCTCGATCGGCAATTCCGCCCAGACGAAAGAACTGACCGCTGCGGACCTGGCGCTGGCGGCTTCCGAACAGGTTGCTGCTTTGCAGGCCCAGGGGGCTGACGCCATCCTTTGCATTGCCGGGCCGGATACCGACATCAGCGGCATTTATGCCGACCTGGCAGACCTTGGCGTGACCGCCGTCTTGGATGCCGGCGCCACAGCCAACAGCACCGCAAAGGCAAACGGCATTGCCGTTGTTGCCGCCGGATCCGGCTGGGACAGCGTGGGCTGCCTGAACCTGACCTTTGCGGCGGACGGCAGCATGACAGCCGAACCCGCCAGCATGAGCGCCGCCGACCTGAAATCCGCCCGCGGCAGCTACACCACCGCCCAGCAGACTGCCTATGATTCCGCCTTTACCAGCCTGCAGAGCCTGGCAGACGGCGACGAGGATGTGCGCAGCCAGACGCTGTTCACCTTTGAAGCCAACGAAAGTGCGGATAAAACCATCAGCTTTGCCAACTATGCCGCTGCACTTTACCTGGCCTATGCCGACGGTGATCGCGCCAACTACCCGCAGGATGCCGCCGACCTGACCGTAACCGCGCTGGCAGGCGGCATTACCGAGCTTGGCTTTGGCGATATTACCCGCGGGGCGCTGTGTGATGCCGTTCCCGCCGGGCAGCGGCTGGTGCTGGCGCGGACGACCTCCGCCGCCATCGGTGCCCTGATCGACACCGGTACCGTGACCCGCACCTATGAGGAAAGCCTGACTGCCTTTGAGCCGACGGACGGCGACGCCCTTGTGGTGACCGATACCGCCACGCTGGAAGCTCTGGAGCAGGCAGGCGGCAGTTATACGATTCTGCGTGATTATGGGGATGTCTTTTGGGATATCCGCATGAATATCAATGATGTAACCAATAACTTTGCAAACCCGTTTACGTTGCCCGAAGCACCGCAGCGCGGTGCCGGGAGAAAGTGAGGCTGTTATGAAGCTGACCTTTTTGGGCGCTGCCCGTGAAGTGACCGGCAGCTGCACCCTGATTGAAGCAGGCGGCCACCGCTTTTTGGTGGACTGCGGCATGGAGCAGGGCAAAGACGTTTACCCCAATGCGGACCTGCCCTGCGCCCCCGGTGAGATTGAAGCCATCCTTTTGACCCACGCCCACATTGACCATTCGGGACGCATCCCCTATCTGTACAAGAACGGATTCCGCGGCCCCATTTACAGCACAGATGCCACCATGGACCTGTGCGAAATCATGCTGGAAGATTCCGCCCACATTCAGGAGCAGGAAGCCGAGTGGAAAAACCGCAAAGCCCAGCGCAGCGGCAATGAGCTGGTAGAGCCGGACTACACAGTAGAAGACGCCATGGCCGTGATGAAGCAGTTTGTACCGCAAAGCTACGGCAAGCCGCTGGAAGTGTTCCCCGGCATTACGGCCACCTTTACCGATGTAGGCCACCTGCTGGGCAGCGCTTCCATCACCTTGCAGGTAACGGAGAACGGCGAAAGCCAGACCATTGTGTTCTCCGGCGATATCGGCAACCTGGACCAGCCGCTGATCCGTAACCCGCAGTACCTGACCAAAGCGGATTTTGTGGTGATGGAATCCACCTATGGTGACCGCACCCACGGCCCCAAGCCGGACTATGTGGCCGAGCTGACCCAGATTTTGCAGGAAACGTTCGACCGCGGCGGCAATGTGGTCATTCCCAGTTTCGCCGTGGGTCGCACGCAGGAAATGCTCTATTTTATCCGCCAGATCAAAGAGGAGCACCGCATCCACGGGCACGATAACTTCCCCGTGTTTGTGGACAGCCCGCTGGCCAGCAAATCCACCACCATTTTCCGGGAAAACTTCAGTGAATGTTATGATGCCGAAGCCCTAGCCCTGGTGACGAAGGGCGAAAACCCGCTGGCGTTCCCCGGTTTGCAGATCAGTGAAACCAAAGAGGATTCTGTTGCCATCAACCTGGACTCCACCCCCAAGGTCATCATCTCCGCTTCCGGCATGTGTGATGCCGGGCGCATCCGCCACCACCTCAAGCACAACCTGTGGCGCGGGGAATGCACCATCCTGTTTGTGGGGTTCCAGTCCCCCGGCACGCTGGGGCGCGCACTGATCGAGGGTGCCGATGAAGTACGGCTGTTTGGCGAAACGGTGCAGGTCAATGCGCAGATCCGCCAGATGAGCGGCTTGTCCGGCCATGCGGACCGGGACGGCCTGTTGACCTGGATCCGCCACTTTGATCCCAAACCCAAACATGTGTTTGTGAACCACGGCGAGGACTTGGTTGCCGATCACTTTGCCCGCACCCTGACGGCGGAGGGCATCCCGGCAGAAGCGCCGTACAACGGTGCCGTGTATGAGCTGACCGGCGGGGCCGTTGCCCTACTGCGGCAGGGCACCATGGTGCCGATGGCCAAGGCCAGCCAGCCTGCCGACAAGCCGCGCACCAGCCCGGCGTTTGAACGCCTGCTGAACATGGGCAAGCGGCTGCTGGTTGTGATCGAGCACAACCGCGGCGGTGCCAACAAGGATCTTGCCCGCTTTGCCAGCCAGATCGCCAGCTTGTGCGATAAGTGGGACAGGTAGGCAGGTAGGAGTTAGGAGTTGGGGCGTGTGGCTCATAGAACTCGCTGGTTTCCTTTCCTTGTTCCTACTTTTTCAATTTTTTAGACGATATTGATTCTATACGTTAGGAACTTATTATTTTGAAGCAAAAATTTCGATCCTTGCCTGCGGCGGTGCAGGTGGCTGTAACGGCAGTGGTGGTTGTGGTGCTGGCGGTTGTTTTGACCGTTTGGCGGCACAACGGCAGCACCTATCTGACCGGCTTTTGGGACAATGGCTCCCAGACTCTTGTGTTCGGCCGCATGCTGCAGATGCAGCAGAACCAGACCAGCCCCGGCGGCTTTATGGGGGTATATACCCAGGACTGGAGTGATGAACAAAACCGCTACTGGTACCGGGACAACACCCCCGTTTCCCCGCAGGATTTTCAGGCTTACACCCACCAGACCGGGCTGCAGGGCTGGGCGTTCGGCGTGCTGAACAAAGTGCTCTCTGTTTTTGAGGACCGCGGCGAAGCGCGGGAAATCATACTGTACAGCATCAACAGTATGTTGTTCTATGCGGCTACTCTGCTGGTCTGCCTGGCCGTATGGCGGGCGTGGGGGCCGCTTTCCGCGCTGGCGTGGCTGTGCGCCGTGGTGTTTGCCCCCTGGCCGCAGCGCGGCATGAAAGACCTGTACTGGTGCCTGTGGACCTGGTTGCTGCCCGCTTTGGCGGGGCTGCTGCTCTGTGCCGTTACCCGGCGGCGCGGCAAAACGCCCTGGTGGTGTTACCTGCTGGTGTTCGCCGCCTGCATGGTGCGCTGCATGTGCGGGTTTGAGTTTATTTCCACCTTTTTGATCCTGTGCGAAGCCCCGCTTGTCTACTGTTGGGCCGGCGGGGACCGCCGCGCCTGGCTGCGCCGCATGATATGCACCGGCTTTGCTGCTGTGGGCGGCGTGGCAGCGGCGCTGGGGGCCTGGTTTATTCAGGGGGTCATCTATTTTGGCAGTGCCGCAGGCAGCTGGCAGAACCTGACCGGGGCTGTTACCAGCCGTGTCAGCCTGACGGATGATATGGTGAGCAATGTCAGCGTTGCACAGGTTCTGACCCGCTATTTTGTGGAGGTGGATGAGCCCCTGCTGCAATTCGGCCCCTTGACCATCACCTTAAAGCCGCTGATCGCCGTTACCCTGCTGGGCTTTGCCCTGTGCCTTGCGGTGCTGGCCCTGCGCAAAAAGCCGCTGGCCGTGTTGGCCGGGCCTGCGCTGGTGTGGGTGCTCAACTTGGCGGCACCGGTATCCTGGATGGTGCTTTCCAAAGCACACGCCTATGTGCATGTCCATCTGGTGCCCATGCTGTGGCACTTTGCACTGGTGCCGGTCAGCTGTGCGCTGCTGGTGTGGCTGGTTAAAACCGCCATCACTGCGGTAAAAGAATAATTGGAATCCCGCCGCCGGGCTTGCGCACCGGCGGCGTTTGTATTACAATCAAAGGCAGCAATGCGTTTTTGATTGAGTAGCAAAGGGGGAATCTGCCATGTGGCATCCCATCAAACATTATAAAACCATCCATCACCACAAAATGCTGGTCATGCAGGGGTGTTTCCGCTGCGGGCTGTACTGGCAGGGGTTGACCCATGATTTGAGCAAACTGTCCCCCGTGGAATTCTGGGCCGGTGCCAAATATTGGCAGGGCACCTGCAGCCCCAACAACGCCCAGCGCAAGGCGGAAGGCTACTCTGCCGCATGGCTGCACCACAAGGGGCGCAACAAACACCACCTGGAATACTGGATTGACTATGCCCCCAACGGCGACCACGCCATGGCCGGGATGCGCATGCCCAACCGCTATGTGGCGGAAATGGTGTGTGACCGCATTGCCGCCAGCAAGAATTACAAGGGCACCAGCTACACAGACGCCGCCGCGTGGGAGTATTACGAACACAGCCGTGACCACTACATCCTGCACCCCGAAACCCGCAAACAGCTGGAAACCTGCCTGTTGATTTTGCGGAATGAAGGCGAGGACGAATGTTTCCGGTATATCCGCACGCAGTTGCTGGGGAAGAAAAAATAAAAACGGGGTACCGCCACCAACCCCGTAGGGGCGCACATTGTGCGCCCGCTTGCCATTTTTACGAGACGTTCTGCCTGTGGGCCGATGCGAGCATCGGCCCCTGCGCGGGGAGTTATCCTCAAGGGACGTCAAAATTTCTCATAAATTTGTTACATCATCCACCTCAAGGTTTCGGAACGGTCAAGACCGTTCCCTACAGAGCACTTTATAATTAGGGCAATACCGCATAATTCTAAGTGCCGATACGGCGAGCGAGGTGCGGC
>OLPA01003822.1_pt1 | contig 9949 bp, 11 predicted proteins | sample 1672811 | NCBI WGS metagenome assembly OLPA01 (sample SAMEA3136726, study PRJEB25190) | human gut metagenome | biome: human gut; feature: human-associated habitat; material: faeces | place: Austria | collected 2013
ATAGCTTGGATTTCGGCAAGGAATAACAAAAACGCCGACCTATGGGTGCATACCCGGAAAATGCTTCGTGATGAAAAAACGCGCGTTCGTTTTTGAAATCCCCCCCCCGAGTGAATTTATTTGTCCATATAGACCTGAGAGGATAAATTTGCACACATTTGAATTACAAACAAGTATCTCACTTATGAAAAATTTTGTGCACAAAATTACCTGTGTGCTCGTCATGTGCGCTGCCACGGTAGCGTTTACGGCATGTAGCGACAGCGACAACAAGGGCGACGGCCCGGTTACCGGTACCCTCAGTGTGGAAACCGGCGCCCTGAAATTTACGAGCGGAGCCTATTCGAAGGGATTCGAGGTGGAAACCGACGGTACGGTCGGCGCGATCCAGGTCGATGTGAACTACAAGGGTGCCGAAACCGGATGGATCACCGCGAAAGTGAACGACGGCGACGTGGTGGTCACCGTGGCGCGGAATACGGGCGATGCACGTACGGCGGATGTCGTCCTGAGCGCCAAGGGCGCCGAGTCGGTGACCGTTTCCATCAGCCAGAAGGCCGTGTTCTCGTCGGATCTGGTGGGCCGGTATACGCCCTATGTTCCCGATCTCGAAAATCCGATCGCTAATTTCTTCATCAACCCCGTATATGCTGATATGGATCCGGAAAAGGTGCCGCAGATCGACATGGGTTTCCTTTTCCCCGGATTTATCATGCCCGTTACCACCGTCACCGGTCTGGCCAACCAGCTCGTGGGGATGATGTATGGCGGCGGCCTCACCTATTTCGATTTCAAGGACGACGGGACGATCGGCGCGGGTTACCGCGACATGCTCGGGTTCGACATGAATGCCGGCCCTACGTTTGGCTCCGAGGTCGAATTCCCCAATGCCGAGACGCTGGAGGTGCTGCCTGTCGATGCGATTACCTATTACACCAAGGACGGCAAGGTCTATTTCGCCATCGACAAGGAGTACCTGACCTATATCGGCCAGGCGGAGCTCGAAATGAACCTGCCCCAGATCATCGACGCCCTGCTGGCGCAGTATCCGGGCCTGGGGATCGAAGCGACCGACGATTACTATGCCATCCCGCTCAAGTACGCGGTCAAGGACGGCGTTACGACGCTGAAGGTCGACAAGGAGATGATGATGCCTTACATGCCGCTGATTACTTCGCTGGTCGATGCTTTCCTCCCCGACGGGGATATCGAGGTGTCGCTCGACCCCGAATCCGACCCGATGAAGATCCCGGCAAAGGCGTTGGTCAACTCGTTGCTCGATGCGCTCTTCAACCAGAGCCAATCCATCGAGATCGGCATCGGCCTTACGAAATAGGCGGACACGATAACAAACCCTTTCCAGGCAGGTTGCGGAAACTCCGCAATCTGCTTTTTTTCTTTTGTAATCTTGTCTGTCCGAATAATATTTCCTATTTTTGCTTTCGGTAACCTAAAATGAATCAATTATGAAGAAAAGTTTTCTTTTGTTGGCTGCAATGCTCCTTTGCTATTGTGGTACGGCATTCGGCTGGGGCAAGTCGGGGCATGACGCCATCGCTTATATCGCCGAGTGCAACCTGACGCCCAAGGCCAGGAAGAACATCGAGAAATACCTCGACGGCCGTTCGATCGTCTATTATGCCTCGTGGATGGATGTGTACCGCCATACGCCGGCTTACAAGGTGACTTCGGGCTGGCACGGCGATACGGTCGACGCCGACGGAAAGTACGTTCCCAACGCAAAGGGCGATGCGGTGCAGTGCATCGAGGAGGCGATCGCCAGGCTGAAGGATTACCGCAGCCTGGACGATTCGACGGTGCTGGTGTCGATCAAATACCTCGTGCACCTGGTGGGCGACATGCATTGCCCCGTGCACGTGAAATACCCTTGGTATAAGAATTTCAAGTTCGACCTGAACGGGAGGCCCAGCGAATTCCATAGTTTTTGGGACAGCGGGGTGCTCGACCTGAACCATCGCTGGGGATACGTGGAGTACCGCCACCAGTTGGATCGCCTTACGAAGAAGGAGATCCGTGCAGTCACCGCCGGGACGCCCCGCGACTGGCTCGAAGAGAGCGCCCGGGATTGCCGCGTGATTTACGAGTGGACGAAGCCCGGCCAGAAGTTTACCAAGACCGAGGCCCGCGACCTGCTCAACACGGTTCATCCGTTCGCCGAGGAGCAAATCCTCAAGGCGGGCTACCGTTTGGCTGCCGTACTTAACCAACTATTCGGTTAATTTTGTAATTTTGCAGACGTGAGGCGGTTTTGTGCGATTCTTGCAGGGGCCGCCATGTTATTAATTTTTACAGGTACGTTATGAAAAAGTATTTTGCAGCCGCTGCGCTGCTTATGATGATGGCCGCCTGCGGAAGCGCCGGCCAGGACAAGAAGCTCGAAGGCACGACATGGAAACTCGCCAAGATGGAGGCAATCCCGGCCGCGGCCGTCGGTAAGGAGGCCGATTTCTTCACCCTGGAGTTCAATGCCGCCGATACGATGGTCGCAGGGCGTACGAACTGCAACCGCTTCTTCGGCAAGTATGAGCTCAAAGGCAAGGAACTCGAACTCAAGAACCTGGGCATGACCCGGATGGCCTGCCCCGACATGCAGTACGAGGATGCCTTTGTCAAGATGCTCGACGAGGTAGACCGTTTCGAGATCAAGGGTGCGGAGCTGACCCTCTTCGACGACCACAAAGCGCTGGCCGTGTTCAAGGCCGTCGAAAAAGAGCCTGCGAAGCAGTAATTCCGCCGACGCGGAATATTTGCGGCAGTCCCCGACGGGGCTGCCGTTTTTTTTTGTATAAGGCGGAATGAAACGACGGTTTGGTGGAGAACCGCTCCCGGTATGGATGCCGGGAAATAGCCGAACGGCCGGATGCGGGAGCTATGTGGCGGGAGGGGGGATTGTTTTACGGCCGGATGCGGGGGCGGCCGGAGCGGGCAAAAAAAGAACGGCGGCAGGAAAAAAAGTGACGCAACTCTCTTTTTGTATGAAGAATCCGGTTACCGGAAAAGTATCCTGCCGCCGCATAGGATTCGATTGCATCGGCAGGAGCGCGGACAAATGGGGTTCATTTGTGCAAAAGAAGAAGAGTGCCGCCGAATCTGTGACTCCTGAGGTTCTGGTAAACCCGCAAATCCAACAAAACAGCGCGCACCCTTCCGGGAGCGGACTGTATTTGAACTTGCAAAAAATTTACCAGATTTCAGGATGTCAATACAATCGTTTATAATACTCAATATGTTAAGAACGCATGCAATTACGGTGTACTGCATAGCAAAGGTAGTCAATTTTCCGCAATCTGCAACTACTTATTTGTATTGGGGCCGGGCAGCGGAACCGATAGCTGAAAAACGGCATGAGGGAGGCGTATATGGCCGTATCGTGTCTCCCCGTGTGTTTCGCGCATGGGGATTCGCCGCATGGCTTCGGGGCTCAAAGAAACAAGCGGCCTCCCGAAAGGGGAAGCCGCTTGTCTTGTGTCTCTTATCGGAACGCTTACTCGCTCAGGGGAGTTACGCTCACATAGGATTTGCCTGCGCCTTTCTTGCAGAATTCGACGGTGCCGTCTACAAGGGCGAAGAGCGTGTGGTCTTTACCGATACCCACGTTTTCACCGGGGTTGTGAACCGTGCCGCGCTGACGAACGATAATGTTGCCCGCCTTAGCGAACTGGCCACCGAATAACTTGACGCCGAGTCGCTTGCTTTCCGACTCGCGGCCGTTCTTCGAACTACCTACACCTTTCTTGTGTGCCATTTCTCTTCAGTTTTAAAGGTTATGCAACAATTTCCTCGACAAGGACCTGTGTCAGATACTGACGGTGGCCGTTGCACTTCTGATATCCCGTTCTGCGCTTTTTCTTGAAGACCAGGACTTTTTCGTCCTTCAGATGCTTCAGGATCTTGCACTTCACCGAGGCGCCTTTCACTACAGGTGCACCTACTTTGACCTGACCGTCGTTGTCTGTGAGCAGGACTTTGTCGAAACTTACGGACGAATTTTCTTCGCCCTGAAGACGGTGGACATAAAGTTTCCGACCTTTCTCAGCTTTAAATTGCTGACCTGCAATCTCTACTATAACGTACATTTAATGCGATATATGTATTTGAACATAATTCGGAGTGCAAATATACGCATATTTATTTTATAAGCAACATCCCGCGCGAATTTTTTTCGGCACGGTCGGCTCTGGCATGGTTTTGGGCGGGGTCGCCGCGGACAGTGCCGCATGACGCCGTGCCGTCCCTGCAACAGCGGGCGCCCCGCACAGGAGGTTTTGTCTTGCGCCGAAGCTGCCCGGGGAGGTTCGGCGTGAAATAGCTGTTAAAAATTTCACAATGTCATAAATTCTTGTTACCTTTACCATGGCAACCGAAGTTACCGAACTCAAAAGAAGAGCTACGATGATAAACGACAAGGTGAGGATGTACCTGCTGCCGCCGCTCATCAATGCGGCAGTCAGAGCCGGTGCCTCGATAATGAATGTCTATAAAAACCTCGACGATTACGATATAAGCCTCAAAGACGACAAGACGCCGATCACGCTCGCCGACCGGCTGGCGCACAAAACCATCCGCGAATACCTGGGCCCGACGCGCATCCCGATCCTGAGCGAGGAGGGGCGCGAGATGCTCTACGACGAGCGCCGCAATTGGGAGCTCTACTGGCTGGTCGACCCGCTCGACGGGACGGTCGAATTTATCAAGGGGAACAATGAATTTACGGTCAACATCGCCCTGATGGAGAACAATGTCTGCATGGGGGCGGTGATTTACGTGCCCTATTTCGAGAAGCTGTATATCGCGGGGCGGGATGCAGGCTCGTATGTCAAGGAGCATGTGGCGCCCGATTCCGGGGCGGAATATACCTACGATGAGATCGTCACCGGGTGGACGCGGCTGCCGCTCGAAAGCCAGGCCGTGCGTCCGCATCCCCGCCTGCGTGTGGCCGTGTCGCGCTCGCACCAGACGCCCGAGACCGCCGAGCATATCGCCCGCCTGCGCGAGGCGCACCCCGACCTGGAGATCGTCGAACAGGGCAGTTCGTATAAGTTCTGCCTGCTGGCCGAGGGGCGGGTCGATTATTATGTCCGCACGACGCATACCTACGAGTGGGACACGGCGGCCGGGGAGCTGATCCTCGCCGAGGCCGGCGGCCGGACGCGCACGCTGCCCGACGACGGGGTGCTGCGCTACAACGAAAAAGACCTGCGCAACCCGTGGTTCGTCTGCCGGTCGAAGTACTGCAAGATTTGACGCCGCAGCAATGCGGAACCGGTAAGTCAGGGCGGATTTGTTTCCGCCTTTTTTCGTGTGCTTGCCCCGTTGTGCTGTTTTTACTTGGAATAGTTGCACTTTCGGGCAAAAACTGTTAATTTAGATGTGTCAAAGCTTGCCTCCCATGAAAAAAATCTCCCTGTTCTGTATGCTGGGATTGTTGCTCGGCGTATCCTGTTCGAAGGAAAAAGTAAAGCCGCCCGCCATGACCGATGATACGGTGGCCGTATTCGGCGATGACGCATTCGGGGCATTTTGCCTGCGGACGTACGACCGTAACGGGGATGGTGTACTTACGGTCGGTGAAATCAAAAATGTGGTGTCGCTGGATTTTGACGATAAGGATATCCGGTCGCTGGACGGGATCGAATACTTTACCGGATTACAGTCTTTATATTGTAACCAATCTGCCGGGGGTAATCTGGTGCGGCTCGATGTCAGCCGGAATGCGGAACTCAGGACTTTGTGTTGTGCGGGGAACAAACTCGAAGAACTCGTCGTGGATGGTCTCCGGAACCTAAGCCGTGTCGATTGTGCGGCCAATAACCTGGAAAAACTCGATTTGCAAAATTTACCTGTGTTGACCTTTTTGCTTTGCCGGAATAACCGGCTTTGCAACCTGGACTTTTCCGAAACTCCCGGCTTGAAATCCATAGATTGTGCGAATAACGGGATTTCCGCGCTTGATGTGAGGCCGTGCGGGGATATTACGATGATTTTGTGTGAGGGCAATGCGGGGATGCGGATCTCGCTGGATTGGCGGCAGGCACCGGGCATATTTGGTGACGACGATGTCGTTTTGGAGGTGGCCGGAGATGAAAACCTTGTCTTTGCCGATGCGGCGGTAGAGGCGGCACTGGCCGCAAGGAATTTTGATAAGAACGGGGACGGGCGGATTTCCCGCCATGAGGCGGTTTATGTCCGGGAGTTGTTCGATACCGATTGCAGCGGGTTCGAATCCCTCTCTGATTTTAGTTATCTTATCAATTTGTACTGGTGTGAGTTGGTGTGTGCGGATAAGGGGGCGTGCAAACTGCGCTCGCTGGATTCTTTTGCCCGGAACGGGCTCTTGTATAATCTGGATTTGAGGAACCTGCCGGTGGCAGCTGTCGATTTGTCGAGATATCCTGCTTTGAAATACGTGAGGATGTCGGGCTGCGATGTGGAGGAGCTCGATGTGAGCGGGTTGCAATATTTGGAAAGCCTGGTCTGTGACAATTCGCCCGTCTTGAAAACCGTATTTTTCAGGAATAGTGCCCAATACGACCGGATGTCATGGATCAACCTCGATAAGCACATCCTGATAAGGTTCAAGGAGAGCGATTGATACGAAAAAGAGGAGCATCACTCCTCTTTTTTCGTTGTCTGTTCGATGTCGCACGCCGAGCAGTTGCCCGAACAGCCTGCGGCAGAATGCGTATCGGAGCAGCCGGCGCTGCCGTCCGCTTCGCGCGTTTCGTGCACGGCGCACTTGATGCCCAGCCGCTGCATGTTCTTGTTGGTCGATATTTCCGAGTCGATATGGTGCCCCTTGATCATCAGCGTCAGCGACATGCCCACTACGAAGAGGGCTACGGCGCCGAGGGCGAAGAGGAAAACGATTAACCACGTTGGCATGACGATATAGGTATTTTTATGTGCTGAAATTTTGGCTTTCGGCCACAAATGTATACATTTGTAAGATAAATTGCAAAAATGCTGCCTTATCCTGTCGGCGGGCGGCGCTGAAACGAAACGACAACAGACGCAATACTATGAAAATCGTGATAGCGGGTGCGGGCGAGATGGGGAGCCATCTGGCGAAAATGCTCAGTGGCAACGGCCACGACATTACCATCATCGACGCCGACCAGAAGTTGCTTTCCGACGTGGGGAGCCTTGCCGACGTGATTTCGGTCGAGGGCGATTCGACGACCTTCGCCGTGCTCCGCAAGGCGCAGGTGCGCAAGTGCGACCTGTTCATCGCCGTGAACCACGTGGAGAACGACAATGTCGTGGCGGCGATGCTGGCCAAGAAGCTCGGGGCCAAAAAAGCCATTGCCCGCATCGACAACAACGAATACCTGGAACCCAACAACAAGGAGATGTTCATCGACATGGGCATCGACTACCTGTTCTACCCCGAGAAGGTTGCGGCCAGCGAGGTCATCAACCTCCTGGGGCATACCTCGACCACGGAGTTCGTCGATTTTTCGAGCGGTAAGCTCTCGCTGGTGGTTTTTCACCTGGAGCCGACCTCGCCCCTCGTGGGCAAGCCGCTGGAGGGGTTCGATGACGACGAGGCCCCGCTGAGCTACCGCACGGTGGCCATCACGCGCGGCGGGCAGACGATCATCCCGCGCCGCGGCGAATTGTTCATGGAGGGCGACGCGATCTATGTGATCGCCCGCCAGGATGCCGTGAAACAGGTCATGGAGTTCTCGGGACAGTCGAACATCGAGATCAAGAACATGATGATTCTGGGCGGGTCGCGCATCGGCATCCGCATCGCCACGGAGTTGCAGGACGAGGTGAACATCAAGCTCATCGACTACAACGCCGAGAAGGCCTACCGGCTGGCGGAGATGCTCGAAAAGACTCTCATCATCAACGAGGACGGCCGCAACACCGAGGCCATGATGGAAGAGGGGCTTGATGTTTATGTAATTGCCACAGACAAAAAGAATCTGAAGCTTTCGCCGACCATGTATGCGCCGGAATTGCTGAAAGCAACAGAAGATGTAATCAAAAAAGACTTAATCAGTTATTTGGATAAGTAATCAGGAGGAAATAATAACATGTTAATGAAACAGATCATTGATGCTTACGAAGTACTTGACAGTTCATTCGTAACAGGAGAAGCAGTAAAAGAATATCTTCTCGGAATTAAAGAGGATGCCAACGTTGAGGTTTATGAACTGGTTGGACCTAAGGGAAGCACAGATATGCTTAAAGTTCGTATTCCTGGCAAAAATGGTAAAACAAACGGTGGAGATGCTCCAACAATCGGTCTTCTTGGAAGACTTGGTGGAATCGGTGCACGTCCGGAACGTATCGGATTCGTATCAGATGGTGACGGTGCTCTCTGTGCAGTAGCTCTTGCAGCAAAGCTGCTTGATATGCAGAACAAGGGAGATTATCTTGACGGTGATGTATTTATCTCAACACATATCTGCCCACATGCTCCGACAGCCCCTCATGATCCGGTTCCATTCATGGGATCTCCAGTTGAAATGGCACAGGTAAATAAAGAAGAAGTTTCTCCTGACCTGGATGCACTGCTTGTTGTAGACACAACAAAAGGAAACCGTGTAATCAATACAAGAGGATTTGCGATTTCTCCTACAGTAAAAGAAGGATATGTATTAAGAACTTCTGAAGATCTTCTTGATCTGATGCAGATCACTACAGGACGCCTTCCATATGTATTCCCTCTTGCAACACAGGATATCACACCATATGGAAATGATGTTCATCATCTGAATAGTATCCTGCAGCCATGTACAGCAACAGATGCACCAGTTGTAGGTGTTGCGATCACAGCAGAAACTATGGTTCCTGGATGTGCTACAGGAGCAACACATGCTGCTGATGTTGAAGAGGCTGCAAGATTTATGTTGGAAGTTGCCAAAGCATATGGAAGAAAGCAGTGCAGCTTCTATGATACAGATGAATATGCACGTCTTCAGAAATTGTATGGAAGCATGAAACATCTTCAGACTCTCGGAAATGAATAAGAAGGGGGAATTTCACATGAAAATAGGAGCAATTACAATTGGACAGGCACCACGTACAGATGTGACCGCAGATATCTTACATATCTTTGATGATTCACTGGAACTTGTTCAGGCCGGCGGTCTCGACGGTCTCACAAAAGAACAGATTGCAGAATTTGCTCCAGGCAAGGATGATTATGTTCTGGTATCCAGATTAACAGACGGAAGTTCTGTAACATTTGCAGAGCGTCATATTCTGCCAAGACTTCAAGACGCAATTAACCGTATGGAAGATGAGGGATGCAGTCTTCTGTACAGGCAGTTTCCCTGAAACACTTTCTACCAGAAAAATCCCTATGATATATCCATGTGAACTACTGAACCGTCTTGTTCCGCTAATGACCAAAAAATCCGATATTATCTGTATGACACCATCACCACTTCAGACTGAACAGTGTGAAAACAAATGGAAAAAATATGTGGATCATGTCAAAGCAGTTTCCGCTTCACCATATGGTGAATGGGATGCTCTTGAAAAAGCAGCAGAAGAAATTAAGAATTCTGAAGCAGATTTGATCGTTCTTGACTGCATTGGATATACACAGGAAATGAAGAAGATGTTTGCAGAAAAGACAGGTAAAAAGGTTGTTCTTCCACGAACCCTTCTTGCCAGAGTTGTTTCTGAACTTACAGATATCTGAATTAGCAGCTTTTATATAAAGGCAATATTTCACCGGGCATTTCGCAGGGTACTTCATAAGTCCGGCGAAATGTCCGAAATTATTTTTATGAAAAGAGGAAATCAACAATGGAGAATTTAGTGAAAATTGCAGAAGATGTTTTGACTTCCTGTCTTGCAGTGAAAACAGGAGAAGAAGTGCTGATCATCACAGATGACAGCCGTAAGGAGATTGGTGAAGCTATTTATGAAGCAGCTGGAAATCTTGGCTGCGAAAAACTGCTTATGG